>Ga0209801_1000812_pt1 | contig 20172 bp, 16 predicted proteins | sample GraSoiAngelo_127_FD_185884 | JGI IMG/M metagenome (GOLD analysis project Ga0209801, IMG submission 185884) | Grasslands soil microbial communities from the Angelo Coastal Reserve, California, USA - 14_0927_09_40cm (SPAdes) (version 2) | ecosystem: Environmental > Terrestrial > Soil > Grasslands ... | reverse complement strand
TTGTCTGCTGGCGAATGGATTCTGGTACCGAGTAGGACGGCAGGGCTGGCCCGAGGGTCATCGGTTTTGCCGAACAAACGGCAAGTGGCAAGCTCGCGCACTGAAGCTCATGCGGGGCCATTCAGCGTAAGCGTACGCTGGTAACCGTCTTGCTAAGTGTCCACGAACAGGTTATGTGGACACTTCGACAGCGGAGATGATGTTCCAGGGGAGCAGTTCGCTGATGCGAGAGATGGGGTGGTCGGCGATGCGGGTCAGCACCTCGCGGAGATAGGCTTCCGGATCGAGGCCGTTGAGCTTGGCCGTGCCGATCAGGGTGTAAATTGCCGCCGCGCGCTCGCCTCCTGAATCCGATCCTGCAAACAGATAATTCTTCCGGCCCAGTGCAACCGCGCGCAGGGCGCGTTCGGCGGCGTTGTTGTCGATCTCGATGTGTCCGTCATCGCAATAGCGCGCGAGCGCGTCCCAACGCGAGAGCGCGTAGCGGATCGCTACGGTCGTATCCGACTTGCGCGAAAGCTTCGGCAACGTTGCCTCGAACCACTGGCGCAAAGAAGCGAGCAGCGGCTTCGACCGCGCCTGGCGTACCTGGCGGCGTTCTTCCGGTGGCCGGCCGCGAATCTCTTTCTCAATCGTGTACAGTGCGCCGATTCGTACGAGCGCTTCCGTTGCGACTAGCGAAGTGTGCGCCTGTTGCAAGTCGTAGAACTTGCGCCGCACATGCGCCCAGCATGCCGCTTCCTGAATGCGCCCGTTTTCGTAAAGCTGGTTGAATCCAGCGTAGGCATCAGCTTGCAGCGTGCCGCAGAACTTCCGCAGGTGCCGCTCGGGGTGCTCGCCTTTGCGATCCGGCGAATAGGCAAACCACACGGCGGGCGCGGCCTGATCTCCTGTCGGACGATCATCGCGAACATACGTCCACAGCCGCCCCGTCTTGGTCTTGCCGTTGCCCGGCGCCAGCACTGGCACCGGTGTGTCGTCGGCGTGCAGTTTGCCGGCCGCGATCGCGTAGCGGCGCAGCGCTTCCACCAGCGGCTCCAGCAACTGCGCCGTTCCGCCCACCCAGTCGGCCAGCGTCGAGCGCTCCAACTCCACACCGTGACGCGCGTAAATCTCCGACTGGCGATAGAGCGGCAAGTGATCGGCATACTTCGAGACCAGCACATGCGCCAGCAGTCCCGGTCCGGCCACGCCGCGCTCAATCGGACGGCTCGGCGCTGCCGCCTGCACGATGCAGTCGCACTTTGTGCAGCTCAACTTGGTGCGCACGTGCCGAATCACCTTGAAATGATCCGGCACATACTCCAGCACCTCAGAGACGTCTTCGCCCAGCTTGCGCAGTTCTCCACCGCAATCACACTTCGCTTGCTTCGGCGCGTGCGTCTCGGTTTCGCGCGGCAGATGCTCTGGCAGCGCACGCCGCGCCGGTTTCCCAGCAGGAGCAGTAATAAGGATAGGAGGTGTTGCCGTTGGACTCTCGGCTGGGTTGGTCTCCTCGCGGTTCGCTTGGAGCTCTTCCAGCCGCAACTCCAGTTGTTGGATCTGCCGCTGCAGCTTCTCTGACTTGCGTCCGAACTGCATGCGCTGCAGCTTGGTGATCAGCAGCTTCAGATGTGCGATCTCACTCTCGCGGGAGAGTAGTTGCTGATGTTGCGCTAGGATCAGCGCTCTCAACGCTTCCGCGGGAAGAACGTTCAGATCCGGAAGCGCCACGACCGACATGCGCGGAGTATCGCATGAACTCTCGCTGCCACGATCTTCTCCGCGCGAAAAAAGTTGTGCAAAAGAACCTCGCGCGTTACACCGACAGTTGCGGGTCCCACGTGCGCTCCAGCCGCCGCCAATCAATGCCTTCCAGCAGCATCGATAACTGCGCTCGCGTCAGCGAAACCGTGCCGCTCGTGGCCTGCGGCCAGACGAAGCGTCCGCGCTCCAGTCGCTTGGCGAACAGACACAATCCGTCGCCGTCATACCAGAGAACCTTGATCAGATCGCCGCGCCGCCCGCGAAACACGAATACCTGCCCCGAGAACGGTTTCTGCTCCAGCTTGGTCTCGACCAGCGCGCTCAGCCCAGTGAAGCCGCGCCGCAAGTCGGTCACGCCCGCCGCAATCCAAATCCGCGTGTTGGCCGGCAGCGCCATCATCGCCGCAGACACTCCAACAGCACGCGCAGCAAAGCGGGATCAGCACTGCCTTCGATGCGAACCTGGGCGTGGCGCAGTTCCACGTGAATGGTGCCCGGCGTCAACTTCGCCAACTCTACGGATGGGGAGCACTCACGATGAGTTGTTGGCGCTAGCGATGGCGAATTCTCGCTTACGTGGACCGGCAACAGCTTGATCGCACGGCTCGCGCTGCTGAGTTGCCCCGCCAGATACAGCTTGCGCCAGCCGAACACCTGGTTGGCGTTGACTCCATGCGACAGCGCCACCCGCGCCACCGATGCACCTTCGACCAAGGTCTCTTCGACGATCCGCCGCTTCTCCTCGATTGGTCGGTACTGCCGCTTGGGTAAGGTTCCGCTCCGGCCTTTGACTGTGATGAGTTCTGTGGCTTGCGTGGAAGTGTCCATCTCCGCTCCAAGTGGGCACGATCCATATGTGTGTCCACAAAGAACAAGGATGTCCTGCTTTCACACCTCTGTCCAGACGGTTACCAGCGTACGCTTACCATTCAGCTGCCAGCATGCTATTAGCAAAGTTCGTTTCTGGCTCGAATTTCGCGTCGCTACTGGCTGGCAAAGCAGGCGTGTCACTCCCCAGGTTTCTCACTTACGAAAGCATTGGCTCTCTGACATGGTCCGGTACTTACATTGCGGTTGGATACCTTTTTCACGGTCACTTGCATTGGACGCTGGCGCAGACTTTACGTCCGCTCTTGGCGGCTCGCATTGCAGTGTTTCTAGCAAGATTGTGGCGCCGCAGATCGCTGGCGCATGCTGCGATTCTGGCAGTGGCAACCTTGTTCGTTTGTGCGCTGCGACCTGTAAGTCGATACAAGGCTGCCCTGCGAGTGGCAACTGCTCTTGATTCCCCACAACTGACGAACAAAAGTAGCAGGCGTCGGGAGTGGTTGCGCCAATGAGTCCCACGCTCTGCTATTTGGAGACCAAGAAATGACTGAACAAACCCAGATGCAGGCTCCCCACAAAGAAGCGAATGTATACGCGAGTCGCGAGGACTTTCACACAATCTTCAATGAGGATCTGAGGCAGCTCTATCAGCTGTCGTTTCTACTTACGCGCGATCCCGCAAAGGCGGAGCGATGCCTCGTAGTTGGCCTTGAAGATTGTGTCAGGGAAAACCGCGTATTTCGTGAATGGGCACGTTCTTGGGCGAAGCGAGTAATAGTCCAGAATGCGATTCGTGAAATGAAGCCGCGACCAATCCATTCCAATTCGCGCCTGTCTAACACCAGTTTTTCCGAGATTGAGCAACTATCGAGCGCTCCAGACCGACACTTCGCATTAGAAGCTGTTTTGAGCCTTGAAGATTTCGAGCGGTTTGTATTCATCATGTCCGTCCTGGAGCACTACTCGGATCACGACTGCGCCCTTCTCCTCGACTGCTCGGTCAGAGAGATCCTGGAGTCTCGTGCCCGCGCTCTTAGGGAACTGATGGAGTCAAGCCATAGGGTTCCTTTGCAGAACCAACCGCTCATGGAGGAGAAGGAGTGAAATGACCCAGGCCAAGATCGGATGGCGAAGTTCTGATACACGATGCACGATACACGGATGAGAGTGTCTCATGCTGACAAATCGGGAGCCAGATTGGAATATCGACGACCTAACTGATACGGAGATCTATGATGCGATCTGCTATCTTGAGCCGGCCCCAACAACGGCGGCCGAGCAAGATTCGGGTGATCAGGATCAAGGTGATGGCGTCGTGATCTGCGTCTGTTTATACATCGCGTTGGGGGGTCTACTTGGCCTTCCTGTGGTTCTACTGGAGATGATGCGCTTTTGTGGTAGGGCGAAAAAAATGAGACTCATAGCGGATCTTTGGACCCGGAGAGCATTTGCGCACTAGCGGCAATCTTCGGCTCGCTGTAACTCTCGTCGCTCTCAACACTTTCAACAGATTCGTCACCCGCATGACCCACGAGCTTCGGTAGGTCTCTCTAGAACTCAATCACTTAATTCAGAGCGACATTTGGCATGAGCCTTGCCTCTCTATGAGAAATGGCACGGAAATTCCAAATGGAGAACAGCAATGGCTCACACTCAATCTCTCTCGCCTCTGCCACGCAACGGTCACTCTATTCCCTACGTAGAGTTGCGACAGTCGCTTCCTAGTAAGGTCGCGGCCGTCTCTCCATTTGTAGAGCAGTTAATGCGGTTCGTTCTGTACTTTCGGAAGGCGGATGGAAGCGAGACCGACATCGAGATGGCCTTGCTTGAGGCCCTAGCGAATGCCGTGATCCACGGCAATGGTAGTAACTCGTTCAAGAGCGTTTACGTCACGTGCCGTTGCTACATGGACGGAGAAGTCTCAATTACGGTTCGGGACGAAGGTCCTGGATTTGACAGCAGTTCTGTAGGGGATCCCACCCTCCTCGAAAACCGGCTGTTTACACATGGGCGTGGAATTTACCTCATGAAGACGCTAATGGACGAAGTCTCCTTCGAAGAGGGCGGGTCGGTTGTGCGGATGCGAAAGAACCCAAACTTTGGTGGAGTCGCCCAAAGGAGATCGGGATGACAAGCAAAGTGACACATCGCGCGCCGGGCGGCCCGGGCATTGAGCCACGTTGGACACACGGTGCCAAGCTCGCGGTCGGCACCGCATATTCGACCTCCAGTCGGGTCTGGTACACGCTCGATGCTGGTTGTGTGACCGAGGTCTACTACCCCACAATCGACACTCCGCAAATACGCGACCTGCAATTCCTTTTCACCGATGGCGAAACATTTTTCCACGATGAGCGCAGGAACTTTACCTCGGAAATCGACTGCATCACTGAAGCGGCATTGGGATTTGAAGTAACAAACCGCGAAAACGAGAGCCGCTATACGATTCTGAAGACGATCCTTGGCGATCCGTACCAGAATTGCCTACTCATTCACACCCGTGTTGAAGCACCGCCTGAGTTGCTGTCCAGACTAAAGATGTATGTCCTTTGTGCGCCGCACCTCGAAATTGGTGGATGGCACAACAATGGGGGAATTCTACAAATTGGGGATTACAAAGTTCTGCTCGCGCATAAGGGAAATACGTGGCTTGCAATTGGCGCGACGGTTCCGTTCACCGAAGCGTCTTGTGGATACGTCGGAGTGAATGATGGCTGGACCGACTTGGCTGACAACTATCGCCTCGATTGGCAGTATCAAGAAGCGCTAGACGGCAACATCGCCCTGACTGGCGGGCTGGATCTCTCTAACGGTACGGAGTTTACGGTTGGCGTCGCTTTCGGTACAACTCTGCACGATGCGCTGAGTACTCTAGGTCAGTCGTTAAACGTTCCATTCGAACGAACACGTGAAGCGTTTATTCACCAATGGGAGCAAACCTCGAAACGGTTTTCGCTTGCGTCGACGTCCAACAACGTCAAGCTGTATGAACGCAGCGTCAACCTTCTGCTGGCGCACGAAGACAAGACCTACTCGGGCGCAATGATCGCATCGCTCAGTATTCCCTGGGGCGACCAAAAGAGCGATGACGAACTGGGCGGCTATCACTTGGTTTGGACCCGGGACCTGGTGAAGTCGGTCACTGGCTTATTGGCGGCCGGAGACACAAGCACACCCCTTCGCTCTCTGATTTATCTTGCGGTCTCACAGCGGGAAGACGGCGGCTTTTATCAAAACTTCTGGCTGGACGGCCGACCATACTGGGCGGGCATTCAGCTCGACGAGGTTGCGTTTCCAGTTCTACTGACATGGAGACTCTGGAAGAACAAAGCTTTGGGAAATTTCCTTCCTTTTGAGATGGTTCGTCGCGCCTGTGGCTTTCTCATCCGCGAAGGGCCGATCACAGCGCAGGATCGCTGGGAGGAGGCCAGAGGGTATTCCCCATCCACTCTCGCCGTACACATTGCGGCGCTAATTTGCGGAGCGGAGTTCTTTGATGACCGTGGCGAGCACGCTACTGCCGAGTTCATTCGCGATTATGCTGATTTTCTCGAATCGCACATAGAGCCCTGGACTGTGACGACCGAAGGAACCCTCGTGCCGGGAATCAGGCGTCACTACATCCGTGTCAATCCCGCCAGCTCTGTCGATTGCGCCGATGAGGACCCGAATTGCGGCACTCTGGTACTTGCCAACCAGCCTCCTGGCGCTCGCGATGAATTCCCGGCAAAAGAGATCGTTGATGCTGGCTTTCTGGAATTAGTACGTTACGGCGTTCGCGGTGCAGACGATCCTATTATTAAGGACTCGCTCCGTGTCGTTGATGCCGTGCTGAAAGTTCAAACACCCCACGGTCCTGCCTGGCGTCGGTATAACCACGATGGATATGGCCAGCGCGAAGACGGTTCGTCGTACAGCAGTTGGGGCAGGGGCCGCCCCTGGCCTTTGCTGACAGGCGAGCGCGGCCATTACGAAGTTGCAGCTGGACGCAACCCCTTGCCCTATTTGAAGGCTCTTGAAAATTTCTCACAAGGAATTGGATTGATGCCCGAACAGATCTGGGATGGTCCAGACGTACCTCCATATCTTCGCTTCGGTGGAACCACCGATGCAGCGATGCCCCTCCTCTGGGCACATTCGGAATACGTCAAGCTGCATCGCTCTGCTGCCGACCATAGAGTCTTCGATTTGGTCGAGCCAGTATACGAGCGCTACGTTACAGGAACCGGCCAACGCAAGACCATTGAAGTCTGGAAACCGAATCATCAAGTGCAAACGGTACCGGCGGGTGCGCTTCTGCGAATCCAAGCTAACTCTCCGTTTCTATTGCATTGGACCGGCGACGACTGGCAACACTCGACAGACACAAGGTCACACGGAACAGCGATTGGCATTGAGTTCGTAGATATTCCGCTGCCTAAAGAGCAGAAGAATCCCATTCAATTCACTTTCCTGTGGCTCGACGAAGATCGCTGGGAAGCTAAAGATTATAAGGTGAACGTGCGAGAACAAGAGGCGACGGCTCACAGAATCGTGGATCATCGGCGCAGAAAGAAGGCTCAAGGCAAGCGTCCGGCAATCGTCGGATGATCACTCAGTCGTGATGTAATCCATGTCAGCCTTTCCTGGATCCGCGTAAAATCGTACTCTTTAGATTCCATTCACTATTCCTTCGACTAGATGATTTAGTCGCGCAGCGGAGTCGAGCCTGATGGCCCTCTCTCCGGCAGTTCGTTCGCTCACCTCGAACTGACGCAATACATTTGCCAAAACTGCCATTAGGCGCGATTCGTCCCTTCTGCACTTCTCCTGGCATTAGGTTTCCGGCGCCATTTCTTGTGGACAAGTTCGGTTGTCGCGCACCGGCCTTCTCGACACTTTCGACCTCTTCGACAGCTCCTGCGCCGCACTGCCTGAAAACTTCCTTCAATTGCCGTTACTTAGCTTCGTGTCGGTTTTGGCATGCGATTTGCCTTTGGAGAAGAGTGCAATCGCGTGACTGACGCGCCTGAAATCGACGAGACGACTCTCGGGCCACATTTCCCCCCAACCGAGCAGCGTCCCGAATCAGGCGCGCCAGTGACGCGATTGAAACGGAAGTTAAGTAACCACGATTGAGGGGAAAGAGATGATGAAGCAAATATCTACAGCCTTAGTTAGTACGGTTCTCCTGCTCCATGCCCTTGGCTGCAGCAACGGTAACGTGCGGGCTGCAGCCCCGCCTCCACCACCGATGGTCGAGGTCGCGCCGGTCATTCAAAAGGATGTGCCGGTTCAAGGGGAGTGGGTGGGAACGCTCGAAGGCTACGTCAATGCGCAGATTCAGCCTCAGGTGAGCGGTTACCTGATTCGCCAGGATTATCACGAAGGCGCATTCGTCAAAAAGGGTCAGCTCCTCTTTGAGATCGATCCCCGTCCCTTTCAAGCCGTGCTTGATCAAGCCAAAGGACAGCTGGCGCAGGCTGAGGCGCAGATGGCGAACGCCGAAACGAACGTGAAGCGTGATATTCCCGAAGCGGAGGCTCATGCCATTCCCCAAAGTCAGTTGGATACGGACACGCAGTCGCTCCGTGGGGCGAAGGCAGGAGTTGAGGCCGGCCAAGCGGCGGTCGAACAGGCCGAGCTGAATTTGGGCTACACGAGAGTCGTGTCGTTAATCGACGGAATCGCCGGCATCAACACTGTGCAGGTGGGCAACCTGGTGGGGCCGTCGACGGTCCTCACCGCGGTTTCGCAGGTAAGTCCGATCAAGGTTTATTTCCCTATCAGCGAACAGGAATACCTGCGTATGGCGGACGGCGGCGGTCCGGGGAGCGTGGACTTTCTGACGCACGCCTCACAAATCCCGTTGCAGTTAACTTTGGCCGACGGGAGTGCCTACGCGCATCCGGGCAGAATCATCTTCGCGGACCGCCAGGTAAACACGCAGACCGGAACCATCCAGATCGTGGGCGAGTTCCCCAACTCAAAGAATCTGTTGCGACCGGGCCAATATGCACGCATTCGGACGCCCACCGGAAACATCACGGGAGCACTGCTGGTGCCGCAGGCGGCCGTGAATCAGCAGCAAGGAACGTATCAGGTCACTGTGGTCGGCGCCGATAAACGTGCGCAGCTCCGTACCGTAGAGGTCGGGCCGAGAGTGGGCACGCTCTGGGTGATCACGACGGGCCTGAAGCCGGGAGAACGCGTCGTGGCGGTTGGCGCGGAGAAGGCAAAAGAAGGCGAACTGGTGAATCCCACGCCGTACAAAGAAACCGAGGAGCGCTAATTATGGCGAGTTTTTTCATCCGACGCCCCATCGTCGCGATTGTGATCGCGATTCTTACCGTCATCGTTGGCGCGATCACGATTGCGCTTTTACCAATCGCACAGTTTCCGAATATTGCGCCGCCGGAAATCTGGTTGCAAGCTAACTACCCCGGTGCCGACGCAAAGACTCTCGAGCAGTCCGTCGCTACGCCAATCGAACAGCAAATTACCGGTGTGGACAACATGGAATACATGTATTCCGTGAACACCACTAATGGTTCGCAAACGTCTCTGATCGTCGATTTTGATCTCAAAACTGATCCAAACACGGATCTCGTGCTTACCCAATCGCGGCAGCAACTGGCAAACGGTCAACTTCCGCCCGAGGTAACGAGCTATGGGATTAGCTTGCGAAAGTCGGCCACCGCTCCTTTCATGCTGGTCGGCCTATACTCGCCCCACGGCACCCGCGACGCTGCGTTTCTCTCTAACTATGCGTACATCAACCTCAACGACCCCATCGGCCGCTCCTATGGAGTCGGCCGGTCGGAGGTCTTCGGAGCTGGCCAGTATGCCATGCGGCTCTGGATAAAGCCCGATCAGCTGGCGAAACTGGGCATTACTGTCACGGATATTACGAACGCCATCCAGGCCCAGAACAAAGTAAATCCAGCTGGCCAGATAGGTGGCGAGCCAGCCCAGAAGAACCAGCAGTTCACCTACGCATTGCTGGCGAAGGGGCGCCTGAGATCTCCGGAACAATTCGGCAACATTGTTGTTCGCGAATCCCCGAATGGCGGAACCGTGCGCGTGAAAGATGTGGCGCGGGTGGAGCTGGGCCAGCAGGACTACAGCACGATCAGCCGTCTAAATGGGAAGCCCACCGCCATCATTGCCATCTACCAGCTGCCCGGATCTAACGCGCTTCAAACTGCGGAGGGTGTCCGCAAGCTGATGGCCGGTATGAAGGACCGCCTTCCAGAAGATGTCGATTATGCGATATCGCTCGACCAAACCTTGCCGGTCAGCGAAGGCATGAGGGAAGTGGTCGAAACGTTGGTGATTGCGATTTTACTGGTCATCCTTGTGGTGTACCTCTTCTTGCAAGACTGGCGCGCCACCCTGATTCCTATGCTGGCAGTCCCCGTTTCGCTCGTTGGCACGTTTGCCCTGTTCCCGCTATTCGGCTTCTCAATCAACACACTTTCGATGTTGGGCCTTGTCCTGGCAATCGGTCTGGTGGTTGACGATGCAATTGTGGTGGTTGAAGGCGTGCAACACCATATCGAAGAGGGAATGGCTCCGAAGGACGCGGCTCTCAAAGCGATGGAGGAGCTCTCCGGGCCCGTTGTGGGGATTGCCCTGGTGCTGGCTTCGGTGTTCGTGCCTACGGCGTTCATCCCAGGCATCACCGGGAGGCTTTATCAGCAATTCGCCCTGACCATCGCCATTTCTGTAATCCTCTCCGCCTTCAACGCGCTCACGCTCAGCCCAGCACTCGCTGGCCTGTTGCTGCGACCACAATCAGAGGAAAGCAGCCACAGGCGCCGCGGACCTCTCGGGAAATTCTTTGACGCATTCAACCGCTATTGGCAACGCAGTACCGATGGTTTTGTGCGGTGGTCCCACGCGGTAATTCGCAAGGGCGGGCTCGTGATGGTGCTGCTCGTTCTCTTCGGTCTGGGCGCGTTTTTCTTTGGCAACCGCCTGCCCTCCAGCTTTATGCCGGATGAAGATCAGGGCTACCTCTACGTCAGCATGCAACTTCCTATCGCGGCGTCGATGGAACGCACCAGCGAGGCTGGGAAACAGGTAGAGAACGTTCTCGCAAACATTCCGGGAGTTCAATACACGACATCGGTTATCGGCTTCAATCTGCTCAGCTTCGCCCACACCAGCTACAACGGTTTCTTCTTCGTTACGTTGAAACCCTGGGGCGATCGCAAGAGCAGAGCGGAACAGTATCAGGAAATAAAAACTCGACTGAATCAGGAACTCAGCCGATTGCCGCAGGGGACTGTTTTCGGCTTCTCGCCGCCTGCGGTACCCGGCGTTGGCACCTCCGGTGGATTTCAGTTCGTCCTGGAAGACCGCGCCGGAAAGGATGTGAAGTTTCTTTCCGATAACTTGAACAAATTCCTGGTAGCCGCTCGCAAGCGCCCTGAAATCGGCATGATCAGTTCAACCTTTATTCCGAGCGTGCCCGAGCAGTACATCAATGTGGACGAGGACAAAGTACTCAAGCAGGGTGTCGCCATCAGCGATGTCTATCAAACCATTCAGGCATATATGGGTGGCCTTTTCGTCAATTACTTCAATGATTTCGGCCGCACCTGGCAGGTCTATATCGAGGCCGAGGCGCCTTACCGAGCGAATACGCAAAACCTGTCGCAGTTCTATGTGCGCAACAACCAGGGCCAGAACGTGCCCCTTTCCTCGCTCGCGAACTTCGAGACCGATTACGGCCCGGAATTCACCCTACGCTACAACGAGTATCGCGCCGCACAGATCTTCGGCAGCGCTGCCCCCGGTTATAGCTCTCAACAGGCGACCGCGGCCCTCGAAGATGTTTTCCATCAAACCATGCCCCACGAAATGGGCTTCGACTACATGGGTATGTCTTATCAGGAGCAAAAAGCGCGGCAGGGTGTGCCAGCCTGGGCCATTTTCGCACTTTCACTTCTCTTCGTTTTTTTGATTCTTGCGGCGCTCTACGAAAGCTGGACGTTGCCCTTCAGCGTCCTGCTGAGCACTCCTGTCGCCGTATTCGGCGCCCTCGCAGCCCTGTGGCTGCGTCGCTTTGTAATCGGCCTTTACATGCCGCCGTACATGGTCCAGATGGAGAACGATGTTTACACCCAGATTGGCCTGGTAATGCTCATCGGCCTGGGCGCTAAGAATTCCATTCTTATCGTCGCGTTCGCGAAAGAGGACTACGAACGCGGTATGTCCCTCGTCGATGCAGCACTTTCGGCGGCGAGGCTTCGGTTCAGGCCGCTGATGATGACGGCGCTCGCCTTTATTGTCGGGTGCGTGCCGCTATGGATAGCGTCCGGCGCAGGCTCAGTCGCGCGACAGATTATCGGAACGACCGTGATCGGAGGCATGCTGGCGGAGACGTTTATCGGCAGGTTCTTTGTTCCGGCGATCTTCTACGTCGTTGAGAAATTCTCAGGCGCTGAGAAACGGAAAGCATTGCCACTCGCTCCCGCCGAGGCGCCCAGTCTGGGGGATTGAATTATGAAGAACACTGCACTCTTAGGAATCCTAGCCGTGCTGGTTCTAGAAGCCGGCTGCATGATGGGCCCGAAGTACAAACGGCCTGCGGTGAATGTTCCTCAAGAATACCGTACGCCGGAACCGCAACTAGCCACCCAAGCCTCGTCGCTTGGCAACGAGCAATGGTGGCAGCTTTATCAGGATCCGGTGCTCACGCAGCTGATTCACACCGCCATTGCGCAAAATTATGATGTGCGCATCGCCGCCGCTCGAGTGCTCGAAGCTCAGGCGCAAGTCGGGATCACACGCTCCAACCAATTTCCGTCCGCGAGCGTCGGCGCCGACATTTACAGCCAACAAAACGCCAAGGTGACAAAAGTATTTCCCGCTTACCAGGTCAACGCGGGCGACCTGAATCTATCGGTGATCTGGAATCTAGACTTCTGGGGGAAGTATCGCAGACAGACCGAGGCGGCTCGAGCCCAATTACTCGCAACCGAGTGGGGGCAGCGAGCGGTGATTTCTTCTCTGGTCGCCAATTTAGCGACAGCTTATTTCCAGCTAAGGGCGCTCGACAGTGAACTCGAGATCTCGAAGCGCACACTGGCCTCGCGGCAAGAGTCCCTCAAGCTAACGCAGTTCCTTGAAAGCCACGGCTCGAACTCCGGACTGGACGTGAGCCAAGCAGAGCAGCTCGTCTACACCGCATCCGAAACGATCCCAGACCTAGAGCGGCAAATCCAGCAACAGGAGAACGTGCTCAGTGTTCTGCTCGGCGAAAATCCCCAATCCATTCCCCGCGGACGTGCGCTTACCGAACAGCCCGTTCCCCAGAACGTTCCGGCCGGCCTGCCTTCCGAATTACTGGAGCGTCGGCCGGACGTCCGCCAAGCGGAAGAGATGATGGTTGCAGCGAACGCACAAATCGGCGTGGCAAAAGCCTCATTCTTTCCAAACCTTTCACTCACTGGACTGGGAGGCTTGGAGAGCAACGCCTTGCACCAGTTCATCACAGCGCCCTCGGAGACTTGGTACGCGGCCTTCAATGTAAGTCAGCCTGTCTTCCAGGGCGGAGCGCTCCGCTCTCAACTCAGGCTCGCCCGCGCGAACTGGCAAGAAACCGTGCTCTCCTACGAGCAAACGGTTCAGAACGCCCTGGAACAAGTTTCCAATTCACTCGTCGCTTCTCAAAAAGACCGCGAGTTCCGCGAACAACAAGAATTGCTCACACAAGCAGCGCAGCAGACCGATCAACTCTCCGAGGTTCTTTACAAGAACGGCGGCGCGAGCTACCTGCAAGTGCTGACCAGCGAAACGAATTACTTTTCAGCGGAACTCAATCTAGTGCAAGCCCAGCTGAATGAGCGTTTGGCGCTCGTGCAACTTTATCAATCACTCGGAGGAGGGTGGCAGCAATAGTGAAAAGGAAGTTTCAAATGAAAACAAAGATGTTTTTATCGCTTCTTCTCCTGGCTACTGTGGTACCCGGTGCACTTGCGGCTGCTGATGAAGCCGAGACGAAGGCTCACAGTAGAAGTGATTCAGGGCTCGTCTCTCCCGTTGAAGACCCAGCAGTCACGAATGTCCTAACAAATACGGCCATTGTGCCGGATGATCCCAAACAAGTGTTGCAGGATTATGACTCATTAATGATTGCTCTCACACAGAAGTTCTCTGCAACACTCGCGACGATCGCAGACGCTGCAAAGCGAGGGGACTTAAGCAGCGAGCAGGCAAGAGAAATGAGTGCCGAGCATTACCAACTCACCCACATGCAGTTTGAACTGCTGAGCTTGTGGCGTGGAATCGAAGAACAGGACTTGGCGAGAATTCCGGATGTTGAAGCAAAACCGGACTCAACGCAAGGAAACGAAGTCGTAATGGTGGCGTTGCCGTTCTCATCTTTTCAACTCAATCCCTCTTTGGCTACGTATCTCAGTTTGGCGCCATCCCAAGTTGAGGCTATCCAGCGAGTCATGATGTGGGAAAAACATAGTCTCGAGCCTTTGATGACGCAGCTTCGAAATACACGAGAGAGGCTACTTGCAATCGGCACTGAACACTTAAATGCAAAGCAGGTCAAAGCTCTCGCCGATACAGAAGCAAGTCTGCTGGCAAGGCTGATCGTCGCGAACGCCCGCATGCAGTCCAAGATTTTCAACATTCTCAGCGCCGAACAGCAAAAGAAGCTCAGCGATCTCGAACGAACGCAGGGCGCACTCACATCGGAGGGCAAATGAAGGAGCGATTACTGTGACACACAGATTGGAGATGACGCGCGCCGCAGTCGATAGGGGGGCCGAAACGGTTGCACCGCACAGCCTCGGCCTCACGCGTAAAACGACTACAGCACAAGCCACTGCACAATCTTTACCTATTTCGGTGTTGGATCTGGTACCTACGCGACCAGGTGAGGCAGCGGGAAGGGCCATTGCGCGCTCGGTGGAATTGGCGCGGCACGTTGAGCAATTGGGATACAAACGCTACTGGGTTGCGGAACATCACGCCATTCAGGGGCTGGCTTGCTCAGCCACACCCGTGCTGATCGGACATATCGCTGCCGGGACGAAGACAATTCGGGTGGGCAGCGGTGGGGTCATGCTGCCGAATCATGCACCGCTAGTGGTTGCCGAACAGTTTGGGACGCTCGAAGCAATCTATCCCGGGCGAATCGACCTAGGACTGGGACGAGCGCCGGGAGGCGATTTTCAAACCATGCGCGCGTTGCGACGCGGTTTGGCTCAAGACGGCGATGATTTCCCGGCTCTCCTTGAACAGTTGCGCACATACTTAGGGCCGGAAAGACCGGGTCAGCTCGTCAAAGCAATACCCGGACAAAACAGCAATGTGCCAATCACGTTGCTCGGATCGAGCGACTTCAGTGCTCAACTGGCAGCGGCATTAGGCTTACCCTTTGCGTTCGCAGCACATTTTGCACCTGACGCTTTGGACGCGGCAGCGAAGTTTTATCGAGAACGTTTCCAGCCCAGTGAGGTATTGCAAAACCCGTATTTGCTTGTTGCGGTGCCGGTGATTGCAGCGACCACAGACGCTGCAGCTCAACGATTGTTCACTGCTCCCCAACAACGTTTTCTGCGACTGATTCGGGGCGAGTCGCTTGAATTGTTGCCTCCGGTCGATTCAATGGAGCCCCTTTGGAGTGACATTGAAAAAGCAGCGGTGGAGAACAGACTGGGCGCAGCAATTGTCGGATCGGATGCAACCGTGCAGGCTGGGCTGGAGAAACTGGTGAATGATACTCATGCCGATGAGGTAATCGTTGTGACTGATACCTATGAGCACAGCGACCGGATGGACTCATATGAACGTGTGGCTCGAATTGCCGCGGAAATCAAACTGGTACCAAATGTTGAAAGGATATTCAAATGAACGGTTCAAGCAACGTACTGGTGTTGGGTGTAACAGGACAAGTAGGGAAACGTGTCGCAACAAATTTAAAAAGGAAAAAAGCAACCCTTTCGGTAGGGTCGCGAAGGAAAGCGAATCTGAAAGAGCTTGCAGATCAATTCGGAGCGTCGCGCTTTATCGATCTCGATGATCCACGAACTTTCGATGAGGCATTGAACAACGTCACCAGCATTTTTCTAATAACTGGCTATACGGTTGACATGCTTGTACAAAGCAAATCACTTATCGATGCGGCAAAACGTAATGGTGTAACCCATATTGTGCACCTGGGCGCATTCACGCGAGAACACGACTCCTATGCTACGGTTTTCGCCTGGCATCAGATGATTGAAGCATATCTTCGCGACAGCGGCATTGCATGGACGAATTTACATCCCAACATGTTTATGCAGAATTTCCTGTCAGTATGGTCGATCAAAGGTGGGTTATACAGCGCATATACCTCCAAAGCCATTGGGTTTACTGCTTTAGAAGATGTAGCAGAAGCTGCAGCAGTCATTCTCATGGAAGGGCCGGAAAAACACAGTGGAATGGACTACTGGTTTTCAGTGGAAGCACTTACGCCACACCAGGTGGCTGAAACGCTAACTGCGGTTACCGGTCGTAAGTTCACAGCAGCAGTTCATCATGCCGAAGGTTTCCAAAACGATGCGGCGCAGCCTGGTTCAGCATTCGAACCAGCGTATGCAAAGGGAGGACTCGAATTGTTCCGCCAGGTCGAGGACGGAAGAATGGCGTACGTTGGAAGCGTAAAAGACGATACAAAGAAAATTCTAGGCCGGGAGCCTTTGTTGTTGAGCGAGTGGGCAAAATTACACGCCAGTGAGCTATTGGAGATTGCGGGTGGCTAAAACGGTTGAACTACTCCCATCTCAATTGAAAGTTATCGACTTTGAGCCTGCATAGGGACACGACCGCAGAACGTCTTTCCATATCACTCCGGAAGACAGGCAAGCGCCTCCACGCCATCTGCAAGCCCGGGCTCGATCAGTATCGCGGTCGATCGCCTCGTCGCGAAGGGACTGGTCAGCCGGGTCGAGAGCGCCGAAGACCGACGCGTCCGGACCGTTGCCCTCACTCCACGCGGCAAGGAGCTCATTGTTTCAGCTTTTCGAAAGCATTCCGGGCAGATGAAGAGAGTGTTCTCCAAATTAAGCCCGGAGGAGCTTCGTGGTCTTGAAGTGAAGCTCAAGAAGGTCGGCAAGCGCGCTGCCGCGCTGATGGAGGAGAGCTGAGCGGCTCCATGTCAGGCCGCGTTTTATGCTGGAGCGCTTCGATTGTCCATTTGGAGGCGCAATAGAAGCCGATGAGCGGCACCGCCACAATCCCCACGCCACTTGAGACGCCGATGATGTGCCCGCTGCCCTGTTGCCGCAGCAAGGGCAGCACAGCCTGAATGACCCGAGGGCTTGCCCAATGACCTTGCGTACTTGTTCGCGATCGGTTACGTCGAGCCCCAGAGGAAGAACCGCGTCGCCGAAAAGCTTCGTGAGCTCCGCAACATCGGCTAATTGTCGGACGGTAGCAGCAACCTTATCGCCGCGCCTGAGTGCGGCTTCAGCCCAGATGCGGCCAAAACTGCGCGAGGCGCCCGTGGATGAACCATGTCTTCTTCATGTGGATCCCTCATGTTTGTAACGTCAAGTGAACTAAGTAATTCGCCTTTCCGTTAATGGTCAAGCCACTGACGCCACACGGGCCGCGAAGTAGTGTGGCTGGTCGAGATCGGCGAGAAGGCCGGGCTCCTTCGGTTGCCAGTTGAGCCGTTTCTGAGTCCACTCGCTAGAAGCCGGTCCGTCCATCGCAAAGAACTGCCCGATCCAGCCAAAATGGTCGGCCATGTCTTCCCGCGACTTCGAAACCACCGGCACATTCAGTCTTCGGCCGATGACCTCAGCGAACTGTCGCGCCGGCACACCCTCGTCGGCAACCCCGTGATACCGCGCTCCCTCCGAACCCTTCTCGAGCGCGAGCCTGTACAGACGCGCGGCATCCAGTCGGTGTACTCCGGGCCAGCGATTAAGCCCGTCCCCTACATACGCTGAAACGCCCTTCTCCCGAGCGAGAGCGATCAGGCGGGGAACGAAGCCGTGATCTCCCTTCCCATGAACCGACGGAGCAAGCCGCACTACCGACGCCCGCACGCCACGCGACGCCATCGCTAGCGCTGCATCTTCCGACTTGCGTGGAAAGTTGGGGCTGGCGGCATCGTCTTCGGTTGCAATCCGGCCCGGCGCGACCACCAAGCTTCCAGAAGTGACGATCAACGGGCGGTCAGAGCCCGCAAGCGCAGCGCCGAGTGCCTCGATGGCCCGCCTATCTGCTTCTGCTGCCGGCCCATAGTTCGAGAAGTCGTGGTTGAACGCCGTATGGATCACGCCATCCGCAGCGGCTGCTCCGGTGCGCAGACTCTCCAGATCTTCGAGCGAGCCGTGATGCACCTCGGCCCCTGCTGCCGCGAGAGTCTTGGCACCGACATCCGAGCGAGCAAGTCCAAGAACCTGATGTCCAGCATCGATCAGTTCTCGGACCACCGCGGAACCTACAAAACCCGTTGCGCCAGTGACGAATACTCGCATATCAAAACTCCTTTCCTTGTGTACCGATTGAGTTGAGATTCGTAAGCACTTCAGCCGGGATGCGGAGCTGTGAAGCCTGAAAATTCTCTCGAAGATGCAGTAGAGAAGATGTCCCTGGGATCAGAAGAACGTTAAGCGACCGTTGCAGAAGCCAGGCCAGCGCAAGCTGCATTGCCGTCACTCCGATTGACGCTGCGGCTGTGTCGAGCTCCGACGACTGTAACGGAGTGAAACCACCGAGCGGGAAGAATGGAACATAAGCGATCCCTTGCGAGGCAAGGTCGTCGATGAAAGCATCGTCCTTCCTGTGTGCCACGTTGTAAAAGTTCTGTACGCAGACAATCTCCGTATTGGTCTGCGCCTCCGTTAATTGTTTGGGAGTGACATTGCTCAGGCCGATATGGCGGATGAGGCCTTCGCGTTTGAGTTCAGCGAGCACGGTCAATGGCTCCTCGATCGATCCCTCCGACGGTTCCGTAAATCCGCCGACCCGAAGATTGACCACATCCAGAGCATCGAGGCCGAGGTTCTTCAGGTTGTCGTGAGTGCTGTCGATGAGCTCCTGTCGCGAGAGAGCAGGAATCCAGGAGGCGTCTGCACCCCGTCGTGCGCCGAGCTTGGTAACGATCACCAGACCCTTCGGATAGGGATGAAGCGCCTGCTTGATGATCTGATTGGTGACGTGCGGACCGTAGTAGTCGCTGGTGTCGATGTGGTTCACGCCGGACTCGACCGCCTCTCGCAAAACAGCAATGGCGCCTTCCACATCACGGGGCGGTCCAAAGACGCCCGGGCCGGCAAGTTGCATTGCACCATACCCCATGCGGTTCACGGTCATTGACGTGCCCGAGAGTGTGAAGCGGCTGGCAAGATCAGTTTGTTCAATCATTCAACGCCTCCTACCTTCCTATGCATCTAAAACATTGGATGAAGGATTCTTCAGGTTTGGAGTTCGCTTATGGCGGCTGACACCGCAGTTGCATTTGAGCCAAGAAAGACGCCCGTTCAAGCGAGGGCGACGGTCACGGTGGGGGCAATTTGTGAGGCGACTATTCAGGTTTTGCTTAGCCACGGAGCAGACCGATTAACGACCACACGCGTCGCAGATCGGGCCGGCGTCTCCGTCGGAACCCTGTACCAGTACTATCCAAACAAGCGGTCACTACTGTTTGCGGTGTTCGAGGATCATATGGATAAGGTCTCGCAAGCAGTAGAGGTCGCATGTGCGGACGCATGCCACAAGCCGATGCCCGAAATGATCAGGCGGGTAGTGGAAGCATTCGTCGACGTCAAGATGCAGCGGGCGGATATTTCCATAGCCCTCTACAAAGTAGCGCCGGATGTAGGTGGTCCCGCATTGGTGAAGCGGACCGGACAACGGTTGCGGAAGGCGATTGAGGCGATGCTTCTGACTGCTCCGGATCTGAAACTGTCGCCCGACAGATTCGCCATAGACATGATGCTCTCAGCAATGTCGGGCGCGATGCGATCGGCCCTAGAGGCGGGAGCCTCGCCGGCAATGTTTCGCAAAGTGCGAGAACACCTAGTTCTGCTGTGCCAATCCTACATGGCGGCGGCGACAACGGGGGATCACTAGGCTTTTCCGGAGTCACGATCTGACTCCCGCCTACGCGACGACAAGGACGGGTCGCCTGACCCGAGTTACTTTCCGTTTTTTTTGAAGCACGACGTTCCTGGGTTTCTCAATCCATTGCCGACGCGTAGGCGAACATCGGCGCTGGTCACAGAGTGGTCACAATAAATCGGCCACTTTGAGAAGTTAAGTTGTTGATTAAAAACCTGAAAAGGCTGGCGTCGGCGGTTCAACTCCGTCCCTGGCCACCAGATTCTTAAGAGCTTAGCGGAATCGCGTCTTGCCCTCCCAGTCCGCTCTCAGTCCGCTATTTTTCGGCGAGATCCGGTTCGGTTCCTAGCTACGATGATGGTGAAGGACTTAACCTCGAATGGCCCCTCGCTCAGTCCGCTTTCAGTCCGCTTCTGTCTGCGGCGTGGCTGAAAATCGCAGTCAGCATTGCCCCCGCCGCAGCCATGCGATCCTCGCTGACACTGTGGGTATAACACTGCAAGGTCAACTTAACATCACTGTGGCGAAGCAAAG
>Ga0209801_1000808_pt1 | contig 20198 bp, 15 predicted proteins | sample GraSoiAngelo_127_FD_185884 | JGI IMG/M metagenome (GOLD analysis project Ga0209801, IMG submission 185884) | Grasslands soil microbial communities from the Angelo Coastal Reserve, California, USA - 14_0927_09_40cm (SPAdes) (version 2) | ecosystem: Environmental > Terrestrial > Soil > Grasslands ... | reverse complement strand
CGCCTGCTGCCGCCGCCATGCCTGCCGCGGAGCCCCTCGGCGCACACGTGCTGCTGGTCGAGGACGAGGCGGTGAATGCGGCGGTCGCCCAGGGATATCTCACGGCCCTCGGGTGCACGTCGGTCTGGGTCAAGGACGGCGCCGAGGCCGTGGCCCGCAATGCCGCCGAGCGCTTCGACCTCATCCTCATGGACCTGAGCATGCCCGTCATGGACGGCTTCGCGACCACTGCTCTCATCCGCCAACGGGGCGGCGCGGCGGGACGCGTGCCGATCGTCGCCCTCACCGCGCACGATGCTGCCAACTTCCGCCAGGCGTGCCTGCGTGCGGGCATGGACGAGATGCTGAGCAAGCCCTACACCCTCGAGGAGTGCGCGCGTGCGGTGCGCCGCTTCAGCGCGCGCAGCGCCCCGCCGACGGGCAGCGCCCCGCCGACGGGCAGCGCCCCGCCGACGAGCAGCGCCCCGCGCGCCGAGCCGCTCGCGAGCGTCGATCCGTCCGCGATCGCGGGGCTCCGCCGCCTGCGCGGCGACGGACACGGGGACCTCTATTCGAAGCTCGTCGAGCTCTTCGAGGCGAGCTGCGCGGAGTCCCTGGCGCAGCTTGCCCGCGCGCTCGAATCCTCCGACCTCGCCGCGGCCGCCGCCGTCTGCCACAAGCTCGCCTCGAGCGCCGCCAACGTCGGCGCCGGCGCCTTCGCGCGGGATGTCCGCCAGCTCGAGCGGCTGTGCAAGGCGGGCGATACCCCCGCCGCGCGCGAGCTCAGTCAGCGGCTCGCCGCGGCCCATCCCGCGCTCATCGCCGAGCTCTCGGCGATGCGCCTGCGAGCGAGCGCATGAGCGGCACGGTCGCAACGACAGGCGTCGCGATCATCGCCGACGACGAGGATCTCGGCCGCCTGCTGCTCGCCGAGGCGGTCAGCGCGAGCGGACTCACGCCGCTGGCCTTCGACAACGGCGGGGCCGCACTCGAGGCCGCCCGCTCGCAGGATGTCGCGATCGTGCTCCTCGACGTCGACATGCCGGGCCTCGACGGCTACTCGGTGTGCCGCCGGCTGCGCTCCGAGCCGCGCTTCGCCACCGTGCCGATCGTGATGGTGACCGGGCACGAGGACGCCGAGGCCATCGGCCGCGCCTTTGACGCCGGAGCCACGGACTTCATCAGCAAGCCGGTCAACTGGGCGCTGCTGCCGCGACGCCTCGATTACATCCTGCGCAATGCCGCCGCCGCCGAGCGTATCGAGCGTCTCGCGTACTTCGACCCGCTCACCGGGCTGCCGAACCGCCAGTGCTGCATCGAGACCGCCGAGCGGCTCGTGCCCGAGGCGGCGCACCTTCAGGAAGCCGTGGCGATCGTGTACCTCGACCTCAACAGCTTCAAGCGGGTGAACGACACCTTCGGCCACTCGGTGGGAGATGCGGTTCTGCGTAACGTCGCCGGGAAGCTCAGCGGCGTGCTCGAGGGCTTCAGGGCCGAGAACCAGCACCTGTCGCTCTCGCGCTTCGGCGGCGACGAGTTCGTGATCCTGCTGCGGCATCCCGCGGCGCGCGCGCGCGCCATCTCGATCGCGGAAGCCTGCGCGGCGGCGTTCAAGGAGCCGATTCTCTACGAGGGGCTGGAGTTCTACCCGGCGCCCAGCGTCGGGCTCGCCGTCTATCCGGACGACGGCGGCGACGTCGTCACCGTGCTCAAGCACGCCGACACCGCCATGTACCAGGCCAAGAGCGGCGCCGCCGAGTCGGTTGCCGTCTACACGCCTGCGATGAGCAGCCGGTTGAGCAACTGGCTCGACCTCGAGGCGCGGCTGCGCCGCGCTGTGGCCGAGGATCGCCTGCGCCTGGTGTATCAGCCCAAATTCCGTCTGCGGGACAATCAACTGGTGGGCGTCGAGGCGCTGCTGCGCTGGTGCGACTCGGAGTACGGCGATATCCCGCCGACGCGCTTCATCGAGATCGCCGAGGACAGCGGCCTGATCCTCGACATCGGCAGCTGGGTGGTGCGCGCGGTGTGCAGGCAGCTGCGCGCGTGGCTAGACCGCGGCTTCACCGTGCCGGTGGCCATCAACGTCTCGGGCAAGGACCTGCTGCATGGCGACCCGGCGCGCGTCATCGCCGAGGAGACGGCGGCGGCCATGATTCCTGCGTCTCTGATCGAGGTGGAGATCACCGAATCGGTGCTGATCAAGGACTCCGCCGCCGGGCGCACCGCGCTCAAGCGGCTGCGCGAGCTCGGCTGCCGGGTCGCGCTCGATGACTTCGGCACCGGCTATTCCTCGCTCGCCTACATCACCCGCTTTCCGCCCGACCGCATCAAGATCGACAAGGCGTTCGTGCACGACGTGGACACTGCCGCGGGCAACGCCGCCATCGCCAACGCCATCCTGTCGCTGGCCGAGAGCCTCGGGGTCACCGTGACGGCCGAGGGGATCGAGCGTCCCGGGCAGCTCGAGTGGCTGCGCTCGCGAGGCTGTCAGGAGGCGCAGGGGTTTCTCCTCGCGCGTCCGCTTTCGCCCGCGGATCTCGAGCGGCAGTTCCTCGCGCCCGCGAAGCCCACCGCGGAGGCGGAAACGCTTGCGCGGCGCTCGGGCCGGTTCTAGCATCGGGATGAGGTACCTCCGATGCTCAAGACCCTCCTCACCGGCGCCTTCCTGCTCCTCACGCTCATGGCATGCGCCACGGTCGCCCCGACCCCGGCGCGCGATGTGGCGAGAGCCGCTTCGCTCGCCGCGGCCCCTCGGCGGGACTGCGTTTCCGACACGGCGACCCGCATTCCGGTGAAGGCCGACGAGTGCGTTGGATTCGGCCAGACGTACACCCAGAACGACCTCCAGCGCACCGGCCAGCGCGAGCTGGGACCGGCGCTGCGGATGCTCGATCCCTCGGTGACCGTGCACGGCCGCTGAGGCTCAAATCCCGGGGTTGAGAAGCCGGCGCGGTCGCACCGCGCGCCCGTCCGCCTCTCCGAGACCGAGGAACACGCCGCTGTCGTCGTACAGGCGCACCCGCGCGGGCGCTTCGGGAACCTGCGCCGGCACGCTCTGCCCCTGGAGGAGCCGGCGCGCCTCGTCCGCTTCGAGGCGCACCGCGGCGAGATGCGCGAGCGGCCAGTCGGGCGGCAGCAGCGCGGGCCAGGCTCCCCGGGCCCGCACCTCTGCCAGCGACTCGAGCGTCTGCATCGGCTCGGCTGCGAAAGGCTCGACGTAGAGTCTTCTCAGCGCGCTCACGTGGCCGCAGGTACCGAGAGCCTGCGCCAGGTCCTCGGCCAGCGCGCGAACGTAGGTGCCCTTCGAGCACAGTATCTCGAGCTCGAGGCCCGCGGTCTCGAGCCTGAGCAGCTCGAGCTCGAACAGCTCCACCTCGCGCGCCGCGCGCTCGACGGTCACCCCTGAGCGTGCGAGCCGGTAGAGAGGCTGTCCGGCGCGCTTCAGCGCCGAGTACATCGGTGGAGTCTGCTTCTGGCGGCCGCGGAACTGCGCCAGCACCGCCTCGACCGCGCCGCGCTCGAGCGGCGGCACGGGCGCGCTCGCGGTGACCGCGCCTTCCGCGTCGCCGGTCGCGGTGCGCTCGCCGAGGCTCAGCGTGAAGCGATAGCGCTTACGGGCGGCGAGGATCTCGCCGGCGATCTTGGTGGCCTCGCCGAGGCAAAGCGGCAGCATGCCGGTGGCGAGCGGGTCGAGGCTTCCGACGTGGCCCGCCTTCGGACGCGAGAGGAGCGCCCGAACGCGCTGCAGTGCTGCATTCGACGTGAGGCCCCGCGGCTTGTCGAGCAGCAGGATGCCGCTGGGCATGCGGGTCAGGGGTTGCAGCGCCCCGGGGGGCCGGCGCCGGTCTCAGGCGGCCCGGGGTCCGCGCCGGGGGCGGGTTGCGACGTCGTGGCGCCGGCGCCGGCTGGCGCGCCGGCGACCGCGCGGTTGATGAGGCTCGTGAGGCGCGCCGCGTCCTCGACGCTCTCGTCGAACACGAACTCGAGCCGCGGCGCATAGCGCAGCGCCAGCCGCCGCCCGAGCTCGCCCCGCAGGAAGCCCGCGGCGTGAGTGAGTCCGCTGCGCACCTCGTGCGGGGTGTGCTGCGAGGCAAAGGGCGTGAAGAACACGCGCGCCGTGGCCATGTCGGCCGCGATGCTCACCGCCGTGATGGTCACGTTGCCGACGCGCGGATCCTTCAGCTCGCGTGCGATCAGCGTCGCGAGCGCCCGCTGGATCTCGGACTCCAGCCGTTGGGTGCGGGCCTGCGTCATTACTGCAGGGTTCTCGCGACCTCGATGCGCGCGAAGCACTCGATCTGATCGCCGGCGCGCACGTCCTGGTAGTTCTTGACGCCGATACCGCACTCGGTGCCGGCGCGCACCTCGTTCACGTCGTCCTTGAAGCGGCGCAGCGACTCGAGCGCGCCCTCGAAGATAACTACGTTATCGCGCAGCACGCGGATCGGATGGTTGCGCCGCACGTAGCCCTCGGTCACGAGGCAGCCCGCCACCACGCCGAACTTGCTCGAGCGGAACACCTCGCGCACCTGCGCCACGCCCACGATCTGCTCCTTGACCTCGGGCCGCAGCATCCCGGTCATCATCTGCTTCACGTCGTCGATGGCCTCGTAGATGATGCTGTAGTAACGCACCTCGACTCCGGTCTCCTTGACCGCCTCGCGCGCACCGGCATCGGCGCGCACGTTGAAGCCGATGACGAGCGCCTTGGAGGCCGCGGCGAGCTGCACGTCGGAGACGGTGATGCCGCCCAGGCCGCTGGCGACGATCTTCACCTGAACCTCCTCGGTGGAGAGCTTGGTGAGCGCCTCGCGCAGCGCCTCGGCGCTGCCCTGCACGTCGGCCTTGATGAGCACCGACACCAGCCCCGCCTTGTCCTCGCCGATCTGCGAGAACGCGTCCTCGCCGCGCGGTGTCTGGCGCGCGAGCTTGACGTCGCGGAACTTGCCCTGCCGGTAGAGCGCCACCTCGCGAGCTTTGCGCTCGCTCTCCACCACCAGCAGGTCATCCCCGGCGTTGGGAGCGCTCGAGAGGCCGAGTACCACCACCGGCATCGAGGGCGGCGCCTCGGTGACCGCCTTGCCGTTCTCGTCGAACATCGCGCGCACCCGCCCGTACTCGGAGCCTGCGATGATCGGATCGCCGAGGCGCAACGTACCCTTCTTCACGAGCACCGTCGCCACCGCGCCGCGCCCCTTCTCCACGCTCGATTCGATCACCACACCGGAGGCGAGCCCGGTGCGCGGCGCGCCGAGCTCGAGAACTTCCGCCTGCAGCAGGATCGCATCGAGCAGCTGATCGATCCCCTGTCCGGTGCGCGCCGAGACCGGCACGAACATGTTCTGCCCGCCCCAATCCTCGGAAATCACCTCGTGCTTCGAGAGCTCGGTGCGCACGCGGTCCGGGTCGGCGTCGCTCTTGTCGATCTTGTTGACGGCCACCACGATCGGCACGCCGGCGGCGCGCGCGTGCTGGACGGCCTCGATGGTCTGCGGCATCACGCCGTCGTCGGCCGCGACCACCAGCACCACGATGTCGGTGGCCTTGGCGCCACGCGCCCGCATGGCCGTGAATGCCGCGTGGCCCGGGGTATCGAGGAAGGTGATCACGCCCTTCGGGGTCTCGACGTGATAGGCGCCGATGTGCTGGGTGATGCCGCCCGCCTCGCCTGCCGCGACCTTGGTGCGGCGGATGTAGTCGAGGAGCGAGGTCTTGCCGTGGTCGACGTGACCCATGACGGTCACGACCGGCGGACGCGGCGCAACTTCCGCCTCGGCCTGCGCTCCCTGCAGGCCCTCCTCGATCTGGTTCTCCTTGAGGACCTTCGGCGTGTGGCCCATCTCCTCGACCACGAGCACCGCGGTGTCCTGGTCGATCGGCTGGTTGATGGTGGCCATGACGCCCATGTTCATGAGCGCCTTGATAACCTCGGTCGCCTTCACGGCCATCTTCTGCGCCAGCTCCGCCACCGTGACGGTCTCGCCGACGCCGACCTCGCGCACCACCGGTGCGGTCGGCATCTCGAATCCGTGCCGGCCCTCGGCGGCCGCCGGAACGGGGCGCGCCTTGGCGCGGCGTTTCTTCTTATAGCGCGAGCTGACGTCGCCGGTGACGTGCAGCTCCTGGCGGCCGTAGCGGGTTTGCTTGTCGTCGGCCGCGGCCGCCGGAGCGGCGGCGACGGTGGCGGCGGCGGCGGCGACGCGCTCGCGCGCGACCGGTGGGGGCGGGGGACTCGCCGGCGGGCGCTCCCGGTCGCCCTCGCGCCGCTCGTGCTCCTCGCGCTCGCGCGTGCGTCGCGCCTCGTCCTCGCGGGTGCGCTGCTCCGCGGCGCGGCGGGCATCTTCGGCGGCGCGGCGGCGCGCCTCCTCCTCCTGCTCGACCCGGCGGCGGTTCTCGGCCTCGAGCCGCTCGCGCTCGCGCCGCTCGGCCTCGGCGCGCTCGCTCTCCGCGCGCGCGGCCTCCTCGACCTCGCGTCGGCGGTGATCGATCTCGTCCTGCTGCACGCGCGCCCGCTCTTCCAGCACGTCGCGCTTGATGTAGGTACGCTTGCGGCGCACTTCCACGTTCACGGTGCGGGCGCGCCCCTGGGCGCTCGCCAGCTTCAGCTCGCTCTGGGTCTTGCGCTTGAGCGTGATGCGGCGCGGCGCGCCGTCGCCGTCCGCCTCGCTCCCGTGGCTGCGGCGCAGGTGCGTCAGCAGCTCGAGCTTGGCGTCGTCGCTGATGCGCGCGTCGGGGCCCGACACCTTGATGCCGGCCTGGTCGAGCTGCACCAGCAACCGGTCGACCGGCACCTTGAGAACCTCGGCAAACTGGGAAACGGTCACTTCCGCCATACGCTTAACCTGCCTCGAACCACGGGGCGCGCGCGGTCATGATGAGCTTCGCCGCCTGGTCGGCGGCCAGCCCCTCGATGTCCGCGAGCTCGTCGACCGACTGCTCGGCGAGATCCTCGCGCGTGCGCACGCCGCGCCGCGCGAGGGTGAGCGCCAGGTCCGGGCTCATGCCCTCGAGCAGCAGCAGGTCATCGGCCGGCATCGACTGATCGAGCGTTTCTTCGCTCGCGATCGCCTGCGTGAGCAGTACGTCGCGCGCGCGATTGCGCAGCTCCTTCACGATGCCCTCGTCGAACTCCTCGATCGCGGCGATCTCGGCCTGCGGCACGTAGGCGATCTCCTCGATGGTCGAGAAGCCCTCCTGCGCGAGGATCGTGGCGACGTCCTCGTCGACGTCGAGCTGCTTCATGAAGTTCTGCACGAGTTCCTTCGCCTCCGTCTCGCTCTTGGTCTCGGCGTCGGATTCGGTCATGACGTTGAGATCCCAGCCGCTGAGCTGGCTCGCGAGGCGGATGTTCTGGCCGCCGCGCCCGATCGCCTGCGACAGCTTGTCCTCCGCCACCGCGATGTCCATGCTGTGCGCGTCCTCGTCCACGACGATCGACATGACCTCCGCCGGCGACATGGCGTTGATCACGAACTGGGCAGGATTATCGACGTAGGGAATGATGTCGACGCGCTCGCCGGCGATCTCGTTGGACACCGCCTGCACGCGCGAGCCGCGCATGCCGACGCAGGCCCCCACCGGATCGATGCGCGGGTCGTTGCTGCGCACCGCGATCTTGGCGCGCACTCCGGCGTCGCGCGCCGCGCCGAGGATCTGGATGAGGCCCTGCCCGACCTCGGGGACTTCGAGCTTGAAGAGCTCGATCAGAAACTCGGGCGCGGTGCGCGTCAGGAACAGCTGCGGACCGCGCGGCTCCGAGCGCACCTCCTTCAGGTACGCCTTGATGCGGTCCTGGGGCTTCGCCTGCTCGCGCGGGATCATGTCGATGCGCGGCACGAAGCCTTCCGCGTTGCCGCCGAGGTCGATGTAGATGCCGTTGCGGTCGACGCGCTTGACCACCCCGCCCACCAGCGTGCCGACGCGGTCGCGGTAGGCGTCGACGACCTGGGCGCGCTCGGCCTCGCGCACTTTCTGAACGATCACCTGCTTGGCCTGCTGGGCGGCGATCCGCCCGAAGGCCACCGACTCCATAGGCTCCTCGACGTAGCCGCCGGCTTCAGCCTTGGGATCGAGGTCGAGCGCGTCCTCGAGCCGCAGCTCGTGCTCGGGCACCTCGAGCTCCTTGGAGTCGTCGGCGAACACCTTCCAGCGCCGGAAGGTCTCGTAGTCGCCGCTCTTGCGGTCGATGGCGACGCGCACGTCCCACTCCTCGCCGTGTTTCTTGCGGGTCGCGGACGCGAGCGCGGCTTCGAGCGCCTCGAAGATCACTTCCTTGTCGACGCCCTTCTCGTTGGAGACGGCGTCCACCACCATCAGGATTTCCTTGTTCACTGTGCCGCGTACCTCTCTAACACGCGCTTCGCCCGTCAGGACGCAAGCCGCGCCTCGCCAATCTCCGCAAACCCCATCGCCACGCGCTCGCGGTCGACCTCGAGCGCGATGCCGCCCTCATCCACCGTGAGCAGCGTCCCGGTGTAGCGCCGCCGCCCGGCGCGCGGCTCCTTGAGCTCGACGAACACCCGGGAGCCGACGAAGCGCCCGAAGTGCGCCCGGGTGCGCAGCAGCCGGTCGAATCCCGGCGAGGACACCTCCAGCGTGTAGGCGGACGGGATCGGGTCCTCGACGTCGAGGAGCGAGGACACCTCGCGGCTGACGCGCTCGCAGTCATCGAGCCCGACGCCCGCTTGCGCGTCGATGTAGAGCCGCAGGAGCGAGCGGCCGTGGCCCGGGGCGTAATCGAGCTCGACGAGCTCGTACCCGAGCCGCGTGAGCAGCGGCTCGAGCAGCGCCCACAAGCGCTCGCGCAGACCTGCCGTGACCGTCTTCATCGCCTTCGTTCCCGTCCGTCCCAGTGCCGCAAACAAAAAAAGGGCCCCAAGGCCCACCGAAAAACAAAAAGCCCCGCGGGGGGCTTTCGGTCATATCTTATTCTCGGGGGCGCCGCGCTCTTTAGTCCGCTCCGCCGCGCGACACCAGCCACCCGTCCCCGCACGGCCGCAGCCCGCGCGGGGCGCGCATTTTACCGGAACCGGGGCGCGCAGGGAACAGCGCGGCAAAGGGCGCCGGGCTTCGGGCAGCGCGCCGCGCCCGGTCCTCGCCCTGGACCCCCCGGTCTCCACCCTGGACCTGTATAGACAACTCGGCCCTCCCGGTGCCACCATGGCGCCCCTCGCAGTCCCTCGCGATCCGCCCCCAATGTCGCTGCCCCAGGCCGCCGCGCGCTACCTCCAGGTGAAGGACTTCATCCTCGAGCGGATCGCGGGCGGGGCGCTGCGTGCCGGCGAGCGCGTGCCCTCCGAGAACGAGCTCACCCGCACCCTGACCGTCTCGCGCATGACCGCGAACCGGGCGCTCCGCGAGCTGGCCGCGGACGGGGTGCTGGTCCGGGTGGCCGGAGTCGGCACCTTCGTCGCCGAGCAGCGCGTGCACGCCCACCCCCTCGAGGTGCGCAACATCGCCGACGAGATCCGCGCGCGCGGCAGGCAGCATCGCGTCCGCGTGCACGCGCTCGAGTCGGTGAGCGCCTCGCGCGAGCTCGCCGAGCGCTGCGGGGTCAAGCCCGGCGCGGCGCTCGACTACTCGCTCCTCACTCATTTCGAGGACAGCACCCCGCTCCAGGTCGAGGAGCGCTACGTCAATCCGCAGGTCGCTCCCGGCTACCTGCGCAACGACTTCTCCCACATCACGCCCCACGAGTTCCTGATCCGCGTGGCGCCGCTGCAGCGCGCCGAGCACATCGTGCGCGCGGTGGTGCCGGAGCGGCGTATCCGCCGGCTCCTCAAGCTCGAGGGGGACGAGGCGTGCCTGCTGATCCTGCGCCGCACCTTCTCCCGCGGACGCGTCGCCAGCGTCGCCGACCTCTATCATCCCGGTTCCCGCTACGAGCTCGCGGCGAACAGCCAGCCGAGGTAGTGCCATGAACGACTCCGTAAAGACCCGCCCGCCGCTGCGCGCCCCGCGCGGCACGGCCCTCTCGTGCCGCAGCTGGCTCACGGAGGCGCCGCTGCGCATGCTGATGAACAACCTCGATCCCGAGGTCGCCGAGCGGCCGCAGGAACTCGTGGTCTACGGCGGCATCGGCAAGGCGGCCCGCAACTGGCAGTGCTTCGACGAGATCGTGGCGGCGCTCAAGGCGCTCGGGGACGATGAGACGCTGCTCATTCAGTCCGGCAAGCCGGTCGGCGTATTCCCGACGCACGCAGACGCCCCGCGCGTGCTGCTCGCCAACTCCAACCTCGTGGCGCGCTGGGCGGACTGGGATCACTTCAACGAGCTCGATCGCAAGGGGCTCATGATGTTCGGCCAGATGACCGCCGGCTCCTGGATCTACATCGGCAGTCAGGGCATCGTGCAGGGCACCTACGAGACCTTCGTGGAGATGGGGCGCCAGCACTACGGCGGGCGGCTCGCCGGCAAGTGGATCCTGACCGCCGGTCTCGGCGGCATGGGCGGCGCGCAGCCGCTCGCGGCCACCATGGCGGGCGCCTCGATGCTCGCCGTCGAGTGCCGCCCCGAGCGCATCGCCAAGCGCTTGAAGACGCGCTACCTCGACGTCGAGGCGCAAACGCTGGACGAGGCTCTCGAGATCCTCGAGCGCGCGCGGCGCGCCGCGAAGCCCGTGTCGGTCGGCCTGCTCGGCAACGCCTGCGAGGTGCTCCCGGAGCTCCTGCGCCGCGGCGTGCGCCCCGATGCGCTGACCGATCAGACCTCGGCGCACGACCCGGTCAACGGCTATCTGCCGGGCGGCTGGACGCTCGAGAAGTGGGACCGCCTGCGCGGTGAGGATCCGGCGCAGGTCGCGCGCGAAGCGCGCGCCTCGATGCGCGCTCACGTGGAGGCGATGCTCGAGTTCCAGAAGCAGAAGGTCCCGGTTTTCGACTACGGCAACAACATCCGCCAGGTCGCCCTCGACGAGGGCCTGAAGGAGGCCTTCGCCTTCCCCGGCTTCGTGCCGGCGTACGTGCGGCCGCTGTTCTGCCGCGGCATGGGTCCCTTTAGATGGGCGGCGCTCTCGGGCGATCCGGAGGACATCTACCGCACGGACAAGAAAGTGCGCGAGCTCCTGCCAGGCGACACGCACCTGCATCACTGGCTCGACATGGCGCGCGAGCGCATCCAGTTCCAGGGGCTGCCGGCGCGCATCTGCTGGGTGGGGCTCGGCGACCGGCACCGCCTCGGCCTCGCCTTCAACGAGATGGTCGGTCGCGGTGAGCTCAAGGCGCCCATCGTGATCGGCCGCGATCACCTCGATTCGGGCTCCGTCGCCAGCCCCAACCGCGAGACCGAAGCGATGAAGGACGGCTCGGACGCGGTGGCCGACTGGCCGCTGCTCAATGCCCTCCTCAACACCGCGAGCGGCGCCACCTGGGTGTCGATCCATCACGGCGGCGGCGTCGGCATGGGCTACTCGCAGCACGCCGGCGTGGTGATCGTGTGCGACGGCACCGCGGCGGCCGCGCGCCGCATCGAGCGCGTGCTGTGGAACGATCCGGCGAGCGGCGTGATGCGCCACGCCGACGCCGGCTATGAGAGCGCCATCGAGTGCGCCCGGGCGCGCGGCCTCAACCTGCCGTTCCTGCGGGGCTGAGCGCGGAACGGGTCGGCCATGGCCGAAGCGCTCAAGCTCTGGCGCAACGCGCAGCTCTACACCTGCGACGGGCACTCGCGGATCATCGCGCGCGGCGCGCTCCTGACACGCGGCAGCCGCATCGAGTGGGTCGGGGACGAAGCCGCGGTTCCCGGGGCGGCGGCGCACGAGGTGCACGACCTCTCCGGCGCCTGGGTCACCCCGGGACTCGTCGACAGCCACACCCACCTGGTGTTCGCCGGCACGCGCGCCACCGAGTACGCCGAGCGCCTTCGCGGGCGCTCGTACGAGGAGATCGCGCTCTCGGGCGGCGGCATCCTCACCACGGTGCGCGCGGTGCGCGCGGCGAGCGAGGAGCAGCTGTTCGATGAGAGCGCACCGAGGCTCGCCTCGCTCCTGAGCGAGGGCGTGACCACCGTCGAGATCAAGTCCGGCTACGGCCTCACCCTCGCGGACGAGGCGAAGATGCTGCGCGTGGCGCGCTCGCTCGGGCGGTCATTCCCGGTGACCGTGCGCACGACGCTGCTCGCCGCCCACACGCTGCCGCCCGAATACCAGGGTCGCGCCGACGAGTACATCGACGTCGTCGCGCGCGAGTGGCTGCCGGAGCTCGCCGGACAGGGCCTCGTCGATGCGGTGGACGTGTTCTGCGAGCGCATGGCCTTCAGCGTGGCGCAGGCCGCGCGGCTGTTCGAGGCCGCGCGCACGCTCGGCCTGCCGGTGAAGATGCACGCCGAGCAGCTCAGCAACCTCGGCGGCACGCTGATGGCGGCCGGTGCCGGCGCCCTCTCCTGCGATCACCTCGAGTACGCGGGCGAAGCGGAGGCCGCGGCGCTCGCGCGCGCCGGCACCGTGGCGGTGCTGCTCCCGATCGCCTACTACTGCCTGGCGCCCGAGCGCCGGCCGCCGCTCGATGCGCTGCGCGCGCACCGCGTGGCGCTCGCGGTCGCGAGCGACTGCAATCCGGGGTCCGCGCCCGCGGCATCGCTCCTCACCGCGATGAGCATGGCGACGCGGCTCTTCGGGCTGACCGCGGAGGAAGCGCTGCTCGGCGCGACGCGCCATGCGGCCCGCGCTCTCGGGCTCGAATACGAGCGCGGCGCGCTCGCCCCCGGGCAGGCGGCGGACTTCGTGGCGTGGAACGTGCGCTCGATCGAGGAGCTCGGTTACTGGATTGGCTTCAATCCCCGCCGGACGGTGGTCCGCGCGGCAGAGGTGCTGCGATGGCCGAACCCGAACGCCTGAAGCTTGGCTCCCGGCCGCTGCGACTCGGGGAGCTGCGGCGCGTGTACGCGGGCCCGCTGAGCGTGGCAATCGATGCGGCAGCGCTCGGCGCGGTGCGCGAGGCGCACGCCGTTACCGCGCGCCTCGCCGCCGGCGATGCGCCCGTCTACGGGATCAACACCGGCTTTGGGCTGCTTGCGAACACCCGCATCGCCCCGGCGCAGAGAACGCTCCTGCAGCGGAACATCATCCTCTCGCACAGCGCCGGGGTCGGCCCGCTGCTCGATGACGCGATCGTGCGCCTGACGCTGGTGCTGAAGCTCGCGAGCCTGCTGCAGGGATTCTCCGGGGTGAGCGTCGAGCTGGTGCGCTTTCTCGAGCGGCTCATCAACTCCGGTCTCATGCCCTGCGTGCCGGCGCAAGGGTCGGTCGGCGCCTCCGGCGATCTCGCCCCGCTTGCGCACCTGTCGCTCGCCGTGCTCGGCCTCGGGGAGATCCGCCGTCACGGCGAGGTGCTGCCCGCCGCGGAGGCTCTGGCGCAGGAGGGACTCACGCCGCTCGCGCTCGGGCCGAAGGAGGGACTGGCGCTCCTCAACGGCACGCAGGTATCGACCGCGCTCGCGCTCGCGGGGCTCTTCGAGCTCGAGACGGTGTTCGCGGCGGCGGTGGTGAGCGGGGCGATGTCGCTCGATGCACTGCAGGGAAGCGATGCGCCCTTCGACGCGCGCATCCATCACGTGCGCGGTCACGACGGCCAGGCGCGGGTGGCGCAGGTGTACCGCGAGCTCCTCGAGGGCAGCGCGATCCGCGAATCGCATCGCACCTGCAGCCGCGTGCAGGACCCCTATTCGCTTCGCTGCCAGCCGCAGGTGATGGGGGCGTGCCTCGATCTCATGACCCAGCAGGCCGCGACGCTCGCCGTGGAAGCGAATGCGGTAACCGACAATCCGCTCATCTTTCCGGAGGCAGGCGAAGCGCTCTCGGGCGGGAACTTCCATGCCGAGCCCGTGGCGTTCACGGCCGACATCCTGGCGCTCGCCTGCGCCGAGGTCGGCTCGCTGGCCGAGCGGCGCCTGGCACTGCTCATCGATCCGAAAATGAGCGGCCTGCCGCCGTTCCTCACGCCCGACAGCGGAGTCAACTCCGGCTTCATGATGGCGCAGGTGACCGCCGCCGCGCTCGTCGCCGAGAACCGCATGCTCTGCCACCCGGCGAGCGTCGACAGCATTCCGACTTCGGCGAACCAGGAAGATCACGTGAGCATGGCCACGCACGGCGCGCGGCGGCTGCTCGCCATGACGGGCAACGCGCTGAACGTCGTCGCGCTCGAATTTCTCGCCGCCTGTCAGGGGTTGGATTTCAGGGCGCCGCTCAAGACCTCGGCGCGACTCGCGGGTGCCCACGGGGCACTGCGGCTTCGGGTTCCCTTCGCGCAGAGCGACCGGCTGCTCGCACCCGACATCGCAGAGGCCGCTCTCGTCGTGCGCCGCTCCGAGGTGCAGTCGCTCGTCAGCTCCGTGCTACCGAGCTTCCGCTGAGCACGCCGCTCAAACGCGTAAGCGCACGGCCTCGCCCAGGCCGGCGCCTGTTGACATATTCCGTCCGGGCGCGATTTCAGGCTGGGGCGTATTCCGCCTTGGGCTTCTCCGGCGCCTCCGCCTGCTGCTCGCGTTTGATGCGCTCGTAGATCTCTTCGCGGTGTACCGCGACACTCTTCGGCGCATTGATGCCAACGCGAACCTGATTTCCCTTGACCCCCAGAACTGTAATGGTGACTTCGTCGCCGATCATTACGGTTTCGCCAACCCGGCGCGTAAGAATGAGCATCTTCAAATCCCTCTAGATCTTTCTAGTTTTAGGTATCCCACTGCGACTCAAGCTCGACTCGAAGCTCGCTCCGTGCACGCAGTTATCCATGTCAGAGTACGGGAAAACTTCGATAAAGAGAATCCTACTGTCCCCACGGTAGCAAGCGCTTGAATGTATGCGCCATACGTATGTTCACGCATCCAAACCGTGGGCTTAACCCAGCAGGCTCCTGAGCGCGCTTGCCACCTCGGCCGCGGCCGGACCCACGATCACGTGCACGCACCGCGGCTCCGGCACCGCCACCCCGCGCAGCCCCAGGCCGCGGATGGCGCTTGGGTCGACGAGCGCAGCATCGCCCACGCTCACACGCAGACGACTCGAGGCGGTCTCGACCGCGTGCACGTTGGCACGGCCGCCGAGCGCGGCGAGCAGCGCCGCCGCGTCGGCGCCGGAACCGGCGTGCGCGGGCGCCCGCGCCGCCGGGAGCGCGCCGCGGATCTCCCCGGCGAACTGGTCGGCCTGGGGGCCGACCACGACCTGCAGCGCGTTGGCGGCGGGGCGCACCAGGCCCCGGGCCCCGAGCCTCGTCAACGCCGCGGCATCGACCGCGGACTGATCGGCGATGACGAGCCGCAGCCGCGTGGTGCAGGCGTCCACCGACACGAGGTTGGCGGCGCCGCCGAGGGCCGCGATCCACGCGCGCGCGCGATCGGCCGGCGCGGCGGGAGGCGGCGCCGCGGCGCTCTCGGCGGCGTCGCGTCCCGGAGTCTTCAGATCGAGCCTGACAATGACGAGCCGGAACAGCCCGTAGTAGAGCGCGAAGTACACGAGCCCCACCGGCAACAGCCACAGCGGCCGCGTGGCGCGGCTGTAGTTCAGCACATAGTCGAAGAGTCCCGCCGAGAAGCCGAACCCGAGCTTCACGTGCAGCGCGTTCATGATGATGAACGCGACTCCCGTGAGCAGCGCGTGCACGCCATAGAGGGCCGGCGCGAGGAAGATGAAGGTGAACTCGATCGGCTCGGTCACCCCGGTCAGTATCGAGGTGAGGGCGATCGAGCCGAGGAGTCCCCCGACCGCGCGGCGCCGCTCGGGGCGCGCCGTGTGATACATGGCGAGGCAGGCGGCCGGCAGCCCGAACATCATCACCGGAAAGAAGCCCGCCATGAAGACTCCGGCGGTCGGATCGCCCGCGAAGAAACGTTTCAGATCGCCGGTGACGCCGTGGTAGTCGCCGAGGATGAACCAGGCGATGTTGTTGATGATGTGATGGAGCCCGGTCACGATCAGCACGCGATTCAGCACCCCGTAGGCGAAGAGTCCGAAGGCGCCCGCATGCAGCACCGAGCGGCTGAGCACGTCCATGCCCGCCTCGAGGTGCTGCCACTGCGTGCCGAATGCGCCCGCGAGAAGGAGTCCCGCGAGCCCGCTGGCGATCGGCACGAAGCGCCGTCCGCCGAAGAAGGCGAGATAGCTCGGGAGCTTGATGTCGTAGAAGCGGTTGTAGAGCGCTCCGGCGATCAGTCCGGAGAGGATTCCCGTCGGCACGCTGAGCTTGGCGAGCTCGCGCGTCTTGTAGGCGGCGGCGGCGAGCTCGCGCGCGCGGCCGCTCAAGTCCGCCACTGCGTCCGGCGGCACGGCGATCAGCACCTCCGCTCCCCTGGTCGCGACCAGATACGCGACCACGCTCGCGAGCCCCGCCGCACCGTGATTCTCGCGCGCGAGCCCGACCGCGACGCCGATCGCGAAGAGCAGCCCCAGGTTCGAGAAGATCGCCGCGCCCGCCGCGGCCACGGACGCCGAGTCGAGGAGGTCCGGCTGCCCGAGTCGCAGCAAGAGGCCCGCGATCGGCAGCACGGCGATGGGCAGCATCAGGGCGCCGCCCACCTTCTGCAATCCCGCGAGCCCGAGCCTCACGACAGCGTCCCGGTCAGCACCGCAGCCAGCGCCTGCACGGCGACCGTGGCGTCGGGCCCGGTGGCCCGGATCTCGATCTCCTCCCCGCGCTCGACGCCGAGCGCCATCAGCGCCACGATGCTGCGCGCGTTGGCCTCGCGTCCGTGCGCCGCGATGCGCACGTCCGCGGCGAGACTCCTCAGCGAGCCCGCAAGCAGCGCCGCCGGCCGCGTGTAAATGCCGTGCTCAAAGTCGACTCTGAGGCGGCGCACCGTTGCCGCATCGCCCGGCGCAGTCGGCGCGGGCACCTCAGCCGCTTGCGAGGCGACTTCCATGAGGAAGTTCCCGACCGCGAGCTCGCAGCCCGAGCTCCGGCGCACGATCCGAAAGCCGCTGTCGGCAGTCACGATCACGGGGGTGAGGACGCTCTTGGCGCGCCGCGCGAGCAGATCCAGATCGAAGCTGAGGAGCGGCTCGCCCGCTCTGACCCGGGCACCCTGCGGCGCGTGCAGCTCGAAACCCTGCCCCCCGAGTTCCACGCTATCGATGCCGACGTGCAGCAGCACCTCGCACCCTTCCGGAGTGCGGAGCGTCACGGCGTGTCGCGCGGCGGCGATCACGATCAGCTCCCCGTCGCAGGGGGCGCAGAGCCTGGCCGAGGTCGGATCGATGGCCACTCCGTCGCCGAGCAGACCTCTGGCGAACACCTCGTCCGGCGCCTCTTCCAGTGGGGTGCTCCAGCCCGCGAGCGGCGCGAGCAGCCTCACGGTGCGCACCGCCGTCATGGCGAGAGCTGCACCCAGTCGATCGCCCACGTGGGATCGAGGGTGCGCTGGGTGAAGCGGAAACACAGGTCGTGCGCTCCGGGCGCACCCGGCACCGACACCGGGGGGAGCTCGGTCACGGCGTCGTTGTCGGCCGCCGGCGCGAGCGGCAGCACCGCGACCGGATCTCCGTCGCAGGAGTCGAGGCGCACCTCGAGCTCTCCGGCGGCCGTGCGCGGCGGGTCGAGCTTGATCGCCTCGATGTCCTTGCCGATCTGGAAATTGAACGGCACCTGCCCGACCGCCACCGTCAGTCTCGAGGTGGGCGAGAGCTCGGCGGCGGGCAGCATCCAGCAGGGATTCATGATGTCGATGAGAAACACCGCGCGCGCGCCCTCGATCGGCGCGTCATCCTCGAGCGACAGGACGAGCTTGCCGGTGCAGGTCTTGAGGTCCTGGCTCATGTGCCGATCGTGCGGCCCGACGCTCCGCGGCGGTGCGAACACATCGTCCGAGTAGTGCACGCCGAGCGACTTCAGGCGACGGAACTCCGCGGGCAGCCGCAGCGTGAAATCCGACCAGTCGAGACGGCCCGGCGGCGACCAACCGACCTCGGCGAGGGCGGCCGCACGCGGCCAGGTCATGTAGGCCGCGCGCTCTTCGGTTCGCACGTGCTCCGTCCAGAGATTCCCCTGGAGCCCGAGCACGTGAGCCTGGTCCCCCGCGAGAGGCCCCGGGAGCGGGTCGAAGTGATAGACGTCGGCGAGCGTCTCGACGGTGCCGCGGCCCGGTGGCTCGCTCGGCGAGCGGCCCTGGCGGCTGTCGAGATAGAGCGTCGGGTCGGGCGAGAGCACCGCATCGTGTCCGGCGGCGGCCGCCGCGATCGCGCCCTGCACGCCGCGCCAGGACATGACCGCGGCATCGGAGGGCACGCCGCCCTCGAGGATCTCGTCCCAGCCGACGAGGCGCCGGCCGTGCGCACGCAGGTACTCTCCCATGCGGTGAGTGAAGTAGCCCTGCAGCGCATCCTCGCTCGCCACCCCGAGCTCGCGCATGCGCTCGTGCACCCGCGCGGAGGCCTGCCACTGGTCCTTGACCGCCTCATCGCCCCCCACGTGGATGAATTGCCCCGGAAAGAGCTCCATGACTTCGGCGAGCACGTCCTCGAGAAAGGCGAAGGTGGATTCCTCCACGTTGAAGAGGTTGGTGAAGACGCCCCAGTCGCTGGGCACTGCGGGCGGCGGATCGCTCATCACGCCGAGCTGTGGATAGGCCACGATGGCGGCGCTCGCGTGACCCGGCATTTCGATCTCCGGCACGATCGTGACGTTGCGTGAGGCGGCAAAGCTAACGATGCGGCGGACCTCATCCTGACTGTAGTAGCCGCCGTAGAGGCGCGGCCGGCCGGTGGCCGGGTCGATGTCCCGGGCCGCCGCGCGGCCCGCCGGCACGCGCCAGGCTCCTACTTCGGTGAGGCGCGGATACTTCTTCACCTCGAGCCGCCAGCCCTGGTCGTCGGTCAGGTGCCAGCCGAGGACGTTGAGCTTGTGCAGCGCCATCCAGTCGATGTAGCGCATGACGAACTCGGGCGACTGGAAGTGGCGCGCCGAGTCGAGCATCAGGCCGCGCCAGCGAAAGCGCGGCGCATCGATGATGTGCAGCGCGGGGATGTGCAGCGCGGGCAGCGTGATGCGGCGCGCCGACTGCGCGCCGGTTGCCGGCGCCCCCATGCCCGCGGTACACAGCTGCCAGAGTGTCACGCCGCCATAGAAGAGGCCGCGCCGATCGCCCGCCGACACCACGACTCGCCGCGGCGTGACGCGGATCTCGTAGCTCTCCGGGCTCGCGCCGGGCGGCGCGCGCTCGAGATCGAAGACGATCGCAGGCCTCTTTGTGCGGCCGGGCGAGCCCGCGATCGCGGTCAGCCAGCCGGGGTGCGTCCGGCGCACCAGGTCGGCGAAGTAGCGCGCACTCTCGCCTGCTCCCGGGTCGCGCGGTAGCCACACGACCGTCCGCTCGTTGACGAGGAACGCGCCGCGCCCGGGGACGAGCTGCGCCGGGGCGGGAATGATGCCGGCGTGCGCGCCTGGTCCGTGCGCGGCGGGCGGCGGCGCTCCGTGCGCCGGGGGACCGCCGGTCACGCAGCCCCATACGAGGAGCGCCGCGGCACGGCAGGCCGGGGCCGGACGCCTCACTTCGAAGCCTGCAGACGTTCTGCGAGATACGCTCGCACGCGCGCGGCGTCCGCGGCGGAGAGCTCGCCCAACACGCCGCGCCGCGGCTCGGGAATGTGCTCGCTGACCCCGTCCTGCGCTGCGAACACGTAGTGATCGAAGAGCGCCCGCCAGGCCTCACGGGTCGCCGCCGGGAGCGGGCGCAGGTTGAGCAGGGCGATCATCAGAGCGTCGAACCCGCTCGTGCCGCCGACCGGCACGCCGGGTACGGCGTGCCACCAGTAGTTCACCAATAGATTAAAGGGCTCGAGCGACTCGACGTGATGCCACCAGAGCGGCGGAATGAAGAGCGCATCCCCCGGGCCGAGCTCGGCGGTGACTGCCGCCTTCAGCGCCTCGCGAAATCGCGGGAAGCGCCCGAAATCCGGGTCGTGCAGCCGCACCAGGCTCATCGGCGCGCCGGTCGGCGCGAAGTCGAGCGGTCCGATGTAGAGATTCGCGATCTGCTCGGGAGGGAACAGCGTGAAGCGGCGCCGGCCGCTCACCACGCAGCCCATGTTGTTCCACTCATCGAGGTGCGTCGGGGTCGTGATCGCGGTGCCGAGCCAGATCCGCGGCAGCACGGCAGAGTCGAGCACGGTGAGGGCATTTTCGGCCGCAAATCCCGGCAGGCAGTCGCGGATCAGGGCGCTCTGCGCGGCGACCGCCGGAGCGTGTGCGAAGGCGCTGTAACGCAGCACCTGCCCCGCGACCGCCGAGAGC
>Ga0209801_1000805_pt1 | contig 20276 bp, 16 predicted proteins | sample GraSoiAngelo_127_FD_185884 | JGI IMG/M metagenome (GOLD analysis project Ga0209801, IMG submission 185884) | Grasslands soil microbial communities from the Angelo Coastal Reserve, California, USA - 14_0927_09_40cm (SPAdes) (version 2) | ecosystem: Environmental > Terrestrial > Soil > Grasslands ... | reverse complement strand
CGCGCTCGGTGAGCGTGAGGTGGTGCGGTGTGACTTCGGCGGTGACGCGGACCCCCTGCTCTTTCGCGCTGCGAATGAGCGCGACCGAGCCACGCGTGGACACGTGGCACAGATGCACGTGCCCGCCGGTGAGGCCGGCCAGCAGCACGTCGCGTCCCACCATGATCTCTTCGGCCGCCGCCGGGATGCCTTTGAGACCCAGCCGGGCGGCGACCAGTCCCTCGTGCATCACGCCGCCCGCGGCGAGCGTCGGCTCCTCGCAGTGGTCGGCGACCGGGATCTCGAAGGTGCGCGCGTACTCGAGCGCGGTGCGCATGAGGTGGCTCGAGACGACGGGCTTGCCATCGTCCGAGACGGCCACGGCGCCGGCCCCGACCATCTCCCCGAACTCGGAGAGCCGCTCGCCCTTCTGGCCGACCGAGATGGCCCCGATCGGGTACACGCGTGTGAGCCCGGCACGGACCGACTGGCGCACGATGAAGCCGACGGCTGCCTGGTTGTCGGTGACGGGATCCGTGTTCGGCATGGCGCACACAGTGGTGAACCCGCCCGCCGCGGCGGCGCGGGCGCCGCTCGCAATCGTTTCGACGTCCTCGTTGCCGGGCTCGCGCAGGTGGACGTGCACGTCCACCAGCCCGGGGGCGACAACCTTGTTCCGCACGTCCCGAACCTCGGCGCCGTCGGGCGTCCCGAGACCGGGGCCAACCGCGGCGATTTTCCCGTCCTGAATGAGGACGTCCGCGACCTGGTCGAAGCCCCGGCTCGGGTCGATCACGCGCCCGCCCTTCAAGAGCAGCGACCGCATCACTCCGGGCCTCCGGACCGTTTCGCCGCGTCGGCCAGCTCAGGACGCCCGCCGGCCAGCAGGTACAGCACGGCCATCCGGACGGCGACGCCGTTCGTCACCTGATCGAGGATCACGCTGTGCGGCCCGTCGGCGACGCGTGAATCGATCTCGACGCCGCGATTCATGGGCCCCGGGTGCATGATGGTCATGGGGCGTGCCGCCTTTTCGAGCCGCTCGGCGGTGACGCCGAAGACGCGGTAGTACTCCCGCACGCTCGGGATGAATCCCATCTCCATGCGCTCGAGCTGAAGCCGCAGCACGTTCAGCACGTCGGCCCACTCGATCGCCTCCTCGATGCGGCGGAAGCGGCACACGCCGAGCTCCTCGATGCCGCGCGGCAGGAGCGTGTCGGGGCCGCACACGCCGACTTCGGCGCCGAGCTTCAGGAGGCCCCAGATGTTCGAGCGGGCGACGCGCGAGTGCAGGACGTCGCCCACGAGACACACCTTGATGCCCTCGATTCTCCCGTGTTTGTCGCGGATGGTCAGGAGATCGAGCAGGCCCTGCGTGGGATGCTCGTGCTTGCCGTCGCCGGCGTTGATGACGTTGGAACGAATCCGGTTGCCCAGGAACTCGGCGGCCCCGGAGGAGGGATGGCGGATGACCACCATGTCGATCCGCATCGCCTCGAGGTTCCGGGCGGTGTCGACCAGGGTCTCCCCCTTCTGCACCGAGCTGCCGCTCGCCACCACGTTGACGGTATCGGCGGAGAGACGTTTTTCCGCGAATTCGAACGAGATACGCGTACGCGTGGACGCTTCGAAGAACAGATTGACGATGGTCTTGCCGCGGAGCGCCGGGACCTTCTTGATGGGCCGCTCGGAGACTTCCTTGAAGGGCTCGGCGGTATCGAGGATGAGCCGGATCTGGTCTGCCGAGAGGTCTTCGAGCCCGACCAGGTCCTTGCCGAGGGGGGGCGCCGTCATGCCGGCGCTCCCTGACGCACCAGGGCCACCTCGTCGCGTCCGTCCAGCTCCTCGACCAGCACGTCGACCCGCTCCCCGCTGTTCACCTTGACCTGCTTGCCGACGATGTCCGGGTGGATCGGCAGCTCACGCCCGCCGCGATCCACCAGCACGCAGAGTGAGATGCGCTTGGGGCGGCCGAAGTCAGCGAGCTCGTCGAGCGCGGCGCGCACGGTGCGGCCGGTGTAGAGCACGTCGTCCACGATCACGACGTGCTTGCCGGCCAGCTCCCCGGGAATGCGGGTCTCGCCAATGACGGGTTTGGGGCCCACGGTTTCGAGGTCGTCGCGGTAGAGGGTGATGTCGAGGGCGCCGCGGGGCACGACCGCGCCCTCGTCCTGCTCGATCGACTTGGCGATCCGTTCGGCGAGCTCGACGCCGCGCCGCTGGATGCCGATGAGCACGAGATCGTCGGTGCCATGGGAGAGCTCGAGCACTTCTACCGCCACACGCTGCAACGCCCGCGACATGGCGCGGGCGTCCAGGATGATCGTGCGGTCGGGCCGGCTCATCTCAGGTTTGGAAGGTAACCAGCCAGCCAACGAGGTCAACGGTGCATCTATCCCTTCCGATGAATCCCGTGGCTTCCATAGAGTCTCGTCCTTCTTCTCGGTCTTCCGGTCACAGGCGACGCTGTGAACGACGCCTGCTTGACGTGCCAGCGCACGAGCACAATGTTCCAGTAGCCTAGTTCGAGGCAACGCGGCAGACGCCGAGCTCCCGACCCGGGAACTCGGCGTCTTGCTTGTTGGGGGACCAAGGTGCGGCTCGGTTCGCAGCTCGTGTCGATCGCCTTCGCGACGCTCCTCACCGCCGCGGGACCGATGTCGGCCCAGACGCTCGGAGCGCCCGCCCCCGACTTCACGCTGAAAACGCTCGCGGGCGAGACAGCGAGCCTCTCCGATTACAAGGACCGTCCCGTCTTTCTCAATTTCTGGGCCTCGTGGTGCAAACCGTGTCGCGGGGAGATGAAGGACATCATCGCCGCGTACGACGCTCACAAGGATCAGCACCTGCAGGTGCTGGCGATCAACTTGACGGATCAAGAGCGGATGAAGGATGTACGCCAGTTCCGGGACGACTTCCCAATGCCCTTTCCTGTGCTGCTCGACGAGAAGGGCAAGGTTCGCAAGAGCTATGCGCTACGCGGTGTGCCAACGTCAGTGTTCATAGACGCACGCGGCATCGTGCGCCTTGTGAATCCCGGCCCGATCACGAGTGAGACGATCCAGCGAGGGCTCGCGGAGATACTGCCAGCGCGGTAGCGGACTGCAGGCGACAAGAACGAGGAGGTTGTATGCGCGTTCACCCGGCGATTGTTCTCACGATCGGCATCGGCCTGGTCGTTCTCCCGCGGCCGTCCTTCGCCCAGGGCTGACCCCCGATCCGATTCACAACCCCCAGTTTGGGGGGACAAGGCGAATCCAAGCTGACGGATCTCGAGGCTCACGAATGGCGGGTCGCCGTCGGTTACCGTTATCTCCATGGCAATCAGTTCTTCCTGGGCGATCAGGTCAACAGCAGCTTCGCCCCGTTCGGCCAACCGATCATCTACCACATCCATTCCGCGGACGTCACCGTGACGTACGCCGCGACCGATCGATTTAGCCTGAGCTTGACGGTGCCCGTCTTGGACGGAACGCAGTCCGCTGTTCGGGCTGACACCGTTCGCCATGACGCTCACGCCTTTGGGCTCGGCGACATCAGTCTCGTCGGCAGCGCATGGTTGTTGAACCCCCAGACACACGCCAAAGGCAATGTCGCGCTCGGCGTGGGCGTGAAGGCGCCCACGGGCAGCAACAGATACGCCGACAACTTCTTCCGAGCCAACGGAACCTCGATGCAGTACCCCGTGGACCAATCCGTCCAGCCGGGCGACGGTGGCTGGGGTGTGATCCTGCAGATGCAGGCCTTCCGGAGGTTGTTCGCCCGAGCCTTCGCGTACGTCGCCGGTGCCTATCTCGTCAGTCCGCGCGCGTTGAGCGACGTGTCGAGACCGCCGCCGAATACCGCCGTCTACTGGTCGGTGCCGGACGTGTATTCAGGGCGCGCGGGACTGATGTACGCGCTGTTGCCAGCGCAGGGCGTGTCTGTCAGCCTCGGCGGACGCATCGATGGCATCCCGTATCACGATCTGATCGGCGGCGGCGACCAGGGCTTCCGGCGACCCGGGCACGTGGTGTTTCTGGATCCGGGCGTAGCGCTCACCCGTGGCAGCAGTACGTTCACGTTGAGCACTCCGATCAGAGTGGCCGGGAGTTTGGCGGACAGCGCGATGGTGCGGCCCAAGGGGATCCCCAACCCCACGCGCGCCGCCGGTGATCTCGCGCGGATCCTGATCTTCGTGGGCTATGCGCGGCGGTTCTGATCAGGCCTGCCCGGCACCCGGCGGTGAAGAGGCTGCCGCCGGGTGCCGTGGTGTGTGTCGCCGCCTAACCCCTCGGCCGGCCGCCGCTATCCCTTCCTGTGAGTCTTGTCCGTCGCGTGAGTCTTTTCCCTCCGCTGCTTCTCCGCCCCGTCATTCTCCGCCACGTCCCGCCCGCGCAGCCGCGTGCGGGTCGTCACATACAAGTCGTTCCCCCCGGCCCCGCCAGGCCGGTTCGAGTGGAAGTAGAGTGTCGTGCCATCGAACGACAGCGCGGGGCCCCCATCGAACGCGGTGGTGTTCACCACAGCTCCCAGGTTCACCGGCGTGGACCAGGGATCGAGAGTCGAGGCTCGCGTCGACACCCACAGGTCCTCGCTGCCCACGCCGCCCGGGCGGCCACTGGACAGGATCATCTCGAGCCCGTCGCGCCGAATGGTGGTGCGCGTGTCGCGGAACGGGCTGCTGAGCTCCGGAACCAGGACGGGCGGACCGAACGCCCCTTGGTCCCCCGTCCGCGTGCTCGCGTAGATGTCGAAGCCCTGGTCGCTGCCCGGCGGATTATTTTGCACGGTGAAGTACAGGGTCGTCGTGCCTGTGCTCTCGTCCTCAAAGATGGTGGGGCCGGCGTTGACGTACGGGGTATTCACGACGCAGCCGAGATCCTCCGGGGGTCCCCATCCGAAATCATCACGTGTGTCACGACGTCGGGAGACGTAGATGTCTGCTAGGCCACATCCGCCCGGGCGGAAGCTGTGGAAGTACATCCGATGCCCATCCGGTGAGAACGTGGGAGCGACGTCGTTGGAGCTCGAGTTGACCGTCGGCCCGAGGTTCTGCGGCGGCCCCCAGGGATCGTCGAGACTCGCGCGGTGCGAGACCCAGATGTCGAGCCCGCCGAAGCCGCCTAGGCGACCGGACGTGATGTAGAGGCTCAGGCCGTCCTTGGAAATCGCCGGGCGGTTGTCGTCGAGCGGCGAATTGACGAGCGGGCCAAGGTTGATCGGCGTTGACCAGGGCCCCCACTCGGGCCCGTCCGCCATGACGTCGGCGGCGACGCTCCCGGGAGCGTTAGGGCCTGCCGGCTCCATATCGACACGACACGCCTGGAAAAGGATGCCGCAGGACAACAAGGCGAAGAATCTCGTGCTGGGCTTCATTGTAGCCTCCTCTTGCGTGTTTGTTACCGGGGCCTCCAGGTCGGGGAGAAGTCTCTCCCCGGCCCAGGGGTGAGCCAAACGAGGCCAGAGCCATCCTCATTCATGACGCCGATGTCCTGGCACTCAGCGCACTCAGCGTGGTCGAACACGATCTTGGCCCCGTCGGGGGACCAGGCAACCTTCGCCCACATCCCAGGGGCGATCACGTGGACGTCGCTCCAGAGGTCGACGCTCATCACACTGATCCCCCCCTCTTTGCCCGAGAAAGCGATCTTCCTGCCGTCGGGCGACCAAGCGGGCCCGCCACCTTCGCCGACCCATTCCTTGCCCGTGCCGTCCGCATTCATGACGTTGATGTGGAGCTCGCAGACGCCATTATTCTCATCGCAAATGCGTTCGGCGTAAGCGATCCTGGTGCCGTCGGGAGACCACGCGGGCTCGAAGTCGTCCCACAGACCGAGATTGTCGGTGAGCTGGGTGGGGTTCGAGCCGTCCGCGTTCGTCACGAAGATCTCGGGAGTGCCAAAAACGTCCTCGGCCGTGAAGACAATTCTCTTGCCGTCGGATGACCAGGATGGTTCGTATCCTCGGTTGATGCCGGTGGGGTTCGAGCCGTCAGCGTTCATGACGTAGATGCTGCCATCTCTGGTGAAGGCGATCTTCCTGCCGTCAGGCGACCACGAAGGGTCGAGGCCGGCGTTGGTGAGTCGGATGGGATTCGACCCGTCAGCGTTCATCGCATAGATCTGAAACGGGTAGCCGTCGCGGTTAGACGCAAAGACGATCGGCCCAATGACTGTGCAGGCCACGTTGAACGCAACCAGCACCGTGTCGCCGGCGAGGACATCAAAGGCGCGCGTGTTCGCACCGTTGGGCGCGCAGTTGGGAGGAGCGCCGTACAAACTGACGCTGTGGCTGCCGGCGGTTAGCCCGGCCAGGCTTACCTTCCCGTTGACGGAGACAGGCTGCCCCGCGCCGCTATCGACACTGACGGTGTAGCCGTTTGCAGGGAGGTCGGCCCCGCTTGTCGAAACGGTCACCTGCAGCACACCTGTGGCTCGTCCTGCAAGCTCAACCGGAATCGAGTCGCCGCACCCCGCTGCCGCCAGCACCAACCCGCACGCGATGATCACGCGCGCGCACCGGCCGGCAGTAGTCACGCTTTTCATACCTCCTCCTTGCAGCCGCATTGCTGCACTCTTGGCCAGAGCCTACGTTTCCCTTGCCAGCCAGTATGAGGCGAAGGTGTCAGGCCACCGTCATGGGCGCGTCACGCCCGCCGTGACGGGGCCCAGCCTCGCAGGGGCGTCCATGATCCGATTCCGAATGCTGGGCGGAGTGAGCCTGACGGCGGCCGACGGGCACGAGGTCCGCAGCCTCCTCGCACAACCCCGGCGCCTCGCGCTGCTTGCCTACCTTGCTGCCGCCACCCCTCGTGACTTTCAGCGGCGCGACAGTCTCGTCGCGCTGTTCTGGCCAGAGCTCGACCAGAAGCACGCTCGCGCGGCGCTCCGCGAAGCACTCCACGTGCTGCGCGGTGCGGTGGGCCAGGGCATTGTGACACGGCGTGGCGATGAGGAGATCGGCCTCGACTCCGACCTCTTCTGGAACGACGTCGCGGCCTTTGATCGAGCGGTCGCCGCGGCGGAGTGGGGCGAGGCACTCGAGCTCTATCGGGGCGACCTGCTGGAAGGGTTCTTCATCTCGGAGGCGCCTGAGTTCGAACGCTGGCTGGAGACCGAGCGCGCCCGACTCAAGGACGCGGCCTGTCGCAGCGCGCACGCCCTCATCGAGCGCAGCGAGGCAAGTGGTGACTACGCGGCTGCCACGAGCTGGGCTCGACGCGCTGCGGGGCTCACGCCCTTCGATGAAAAGCTGGTGCGCCACTGGATCTCACTGCTCGACCGGCTGGGCGACCGTGCCAGGGCCGTACAGGTGTACGACGAATTCGCGTCACGGCTTGCTCAGGAATATGAGATGCAGCCCGCCACCGAAACGCAGGCGCTGATCGCCGCCATCCGCAGTCGAGAGGCCGCACCGCCGCAACGTGCGCCAGCCGCCTCACCGTCGCCTCCCCCACCTTCGCCCGCCCCACCCACCCGCTCCAGTCCTCCGACCCGGGGCCGGCCGAGCGTGTGGTGGTCCGCATCACTTGTCGCGGGCGTGGCGGCCATCCTGTTGCTGGCGAATCCCGGCGACTGGGAAGGGCGGGCGCGGCCGGGAGCGCGAATCGCCCGGATTCGATCGCTCGCCGTGCGGCCGCTCGCGGACCTGTCGCGCGACACGCTTCACTCCTGGTTCGCCGACGGCATGACCGAAGCCTTGATTACCGACCTCGGCCGAATCACGGCATTACGAGTGACTTCGCTTGGCGCCGTGCTCCAGTTCAAAGACACGGCATCGTTCCGCAACATGGTCCGCGAGCTCAACGTCGATGCGGTGGTAGAGGGCGGAGTGCAGAGATCGGGTGACCGCGTGCGGGTGGACGTGCGCCTGATTGACGCGGCATCGGGTTATCAGCTCTGGGCAGACCGCTTCGAGGAGAGCGACCGCGACCGCTTCGCGCTCGAGGACCGCGTCAGGCGGGGCATCATGGCCGCCCTTAAGGTTCCGGTGACGGCCACGGAGAAGCGCACTCTAGATACTCCTCCCACCAGCGTCCCGGAGGCGTACGACCTGTACCTGCGCGGCAAGCTGGGGGCGAGAAGGGTCACACCGGCGCACTTGTCGAGCGCAATCGCGTTGCTCGAAAAGGCGGTTGCCTTGGATCCCGGGTTCGCCGCGGCGTATGCCGAGTTGGCGCACACGTACGCTCAACGGGTGTTCGCCCTGACCCCGGATGACACAGCGAGCTGGGAGCGGGCGCTCGTAGCCGGGGAGAAGGCGCTGCGGCTCCGTCCCGATCTCGCCGAAGCGCACTACGCGCGGGCGTACGTCTTGTGGGGCCCCCCCTACCGATTCCCTCATGTTTTGGCGATCCAAGAGTATCGCCGTGCGCTGTCGCTCAACCCGAGCCTGGAGGACGCGCACCACCAGCTCGGGGTGGTCTACAACCACATCGGCTTCCTCGACGACGCGATCGCCGAATTCCAGCAGGCTCTGGCCCTGGACCCCACCGACCTGCTCGCTGAGGAGCGCATCGGGGTCGCCCTCGTCCATCAGGGGAAATACCAGGACGCCCTGCGCGTCCTTCGACAAATCCCACGTGACAAGAACCCGGCCCTTTGGCACTATCACGTCGCCTGGGCGCTGCTGCATCTCGGCCAGGACAGCGAAGCCTCGGCGCTGATCGAGCGCTACCTGCGCGAGCACCCCGAGGATCGTGGGGGCCTGCTCACCAGCGCCCGCGCGTTCCTGCGCGCGGAGCGGGGCGACGTGCGCGGCGCAACGGAGGACATTCGCAGGGCTGAAGCGATCGGTGCGGGATACATCCACTTCCATCATTCCGCGTCCCGAATCGCCTCAGCCTACGCCGTGCTCGGTCGACCGGGCCTGGCAGTGCAATGGCTGCGTCGGGCGGCGGACGACGGGCTTCCCTGCTACCCCTGTTTCGCGACCGACCCCGACCTGGATCGCATCCGCAACGAACCTGGGTTCGTTGCCTTCATGAAGGAGCTGAAGGCACAGTGGGAGCAGTACCGCGCGGCGCTCCGCGAACCCCTGGCGAACGCGCCTTGAGCGTCGCTGCTTCAACTCACTCCTCGTCCCTCTGCGCGATGTCCTCGCGCCCGTCTCGCGACGTCATCAGATAGCGCCACGCGTCTTCCAGAATCGGCGTGCCGTCCGGGTTGAGCGGCGTGTTCGCATCGTTGGAGACGCTGCCACGTGCGTTGTTGCCGACGAACCCACCCCGTGGCAGCAAGTCGGTGACGAGCATGTGCGTGAGACCGTAGGGCGGCTCGCTCGTTTCCGGAGGCACGGCGCCCCCGAACGCGGCCATGCCCAGGGAGTCCCAGCTGGCACGGATGGGCCGGAAGAATGAATCACGATCATGCGCGAGTCCGTAGTAGCGGTCCGACGGTGTCTGGTGGGTCGTAACCCATGGAACCGATTGGGTACCGATGCTGTCCGTCACCGCGGCGAACAGCACCACGCGCGCCACGACCCGGACCTTCGCGATCATGGCCGCGAATCCGCCGCCGCCCGAATGCCCACTGATGGCGATCTGCGACCACTTCGGCTTGTCGTGTGCGAGGAAGCGGGACCAGCCTTCGTCGGGGTATTGAGCGGCCAGGTACTCGAGCAGCTTCGTGAGACGGTTGTCGATACTGTTCGCCGCGTTCACGTCCACGATGGGACTGCGGTCGATTCCGTCCATGACTTCGAGACGCGCGTTCTCATAGCACGCGGCGGGGTCAGGATCTGTCGGGCATGCCTGGGCGATCCCCCCGCTGTTGACGTACATCAGGCCGATGACGTGGTATCCCAACCGGGCGGCCTCTTGCTGCACGAGCTGGAACTGCGCCGGGCGTTGCGGCGTCGCCGACCCGACCACCGTGCCCGGCAGGAAGACGAAGAGTTTGTGGTTCGTCCGGGCGGTCGTGTCGAGCCAGACGTAGTGATCGTCGAGAAATCTGTCGATCGCCGGATCGGTCGCCTGAGGCGCGATGACGTGCGGCACAAGTGGTGCCGCGGGTGCGAGAGATTCGTCGAACGCCGGCCCGCGCGGGCCGAGCGGGGCCTTGTCGAGATTGCAGCCGAGAGCCATGGTCGATAGCCACGCGCCCAAGAGCCTTGTGGTCGCTCTCATCGGTCACCGCCAGACGCGATGTCGTCGAGCTTCGCGTCCTCCTGCCCGGCGCCCCGCGCCGTCAACAGGTAGCGCCAGGCGTCGCGGAGCAGCGGCGTGCCATCCGAACCGAGCGGCGTGTTCAGGTCGTTGGACGGACTGCCGTGTGCGTTGGTGCCAACGAAGCCGTTCGGCCGCGGCAGCAGATCGGTGACGAGCATGTGCGTCCCATCGTACGGAGGGCTGCTGGTCTCGGGCATCGCGGGACCGCCGAAGACGTCGAGCCCGAGGGAGTCCCACGCCGCCCGGATCGGGCGATAGAACCCGTCGCGATCGTGCGCGATGCCGTAGTAGCGCTCCACCGGCGTCACGTGCGTCGCGACCCAGGACGGGGCTTCGGTCTGAATGCTGTCCGTCACGGAGGAGAACAGGACCACGCGGGCAACCAGCCGGATCTTCGCGATCATCGCGGCGTTCCCACCTCCTTGGGAGTGGCCACTGACGGCGATTTGCGACCACTTCGGCTTGTCACGGAGGAGGAATCGGTCCCACCCTTCGTCGGGATACTGTAGCGCAAGGTACTGGAGCAGCTTGGTGAGTCGGTTGTCGATGCTGTTCGCCACGCTGACGTTCAGGAACGCGACCCGGTCGATTCCGTCGATGATCTCGAGGCGTGCGTTCTCGTAGCATGCGCTGGGATCAGGGGTCGTCGGGCACGCTTTCGCCAGCCCGCCGCCGGTCGGGTACATGAGACCGATGACGTGATAGCCAAGTCGGGCCGCTTCTTGCTGGACGAGCTGGAAGATCGAGGGATTCTGGCCTGTGCCGGGCAGGAACACGAAGAGCTTGTGGTTCGAGCGCGCGGTCGTGTCGATCCACACGTAATGATCGTCGAGCCCTTGGTCGATCGCGGGGTCGGTCGCTTGGGGCGCGACGACGTGCAGGACGAGCGTTGGCGCCGCCGTTGTGGTGACCTCGAACGCAGGTGAGCGCGGCCTGACCGATTGCTCGGGATTGCACCCCAGCGCGAGCGTCAACAACATGGTGCTGCCGGTGAGTTTTCCACTGATTCGTCTCATAGCGCCTCTCCTTCACTGTGATTGCTGCGCCCCCGACGTGGGGCTAGCTTGTGCGTGCGGAGCCAGTTTAGGAGACCCGCGTCACGCCCTTGTGATGCGACCGTCACGCCGGCCGTAACGGCGGCCCCACGCGACGTGAGGCCCTGAACGACCCCGCGCATCGCCGAGGCCTCGCATGATCGAGCTCTGCATGCTCGGGAGGTTGAGCCTCACCGGCGCCGACGGGCGTGAAGTGCGGGGCCTGCTCGGGCAGCCCCGACGCCTCGCGCTCCTCGCCTACCTCGCCGCCGCATCCCCTCAAGGCTTCCACCGCCGCGACACGCTGCTGGCGTTGTTTTGGCCGGAGCTCGATCAGGAGCATGCCCGCGCGGCGCTGCGCCAGGCGCTGCACGTGGTACGCGACGCGCTGGGCGGCGACGCCGTCACGAGCCGGGGCGACGAGGAGATCGGCCTGGACTTCGCTCAGGTATCGTGCGACGTCGCCGCCTTCGAGCGCGCGCTCCGCATTGGACAGCTGGAGGAGGCGCTCGACCTGTATGGGGGTGCACTGCTGGAAGGGTTTTTCATCTCGGACGCGCCCGAGTTCGAGCGCTGGCTGGAAACCGAGCGCGGCCGCCTGCAGCAGGCGGCCGCGGGCGGCGCGCGAGCGCTGGCGGAGCGTTATGAGTCCGACAACGACCTCACGAGAGCCGTGCGTTGGACTCGCCGATCAATCGAGCTCGCGCCGAGCGACGAGGGCCTGGTGCGCCGCCTGATCGCGCTGCTCGACCGACAGGGGGATCGGGCGGGCGCGTTGGAAGCCTACGAGGCGTTCGCCCGGCGAGTCGCCGCGGAGTACGACGCCGAGCCCGCGGCGGAGACAAGGGCATTGGTTGCTGCGGTGCGGGCCCGCAGGCGGGCGGAGCCGGCCGCCGCGTCCCCCGAGGTGGATTCCCGGCCCCACCAATGGCCTCCCTCGAAGCGCCGCCGGGGGAGGCTCGTCATGCGGGTGGGCCTCTCGGCCGCAGCGGCTCTCGCGCTGTTGGTGGGGTTCAGCGTCGCAGGCCAGCGGGGACGGCTGCATCCCAGGACCCTACCGACCAGCAACGCCCAAGCGTACGACTTGTACCTACGCGCGAACATGCTCGTCAACCAGCGTCAGAATCGAGAGAACGATTCGGTCGCGATCACGCTGTTCGAGCGCATTGTCGCGCTGGACCCGAGCTTTGCCGCGGCTCAGGCCGGGCTGGCGCGCGCCTATGCGCTGCGCGTGACCGAATTCGCCCCGGGGGACACGGCGGCGCTCGAGCGAGCCCGGGTGGCCGCGGAGAAAGCCCTGCGGCTCGACCCGAATCTCGCCGAAGCTCATCAGGCGCAGGCCCGCCTCTTGTGGGGGCCTGCTAACCACTTCTTCCACGAGCGAGCGATCCAGGAAGACCGCCGCGCGCTGAGCCTCGATCCGAACATGGATCGGGCGCACCAACATCTCGGGAATATCTACCTGCACATCGGAATGCTCGACGAAGCGATTGCCGAGCTTCAGAAGACGCTCGCGATCTCGCCGCGTGAAGACAACGCCCTGCGACGCATCGCGGAGACGCGCACGTACCAGGGGCGGTATCAGGACGGCCTAAAGATCCTGAGCCAGGTAGACCCCGATGCCAACCCGCCGTACTGGCACTATCAGATGGCGCTCCTGCTGCTGCACCTCGGGCGGAGGGACTCGGCGTTCGCCGTGATCCGGAATTACCTGCGGGCGCATCCTGACGACCGGGGTGGCGTCGTAACGAGCGCGCGGGCCGTGTGGTTTGCCTTAGGAGGAGACGCGCACCGCGCGGAGCAGGACATCCGCACCGCTGTCCAGAAGGGGAAGGGATACATCCACTTTCATCACGCGGGGTTCCACATCGCTCTGGCCTACGCGCTGCTGCAGCGACCCGACTCGGCGGTGCAGTGGTTGCGCCAGGTGGCCGAGGGTGGGTTCCCCTGCTATCAGCTGTTCGAGCGCGAACCATTCCTGGACAACGTGCGAACCGATCCGGGGTTCGTCGCGTTCATGCGAGAGCAAAAGGTTCAGTGGGAGCAGTTCCGCACCACGCTCTGAACGCGAGGGTTGACGCAGGTCGACGTACGAGGTCTCTTCGACCCGTCATGGCGACACAACCCCAGCTCGGAGGGCCTATGCGGTGGTGCCTGTGGAGTCTCGTCGGGTTCACGCTGGCGGCCACCCCGCTCGAGGCACAGGGTCTCCGGGACAAGATCTCCCAGCTGTTCATTTTCGCGGACGGCAAGGACCCGCTGTTCCTCGGGGGCACCGCCGGCTCCGACTCCGCGACCGCGCTGCACGCCGACCACTTCGTCCCCTCGGCCGTGTCCGACAACGGCACCCTGATCTCGTTCATCGGAACGGCGATCAGCCAGAACGTCGCGAACCTCCCGGTGAGCGCGACCAGTGGCGGCTCCACGTTCCGCTTCGAAGGCGGTGTTCCCGTCCCGACGTCACGCTCCCCGGGCTCGGTGTTCAGCGAACGCGCCCAGACGCTCGGCCGGGGGCGCGTCTTCATCGGCGCCAACGTCAACCGCTTGCACCTCGAGACGCTGCGCGGGGTGAGCCTCAACGGCATCGAGATGACCTTCACCCACCAGAACGTCACGGGCCCCTCGTGCGACAGCCTCGTGGGCGCCTCGTGCGCGCCGTATGGCGTCCCGACGCATGAGAACGACGTGATCGGGTTGCGCCTGGCGCTCGACATCGACATGACCGTCACGTCCTTCTTCATGAGCTTCGGGCTGATGGACCGCGTGGACATCGGGGTGGTGCTGCCGATCGTCTCCACGTCGCTACGCGGCACGAGCGATGCGCAGATCTTTCCCTTCGGCGGCACTACCGCACAACACTTTTTCGGCGGCACGCCCGCCAACCCGCAGCTCTCTACCTCGCGATTCGTGGAAGGATCAACGACCGGCATCGGAGACATCGCCGCCCGCGTCAAGGTCAACGTGACCCAGACAGAACGCACCACGTTCGCCGTGCTCGGCGACGTCCGTTTCCCTACGGGGAGCGAGGATGATCTGCTGGGATCGGGGCACATCGCGGCCCGCGGCCTGGGCATCGTGTCGGCGCGATTCGGAGCGTTCTCACCGCACGCCAATCTCGGATACCTCTACCGCAGCGGGAGCACGCAGAACAACGCGGTGCTCGCCACCCTCGGGTTCGACCATCTCATGGCGCCCTGGGCGACGATGGCGGTCGATCTGGTCTCGGAGCTGCAGGTCGGCGAAAGCAAGCTGCGGTTGCCGGGCCCCGTGACCTACGACCTGCCCTTCCGGCGTACGATCAATGTCACGAATCTCCCGAACGAGCGCGACGACCTCATCAACGGGTCGTTCGGCTTCAAGTTCACCACGCGCGCGGGAGTCACGCTGGTGGCCAACACCCTGTTCCCGTTGAACCGCGGAGGGCTGCGGCCCAACGTCCTGTGGACCGCCGGGCTCGAATACAACTTCTAGGCCCGGCTAGCGGATCGCGGTGAGCCGCCAGCCGCCCGAGTCCACGGCGAGGATCGCCCGGAACGTCACGGGTCGCCGCTCGGCGCGACCCGTGGTCGCGTTGTCGTACTCGTAGACTCCGGTCACAATCGTTTCGGCCGTGAGGCCCGAGAGACGCACGGCCGTGACCGTCAGGCCGGCCTTGAGATTTCTTACTGATTGGAAGAAGTCCTGCCAGCTCTGTTGCTGCGGTGACGTGAGGCCCGGATATGCCCGCCGCACCTGGCCCACGTCGCGCGATTCCAGCGCGCGCGCGTAGTCGTCGATCACCTTCTGGATGTCCGGCCGCGGGTCGACGGGAACGGGCGTCGCGGCGGGTGCCGCCGGTGGCTCCGCGGCGCGCCGCGCCTGCGTGTCGCGCGCCGCTCGCGCCCGCGACTGGCGCTCGACTTCCGCCCAGAGGGACGCGGCGGTGGCGAGCTGGACCATCGCCTCGGGCAACCGGCTCTGGGCCGAGAGCAATTCCGCTCCCTTGAACACCGTGTCCGCCCTCGCCAACTCGGCGGGCGTGGCCCCGGCGTCGATCGCACGGTTCATCGCGTTGAGCGCCCGCGCTCGGAGTGACCGCACCACGCTGTCCTCGCGCAGGGCAACCGGCGCGCGCGCCGCAGATTCGGCCCCTGCAGCGGGTGAGCGGGCGGGCACGCGCGCGCGCGACGGCGGCCTCGCCACGTGCGTCGGAGCCGGGACGGGGGCGCCACGCCCCGAGGTGGTATCCGTGGGAACAGCGGGCGGCGGGGCCTGGCTCACACGCACCGTGTCGCGGGACGGCGGCGGCGCCGACACGCTCGGTGTCAGCCACGCCCGCCAAGGTGCGAGCCACCAGAGCGCCGCGGCGATCGCCACACCGCCGAGGCCGCCGACCCCCCACCAGAGGCGCGAGCCGGGACGGGCCTGAGGGAGCGCGACCCTCGCCTCGTGCGTCTGCGGCTTCGACAGCACGAGCGGGCTCGTGGGCGTCTTGAGCTCAGCCATCAACGCCGAACCGGCACCCGCCTTCGCCAGCGTGATCATCTCGCCGCGGACGGGATCGTCGTGCCGCAGCGAGGGCCGGCCGCACACGGCCACGATATCGTCCATGCTGGGCCAGCGGCGCGCAGGATCCTTTTCCAGCATCCGCATGACGCCGGCGCTCAGGTTGGGCGGACAATCCGGGCGCAGCTCGGCCACCGGGCGCGGGCGCTCATTGAAGTGGGCGTACATCACCGCCATGGTCGACTCGCCCAGGAACGGCAGCCGCCCGGTCAGCATTTCATACGCGACGACTCCGAGTGAGTACTGGTCGGACGCCCCGGTGACGTCGCGGGTCGCACATTGTTCGGGGCTCATGTACGTCGGCGTGCCCACCGTCACGCCGGTCATCGTGAGCCCTTCCGCCTGAACCACTTTGGCGATCCCGAAGTCCGTGACCACGGCCCGCCCGTCCTCGTCCAGCATGATGTTCGCGGACTTGATGTCGCGGTGGATCACGCCGTGACGATGGGCATAGCCGAGCGCGTCGCCCACCTGGGCGAGGATCGTCTGTACCATGGGGATGGGAAGCGTGCCGACGTCGCGGATCACCGTGTCGAGAGCCCGTCCCTGTACGTACTTCATGACGAAGTACAGGACGTGCTCGCTTTCCTTGACGGCGTAGATGGGAATGATGTGGGGATGGCTCAGCGCCGCGGCAGTGCGCGCCTCCCGTTTGAAGCGCTCGACCATGCCCTCCCCCATGAGCAGCAGGGCCGGCGCCAGCACCTTGATCGCCACCTTGCGGTCGAGGGCGAGATCGTGGGCGAGGTACACGGTGGCCATCCCCCCACGCCCCAGCTCGGCGAGGACCTCGTACTCGCCGAGCGTTGCTTTGCGCAGGGCATCGAGCTGGGCGTTGTGCTGGGCGGGCAGTGGACGGCGCACGGGCGGCGCGACCGCGGCGCCCGCGCCGCCCGTAGTCAGCGGGACGCTGGTGCCGCAGCGCAGACAGAAATACGCCCCCGGCGCCAGGGAGGTGCCGCAGCGCGCGCAATAAGTTTCGGTCTCGGGAGCCATCAAGGCCTGTCGGGCGGTCCTCTATCCAATAACACATGGGCTCCCGGCGGGCAACTCGTTGCCGGGAAGGCGGTTTCCGACCTAGCCGAAGACAGGGGTCAACGCCGGGTCGCCCTTCAGCACCGCCTGCACGTTCGCGACCGCGATGGTCGCCATCTGGCGGCGCGTCTCGAGCGTGGCGCTGCCGATGTGTGGCAACAACACCGTGCGCGGCGCCGCCCGCAGGCGGGGGTGGACCGCGGGCTCCTCGAGATAGACGTCCAGCCCCGCCCCGCCCAGCCGACCGGCTTCGAGGGCCTGCGCGAGCGCTTCCTCGCGGACCAGGTCACCGCGCGCCGTGTTGATCAGGACGGCGCCCGGTTTCATCTGTCGCAACGTGTCGTCGTTGATGATGCCCTTGGTCTCCGGCACCGACGGGACGTGGAGCGACAGGACATCGCTCTCTTTGAGAAGCCTCGAGAACTCGACTCGCACCGCACCGCACTCCCGCTCGAAGTCGGGCCTCGGATTGCGGGCCGTGTACAGAATCCGCATCCCGAACGGCACCGCACGGCGCCCCACCGCCTGGCCGATCCGCCCGGCGCCGAACAGGCCGAGGGTGCGGCCGCGCAGCTCGATCCCGAGCAGCAGCTCGGGATGCCACCCGGTCCACGAGCCGCTCTTCACCAGCTGGGTGCCGGGCACCACGTGGCGGGCGCAGGCGAGGATCAGCGCCCAGGCGAGATCGGCGGTCGCGTCGGTGAGGACGTCGGGAGTGTTCGTGACCGTGACGCGGCGCATCTCGGCGGCCACGACGTCCACGTTGTCGTGCCCCACGGCGCAGTTCGCCACGATCTTCAGCTTGGGAAGGCGCTTGAGGTCGCTGCCACCCACCCATCGCGACAAGAGCGGCACGAGCGCGACGTAGTCACCCGACGGAGTCGGTTGCTCCGTCGGGAGCCAGGTGACATCGAGGCCGGCCAGCTGGTCGGGCTCGAGCAGCCGCTCGAGCTCGGCGGCGATGAGGACGCGGTGACCCACTACCTCCTCATCTGCGCCCGACGGATCGAATCGTCCACGGCGAGCGCCCGCGCGGGGTTCCACTTGTAATAGAGCTGGAGACACGACCCCGCCTGCATCTTGCGCTGCCGGGTACAGGTCGCGACCTGCTGCCGGTGGTTCGCCGCGTCGTGGCGCCACACCGAATCCTCGGTGGCAAGGGCGCGGGCTTCGGCCCAGCCGTAGCCCATGAGGCAGCGCGTCACGTCACCCGACGGGTCCTTGGCGCATTCGGCGATTTCCTTCTTGTGTCGCGCCGCCTCGGCGCGCCATGTCGAGTCGGCGTGAAGTTGCGCGATCGAGTCCTGCTGCTGCTGGTACGTGGTAGCCGCGGTGACCGCCGCCGCTTGATTCCACTTGTACTGCAGCACCAAACACTGTGCCGCACCCTTCGCGTCCATGGTGATCCTGCTGCACTCGCGCACTTCGGCGGCCTTCTTGGCCGCCGACTTGAAGCAGGCGAGGGTGGATGCCGTGACCGCGGCGGCGAACCAAGCCTTCGTCCAGCGCATCGGGAACCTCCAAGTGCAGGCTAGCGGACAGGGTGGGATTCGAACCCACGGTACCCTCGCGGGCACACCGGTTTTCGAGACCGGCCGTTTCAACCGCTCACGCACCTGTCCACTAACGGCTAGACACGAAGGTGCTAAGGGGCTAAGGTGCAAAGTGATGTTGGCGTGCAGCGCCTTACCTACGCAGCTTAGCCCCTCAGCACCTTCGCACCTAGCCGTTAGACGGATAGGGTGGGATTCGAACCCACGAAACGGTTACCCGTTTACACGCTCTCCAGGCGTGTGCCTTCAGCCGCTCGGCCACCTATCCACACTACTAGACGCACAGACGCGTAGACGCACAGGATAGACGCACAGACGCGTAGTAAATACCAAGACCGTGCCGGTTTCGCTACGGGCCCCGGCGCCGCGAAACCCCCACCCTTCCCGCGCGTATACTTGGAGTCTCTCGGAGCGACCCTTGGAGAGGAGCGACGGATGAACACGCTGCCGAAGAAACGCGAGCCGGGCGAAGCGCCCGAGGTCAACGCCATCCCCACCTGGCGGGAGCTGGCGAACCGGTTCCGCGACCTGATGAAGGACTTCCTCAAGGAAGGCAAGGAGCTGGAGCGCGAGCTCGAGCCCAAGCTCCTCCCTGCCCTGAAGCGCCTGAAGCTCGAGATCGAGAAGCTCATCGGCAAACTCGAACAGCGAGCAAAGTGACCGGAGCGTCGAACGGCCAGGGCGGGCCTGACCGTTCGACGTTTCACATCGACGAGACCTTACTTGCCGCCAAACCGCACTCCGGCGGTGATCGGGATGAAGGACGTCTTCGCCGCCTCGAACGACTTCGCGACGTCGACGTAGCGCGACTCGAAGAACACGGCGGCGCTCCCAACGGCGAAGCTCAGCCCTGCCCCGACGTTCCAACTGAATTTGGTCTCGGACGAGTCGGCGGTGACCCCGCCAGATGTCAGCGCGAGCTTGACGTTGTAGACACCCAGGCCACCGAGCAGGTACCCCTCCATGCCGCCCGATGAAGCCTTGAAGTGGTACGTCACGTCGGCGGTTCCCCCAAGGAGTTTGATCTTGGCGGTGGTCGGTGCACCCACGAGGGCCGAGAGATCGGCGTTGAACTTATCGTTGCTGCTGTTTTCGCCGTAGTCAAAATCCACCCGAAAGCCGACCGGGCTTTTCCGCGGCCGCACGTCGACCAGGGCGAGCCCCTGCCATCCGGCCTTGAAGCCGTCGCCGTTGGCGTCCGCGTGGAAGTCCCCGAGGGGAACGGTCAGACTTCCGCCGACGCCGAACTGGACGCGCGCCCCCTGTCCCGCAGCCGTGCTTGCGGCGAACAGGGAAGCGACGATCAGGCCGCACGCCGCTCTCGTTCCGCTTGACATACGCACCTCCTCGGTGGGCCAACGCATGGGAGATCGTGCCTGCTGGAGCGTCTCCTACCGTAACGTGGCGGTGTGGAACACGCTAGGGTGTTTTTGCGGCAGAGCGGCTCGAACCGCGCCGTGAAGTGCCGCAACAGAAGCTCATCGCGAAGCTCGAGGAGCGGGCCACGAAGAGAAGCGGCTAGAGCCGCCGGAACCGAGCTACCCGCGACGCAGCCGCGCGCGATCCACCTTCCCGAGGTGGGTTCGCGGCAGCGCCTCAAGAAAGATCACCTCGCGCGGATATTTGTACGGTTCGAGCCGGCCCCGCACGAATGCTTGCAGCTCTTCGGCCAGCCCTTCGCGCCGCTCCCTTGCGACCACGAAGGCGTGTGGCTTGACGAGCCCGTGCTCCCCCACGATGCCGACAACGGCGACCTCCTGCACCGCCGGATGCTGTAACAGACAGTTCTCGACTTCCTGCGGCGCCAGCCATTTGCCCGACACCTTGAGCAGGTCGTCGGCCCGGCCGCAGTAGGTGAAATAGCCATCGACGTCGCGCCGGACCATATCGCCCGAGATGTACCACTCGCCCAGAAATCCCTGCTTCGTCTTCTCCATCTGCTGCCAGTAGCCCAGGGCGCGCGAGGCACCGCGCACCCGC
>Ga0209801_1000792_pt1 | contig 20512 bp, 19 predicted proteins | sample GraSoiAngelo_127_FD_185884 | JGI IMG/M metagenome (GOLD analysis project Ga0209801, IMG submission 185884) | Grasslands soil microbial communities from the Angelo Coastal Reserve, California, USA - 14_0927_09_40cm (SPAdes) (version 2) | ecosystem: Environmental > Terrestrial > Soil > Grasslands ... | reverse complement strand
GGGCCGCCCGAAGAAGGCGATGAAGACCACGCGGAACATGTAAAACGCCGTGAGGAACGCGGTCAGTGCCAGCAACACGAACGGCCCCGCCAGATGGCCGTGGAGGACGCCGGCCAGCACCGCCTCTTTGGAAAAGAACCCGGCGAAGGGCCAGACGCCCGCGAGGGCCAGCGTGGCGATGACAAAGACGGTCCCGGTCCGCGGAAGCATCCGAAAGAGTCCGCCCATTCGGAAGATGTCGTTCGTCCCAACGGCGTGGATGACCGCGCCGGCGCCGAGGAACAGGAGCGCCTTGAAGACGCCGTGAGTCCCCAGGTGGAAGAAGGCGGCCGCGGAGGCGCCGGCACCGGCCGCCGCCATCATGTACCCGAGCTGCGAGACGGTGGAGTAGGCGAGCACGCGCTTGATGTCGCTCTCGACACAGGCCATGGTGGCCGCCAGGAGCGCCGTGAAGGCGCCCACCCAGGCGATGAGCGTCAGCATCCCGGGCACGAGCTCGAAGAGCGGCATCGTCCGCGTGACCATGAAGACGCCGGCCGTGACCATCGTCGCGGCGTGGATGAGCGCCGAGACCGGCGTCGGGCCTTCCATCGCATCCGGCAGCCAGACGTGGAGCGGGAACTGGGCCGACTTGCCGACGGCTCCGAGGTAGATCAAGAACATCGTCAGGCTGAGTCCGGCCAGCGGGATCTGTCCGGATCGGGCCAGCTCGAACAGCTCGGAGAATTCGAACGTGCCCGTCGCACCCCAGAGCAGGACGATCCCGAGGATGAAGCCGACGTCGCCCAGCTTCGTGATCCAGAACGCCTTCACCGCCGCCCGTGCTGCCGACGGTCGGTCGTACCAGTAGCCGATGAGGAGGTAGGAGCAGAGCCCGACCAGCTCCCAGAACACGAACATCTGGACGAACGTCGGCGACAGCACCAGTCCCAGCATCGAGAACGCGAAGAGCGACTGGTAGGCGTAGTAACGACCGAGCGAGGGGGCTGGCTCGTCTGCGAGGTAGGCCAGCGAGTAGACCTGCACCAGCAGCGAAACGAGTGTGACGAGGACCAGCATCGCGGCGCTGAGATCGTCGAGCAGGACGCCGACGGTCACCATCGGCTCTTCATCGCCCGGGATCCATCCCCACAGAGCCTCGGTGCCCGGCGCCGACCCCCAGACGACGAGGGCGCCCAGGAACGCGCAGGCGATGGCGGCGATCGAGAGCCACCCGGCCAGGCGCCCGGCCTGACGCAGGGGACGCACGAGCGCGATGGCGGCGAAGCTCGCGAACGGCAGGCCCAGGACGGCCAGCGCCGTGAGCGTCACGTCAGCCTTTGAGCAAGTTCAGCTGGTCGGCGTCCACGGTCCGCCGCACCCGGAAGATCGCGATGACGATGGCCAATCCCACGCCGACTTCGGCCACCGTGATCGCGATGACGAACAGCGTGAAGATCAGCCCGGCCAGGTCGGCCTCGAAGCGCGCGAACGCCACGAGGTTGATGTTGACCGCGTTCAGCATCAGCTCGATGCCGAGCAGGATGCCGACGGCATTCCGCCGCGTCAGCACACCGAAGAGCCCGATGGCGAAGACGAGCGCGGCCAGAACGAGGTACGCAGACAGACCGGGAGCCGCCATCAGTCCTCGGTCCGCGCGAAGTAGATGGCGCCCAGCAGCGCGGCCACCAGGAGCACCCCGAGCAGCTCGAAGGTCACCGCGAACGGCCCGACGATGGCGCGGGCGATCTCGACGGTGCGGTCGGCCGGCGCCGGCTCGGCCGCCGTCAGATTGCTCCGCATGATGAAGCCGGCCACGCCCACGAAGACCGCCACCGACGTCACGGCGCCGTTGACGACGTGGCGATTCGTCTGGGTGATGTGCTCGCCGATCAGGCGCTCGGTCAGCATGATGGCGAACACCAGGACCGTGACGACCCCGCCCGCGTAGAGCAGGAGCTGCACGGCGAAGAGAAAGGCGGCGTCCAGCAGGAGGAAGATCACCGCGGTGGCCACGAGGGCGCCGGCGAGAGAGAGGACGGCGTGGAAGAGGTTGGGGGTGAGCACGACACCCAGGCTCCCGCCGAGCAGGGCCAGGGCCACCAGCCCGAACACCACGGTCTCGAGCGTCACGCCTTGCCTTCCTTGCCCTCGGCGCGGGCCGCCTTCGGCGGCGCCTGCATGTCGCGCAGCTTGTTGCCGGTGGCCCACGAGGGCGGGAACGCGCAGCCCAGCCAGTGCAGCCGGTCCTTGTCGAGGAGCATCTCGCGCCGGTCGCTCGTCGCGAGATCGAAGGTCTTGAGCATGATGATGGCGTCGGTCGGACACACCTGCACGCACAGCTCGCAGAACTCGCAGGCGTACAGCTCGAGCGTGAAGGTCTTGGCGAAGTTCCGCTTCTCGGCCTTGAGCATCTCGACCTTGATGACCTGGGGCGGGCAGATGTACTCGCACAGCCGGCAGCCGATACAGGCTTCCTGGCCGGTGTCCTTCTCGTAGACGAGCGCCAGCACGCCCCGGAAGCGGTCCGGATACGGACGCGACGTGTCCGGATACATCACGGTCACCGGTCGGCGGAAGAGGTTGCGGAAGGTCACGCCCATCGCGCGGCTGACGGCCCGGGTGAGCTGCCACAGCTCGCCCCAGAAGCCCGTCGCCGCCGTGCCGTTAGAGGCCACGCCCACCTCCGGCGGCGACCACGAAGCCGGTCACGAGCATCAGCACCACCGTTGCCGGCAGGAGAAGCTTCCAGGAAATGGCGAGGATCTGGTCCACGCGGATGCGGACGAAGCTCCAGCGAACCCAGGTCATCACCAGGAACACGAACACGGCCTTGAGCAGGAACCAGATCGGCCCCAGCCACGCCGGCCCCGGCCCGAGCCACCCGCCCAGGAACAGGAGCGCGCCGAGGAACGACGTCCCCAGCATGTGGGCGTACTCGCCGAGCTGGATCAGGGCGAACTTCATCCCGCTGTACTCGACACGGAAGCCCGCGACGAGCTCGGACTCCGCCTCGAGAATGTCGAAGGGGACGCGGTTCTCGGCGGCCAGCGCGGCGATGAGGTAGGCGAGGAAGGCGAGCTGCCCGATCACCGGATAGAGCACGAACCAGCCGGCCCCGCCCTGCTGCGCGTTGACGATCGCCGACATCTGCATGGAGCCCGTGAGCAGCACCGGCACCAGCGCGGCGAAGATGAAGGGCAGGTCGTAGGAGATGATCTGGTTGACCGCCCGCATCGCGCTGAGCAGCGCGTACTTGTTGTTGGAGCCCCAGCCCCCCATGAAGAGCCCGACGATCTCGAGCGCGGAGACGGCCAGGAAGAAGAGCACGCCGATGTTGAGATCGGCCAGGCCCAGCCCGGGCGCAAACGGGATCGTGGCGAAGATCAGCATGCATGGCACGAGGAACACCAGCGGCGCCAGGTTGTAGACCACCCGATCGGCGGGCGTCGGCACCACGTCTTCCTTGATCATCAGCTTGATGGCATCGGCAATCGGCTGCAGCCAGCCGTGGGGCCAGCCGACGTAATAGGGCCCGATCCGCGATTGCATGCGGGCGGCGAACTTCCGCTCGAGCAGCGTGATGTAGGTCACCACGCCCACGATCGCGTTCAGCAGAATGAAGGCGGCGACGAACATCGACACCGCCGGCGCAACGCTCACCGATCCACCTCGCCGAACACGGGATCCACGGAGCCCATGATGGCAACCACGTCGGCGACCTTGTGGCCGGGGATGATGTGGGGCAGGATCGCGAGGTTCGAGAAGGAGGCGCCCCGCCACTTCATGCGGTAGGGCTTGGGCCCGCCGTCGCTGATCACGTAGCAGCCGACCTCGCCCCGCGCGCCTTCGACGCGCGCATACCCCTCACCCTTGGGAACGCGCACCTGACCGACCGACTTCACGCCGGGCCGTGACGAGATCGGGCCCTCGGGCAGTCCATCCAGGACCTGACGAACGATCTTGATCGACTCCCGGAATTCCTGCATGCGGACGCGGTAGCGCGCGTAGCAATCGCCGGCCGTCTCGACCGGGACCTTGAAGTCGAACTCCCCGTACGACGAATAGGGCTCGGTGCGGCGGATGTCGTACTCGACACCGGAGCCGCGGATCAGCGGCCCCGAGATGCCGACGTCCTCCGCCAATTCGCGCGAGACGACGCCCACGCCCTGGGTGCGGACGAGGAAGAAGGCGTTGTCCTCCAGCATCGCCTCGTACTCGCCGAGGCGCTGCTCGACGACGTCCACCGTGCGGCGCGCCTTGTCGACCCAGCCGGCCGGAAGGTCATAGCGCGTGCCGCCGATCTGGTGGAAGCCGTAGAGGAGCCGCGCGCCCGTCAACGACTCGAACAGGTCGAGGATGGTCTCGCGCTCGCGCATGCAGTAGAGGAAGACGGTGGCGCCGCCCCCGAGGGCGCCGCCCATGTCGAGGCACCAGGTGCCGAGCCACAGGCAGTGGGAGGCGATCCGCTGCAGCTCGGCGACGAGCACGCGGAGGTATTGCGCGCGCCTCGGCACCTCGAACTTCGCCACTTTCTCCACGGCCGAGACGTACGCCAGCTCCGACGTCATGGCCGCCACGTAATCGGTCTTGGACGCGATGGACGGGTACTGCACGTAGGTCAGCGTCTCACCGAGCTTCTCGTGGCAGCGGTGGAGATAGCCGATGACGGCGTCCACGCCGACGACGGTTTCGCCCTCGAGGACGAGGAGGGCGCGGAAGACGCCGTGAGCGGACGGGTGCTGCGGCCCCATGTTCATCACGAGGCGCTCGTTGCCCCCGTAGCCGATCTCGACGATCTTCCGCGCCTCGGCATCCATGCCGGCTCAGGCCATCGGTGACGCCGGTGTCGGCACGAGGACGATGGCCTGCATGTGCGCGAGGAGTGGCGCGCTGGCGGCGATGAACTTCTGCCACTCCGGATCCTGGCCGAGCTTGGCCCGCGAGGTCATGCGCTCGTTGAGATCGCGATAGACCCACATGTGGACGACCTCGTTGAGCTGACCGAGCTCGGTCTGCCAGAGGCCCACCCGTCGCATGTACTTCTCGCGGGTCGGCATCACGGCCTTGAAGAGGTCCAGCCACTCACCGGCCCGGCCGACCTGGGTGCGATACCAGCGCAGCTCGTAGATGTTGCCGGTGTCCTTGGGCGGCTGGAGCGGCAGGGCCGCCGAGAGGATCTTCGTCTCCTGGGCCAGGAGGAGCGGCCGGATCTGCGGGATGTAGCCCTTGGTCCACTCGTCGTTCTTGGCGAGCTCGGCCCGCAGGCGATTGCGCTCCTCGAGATCGGCGTAGCCCCAGAGATGGACGTACTGATTGATCGTCCCGAATTCAGTCGTCCATCCCCCCTCGAACTTGCCGTACTTGTCGCCCCGGACCTTGCGTCCGACCTCCCCGTTGAGCTTGAGGTACTGCGGCTGCTTGCCCGGGATGAGCGTGTAGGTGCGCAACTCGTAGATCATGGGCGACTCCTCTCCGGCACGGCGTTAGCGGTAGGGAGCATGCGGCGTGTCGATCGCGTAGTCCTTGCGCAGCGGATGCCCTTCCCACTCCTGAGGCAGAAGGATGCGGCGCAGGTCGGGATGGTCGTCGAAGACGACGCCGAACATGTCGTAGCACTCGCGCTCCATCCAGTCGGCGCCGCGATAGACGGGCACGAGGCTCGGACAGTGGGTGGCCCCGGCACCCAGTCGAGTCCGGAAGAAGATGACGAGGCCACTCTCGAGGTTCTCGATCCGACACACCACCTCGAGGCCCTCCGCCTTCCAGTCCACCGCGGACAACCAGTTGAAGTACCGACAGCCGAGCGTGGTCTTCGCCCACGCGGCGGCCTCTTTCCATTGGTTGACGGGCAGGGCAACGGTCACGGTGGGTCCGTCCATGACCGGTTCGACTCCAAACTTCTCCCGGATCAGAGACACCGCGTCGGTAGGGTTCACGCGGCGCTCACCCCTCCTGCGCGGGGGTGGACCTGCGGCCCACCTTCTGGAACTCGGCGACCTGCTCCTGGAGCTTGAGCAGGCCGTACATGAGCGAATCCGGCGTCGGCGGACAGCCCGGCACGTAGACGTCGACGGGGACGACGCGGTCGACGCCCTTGACGACGTGATAGCCGTGGCGGAACGGTCCGCCCGAGTTGGCGCACGAGCCCATCGACACGACCCACTTGGGATCGGGCATCTGGTCGTAGATGCGCTTGAGCATCGGTGCCATCTTGATCGTGACGGTGCCGGAAACGATCATCAAATCTGAGTGGCGAGGTGACGCCCACGGCACCATGCCGAAGCGCTCGACGTCGAAGCGCGATGCGAACGTGGCCATCATCTCGATCGCGCAGCAGGCGAGCCCGAAGGTCACCGGCCAGATCGACGAACTCCGCGCCCAGTTGAAGATCTTCTCGGTCGTGGTGACCACGATCCATCCGCCCGGCATGTGATGGATCGCGTCGGCGATCGACGCCAGCGTCTCCGACGTCTTGTCCCCGTCCTGTCGCTCCTGGTGATACTTCTCCCACTCCTGCAGGTCCTTGATGTCGCCCCAGACCGGCGCGGGCACCTGGGGGATGGGCGGCTTTACTTCCACTCCAGAATTCCCTCTCGGTACGCATAGATCCAGCCGAGTCCCACGATGCCGATGAAGGCCGCCATGACCCAGAACGCGCTCAGCCCGAGCGGTTTCAGGATGAGCGCCCACGGGAAGAGAAAGACGGCCAGCGTGTCGAAGATGATGAAGAGCAAGGCCACGAGGTAGAACCCGACCGGGAACCGGACCCACGCCGAGCCGATCGGCTCTGCACCACATTCGTAGTTCGCCAGCTTGACCTCGTTGGGACGGGACGGCCGAGCCAGTCGGGCAACTGCGAGAGAGAGAACACCGAAGGCCACGATCAGGATGGCAAAGATCAGAACCGGCAGATATGCGGACAAACGCTTCCTCCGTTCAGAATCAGCCCGAGAACGAAGTATATCATCGTGGTCAGACCACAACCAGAAAGCCGCGACGACTGCCGATTACCTGTGCGATGCCGCTGGGGCGTCGATTACCCTAGCATGCACGCAATTGCTGCTCGGGAGGTGCACAGCCCGGGCTCGCTTCGCCGTTTCTGACCGTTCATCTCCGCCATTGGCAGGTTGGGCACGGAGATTGCGTAGTGAGGAGATTGGAATGAGTCCGGGCGGTCATCTGGTGACGACGGTTGCCGCGTGTGCGGCCTCGGTCGTTCTCACACGCAATCTCCCGATGGCCGACACCGTCGCCCTCGCCGGCGGCATCGCGGCGGGCGGTTTCCTGATCGACGTCGACCACGCGATCGACTACGTATTCGTCGAGGGGCAGCGCGACCTGCGGCCGAGCGCCTTTCTCAACTATTACGTGGAAGGCCGGATGCGCCGCACCGTGCTTGCGCTGCATTCGTACGAGCTCTTCGCCGTCCTGATCGCGGCCATGCTGTGGCTGAACTGCCTGCCGTTGACCGGCTACGTCCTCGGCGCGCTGATGCACCTGACGCTCGATCTCATTTTCAACGCCGAGCTGACTCCGCGGAGCATCACCGCCTTCTACAGCTTCACGTATCGAGCGGCGCACCGGTTCGAAGCGGTCGCGTTGCTGGGCCGGACCGATTTGAGGCCCCCGTCGGGCTTCTGGGCCACGTTCTTCAACGGGGCGCAGCCCACACGCGCCACGGCCGTCACGACGGCCGCGGAGACGACGCCTCGCGCATAGCCCGCCCGCCGGGCGGCGTGCTAGACTGACTTCCCGCATGCGAGTCCTGGTCGTCGAGGACGAGCCGGATGTCAGCGCCGTCTTTCGCGACTTCCTGATCGAGCTCGGACACGAGTCGGTTCTCGTCCGGAGCGCAGAGGCAGCCCTGGCCAGCCTCGAGCACGAGCGCCCGGACGCGATCATCCTCGACATCCACCTCCCCGGGCTCAGCGGCCTCGACTTCCTCCAGCTCGGGCCCGTTCGTGAGTCGGGTCTACCGGTCATCGCGGTGTCCGGAGTCGCCACCGAAACTCAGGCCCGGGAATGCTTGCGGCTCGGAGCCTTCGACTTCCTCGGCAAACCGGTGGCCTTCGATCGCCTGGGAGAGGTCCTGGCCACTCTGGAGCCGCACGCGCTGCACCGACAGCTCTCGATGGTGGGCCGAAGCCCGGAGCGCCGGCGCGCCTCGCGCATCGAGGTGGTGTTCCCCATCCGGATCCTGCAATTCCACGGAGCCGAGTGGCAGGGATGGGCTCACGATCTGAGTCCGTTCGGCGTCAGCGTCAAGGGCGACGCGACCGTGCAGCCGGGCGAGGCGGTGAAGCTCTCGTTCACGCTGCCCGACGGCGGGCCGCCGGTGCGCGTCAGCTCACTCGTGCTACGAAACGACCGGGGCGCTCAAGCCTTCTACTTCGTGAACCTGACCGCGCAGGACTTCGAACGACTCGGAGAGTTCACCCGCCGGCACCTGACCCTGTGATGGCGGCCCGTGCCGCGTCCGGCTCGTTCTTCTCGAGCCGGGAGATGACGTCGGCGGCCAGCGCGGCCGCCTTGGCTTCCTGCTCGGGCCCCTGCAACACGAGCCGCCGGTAGGCCGCGGTCAGCTCGGTCGCGACCGACGCGTGTCCGCCCTGCAGCGTCTCCAGTGATCCGGCCTGCAGCGCGCGCTGGATGAGATCGTCGAAGGCGCCGGTCATGCGCCGCCGGACCTCCCCGTAGCCTTTCACGAGCTGGGCGGCGCGCGCGACCTCGCACGCGAGCGCACTGTTCCACTCGGCACAGCGCCGAACCGCGGTGAGCCAGCGCTCCATGCGCTCGTGCTCCCACTGGGCGCGGTACGAGACGGGACGGAGTGGCCGGAGGCGAGCCAGGAGCCACAGTCGAAGGAAGCCGAGGATCGTCGTGGTCTTCACGCGCTGGCCGACCGTGGGCCGTCCGCGCGGCCACCGCCGCTCGGCCCAGCGCGCGAAGGGCGCGACGAGTCGGTAGGGCAGCACCCCGTAGATCTCGTCGAGGTCGGGCTTGAGGAAGTCGGTCACCTCGACCTCGCCGTCCTTGACCCGCGCCTCGCGCCGGATGCGCTCGAAGCGGCTGGCCCGCGTCTTCAGATCGGCGACGCGAATCGCATCCTCGTACGTCATCCACACCGCGAGCTGACGTTCGGCGACGCGAATCGCATCCTCGTACGTCATCCACACCGCGAGCTGACGCGCCACGATCTCGGCCAGCGCGGGGTCACGATCGCCGCCCACGAACCGGGCGAGGCGCTCGAGGTAGAGCGCGGCGTACTTCTCGTCTTGATAGTCGATGAGCCGCGTCAGCGCCTCGCCGACCAGTGGTCGGAGCGCGTCGGGAAAGACGGTCAGCGACTCCGCCAGCGCCGGCGGGGCCCGGAACGGACGCTTGGCCGACGGACGCGGCGTCTCGGCGCGCTGACGGCCCAGCGTGAGCCCGACGTCGAAGCCGCGCAGGTTGGCCTCGGCCTGGATCCCTTTCCGCTCGATGGCCTCGCGGAACGCCTCCGGCCCGATGGGCAACGCGTCGCTGGCCGCCAGCGCCCCGAGCAGCACCGCATTCACCTCGGAGCCGTGCTCCCGCGCCACGGCCAGCGCGTCGAACGCCACCAGCGTGCGCGAGAAGGCGCGCGCGGCGGCTTCGAGCTCGCCCGGCGGATGGATGGCGCGTCCGGTGGCCATCTTCTCGTGGATGGAGAAGAGCCGATGGGTCGAGGCGACGATCGTCGTGCGCTCGGGCGAGGGGAACCCGAGCTCGATGGCGCGGCCCACTTCGAGAAACTCGGGAGCGAGCAGAACGTCGAGCGCGCCCGGGACCGGATAGAGCGAAAAGGTCGGCGGCTCCTCGCGGTCGCCCGCGTAGATCTCCACGTAGTACGTGGTCGATCCCGTACGCTGAGCGACTCCCGGGATCGACGTGCCGTGGGCCGCATGGCCGGCGACGAGGCCGGCGTCCACGAGCCACTCGGCGAGGACGCCCCCGCCCTGCCCGCCGACGGCGGGAATCAGGACGGAGAGTAGCCGGCCCTCGGTCACGCCGTGGCCAGGCGGGCGATGACGGCCCGGCGGAGCCGCGCGAGCAGTCGGCGCCACCGCGAGGGATTCTGGACGATCCGCACCTCGTAGAACGAGGGACAGAGCACGGCGGCGTGCGCGACCTCGCCGCAGACGCCGCAGCCCACGCACGTCTCGTCCACGTGGGCGATCGGATCGTCTTTCAGCGGATCGGGGCTCTCGGCCAGTGTCAGCGACGGGCAGCCGTTGAGCCGGATGCAGGAGTGATCCCCGGTGCAGACGTCGGGATCGACGCCGAAGCGCGGCTGCACGACTTCGGCGCCGGCGGCCGCGCGCTGCCGACGGAGCGGACGCTCACGCCGCTGGCGCTCGAGCTGGCACTCGCCGCTGGCCACGATCACCTTCAAGCCTTCGTAGCGCGTGGTCAACGCCTCGCGCAGCGTGCCGAGCATCTCGGCGATCCGGTAGGAATTCACCGTGCGGATCCAGCGCACACCCACGCCTCGCAACGCTTCCGGGATCGTCATGCCGGTGGGCTGACCCCGCGGATTGGTCCCGGTGGACGGCACGTGGTGCTGGCCGGTGGCGGCCGCGTAATTGTTGTCGAGGATCACGAGCACCGAGTCCTGCTTGTTGAACATCGCGTTGGCCACGCCGTTGCCGAGGCCGTTGTGCCAGAAGCCGCCGTCGCCCATCACCGAGATCACGCGCTTGCCGAAATTTGGCGCCACCGCGCTCGACGACGCCAGCCCCATGCCGTAGCCGAGCACGGAATTGCCGACGTTGAAGGGCGCCTGGGTGGAGAACGTGCTGCACCCGATGTCGTGAGCGACGTGCGTGTCGCCGATCGCGGGCTCGTTGGCGCGCAGGATCTTCATGGCGCTGAACACCGGCCGCTCCGGGCACCCCGTGCAGAACGTCGGCGGGCGCTTGGCGATCGGACGCGACAGGACCTCGCGGACACGCTCCTGATGGCTGGTCAGCCGTCGATAGCGCTCCTCGATGAGCGAGGCGCTGAGCGCTCGTGGCTCGGCCGTGGTCAGGAAGCGCGTGAGGCCGCGGATGACGAGCTGGGGCACGTACTCGCCGTGGGGCGACAGCACGTCCTTGCCGTGGATCTCGACGTCGAGCCGGGCGTCGTGGGCCAGCGCTTTCAGCTCCTGCTCGATGTAATTCGGCATCCCCTCTTCGACCACGAGCACGTGACGCTTGCCGCGCAGGAACCCGACCAGCTCCTCGGGCACGATCGGATGCAGGACGTTGAGCACGAGCAAGGGCACCGGGGTCCGGCCGTGGACGGTCGCCAGGCCGAGCACGTGGAGTCCGCGCAGGGTCGTGTTCCAGAGACCACCTTGCATGACGATGCCGAGGTGCTCTTCCTCGCCGCGGTGATGCTCGTTCAGCCGGCGCTCGGCGATGTAGCGGCGCGCGGCCGGCAATCGCTGCTCGAACTTCTGCGCCTCCATCGCGTAGGTGAACGGCGGCAGGTTGATGCGCTCGATGCTGAAGCTCGGGTTTCTGAGCGGCGACAGCATGCTGATGGCCGGGCGCACGTTGTCGCGGCACGGCAGCTCCCCGCGCATGTGACAGGCGCGGATGCGGATGCTGAAGAAGACCGGCTGGTGGCACGCTTCGGAGAGACCGAACCCCTCTTCGACGAACCGCGCGAACGACGGCAGGCCGTTCTTCGGATCGATGAGAGGAACGCTCGACTTCAGCGCCGAGGAGTGCGTCCGTTCCTGGAGGATGCTGGCGCCCTCACCATAATCCTCGCCGATGACGATCAGCGCGCCACCGACGACGCCTGCGGACGCGACGTGAGAAAGCGCATCGGAGGCGACGTTGGTGCCGACCACCGACTTCCAGGTGACGGCGCCCCGCATCGGATAGTTGATGGACGCTCCGAGGAGCGCGGCGGCCGCCGCCTCACTGCCCGACTGCTCGAAGTAGATCCCCATCGGCCCGAGCAACGGCTCGTTGGCGTCGGCCAGGACGTCGAGCAGATGCGAGACGGGAGCACCCGGATAACCACCGACGTAGCTCACGCCCGATTGGAGGAGGGCCTTGGTGATGGCGAGGATGCCCTCGCCACGCAGAACTTCGCCTGCCCCGTAGCCGAGCTGCTTGACGTCCTCGGCGAAGGTCCGCTCGCCCATCCGAGCCTCATTCTGGCATAGCTGCCAGGAGTTTTCGATGGAGCCCAACGCGCGTCGTCGTGGTGGTAGTATGGGCGCTCATTTTCGACCGCGTGCCGGAGTGGAGGAACTGGCAGGCTCGCGGCGCTCAAAACGCCGTGCCCGCAAGGGCGTGTGGGTTCGAGTCCCACCTCCGGCACCAACCTCCACCCGCTGACATTTTTGTTTCGGGACAGCGAGCGGCGCCGGATAGGCTGGCCCCCGGGGAGGGCATGGCATGCCCTGGCATCGCATCAGACTCGGAGGCGGGACGTTTGAGTCGGCCTCCGAGCAGCAGTACTTCGTGAACCGGATCAGCGACTGGATCGAAAAACGATCGGCGGCGCTGTCTCAGCTCGGCGTGAGCCTGCGAACAGGCCGAAATCTATTCGGAGTGGGACGGCGATGAGAAGGTGTGGCACCTGAACGACGTGGCGCTGAACGTGTACCGAGAAGTCGGCGGCAGTCGTGAAGTCGAAGACGTGGTGGACCGGATCCCACCTGGCCGTCTGCAAGGCCTGCTGCTCAGATCAGCCGTCTCGGTGGGAGAAACCTGGCAATCGAGCGGACGCGACTTCTAAACCCCCGCCTTTCTTGACATCATTTCAGCGTGCTTGTAGGGTGAGTCGTCGCGTGGGGCTGTAGCTCAGTTGGGAGAGCACAAGGCTGGCAGTCTTGGGGTCAGGGGTTCGACTCCCCTCAGCTCCACCAATCTCTGACGCGGGGTTACGGAGTCTTCGTAACCCCGCGTTTCTGTCCCGGGGGCAGCCAGATTCTGGTCGACTGACGGAAAGTCTGGCGCTTTCGTGGTGCAAAGGTGGGAGTCGCTTGACAACCCCGGCACCCGGGCTCCAGAGTTCTTTCATTAGCTAATATGCGTCGACCAATTTCGCGATGATCTATCGTCTCTTTGCGTTTCCCGACTCCCCGGCGACAGGTCTGCTCCAGGCGCTCCCCGACAATTATCAGTGCGTGGCGCTGCGGGAAGGTGGCGACTCCCTGATCACCGGCCCGGGCGTGGTGGTCGTCGCCACCCCGGCCGAGCTCGAGGCCGCTCTCGTCGTCAGGCGCCAACACTCCGCCATCGAGATCGTGACGCTCACTGAATCGGAGACGCTTTCGGCAGCTGGCGAGGTCGTCTACGCCGCGCTGGCTCCCACTCTGCCGATCGCTGTCATCACGCAAGCGCTCGCCAATGCCTACGCGCACGCGCAGCTCCGGGAAGAGCAGGAGCGCACGAAGAACCACCTGGCGCGGCTGACCACGGAGTTCCAGGATCTCAACGCCATCGGTATCCGGCTGTCGGCGGAGCGCGATACCGCCAAGCTCCTCGATCTCATCGTGGCGAAGGCTCGTGAGATCACCTACGCGGACGCGGGCTCGCTCTACCTCGTCGAGCCCGGGGACACCGGCGAGCCGGTGCTGCGGTTCACCATCGTCCAGAACGACAGCATCCCGACGCCCTTCAAGGGGTACGGGATCGAGGTCAGCTCCAGCAGCATCGCGGGCCACGTCGCCCTCAGCGGTCAGCCGCTCAATCTCGACGACGTCTACGCGCTGCCGCCGGGGTCGCCGTTCGCCCCCGACCGGACCCACGACCGCCAGATCGGGTACCGGACGAAATCGATGCTGGTCGTGCCACTCAAGACGCCCGACGGACGCGTGATCGGCGTGCTCCAGCTCATCAACTGCAAGCGGGAGCGCGTGCAGCACTTCACCAGCCGCGACGAGATCGAGCGTGACGTGCGATCGTTCCCGGCCCGCTTCGAGGACCTCGCGTGCTCGCTGGCGTCGCAGGCCGCCGTGGCGGTCGAGAACAACCGGCTCTACAGCGAGCTGCAAGCCGCGATGGCTCGGCTGGAGGCGTCCCAGCACAGCACCATCCAGGCCGAGCGTCTGCGCGCGCTGGGTGAGATGGCCGGCGGGCTCGCCAACGACTTCAACAACACGCTGGCCGCGATCCTCGGCCGCGCTCAGCTCCTGCTCGCCCAGAGCGCCGACTCCGAGGTCCAGCGGCAGCTGCGCGTCATCGAGCAGGCGGCCCTGGACGGCGCCCGGACCATGCGGCGCATGCTGGAGTTCAGCCGCTCGCGCGGGCGCCGGCCGCTCCAGCCGCTGGACTTCAACCAGGTCGTGACCGACGCGATGGAGCTGACCCGGGGCCAGTGGCGTGAGGACGCCCGGGCCCGCGGCATCGCCTACGACGTCCGCATCGAAAAGGCGCCGGCCGCAGCGGTCGTGGGAGACCGCTACGAGCTCGGCGAGGCTCTGACGAACGTGATCGTCAACGCGCTCGACGCGATGCCGTCGGGGGGACGCCTGACGGTCCGGACCACGATCGACGCTAACCACGTCGTGGCGTCGGTGATCGACTCCGGCTTCGGGATGACCGAGGCCACGCGCGCCAAGATCTTCGAGCCCTTCTTCACCACCAAGACGGACAAGGGCAGCGGCCTCGGACTGAGCGTCACGTATGGCATCGTGTCGCGTCACGGGGGAACCGTGGACGTGGAAAGCACGGCGGGCGAGGGCACGAGCGTCACGATCTGTCTGCCGATCGCGCCCGAGCAGCCGGCGCCGGCGAAGACCACGGGGGTGGGATCACGGATCCTCCTCATCGGCGAAGATCCCACCGACGAAGTGCACGTCGGCGGGCTGCTGGCCGACGCGCTCTCCGCCGAGGGTCACCACGTGGTCGAGTGCGCCGACGGCGATCGTGCCCTGGCCGTCTTCGACGAGCAGGGCTTCGACCTCGTCATCACCGAGCTCGAGACGCCCGGTGTCTCGGGCTGGGACGTGGCGAGAATCGTCAAGACCGCGCGCCCGGAAACGTCCGTCGTGCTCGTGACGGGCTGGGGGGACCGTGTCGATATCGACGCGGCCAAGCGGCGCGGCGTCGATCTCGTGGTGACGAAGCCGTTCGCCGTCGACGAGATGGTCGCGATCACCCGTCGCGCGCTGTCCGCCCGCCGCCAATCACCTTCGCGCTGACCCACTCCCGCAGGCGCTCACCGAACGATCGGACGTCGTAGGGCAGCCGGTGGCGGAACTTTGCCGCGAACCGGGCGTTGGCGGCGCGCCGATCGGCGAGGTCGCGCCGCTCGACGTCGCGGCGCCGCGCGAAGTCGGTGGTGCGTGTCCCGCCGCCGCGGTGGTGGAAGGGCGCGTGCACGACGTAGCAGCGGCGCCCACGCTCCCGCACGGCCAGCGAAAGATCCTTGTCGTAGCAGTGGTAGAACCCGTACGCCTCGTCGATGCCACCGATCGCCTCCATCAGGGCTCGCGGCAGCAGCATGCAGACGCCGTCCACCACGGCGACTTCCTCGGCCGGCGCCCGGACCGTCGGAGCGTCGGCCAGGCTGTGGACGATCGTGCGGCCGACGTAGGTCCCGTCGCGGCGAACGCGCTTGACCCCGTAGAGGCCGGTGAGGCCGGTGTCCGCCGCGCCGAAGGGCGCGAGCAGTCGCTCGAGCCAGCCCGGCTCGAGCATCTCCGTGTCGTTGTGGAGCAGGCAGATGAACTCGGTGTCGGCCAGGCGCCAGGCGCGATTGTACGTGGCCAGGACCGACTGGTTGGCCGCATTGCGCTCGAAGCGCAGCGGGTACGGATACGGGAAGCGCGCGAAGAACTCGGCCGTTCCGTCGGTGGAGCCGTTGTCGATCACGACCAGACGAAACGGCTCGCGGCTGGCGCGCAGGCTCTCGAAGCACGCGCGGGTCAAGGCGAGCTGATTGAAGACGGACATGACCAGCGTGACGCGCACGGCGTCAGCGCGCGAAGAACGCCGCAAACACTTCCAGAATGTAGTCGAGCATGGCCGGCGTGAGCCCGGGGTAGACCCCGAGGAAGAAGGTCTCGTTCATCACGGTGTCGGAGGTGGTGAGCTCCCCCACGACCCGGTGACGGATGTCACGGAACCCGGGCTGGCGCAGCACGTTGCCGGAGAACACGAGGCGTGTCTCGACGCGCCGTGACTCGAGGAACCGCACGAGCTCGAGTCGCGACACCCCACCGCGCACGGTGACCGGGAAGCCGAACCAGGCGGGATCGGCCGCCGGCAGCCAGCGCGGCAGCAGCAGGCGGTCCTCGAAGCGTCGCAGGCCCTCGTACAGATGCCGAAAGTTCGCCCGGCGGCGCGCACAGAAGTCGGGCACCTTCTCGAGCTGGGCCAGCCCGATGGCGGCCTGCATGTCGGTGACCTTCAGGTTGTAGCCGAGATTGGAGTAGATGTACTTGTGATCGTAGCCGGCGGGCAGGTCGCCGAGCTGCCACTCGAAGCGCTTCCCGCACGTGTTCGATTGCCCGGGGGCGCACCAGCAGTCGCGTCCCCAGTCCCGCATCGACTGAGCCGCGCGGTTGAGCCCGCTGCGGTTGACGATCACGCCGCCGCCTTCTCCCATCGTCATGTGGTGGGCCGGGAAGAACGAGAGCGACGCCATGTGGCCGAACGTCCCGCAGAGGCGCCCGCCCCACGTCGAGCCGAGGGCGTCGCAGCAGTCCTCGAGGAGGACGAGGCCGTGGCGCTCGGCCAGGGGCGCCAGGCGGCCGAGGTCGAACGGATTGCCCAGCGTGTGGGGCAGCATCAGCACGCGGGTACGCGGCCCGATGGCGGCCTCGACCGCCGCGGGATCGACGTTGTACGTCCCCAGCTCGCAATCGACGAACACCGGGACGAGCCCGTTCTGGACGATCGGCGTCAGCGTCGTCGGGAAGGTGACGGCCGGCGTGATGACTTCGTCGCCGGGCTCCAGTCGGCCCGCCACCATGGGCGACGTGAGCGCCGACACCATCACGAGGTTGGCCGACGAGCCGGAGTTCACGAGCAGGAAGTCGGCGGCGCCGAAGAACTTCCGCATCTCCTTCTCGAAGCTCTGCCCGTAGGGCCCGGCGGTCAGCCAGAAGTCGAGCGACTCGACCAGGTTGGTCAGCTCACGGTCGTCGTAGACTCGGCCGGCGTAGTTGATCTTCGTCGTTCCCGGCACGAACGGCGCCGGCGCGTGAGCGACGGCGCAGTACTCGCGGACGAGATCGAGAATCTGGCGGCGCAGCGCCTCCGCGCGCTCCATCAGCCGTGGCGGAGGTCCCAGCGATACGGGATCGTCGGCGTGGCCGGGTCGAGCCGCTCGATCTCGCCGGGATCGTGGGGCTCGGTGGCGCAGTTGGCCACGATCGCCGGGACCGTGCCCACGCCCTTGAAGCCGTTCCAGATGCCGGGCGGGATCGTGACGAGCGCATAGTTGCTCTCGCCCATGAACAGCTCCATGACCGCGCCGCGCGTGGCCGAGTCACCGCGCTCGTCGTAGAGGGCGAGCTTCACGGTCCCGACGACCACCGCGTAGTTGAGCGTCATGCGCCGGTGCAGGTGCCAGCCCTTCACGACCCCGGGATAGACCATCGAGAAGTAGATCTCGCCGAACTTCTCGAAGTGCGGGTCGTCGGCGCGCAGCATGTGCATGATCATGCCGCGCTCGTCGGGGATGCGCCGCAGCGGGCGCACGCTGACACCGGCGATGGCCGGCCGTTCGGTCACCGTCCCTCCGCCAGGAACGCGCGATACCACTCGATCGTCCGGGCGAGGCCCGCGTCGAGGGCGATGCGCGGCGTCCACCCGAGCAGTTTCCGGGCGCGACTCGCGTTCAGGTACTGGTCGCGGATCTCGCCCGCCGCCTCGTTGCGGATATCGGGCCGCAGGTCGGTGCGGCCGAGCCGACGCAGGATGCGCTCGACGATCTCGAGCACGGTCTGCGGCTGCTCATACGAGACGTTGATGCCTTCGCCGGCCACGTGGTCGCCTTCGGCCAGCGCTTCCGCCACCAGCAGGTAGGCGTCGACCGCGTCCTCGACGTAGAGATAGTCGCGGATGAGCCGGCCGTCGGAGCGGATCACCGGCCGCTCACCGGCCAACGCGGACCGGATCGTTCCCGGCACGATCCGGTTCCAGTTGAGATCCCCGCCCCCGAAGAGATTGCCGCACCGGGTGACCGCGACCCGCAGCCCGAACGTGTGCCAGTAGGACTGGGCGATCAGATCCGCCGCGCTCTTGGAGACGTCGTAGGGGTGGCGGCCGAGGAGCGGCGCCGTCTCGTCGTAGGGCAGCGTGTCGTGGTCACCGTACGCCTTGTCGCTCGACGCGACGACGACCTGCTGCACGGTCGGCACCCGTCGCGCCGCCTCCAGGACGTTCCACGTCCCTCTGACGTTCGTCTCGAACGTGGAGAGCGGCGCGCGGTTGGCGATGCCGACGATCGTCTGCGCCGCCAGGTGGAACACGCATTCGATCTCGTATTCGGCCAGCACGCGCTCGACGAACACGTAATCGGCCACATCGCCCGAGGCGACGTCCACGCGCTCGACGATCCGCTCGCGGATGAGCCGGCTGCGCGGCACGCCGTCGCGGACGATGGCGACGACGTGGGCGCCCCGCGCGAGCAGGCTCTCGACGAGCCACCCACCGAGGAGTCCGGTCGCCCCGGTGACGAGGACACGACGATGGCGCCAGAGCTCAGGCGCCATCCGCCCACACCTTCCACGGGGGCCGGGGCCTCTGCCAGGACTCGGCCAGGTGCTGGAGGTCGCGCGGCGTGTCCATGCACTGCCAGTAGCCGTCGTGCGGATACATCTCGAGCTGACCGTCCTTGGCCAACCGCTCGAGGGGGTCGCGCTCGAGCACGCACCCGTCGTCGGCCGAGAGGTACTCGAAGAACTCGCGCTCGAAGATGAAGAACCCGCCGTTGATGAAGCCGTTCGAGACGGACGGCTTCTCGCTGAACTCGACCACGCGCGTGCCGCTCGACACCAGCTCGCCGAAGCGCGAGGGCGGCCGCACGCCGGTGACCGTGCCGATGCGGCCGTGCCGCTCGTGGAACGCCAGCAGCTTGCCGAGGTCGATGTCGGCGACGCCGTCACCGTAGGTCAGCATGAATCGCGGACCGTCCACGTAGCGCTCGACCCGCTTGACGCGGGCGCCGGTCAGCGCGGAGGCGCCGGTGTCGGCCAGCGTGACCGTCCAGGGCTCGACCGCGCGGCCCCCGTGCAGCGTGACCTGGGACGGCGCGCCGAGCCGGACCGTCACGTCGCGGGTCATCGCTTCGTAGTTCAAGAAGTACTGGCGGATCGACTCGCCCTTGTAGCCGAGCGCGAGGACGAACTCGTTGAACCCGTAGTGCGCGTAGATCTTCATGATGTGCCAGAGGAGCGGGCGGCCACCGACCTCGATCATCGGCTTGGGGCGGAACTCCGTCTCGTCGCGCAGCCGTGTGCCGAGACCGCCGCACAAGACGACGACTTTCATGCGCTCGAAGATAGCACAGGGCCTTCGCCGGCCCGGCTTCCTACCCCCCGAGGTAGAGGCGCTTGACCTCGGGGTCGGCGAGCAGGCGCGGGCCGGCGCCTTCGAAGCGGTTGCGTCCGAGCTCGAGGACGTAGCCGCGGTCGGCGATGGCGAGCGCGCGTGCGGCGTTCTGCTCGACGAGCATGAGCGTGAACCCGGCGTCCTTCATCTCGACGAGCTTCTCGAAGATCATCGTCACGAACTTCGGCGACAGGCCCAGCGACGGCTCGTCGAGCAGGATCAGCGTGGGCGACGTCATGAGCGCCCGGCCGATCGCCACCATCTGCTGCTCGCCGCCCGACATCGTCCCGGCCTTCTGGCGCCGGCGCTCGCGGAGGATCGGGAACAACGCGTAGACCTGCTCCAGGGCCTGGGTCACTCGCGCCCGGTCGCGCTCGATGTACGCGCCCATCTCGAGGTTCTCGAGCACGGTCATCTGCGGAAACACGATGCGCCCCTGGGGCACGTAGGCGAGGCCGCGGCGGAGCACGAGATCGGGCCGTAGCCCGGTGATGTCCTCGCCGTTGAAGCGGATGGTGCCGCCGCGCGGATGCAGGAAGCCGACGATGGTCTTGAACGCGGTGGACTTGCCGGCGCCGTTGGGCCCGATGATGCTCACGATCTCGCCGGCGTCGACGTAGAGCGAGATGCCGTGGAGGATGTCGATCTTGCCGTAGCCGGCGGTCACCCCGTCGGCGACGAGCAGCTTGGCGCCCGGCATCAGACGGCTTCCCCGATGTACAGCACGTGCGGGTACGGCAGCACGTCCACCATGAGGTGGCGGCGCACGCGGAACCCGTTCGCCTCCAGCGCACCGGCGAGCCGCTCGGCGCTCCAGTAATACACCGGCGTGCGAGGCGCCATCGCCTTGTCGAGCGCCCACGTGAACCAGCGCTTGCTCGCCGGGCGCGTGTCCACGTCCTTCACGAGGAGCAAGCCGCCCGGCGCCAGCGCGCGGCGAAGCTGGGCGAGCAGCGGCGCCACGGTCTCGGGCGGCACGTGGTGGACGATGTCGAGCA
>Ga0209801_1000789_pt1 | contig 20527 bp, 19 predicted proteins | sample GraSoiAngelo_127_FD_185884 | JGI IMG/M metagenome (GOLD analysis project Ga0209801, IMG submission 185884) | Grasslands soil microbial communities from the Angelo Coastal Reserve, California, USA - 14_0927_09_40cm (SPAdes) (version 2) | ecosystem: Environmental > Terrestrial > Soil > Grasslands ... | reverse complement strand
CCCGTCTGCTTCACGCCCGATGCCATGAGGTAGCCGACCGAGCCGACGATCAGCACCGCGCCGACGGCGAACTTCGTTCCCGCGTTCATACGCTCAATTATACCTCCCGGCGCCGCGCCTGCTCCAGCGCCCACTGGACCGCCTGCTCCGGCTGCGCGACGCGCGGAATCTCCACCGCCGGCATGAAGCCATCATGAAGCCCGACGACCGGCGTCTCGATGCGGCGCGCCAGCGCGATTTCGGACAACGTGCCCCAGCCGCCCCCGATGGCGATCACCGCGCCCGCCGCCCGCACGATCAGTGCGTTGCGCATCTCGCCCATCCCGGTCGCGATCGCCACGTCGATGTGAGGGTTCGCCGCTCCGGGGTCGCTCCCCGGGAGAATCCCGATCGTGAGCCCCCCGGCCTGCTTCGCGCCCCGGGCGGCGGCCTCCATCACCCCGCCAAGTCCCCCGCATACCAGCACGGCGCCGCGCTCCGCCACCAACCGTCCCACGGCCGCCGCCCACTCGGCTTCCGCGCCGCTGCAATTGCCACCCCCGACGACCGCGACGAGCGGAGCCCTCATCGGCGCCCCTCGGCGCGGAACGGCGGCTGCTCGAGGCCGCGATCGGTGATGAAGGCGGTCACGTAGCGGGCCGGCGTCACGTCGAAGGCCGGGTTCAGCGCCGCGGCCTCCGCGGGTGCGATGGGCCGACCGGCCACGGTCTTCACTTCGTCGGGCGCCCGCTGCTCGATCGGGATGCCCGCGCCGTCGGCGAGCGCGAAGTCGATCGTGGACGAGGGGGCCGCGCAGTAGAACGGCACGCCGTGGTGCAGGGCCAGCACGGCGAGCGAATAGGTGCCGATCTTGTTCGCGAAGTCGCCGTTCGCGGCAATGCGGTCGGCCCCGACGATCACGAGATCCACCTTCGCCTGGCGCATCAGGGATCCCGCCGCACCGTCGGCGATCACCGTGCACGGGATGCCGGCGTGCACCAGCTCCCAGGCGGTGAGCCTCGCGCCCTGCAGCACGGGGCGTGTTTCGTCCACGAACACCTCCACGCGGCGCCCGGCATCATGCGCGAGATAGATGGGCGCGAGCGCCGTCCCGATTCCGCCCGTGGCGAGCGCCCCGGCGTTGCAGTGGGTCAGCAGTTTCGCCCCGTCGGGGACGAGCGGCAGGCCGGCCTCGCCGATGCGGCGGCACATGGCGCGGTCTTCCTCCCAGATGGCCGTCGCCTCGGTCTGGAGGCGGTCCCAGATGGCGCCCCCACCTGCCCCGTCCGGCGTGGCGCTCGCGGCGCGCACCATGCGGTCGAGTGCCCAGCGCAGATTCACCGCCGTCGGACGCGCCGCGCCGAGCAGCGCCGCGAGCTGGTGCACGCGGGCGAGGAACGGCGCGCGCGGCGCCGCGCGCAGCTCGCGCGTGCCCGCGACCAGACCCATCGCGGCGGCGATGCCGATGAGCGGCGCGCCGCGCACCTGCAGCGTGCGGATCGCGTCCGCCACCGCTTCGCCACTCTCCAGATCGCGCTCGATCCGCGCCTCGGGCAGGGCACGCTGGTCGACGATGCGCACGGCTCCGGACGGGCTCCAGGCAATTGCCTGCACGCTCATGGCCCGGAACATAACGCGGAACGTGGAACGCGGAACGCGGTACAGCAGAGCTGAGGTCGCCCCCCCCTGTTCCGCGTTCCGCGTTCCGACTTCCGCGTTACCTTTCCCCCATGCGATACGAAACGCTCCTCTTCGAGATCAGAGACGCCATCGCGCTGATCACCATCAATCGGCCCGACAAGCTCAACGCCCTGAACGATCAGGTGGTGGACGAGCTGGCCGACGCGGCCGGGCGCGTGGCGACGGAGCAAGCGATCGGAGGCGCCATCCTCACGGGCTCGGGCACCAAGGCCTTCGTCGCGGGCGCCGACATCGCGGATCTCTCGAAGCAGGGCCCGTTCGACGGGAAGGCGCGGGCGCAGCGTGGCCAGGCGATGCTGCGCCGCTTCGAGACCTGCGGCAAGCCGGTCATCGCCGCCGTCAACGGCTACGCCCTGGGCGGCGGGTGCGAGCTCGCCATGGCGTGTCATCTGCGGATCGCGAGTGACACCGCGAAATTCGGTCAACCGGAGGTGAAGCTCGGCATCGCTCCCGGCTATGGCGGCACGCAGCGGCTGCCGCGCCTCGTGGGCAAAGGAAACGCCCTACACCTCATTCTGACGGGGGAGATGATCGACGCCCGCGAGGCGCACCGTATCGGCCTCGTGAACCAAGTGGTACCGGGCGCCGAGCTGCTGGCCGCGGCAGAGAAAACGCTGCGGGGTATACTCGCCATGGGCCCCCTGGCGGTGCGCCTCGCCCTGGAAGCGGTGGACCAGGGGCTGGAGATGACGCTCGAGGAGGGCCTGCTGCTCGAGGCCAATCATTTCGGGCTGCTGGCGGCTACGGAGGACATGAGAGAGGGGTTGACGGCGTTCCTGGAGAAGCGCCCTCCGCGGTTCCGGGGAAAATGAGTAAGTCTTGCCACGACAATAACTTCTGAGTATTTTTAGCTGCTTATCTGGGGCTCTCGCGGCACGCCCGCGCTGCGCCACGGGAAGCCCCGTGGCGCTGTTCGTAGGGGGGTACAATGGCGGAGCGGAGACGGGGCCGGCCGACCGCGGTCGGCGAGGCGCTGCACAGCTATCTGGCCAAGTCCGGGCTGATCCGGCGGGTCGTGCAGGCGCAGGTGATTCCCGATTGGCCCCGGTTGGTGGGGGCGCAGATCGCGGCGGTGACCGCCCCCGAGAGCGTGACCCCCGACGGCACGCTGTTCGTGCGGGTGGCGACGAGCGGTTGGATGACGGAGCTGCAGCTCCAAGGTCCCCAGATCATGGCGGCGATCAACACGGGCCGCGGCGCCGGACGGATCAAGACGATCCGCTGGCTTCTCTCACGATAGAGCGTTATGGCGAAGGCGAAACCCCGAGCCCCGAAGGATAAGGGTAACGGCGACTACCAGGCCGACTCGATTCAGGTCCTGAAGGGCCTGGAGGCCGTGCGACGCCGGCCGGCGATGTACATCGGGTCGGTGTCGGGCCGGGGGCTGCACCACCTCGTGTACGAGGTGGTCGACAACTCGGTCGACGAGGCGCTCGCCGGCTACAGCACGCAGATCGACGTCACCATCCATGCCGACAATGCGATCACCGTGGTGGACAATGGCCGCGGCATCCCCGTCGATACTCACAAGACCGAGAAAAAGCCCGGGGTCGAGGTGGCGCTCACGGTGTTGCACGCCGGCGGGAAGTTCGACAAGAGCACGTACAAGGTGTCGGGCGGCCTGCACGGCGTCGGCGTCTCGGTGGTGAACGCGCTGTCGGAAAAGCTCGAGGTGTGGGTGGACCGCGATGGCAAGCGGCACCACATGGCGTTCGAGCGGGGCGAAACCACGAAGAAGCTGGAGGTCATCGGCAAGGCGAAGGGCACAGGCACGACCGTCTGGTTCAAGCCCGACACGAAGATCTTCACCGAGACGCGCTTCGACTACGCCACGATCGCCACGCGGCTGCGCGAGCTCGCGTTCCTGAACAAGGCCCTCACGATCACGCTCAAGGACGAGCGCAAGGGGCAGCAGAAAGAGGAGACGTTCTTCTACAAGGGCGGCCTCGCCGAGTTCGTGAAGCACCTGCTCGGCAACCGCAAGACGCTGCACCCCAAGCCGATCGTGTTCGAGACCACGCGAGAAGGCGTCGTCGTCGAAGGCGCGATCCAATACGACGACGGCTACAACGACAACACGCTTTCCTTCGTGAACAACATCAACACGCACGAAGGCGGGACCCACCTCACGGGGTTCCGGGCCGCGCTGACGCGCACGATCAACGAGTGGGCGAAGAAGGATGGCATCCTCAAGAAGGAAGAGTTCACCCTTACGGGGGACGACATTCGCGAGGGCCTGACGGCGGTGCTGCACGTCAAAGTGAAGGACCCGCAGTTCGAAGGGCAGACCAAGACCAAACTCGGCAATTCCGAGGTCGAGGGGATCGTGAAGACCGTCGTCAACGACGCGCTGGGCGATTTTTTCGACAAGAGCCCGAGCGTGGCGCGCACCATCATCGCCAAGGCCGTGAGCGCGGCGCGGGCGCGCGAGGCGGCGCGCAAGGCGCGCGAGCTCGTCCGCAAGAAGAGCGGACTCGAGGGCGGCCTGCTCCCGGGCAAGCTCGCCGACTGCAGCGTGAGCGACCCCAGCCTCACCGAGTTGTATCTCGTCGAGGGCGACTCGGCCGGCGGGTCCGCCAAACAGGGACGGGACCGCAGCTTCCAGGCGATCCTGCCGCTGCGCGGCAAGATCCTCAACGTGCAGAAAGCGCGCATCGACAAGATCCTCTCCAACGAGGAGATTCGGACCATCATCACGGCGATCGGCACCGGGGTGGGCGAGGACTTCAAGGTCGACGACGCGCGCTATCACAAGATCATCATCATGACCGATGCGGACGTGGATGGCGCCCACATTCGCACCCTGCTGCTCACCTTCTTCTACAAGGAAATGAAGTTCCTGATCGACGCGGGGTACGTGTACATCGCGCAGCCGCCGCTGTACCGTGTCGCGAAAGGCAAGGAGGAGTTTTACGCCTACGATGAAAAGGAGCGCGACGCCTACGTGAAGCGGTTCGCGAACGGCGAGACGCCCCACGGCACCGTCATGGTGCAGCGTTACAAGGGGCTGGGGGAGATGAACCCCGACCAGCTGCGCAACACCACCATGGATCCGGCGCGTCGCACCCTGCTCCAGGTGACGATGGAGGACGCCTTCGAGGCGTCACAGCTGTTCGAGACCCTGATGGGAGACGAAGTCGAGCCGCGGCGCAAGTTCATCGAGGAGAACGCGAAGTTCGTCCGGAATCTGGACGTGTAAGCTCCTCGACGCCCGCCTTGGTGACGCGGTGGGAAACGAGGGGCAGCGGCTTGCCCGCGAGCTTGTCCGCCACCACGATCGCTTGACCCAGCGCATCGAAGCCGAGTTGGATCCCCGCCGGATCGCGCGCGAACACCGACGCGATCGGCTCGCCGGCGAGCACTTTGTCGCCGGGGTTGACGGTGATCACGAAGCCGACCGTGGGATCGACCGGGTCCTCGACCTTGAGGCGCCCACCGCCCATCGCGACGACGGCGCGCCCGACGACCTTGGGATCGACCCGGATCACCACGCCGGTGCGGGGCGCCTTGTACACTTCGACCTCCTTGGCCTGGGGCAGCACCGACGCATCCTCAACGACGCCGGGATTCCCACCCTGCGCTTCGATCATGCGCTCGAACTTCTCGGCCGCGAGGCCGGAGCCGAGGGCGTTCTCAAGCCGATGATGGGCCTTCTTGGAGGTCTTTTCCACGCGGGCGGCGAGCAGCATCTCGACGCCCAGCGCGTAGGTCACCTCCATCAGGTCCGGAGGGCCCTCGCCCCGCAGCGCGAGGATCGCCTCTTCGATCTCGAGCGCGTTGCCGCAGGCGCGGCCCAGCGGGCGATCCATGGCGGTGAGCAGGGCGACGGTCGGACAGCCGCGGTCCTCGCCCAGGGCAATCATCGTCTGCGCGAGGTCGAGGCTCTGGTCGAGCGCGGGGAGGAAGGCGCCGCTCCCCCGCTTCACGTCGAGCACGAGGGCGTTCAGCCCCTCCGCGAGCTTCTTCGACATGATGCTGGCGGCGATGAGGGGAATCGCCTCGACCGTGCCCGTCACGTCGCGCAGCGCATAGATGCGACGGTCGGCCGGGGCGATCTCGGGCGTCTGGCCGATCATCGCGCAGCCGACCTTCATGACCTGGGCCCGGACTTCGGCGAGCGACAGTCCCGTACGAAAGCCCGGGATCGCCTCGAGTTTGTCGAGCGTGCCGCCGGTGTGGCCGAGGCCCCGCCCCGACATCATCGGCACGGCGACGCCACACGCGGCGACGAGCGGCGCCAGCACCAGCGATACTTTGTCGCCCACGCCTCCGGTCGAGTGCTTGTCGACGCGGGGAGTGGCCCACGAGTCGAACGTGAGCCGCTGGCCCGAGGCAAGCATTGCGTCGGTGAGGGCCGCGAGCTCGGGACGCTCGAGCCCGCGCAGCACCACCGCCATCAACAGCGCCGACATCTGGTAGTCGGGAATGCGCCCGTCGGTGTAGGCGGCGACGAGGGCGGACCATTCCTCCGGCGTCAGGGCGCCGCCGTCGCGCTTGCGCTCGATGAGCGGGACCACCAACATTACCGCCCCGCTCCCGTCCGGAGTCGCCGATGCGTGGTGTGAGATCCCTGGTGCTCGTGTGCCTCGTCGGTCCCGCTGCGCTCGCCGGTCAGGCGCGGCCCACGGTGGCGGAGCACATCGCGCTGGGCGACAGCGCGCACGCCGGGCTCGCGCCGCAGCAGGCCCTTGGTCACTACCGCGCGGCCCTCGCGCTCGACTCGCTCAATTATCAGGCGCTGTGGAAGGCGGGCCGGGAGCTCGTGGACATCGCCAAGCAGATCACGGGCAAAGACGACTCGTCCAAGCACCTGCGGGACAGTCTCTACACCGAGGCGCGAGCCTTCGGCGAGGCAGCCGTGCGCGTCAACCCCAGCGGGGCCGACGGCCATTTCACCGTCGGGCAGGCCCTCGGCAGGCTGTCCCGCACCAAGGGTGGCAAGGAGCGGGTGCGCTTCGCCAAGATCATCTATGATGAAGGGATGAAGGCGATCGAGCTCGACTCGACCCACGACGGCGCGTATCACCTGGTCGGCGCGTGGCATGCCGAGGTCAAGCGACTGTCGGGGTTCGAGAAGTTCTTCGCCAAAACGCTCTTCGGGGGTGGCTTCCTCGACAAGGGCAATTGGGACGACGCACAGAAGTACCTCGCGAAGGCGGTGGCGCTCAAGCCGCAGAACATCTTTCACCGGCTCGAGCTTGGCGAGGTGTATGTCGATCTCGGGCATTACTCCAAGGCGCGCGAGCAGTTCACCGCGATCGAGTCCCTTCCCATCGCGGACGTGCTCGACCACGAATACAAGCAGGACGCCAAGCAGCTCCTCGAAGACATCAAGGGTGAGAAGGATGAGACCTAGCGCCCCCCCCGATTCATCAGGCGCTCGATCTCGATGGTGGTCTTCGGTGCCTTGGCGGAGAGCCATTCCGCGCCTGTCGGCGTGACGAGCACGTCGTCCTCGATCCGCACTCCCAGGGCCTCGGCCGGCAGGTAGATCCCGGGCTCGAGCGTGAGCACAATCCCCGGTTTGAGGGGCGTGCCGTAGTCCCCGACGTCGTGCACGTCCATCCCGAGCCAGTGCCCCAGGCCGTGAATGAAGTACGCGTCGCACGCTTGCTCGCCGCACAGCGTGCCCGAGTGGGCGCGCATGTACTCCCGCGCGAGGCGGTTGAGCTGGGCGACCGTGGCGCCCGGACGCGTGGAATCGAACGCCGTCTGCTGCGTGGCCAGCACCAGATCGTAGATCGCCTTCTGACGCGGCGTGAACTTCCCATTCACAGGAAAGGTGCGGGTCACGTCGGCGGTGTACTGTCCCCACTCGGCCCCCGCGTCCAGGACGAGCAGGTCGCCGTCTCTCGTCTGGCGCCGGCTGACATCGTAGTGGAGGGTGGTGCTGTTGGGACCGCTGCCCACGATCGACGGATAGCCGAGGCGGTCCGCGCCGTTGCGGCGGAAGGAGGCCTCGACGGCGGCCTCGATCTCGTACTCCCACATACCCGGGCGCGCGACCTGCATCGCGGCCACGTGCCCCGCCGCCGAGATGTCGATCGCCTTGCGCATCCGGGCGATCTCGTCGGCGTCCTTGACGAGCCGCATCGAGTCGACCAGGGGGCGCAGGTTGCGCACGTCGCGTCCGGAGAACACGAGCTCCTTGAGGCGCGTTTCGTCCCGCGTGGTGACGTCGAGCGGCACATAGAGTGGCCCGGCGGCGCGGAACAGCGCCGCCGAAAGCGCCCCGTCGAGTGAGTCCGTGGGCAGGACGCGGCCGATACCGGAAAACCGCGCCGCCGTGCTGTCCGGCCCGAGCCGCAAGCCGGTCCAGCGCTCCTGCGACGGGCGGCGGGGTGGGAGAAACAGCACGGTCCCCGCGGCCTCGCCCCCGGCCACGATCAGCAGCCACGCATCCTGGGTCTCGAGCTCGGTCAGATAGAAGAAGGTATTGGTCTGGCGGAAATCGTTGTCCTGGACGTAGTCGCGCTCGAGGTCCCGCTCGTGGCCCGCGGGGATGAGCGCGACGCCGTGGCCGATGCGGGCTGCGAGCGCGCGGCGCCGCAGCGCGACGGCCGCCGTGTCGACCGGGCGGCCCATGCCCGGCAATTCCGGGACGGGAGTCCACGCCCCAATCGGCGAGACCGGCGGGAGCGGCGGATTGGAGCGCGCCTGCGCGCCAGCGACGGCGGTGAACGTCACGACGACGGCGGCGAACGCGAGGGGTCGCATGGGCCCAGAAGGTACCGCGCGCGATGCGACGCGGCAACTTGACGCCGCCTCCGCGGTGGACGCAAACTATGCCATGCCTTCGTCCAGCGCGGCCATGGCTGCCGACAGTGAGCGCCTCGCGGCACGGGTGGCCGAGCTGGAGCGCGAGCGGACGCATCTGCTCGCCGTCATCGAGATCCTCAAAGAAGTCTCCACCTCGCTCCACTTCATCGACATCCTCCAGGCGATCGCGCGCAAGCTGGGCGAAGCGTTCGGCCTCGACCGCTGCTCCATCTTCCTCGCCGAGCGCGGCGGCAAGACCGTGCGGCTGGTGGCGTCCTACGAGGACCCGACGATCCGCAATTACATGGTGGACCTGGAGCGCTATCCGGAGCTGAAGCGCGCCATGCAGAGTGGGGAGACGGTGTTCATCCCCGACGCGGCGAGTGATCCCAGCCTGAAGCACGTGAAGGGCGAGCTGATCAACCGCCGCGTGAAGTCGATCACGGTGGTGCCCATCACGTGGCGGGGCGTGTCGATCGGCGCGATCTTCCTGCGCACGTTCCGCGACGGACCCACGTTCTCCGACGATGACGTCCGGTTCGTACAGGTGGTCGCGTCGCTCACCGCACAGGCCCTGCGCAACGCCCACCGGTACGAGCGCCTGGCGCAACGGCAGCAGGAGACCGGCGAGACGATGCGTCGCATGGAGCTGGAGCGGGTGGCCTTGCTGTCCTTCCTGCGGCGCCTGCTCGGCACGTTCGGCGACCGCGAGGGCGCGTGGGCGGAAGGGCTGCTGCCGCGCGCCAGCGCGGAGGAGCTCGACCGGCTGGTCGGGGTAGCCATGGCCGTGATCCAAGAAGAAGCCAAAGGACGGTGAAGGGCCCCGCCGCACGAGCTGCCGAGCTGCGGCGGCTCCTCGAGCGCGCCAACCACGCCTACTACGTACTCGACAAGCCGGAACTGTCGGACGCCGAGTACGACCGCCTGTTTCGTGAGCTCCAGGACCTCGAAGCCAAGCACCCGGAGCTGCGCTCCCCCGACAGCCCCACTCACCGCGTGGGCGCCGAGCCGGCCGAGAAGTTCCGCAAGCATCGCCACCTCGTGCCGATGCTGTCGCTCGCCAACGCGTTCACCGAAGCGGAGCTGGCCGAGTGGGAGGACCGGAACGCGCGGCTGGTGCCGGAAGTCCGGACGGAGGGGTACACGCTCGAGGTGAAGATCGACGGCGCGGCGGTGAGCCTCACCTACGGCGAGGGCATGTTCACCGTCGGCGCGACGCGCGGCAACGGAATCGAGGGCGAGGACGTCACCGCCAATCTGCGCACGATCGGGGAGGTCCCGCTGCGGCTCAAAGGAAAGAGCTGGCCCAAGCTCATGGAGGTGCGTGGGGAGGTCTACCTTTCCAAGTCCCGTTTTGCCGAGCTCAACCGGGAGCGCGAGCAGGCCGGCGAGCCCACGTTCGCCAACCCGCGCAATGCCGCTGCCGGATCGCTGCGCCAGCTCGACCCCAAGATCACGCGCAGCCGTGGTCTCCGCATCTTTTGCTTCCACATCGAGGCGCCCGGTCAGAAGCTGACGCTGCAAACTCAGCATGCGCTGCTCGAGCGCCTGGCCGCGTGGGGCTTCCCGGTGGAGCCGCACCACACGCTGGTGCCCGACCTGGCGCACGCGCATTCGGACGTGGCGAAGCTCGAGGCGCTGCTGCCCGGGCTCGACTACGGCGCCGACGGCGTCGTGGTGAAAGTGAACCCGCTCCGGCTTCACGCCGAGCTCGGGACGGTGGGGGATCGCGAGCCGCGCTGGGCGGTGGCCCGCAAGTTCGCGCCCGAGGTGCGGATCACCAGACTCAAGGAGATCCGCATCAACGTGGGCCGCACCGGGGCGCTCAACCCATACGCCGTGCTCGAGCCGGTCGAGATCGGCGGCGTCACGGTCTCGACGGCCACGCTCCACAACTTCGACCTGATCGAGGCGAAGGACATCCGGGAAGGCGACTGGGTCGAGGTCACGCGCGCCGGCGAGGTGATCCCGCAGGTGCTTGGTCCCGTGCGCGAGCGGCGCACCGGACGGGAACGGAAGTTCAAACGCCCCGAGCGCTGTCCCGTGTGCGGATCGAAGGTCGAGTATCCGTCCGGCGAGGTGATGGCGTACTGCTCCAATGTCTCGTGCCCCGGGCGGATCCTCGAGAGCATCGTGCATTTCGCCTCGCGCGGCGCCATGGACATCCGCGGGCTGGGGTACGAGCGGGCGCGCGCGCTGCTCGAGGCAAAGCTGATCAAGGACGTGGCCGACCTGTACGAGCTGACGCCCGCGAAGCTGCTGACCCTCGAGGGATTCGCCGAGAAGTCGGCGCAGCAGCTGCTGGACGCGATCCAGGCGTCCAAACAGCAGCCGCTCTCGATCCTGCTCTACGCGCTCGGGATCCGTCACGTGGGTGCGCAGGGGGCGAAGCTCCTGGCCCGTCACTTCGGCACCATGAAAGCGCTCCGGAACGCCTCGGTGGAGGAGATCAGCCGGATTCGAGGCGTGGGCGATGCGATCGCCGAAGCGGTGGTTGGTTTCTACGACGAGGCCAAGAACCGTCGGCTGCTCGACCGGCTGGAGAAACTGGGGCTGAACTTCAAGGAGCCGACGGCGGGGGAAGCCGAGGCCCCCCTGGCCGGCCAGACCTACGTCGTGACCGGGACCCTGCCCTCCCTCTCCCGCGCCAACGCGGCGGAGCTGATCGAGGCGGCCGGCGGACACGTGACCGACGGCGTCTCGAAGAAGACGACGGCGCTGGTCGTGGGAGCCGACGCCGGCTCGAAGCTCGACAAGGCCAAGGCGCTCGGCATCCCGCTCATCGATGAGGCGGAACTCTTGCGCCGTGCCCGCGCCAAACCCTAAGTTGGCCTCCCATATGAGCGCCCCGGTCCACCCCACCGCCGCGACCGATGGCCTCACCATCGGCCGCGGCGCCCTGCAGCAGCTCCACCGCAGTTTGCTCCGCGACGCCGCCGATGCCGCCATCCCCATCCTCCAGGAAGTCGGCTTCGCCGCGGGCGAGGGCATCTACCAGGCGTTTTGCGCCTGGCTTCCCCGGGAGGGCGGCGTGGCGCATCCCGCCGAGCTGGACGCCGGCCGGCTGAACGACGTGCTGTCCACCTTCTTTCAGGCCATCGGCTGGGGCGCCGTCAGCGTCGCGCCGTTCGGCAACGCGGCACTGGTCGTGGATTCCCTGGATTGGGCGGAAGCCGATCCCGGCAGCGCCGAGACGCCGATGTGCTTCTTTTCGTCCGGGATGCTCGCGGACTTCCTCGGCCGTCTGTCCGGCGAGCCGGTCGCCGTGATGGAAGTGGAGTGCCGGTCCCGTAACGACGGACGGTGTCGCTTCCTGTCGGCGTCCCCCGATACGCTCAACGCCGTCTACGCTCAGATGACCGAGGGACGGAACTACGCTGAGGTGTTGGGCGCCCGAGGCTAGGGCTTAGGACGGAGTCGCGTTACCGCCGGGCCACGCTCACGCCGTCGAGCAGCACCGACGGTGTGTAGCGCGCGCCCGTCCAACGCGCGTCGGCGCCGAAGCCACCCACGCGCTTCCACAGGTCGTAGGCGTTTCCCGCGATCGCAGCGTCCTTCACCCGGCCGCTGATCGCGCCGCGCTCAACCCGATAGGCGAGCGCGACCGGGTGACTGAATGCCCCTCCGATCACGTTGCCCTGGCCGACGCCGATGAGTTCGTCCACGAGCAGGCCGTCCCGCACGTCGCGCAGCAAACCTCCACCGAGCGCGTCGCCCCCTTCCCCCTTCTCCCTTCCCCCTTCGCCGAGCACGATGTTCGTGTACCCCGGCACGGGTTTTCCGAAGATCGTGCGCTGACCGTGGCCCGTGCTCTGGGTGCGGGCGCGCGCCGCCGTCTCGAGGTCGTAAATAAACCGTTCCACGACGCCACGTTGCACGAGGCACGTGGTCCCGGACGGGACGCACTCATCGTCGAGGGGTCGGGACGCGGCGCGACCGACGCGCAACGGATCGTCGGTGAGCGAGAACCGGCTGTCGAACACCAGCTCGCCGACGCGCGCGGCCAGCGGCGAGATGCCCTGCAGCACTGCCTTGCCGGAGAGGGCCTGGGTGACGGGGAGCAGCAGCGCCGAGAGGCCGGCTGGCGTGAAGACCACGGGGAGCGCCCCGTCCGGCGGGGCCACCACGCGCAGCGCGTGCTCTAGCCGCAGGTTGACGGACTGGACCAGGGCGCCGAGCGCGTCGTCGCCGGGAAGGTCGGCAGCTTCGAAGACGTCGCCAATCGCCAGCACGTCGTCGCCCGCGATGCGCCACAACTCGGCGCTCACCCCGATCGCGGTGGAGCGATACGCCCCGGTGGCGCCGGCCGAGTTCGCGACCCGGGTCTCGGCGATTTCGCGCTCGATCGTGACGTTGACCCTGCAGCCCTCGCGCTCGAGCTGTTCGAGCAGCGAGCGCCCCATCGCCATCAGGCGGTCGAGTGAAGCGTCGGCGACGGGCTGGAAAAATGTGGCGACCGGGGGAGCGGAGGCCGGCGCCGGAAATGCCAGCGCGAGCTCTTCGCCCAGCTCGGCCGAGGCGAGCGCCCGGGTGAGAACATCGTCGGGGGAGGCGTCGACCGCCGTCGTCCCCGCGACGCCGACTCGTCCCCGATGCCGCACCCGCAGATTCACGCCCGCTTCCTCGGAGACGCCGGCGGCCTTGAGGCGACCCCACTCGAACGCGACCGAGGTGCGCTCCACCTGCCGCCACAAGGCGTCCGCCCCACCGTCGGCGCGGCGGCTCGCCCGCTCGAGCAGCCGCTCGATCACGCGGAGCCAGCGGGCACGTCGCCCCCGACGAGCGCCTCCTCGATGCGCACGTGCGGCGCCCCCTCGGTGACCGGCAGGGGCGCCTGCCCCCCCTTGCCGCAACCGCCGCCCATCTGGTTCCAGCGGAAGTCGCCGGCGATGTGGTCGATCCGATCGAGCGTCTGGAACAGGTTGCCCGCCAGCACCACGTCCTTCACGAGCTCGGCCAGGTGGCCGTCGCGGATCATGCGGCCGTAGGCCGCCGTGAACGAGAAGTTTTCGAGCAGCGTCTGACCCCCGAACGCGCCGCAGGCGTACACGCCGAGCTTCACGTCGCGGATCAGGTCCTCGAAGCTGCCCCGCCCGTTCGCGATGTAGGTGTTGGTCATGCGGACGATCGGCGGGTGCCGGAACGAAATGGCGCGCGCGTTGCCCGTGGCCCGCTCGCCCATGGTGGCCGCCGTTTCGCGCGAGTGCAGGCGACCGACCAGGATGCCGTCCTTGATCAACGGGGTGTTCTGCGTCGGGGTCCCTTCGTCGTCGAACGGCAGGGTGCCGCGCAGGCCGGGTGCGGCGCCGTTGTCGCCCACGTTCAGGGCCGGCCTCCCGAAACGCCGGCCCAGCGTCATCATCTCTCGCGCCTGGGGATTCTCGTAGACGAAGTCGGCCTCGGAGAGGTGCCCGAACGCCTCGTGGATGAACACACCGGCGAGCTCGGGGTCGAGGATCACGGGGTATGCCCCGCCCGTCACCATGGGTGCATCGAGCAGCTGTACCGCCCGCTCGGCGGCTTCCCGGAACCCGGCGGCCTTGTCCTGGACGGAGTTCCAGCCGCGACGCAGGCCGATCGATTCGAGCCCCTTCTCGATCGTCCCGTCGCGGCGCGCCACCGCCGTCCCCGAGAGCGTCACTTCGGGCCGGAGCTCGTGCAGTGCGGTCCCGTCGGAATTGATGTACCAGTATTCGCTGACCTCGTCGCGGTAGCTCGCGACGGTGTCGACGACGCGATCGCTCACTGCGAGCAGCTCGCCGTTGTAGGCCTCGAGCAGGCGCTTTTTCTCGGCGATGGGGACGCCGCGCACGTCTCCGTCGAGGTCGAGGATCGCATCTGCCCGGTGGGGCGCCACGTCGGCGAGGCGGATGGGCGGCGTCACGCGCACGGCGCGCGACAGCTCCACGGCGCGGGCTACCATGGCCTCGAGCCGATCCAGCGAGGTGAAGGACGCGACGCCCCAGCCGCCGCCCGGCGAGAGGGCTCGCACGAAGCCGCCCTGGTCCTCGCTCGCGGCGGCGGATTCGAGGCGCCGGCCGCGGAAGGTCACGGCGGTGCTCCAGGTACGTTCGACGCGTATTTCGGTGTAGTCGGCGCGGGAGCGCGCCAGCGCCGCGGTGAGCCGGTCGATCAACCCCCGAGTTCCTTGAGCTTCACGGCGTAGTCCGGCCGCATCACGATCTCGCCGTCGATGATCACTTCGCGGTCCCAGGGGAGGATGATGAAGTTGTCCGTCTGGAGGGCGTAGAAGTCCGGCTGGTACTCGCCAGTGCGGAACGAGACGGCCGTCTTCACGGCGGCGGGCTTGAGCTCGCGCACGGCGTTGAGGCCGAGCTTCATGGTCGCACCGGTGTCGCACGTCTCGTCCACAATCAGCACGCGGCGACCGACGACGATGCGCGGCGGGCCGGCGATCACCACGGGGCGGCCGCCGCTCTCCGTGCGGGTGATGGCCATCGACGCGAAATCGCGCTGCAGGATGCTCGCGACCACCGCCCCCGGGATGACGCCCGCGCGGGCGATCCCGATCACGACATCGGGATCATACTCCCGGAAGATCTTGAGGGCGAGCGCGCGGCACATTTCGCCGAAGAACGGCCAATCCACCTCGAGCACGCCGTGCGGCGCCTTGCGGACGGTGCCGCTCGAGTTGCGGGGCGGCGGAGTGCGGGGTGAGGGCGGGGCGGGCATGGGGTGAGAAGCTACATTGCACAGTCACGCAGCCGCAAGCTATTTTCGGCCCATGGGTTTCTGGCGCCGCCTGTTCGGCGGCTCGGGCGCCGACGACATCGCACCGCAGCGCCTCGACTATCTCAACGAGGCGCTCGCCCTCGAGCGCCAGGGCGACTTCGAGGCGGCTCTCACGTCGTACCGGCTGGCCTTGCGCGATCACCCCAACGATGCGCGCATTCTCCAGAACATGGCCATCGCGTTCACCAAGACACGCCGCATCGACGAAGCGATCCGGCACTACCGCCGCGCGCTCGAGCTCGAGCGCGACCTGGCCGGGGCGCACTACGGCCTCGCGTTCCTGCTGCTCAAGCGCGGCGATCCCGACGGCGCCACGCAGCACCTGCGGGCGTTCCTCACGCACCCCCCGAAGGGACCGGACGCCCAGAAATGGATCGAGCACGCCACCCAGGCGCTGCGCGACCTGGGGGGGGGCGCCGCGGGACCGACCCAGGCCGCCGCGGCGGAGGCTCCCTGAGGGTTGGCGTTATCGTCCTGGTGCTCGCGGCGGCCGCGACCTGCAAGCTCAGCACCGATCTCGCGCGCAACATCGCGATCGAGGTCACCGCCCCCGACAGCCTGGAGGAGTACGATACGCTCGTGCCACACGCCCGCGTGCTGACGGGTCACGGCGACTCGGCCGCCACCACCGTCTTCTGGTTCACGCTCGACACGACCATCGCCGTGGACAGCGCCACAGGGAGGACCGTCGTGACCCACACGGGTCTCACCGGACGGCTGGTGGCGAGTGGGGGCGGCCTGGTCTCCAACCCCGTCTTGATTCGCACGCTCGCCGCCGCGGATACCGTGTTCCCCCCGGGCCCGACGCTCGACACGGTCGGCATCGCGGGGCCGACGGCGCTGGACTCGCTCTCCGACTCCCTCAAGATCGAGATCGCGGACACGGTCACCGCGGCGGCGGGAACCAATCCGATCGTGCCGCTCGCCGGCCGGCCGGTGGTGTACACCATCGTCCACCCCTCGGTCGCCGGCCCCGTCACGCTGGTCACGCAGGACACGGGGCACGCGTTGGCGACGACCGATACGGCTGCCTCGAACGCTTTCGGCATCGCGTTCGTGAAGGTGCGCCTGCTCGCCCCCGACACCATCCCGGACAGCGTCGTCGTCGTCGCCAGCGCGCGGCGGGCGAACACCGCCCCGGTGCCCGGCTCGCCCGACACGTTCGTCGTACGGTTCCGAGGGCTCGCAGTGGCGGACTCGCTGCGCGCCGCCGGTCCGATCGTCGACACGGTACACCTCTCGAGCGTGCCGCCCGACTCGCTCTCCGACTCCTTGAGTGTCGAGGTGGACGGCACGGTGGGGCTTCCGGGCCGGCCCGTCGTGTTCGCCATCACGTCTCCCCAGACGCCGGGACCGGTGACGCTGGTGACGAGCGATACGGCGCGCACCCTGGTCACGACGGACACGGTCACGACCGACGCGCGGGGCGTCGCCGCGGTGAAGCTGCGCCTCATCGCAGGCCCCGCGCCCGCGAGCGTGGAGGTGACCGCGAGCGCCAAGCGGGGCGTGAGCGCCCGGCTGCCGGGCTCTCCGGTGCGATTCACCGTGCGGTTCGTGCCATGAGCGCCCGGACCCTGACCGAGCTGTTCTTCGGCGCCGTGGAGCGGTACGCCAGTCACCCCGCCGCGTTCCGGTACAAGGCCGACGACGTGTGGCGTGCGAGCACGCACCGGGAAGTTGCAGCGCGCGTGCAGGCGTTCGGTACCGGTCTCATCGAGCTCGGCATCCGACCGGGCGACCGGGTGGCCATCCTCGCCGAGACGCGGCTCGAATGGTCGCTCGCCGATTACGCCTGCCTGTGCGTGCGCGCCGCCGACGTGCCCATCTATCCCACGCTCCCCGCCAACCAGGCGGAGTACATCCTGCGCGACGCCGGGGCGGTGGCCGTCGTGTGCTCGACGGCCGCGCAGGTCGCCAAGATACGCGCGGTGCAGGGCGCGTTGCCCGCCCTGCGCCACGTGATCGCATTCGACGCGGGCGCCGCGGCCGACGGTGTGTTGTCGCTCGCCCAGGTCGAAGCGAGCGGGCGCGCGGCAGCGGGCCGGCACCCCCGCTTTCAGGAGGACGCGCTCGCGGTCACGCCCGCGGATCTGGCGACCCTGATCTATACGTCGGGCACGACGGGCCAGCCGAAGGGCGTGATGCTCACCCACGGCAACATCTGCTCCAACGTGCGTGCGTGTCTCGAGGTGCTGCGAGTCGGCGAGGGCGACAGTTGTCTCGCCTGGCTGCCGCTATCGCACATCCTCGAGCGGATGGTGGAGTACTACTTCTTCGAAGTGGGGGTGACGATCAACTACGCGGAGTCCGTGGACACGGTGGCGCAGAACCTCCAGGAGGTGCGTCCCAGCGTCGTGGTCGCGGTACCGCGCTTGTATGAGAAGGTGTACGCGCGCGTGCTCGAGAGCGCCGTGACGGGGAGCGCGCTCAAACGGCGCATCTTTCAGTGGGCGAAGCGCACGGGCGAGGCCTGGACGGCGCATCGGCTGGCCGGCATCCCCGTGCCGCTCGCGCTGCGGCTGCGGCAGGCGATCGCGGACCGCCTGGTCTTCTCCAAACTCCGGGCGCGCACCGGGGGGCGCGTGAAGCTGTTCGTGTCCGGCTCGGCGCCGCTCGCGCCCGAGATCGCGCGCTTCTTTTACAGCGCCGGGCTCCCGGTCATCGAAGGCTACGGCCTCACCGAGACCTCGCCGGTCTTGACCCTCACGCCGCCGGGGCGGCCCAAGCTCGGGGCGGTCGGGAAGCCGATCCCCGGGGTCGAGATCAGGATCGCCGCCGACGGCGAGATCCTCGCCAAGGGGCCGAACATCATGCACGGCTACTACAATCTCCCCGACGCCACGCGCGAGGCGATCGACGCGGACGGCTGGTTCCACACCGGCGACATCGGCGAGCTCGACTCCGACGGCTACCTGAAGATCACCGACCGGAAAAAGGACCTCCTGAAGACGGCGGGCGGGAAGTACATCGCGCCGCAGCCGATCGAGAACACCGTGCGCCTCAACAAGTTCGTCGCGAACGCCCTGGTGCTGGGCGATCAGCGCAAGTTCCCGATCATCCTGGTCGTGCCCAACTTCGACGTCCTCGAGCAGTGGGCGAAGGAGCGCAACCTCTCCTATACGTCGCGCGCCGAGCTCATCGGCCTCGCGGATGTGAAGGCGAAGATAGAGCGCGAAGTGATCGACGGGTTGCGCGACCTCGCGAAGTTCGAGATGCCCAAAAAGGTGGTGCTGATCGAGCGGGACTTTACCATCGAATCGGGCGAGCTCACGCCGTCGCTCAAGGTGAAGCGCCGCCAGGTGGAGAAGAATTACAAAGAGACGATCGATCGCGTCTACGCGGCAGCGGATCCCACCGCCGCCGCGCTCGAAGGCTGAGTCAGCGCCGCTCGCCCACGACCAAGCCGTCGCCCGCCGCCAGTCGCGTGAGCCCGATGGGCACTGGCACGTCCTCGCCCTCGATCACGACGCGGCGGCCCGGCAAGACGACGCGGCGCGCTTCCGCCAGCCAGTCGGGCCCCAGCCGGTCCGACCCCACGACCACCCCCCGCGCGACCGTCTGCCGCAGCGGAATCATGCCCGGGCACACGAGCAGGCTCAGCACGGGCAGCTCCTCCACATCGGCGGGGGCGTCGATCCCGATGAAGTGAATGCCGCCCATCAGGCCCGCGAGTCCGACGGCGTGTCGCGTCGCCGCGCCGACCAGCACGACGTAGCCGCCGGGGCCGCTCAGACCCAATAGGGCCTGGAGGGTCTGGGGATCAACCGCGGGAAAGGGGAAAGGGGAAAGGGGAATGGTGGCTCCCTCGTCGTCCACCTTTCCCCTTTCCCCTTTCCCTGTTCCCGAGAAGTTCACGATTCCTTTGACGATGGGAAACTCCCGCCGGCAGATCGGGCACCCGAGGATTCCCGACCGCACCATCCGCCCGAGCATCTGGCCCGTCGACATCACGAGGAAGGCCTCCCCGTGGGGCTCCGGGCAGCGCAGCATCTCCGTCAGCTCGATGTGCACCGCGGGTCAGCCTCGGGCCGTGTACACGGTGGGCATGAGGCGGATCTCGGTGACGTCCACCCGGGCTGGCTGGGCGACCGCGTACCGCACGGCCGCGGCGACATCCTCGGCCCGCATCATGTCCCGGCGCTTCGTGAAGCCCGGCTTGGCATCCGGATCCACGGCATCCCAGATCGGTGTATCGACGGGGCCCGGCGAGACGAGGGTCGTGCGCACGCCGGTGCGCGACAGCTCGGCGCGCAGCACTTCGTGCATCCCCCGAAGGCCGTACTTGCTCGCCGCATAGGCCGTGGAGCCCGTGTACGGCACGTGATCCGAGACGGAGCCGATGGTCACGAGATGCCCAGAGCCGCGACGCACGAGGTGCGGGACGAACGTGCGAGCGACCAGAAACGGGCCGGTCAGATTCACGGAGATCGTCCGGGCGAAGTCGTCCGGCGTGGTGTCGGCGACGGGCTTGATGAAGAAGATGCCGGCGTTGTTGACGATGATGTCTGGGACGCCGCGCTCGGCGAGGATGCGCGATGCGGTACGTGCAACCGCGACGGGATCTGTGACGTCGCAGGGGAGATCGGTGCGCCGGTCGGCCGAGGCCTCGGCGAGGCTGCGCGCCAATCGGACCACGTGCGCCCCGGCCGCCTGGAGCTCCTCGGCCACCGCGAGCCCGATACCGCGCGAGGCGCCGGTGACGAGGGCGAGCTTGCCGACGAGCGGCGCGTCGCTCACTCCCGGCCCCGGCTGCTGTACACCAGCCGCAGGAACTCGTCGCGCGTCTTCGCGTCCTGGAGCAGGGCGCCCCGGAGTGCACTCGTAACGGTCTTGGAATTCTGTTTCTCGACGCCCCGCATCATCATGCAGAGGTGGTAGGCCTCGATCACCACACCCACGCCGCGGGGATCGAGCACCTCCATCAGCGCGTCCGCCACCTGGTCGGTGAGGCGCTCCTGGAGCTGGAGCCGGCGCGCGAACACCTCGATGACCCGCGGAATCTTCGAGAGGCCGACCAGGCGGCCGTTGGGCAGGTAGGCGACGTGCGCCCGCCCGAAGAACGGCAGCAGGTGGTGCTCGCACAGCGAGTAGATCTCGATGTCGCGGACGCAGACCAGGTTCTCGTGTCGCTCGTTGTACAGCGCGTCCCCGATGACGTCCGCCACCTCCATGTGATAGCCGCGCGTGAGCCATTTGAGGGACGCCTCGACCCGGGTCGGCGTCTGTCGCAGCCCTTCGCGGGTCGGATCATCGCCCAGCTGGGCAAGCACCTCCCGCACCAGGGTCTCGAACGGCGTGCGCGTCCCGGGCGCGGGCGTCGGAGGCAGCGGCTCCA
>Ga0209801_1000776_pt1 | contig 20718 bp, 16 predicted proteins | sample GraSoiAngelo_127_FD_185884 | JGI IMG/M metagenome (GOLD analysis project Ga0209801, IMG submission 185884) | Grasslands soil microbial communities from the Angelo Coastal Reserve, California, USA - 14_0927_09_40cm (SPAdes) (version 2) | ecosystem: Environmental > Terrestrial > Soil > Grasslands ... | reverse complement strand
GCACATGCGGCACGCGGCTGCCGGAGCGAGCTTCTCGTCGTCGCACAGCGTCGGGACTTCGAAGCCCGCTCGCTGAGCGGCCCGAAGAATTGCCTCTCCGGGGATCGCCGTGACTTCCTTCCCGTCGATCCAGATCGTGCACGTCGGTTGTCCAGAGGGGATCTCGCCCATGTGCGACACCGTCGGGATCTGCGATTCCGCCGGTTGCGTGTAGCGCTCCAACAAACTCATGCGTTGTTCACCTTATCGTCCGGTCCGGGTGCGCGCAGCGGGTCCTGTCCCGGGAGCCGGCCCGCCCGCGCTCGCGCACCCTCCCCGTCCGCTCGCTGATGTGCCGCACGTCCCACTGCTGGCGGACGGGTCCTCCGGGGGCCCGCGCATCGCGCGGACAGACCGGCTCCCGTGCCACCCGCTGCGCGCGTCGCGGACGTCACGGCTGCACCATTGTTTCGTAGCGACGACTTCGCACCGGCTTGCAGACCCCCTCGGGACACCTTTTTTCTTGTATGTGGATGCGGTAGTCGTCTGGGAATTCACGCATCGTCGTCCGGAGAATCGAGGGCGCCGTGATCCCGAAGCCGCATAGAGAGAACCTCTCCATATGAGTTCCCAACTCGTCTAGCCAAGCGAGATCGGTGTCTCGTCCCAGTCCGGAATACGTACTCTCGAGAATCGCTTGCACGCGCTTCGTGCCGACACGGCAGGGAACGCAAATCGCGCAGCTCTCTTTCGCGAGATACGCGAAGAGCGCCGCCGCCTCATTGACGATGCACGTCCCCGCTGCGATCGCGCGAACCTGAGCAGAGCCCATGTGGGTGCCGGCGACACGAAGGTCGTCGAAGTCGAAGCGGGTATCGGTGCGCGAACCGGCGAGGATGCCGCCAGTCGGTCCACCGACATGCAGTCCCTTGAGCTTTCCGGTGGCACCGCCGGCTTCCGTCAGGATCTCGCCCAGCTGCGAGCCGAGCGTGATCTCGTAGACGCCCGGCCGGACCACGGCACCGGTCACCGACACGAGCTTCGTCGAGGCACGTGCCTGCTCGGCCACGATGAGCGGGACCCACGCGAGGGTTTCCGCGCTTGCGATGAGCGTCGGCCGCATCCTGAGCCCTTGCTCTGCGGGGTATGGCGGTCTCTGGCGCGCCATCGCACGTCGCGATTCGAGCACGGCGAGGAGCGCCGACTCTTCGCCGCCCATGAACCCGCCGGGGCCAAGCGCGATCTCGACGTGGACGCCAAGCTCGTCGTCGATGGCCTCCTCCGCGGCGGCACGCGCCTCGACCGCTTCGGGGTGCAGGTACAGATACGCCTCGGTGGCGCCCACCGCGCGCGCCGCGATCGCAATTCCCGCGAGCACGTTCCCGGGGTTGCGCGCGAGAAGTGTGCGCGAGAGCGGGCTGCCCGGGTCGGCGTCATACGCGTTCGCGATGAGATAGATCGGGCCTCCGTCGGCGTTGTGGCGCACCGCGCGGATCTTGTCGACGAACGGGTAGCCCGCTCCGCCGCGCCCGCGCAGGCCGCTCTTCTCGATCAGTTCGAGAAGGTTCTCGACCGGAAGGTCGCGCGCCTTCGCCACCGCGCCGCCCGCCTCGGTCTCGAGGAGGCGCGGCGCGGTGCTAGCGGGCAAAGGCGGGCTCGTGCACGTAATGGATCTCGTCCTCGTGCAGTCGATCGTGGGCCGGGGGTGGCGATGCTTTCGGCCAGACGCCGGCGACGCCGAGGTTCCCGGTGAACTTGCGACCGCCGCGCGGGATCGCGGTCCCCTGGCCTTCCGGCGCGCCGCGGAAATTCGCCAAGAGCGAGGCCGTTGTGTAGAGGTCGGTCATTGTCTTGCCGAACTCCGCCGCGATGAGCTCGGCAGCCGGCCACGGCAAATATCCGTACGCGGCGTTCGTCGCGTAGAGCACGCGCGTGAGTCGATCGGCGCTCTCGGCCGTTTCGCGCATGACCCGGCGAACCGGCTCGAGATCGATCCGCTCCTCCTCCGCAGGGATGGTCGTGACCGCGGTCGACATGGGCCGCCGCGGTCCGTAGGGCGCCGTCTGCACCATGCGGATGCGGTAGTAGGACGCGCGCGGTGCGAGGGGTGGCCGCTTGCGGAACCCGTTCCTGAAGGTGTACGAAATCGATATCGCGCGCGGCGGGCAGGCCTTCTCGCACATGAGGCACGACTCGCACTTGAAGATGCTTGTCTCAGGCTCGAGCAGAAGAGCGATGAGCCCCCGAGACCGTTCCGGGAGATCGCGCTTCTCATATGGATATTTCCGAGTGACGGGCTGCGGATGGACGAAGTGCTGCAAAGTCCGGAGCATGCCGGCGACAATTCCGAACATCTAAGACATCTCCTGGCGTGGATGAGCGCAGGCCGCGCGACCGAGGGCCCCCGCGAGATGGGGATCCGTCCGTAGGACGGGGGGTCCCCATCGCGTAGAGAGGGTTTCGGTCGCGCGGCCTACAGCCAACATCAGCGGTCCACATCTCCGAGGACGATGTCTATTGAGCCAAGGATCGCGACGGCATCTGCGACGAGCCGGTCTTTGAGCAACCACGGCAGAATCTGCAGATTTACGAACGAGGGTCCGCGCATCTTTGCCCGGAACGGGTTCGGGCTGCGTCCATCGCTGATCATGTAGATGCCGACCTCTCCTTTGGCACCTTCAACGGTGTAATACGCCTCACCCTTTGGGCACTTCCACACGTGACCGAGGCGCGCGCGGACCGGACCACCGGGGAGCTTGTCGAGGCATTCGCGGATGAGCGCGATCGCGAGACGCATCTCACCGAGGCGGACGCGGTAGCGTGCGTACGCATCACCCTCCGTGTAGACGACCGGCTTGAGCGAGGTAAGCTCGGAGTAGATCGAGTACGGTCGGTCACGCCGCAGGTCCCAGTCCACGCCGGAGCCGCGGAGCATCGGCCCCGTGAGCCCGTAGGCCTTGGCGAGATCAGATGGGATCGTTCCGACGCCGACCGTTCGGTCGAGGAAAATCTCGTTCTGGTCCAGGATCGTCACGTAGTCCTTCTCGATGTTCTTCTCGTAGCGATCGAGAAACCGAGAGAGCTTGGAGACCCAACCCGGCGGGAGGTCGTAGAGCACGCCGCCGGGACGGTAGTAGTTGAAGTTCATGCGCGATCCGCAGAGCTCCTCGAGCATGTCGAGGATCTCCTCGCGGTCGCGGAAGCACCAGAGAACCGGAGTCGTCGCGCCGAGGTCAAGGCCATATGTGCCAAGCCACACGAGATGCGATGCGCACCGGCTCATCTCGTCCACGATCACGCGAATGAACTCCGCGCGGCGCGGAACGTCGATGTCGCCGATCGCTTCCATCGCACCGGCATAGGCGTGCTCGTTCAGCATGTTCGAGACGTAGTCCGCCTGATCGGCGTACCGGATGCCCTGGTGGTAGGTGCGCCACTCGAAGATCTTCTCCAGGCCCCGGTGCAGATACCCCATCACGGGCACGCACTCGACGACCCTTTCGCCGGCGAGCTTCAGCACGAGACGAAGGACGCCGTGCGTCGAGGGATGCTGAGGGCCCATGTTGAGGATCAGCTCCTCGACCTCGCCCTCTTCGATCTCGATCGTCGGGAGCGTGTAGTCGGCCGGGTCTGGCGCTTCTCGCCCGGGTGACCCCTTTCCGCGCCCGCGCTCGATGTCGGTGGTGGCTATCCCTATCCGCCCTTCATGATTTTTTCGCGAAGGCGGAGCAGCCCTTCGATGAGCGCCTCCGGCCGCGGCGGGCAACCCGGGACATACACGTCGACGGGTACGACGGTGTCGACACCCTGCAGCGTGGAATAGCTGTCCCAAAACTCGCCGCCCGAGGACGCGCAGTTGCCCATGGCGATGACCCACTTCGGCTCGGGCATCTGTTCGTAGAGGCGGCGCAGGCGTGGCGCCATTTTGTGGGTGACCGTCCCCGCCACGATCATCACGTCGGCCTGCCGCGGGCTCGAGCGGAAGACCTCCATGCCGAACCGCGCGGTGTCGTGGTGTGCCATCGAGGCCGAAATCATTTCGATCGCGCAGCAGGCGAGCCCATAGCCGAGCGGCCAGGGCGAACGCGACCGGGCCCAGTTCACGAGGTTGTTCACGGTCGTGAAGACGATGTTGTCGTCGTTCGCGAGGACGCCAGGCGACGGTGACGTCGGGTCGGCGGTACCGAGACCCGCCTGGGTCGTCACCGGCCGACGCTGGATAACGTCCTCTTCGAAGTCGATCGGGCGGGCTTTGGTCTTCTCGTCGATCGCCATCGAGTTTCAGTCTATTGAGTTTTTTGGCTAGTGCTGGGGCTGCGCTCCGAATCGCTTCATGAACTCACCGACCGTCATGGCACCGTATCGCTTGCCTACCTGCGGTTCCGCGATGCGCCACAGGATGCGCAAAGGACGCGGACCGCTACTGCCGACCTCGGTAAGGCGCAGATGCGTGTACTCGGAGACGTTCGGTATCTCCCGGAGCTTCGTGGCCAGGAGGCGTGCGGCGTCGTCCTCGGCAGCCTCGAGGCCGGCCTTGGCGGTCGCTACGGCTGCTGCCGCGGCTGCGGTCGCGTTCTCGATCGTCTGACCGGTCGAGGTCGACTGGCCGTTGGTTGCACCGGCGGCCGCCGCCGGCGGTATCGGGGCCGCGGCCGGCACTGGCGGCGTCGCAGGTTTCGTGTTCCCGCCGCGCTCGCCATCGCCGGGTCGGATCCCGGCGAGTGCGCCCGAGCGCATGGCGTTCCCGATCAGGTTGGGTACGTCGAGACCTGTGAGTCCCTTGATCGCGGTCGCGGACTCGGCCACGACCCGCGTGGTGTTCTTCACCATCTCGGACGCCCCGTCGACGCTCATCACGGTCAGCGAGTCGATGTGCTCCATCGGCTCTGCAGCCGCCCGCACGATGTCGGGGAGCGCCGCGAGGACCGTCTGAATGATGGCCGCGTCGTTGAACTGCTTGTACGCATCGGCGCGCATGGCAAGAGCCTTCGCTTCCGCCTCGCCCTTGGTGAGCACGACGGCCGCTTCTGCCGATCCCTGGAGCCGCTCCGCTTCGGCGCCCGCCTCGGCGGCCGCGATCCGCGCGCGCTTCTCGCCCTCGGCCCGCTGGATGGTGGCCTGCGCCTCCGCGGCCGCGGGCTTCACGGTCGTCGACAGCAGCTCCTGCTCTTTGCGAAGCGCGGCCAGGGTCGCGAGCTCGGTCTGCTTGCGGGTGACCTCCTGCTGCGCGTCGGCCTGCGCGAGCGGACCTGCCTGCGCGGCCCGCGCCTCCGCCGCGGCGGTCTGGACCTGCGCCTCGGCACGCTTCAACGCCACGTCGCGTTGCGCCTGGATCTTGATCTGCTCGGCCTCGGCCTCGCGCACCGATGCGAGCTGGTCCGCGGCGGCCTTCGCCATCCGCGCATCTTTCTCGACCACGGCGAGCTTCTGAGCGCCGAGCAGGTCGACGTATCCGGACTCGTCGCTGATGGACTGGATCGTGAAGGCGTCGATCTGCAGGCCGCTGGAGGACAGGTCGCCCTTCGCGGCGTCCTGCACCTCTTGCTGCAGCTTCTGACGGTCCATGATCAGCTCTTCGATCGTGAGCCGGCCGACGATCGACCGGAGGCTTCCCTCGAGCACGTTCTTCACGATCGAGTCGACGTGCTCGTCCTTCGCATCGAGGAATCGCTCCGCAGCGTTGCGCAGCGACTCGACGTCGCGGCCGATCTTGAACGTCGCGACGCCCTGCACCTTGACTTTGATGCCCTGGCTCGTCACCGCGTCGCCGAGCACGACGTCGATCTGGCGGACCGTGAGCTTGAGGCGTCCGACGCGGTGGATGAGCGGCATGACGAACGTGCCGCCGCCGACGACCACCTTCACGCCCTTGTCGCCCGCTGGCGTCATAAGCTGGCCTTTCTCGTCGCGCACTTTGGCGCCCGCCGACCCGGCCACGATCAGCGCTTCGTTCGCGTTCGCCACGCGGTAGCGGCTCGCGACATAGAAGATGAGCAGCGCGACGATGATGACCGTACCGAAGACGAGCAGTGGTCCGACACCAGTGATACCGAACATGGCCTTCCTCCCCTAACGCGCGACCGGCTCGACGATGACGTTCGTGCCCGCGACACCCGTGACCCGTACCGACGACCCGGGCGCCACGTCGACGTCCGAGGTCGCGGTGAGGTTGTGCGATGCCCCCGCGTAGCTCACGAAGACGGTGCCGTAGCGGCGTGCGGGGATGGCGACGCTGACTCTGCCGGTCTGGCCGACGAGATCGTTCAGGCTGAACGCCTCGGCCCCTTCCGACCGCCGCAGAACGCTGAACATCCCAAAGACGAGGCCGAATCCGATCGCGCCGGCGACACCGCCTACCAACGAGGCAGCGCCCGTCTCCAGCTTGAAGATCTGCGTCCCGATAAGACCGCCGATCCCGAACATCGCCACGAACCCGAGGAGCGGAGGCATGAGCGCGACGCCGCCGACATGAATGCCGATGTGAAGCGCGTCGAACATCCCGCCGATCACGTCGTCGAGAACGACGGTGAGCAGCAGGAGTCCGCCACCCACGGCGAGGCAGAAGATGAAGATCCCATTGGCGAGATCGATCTCGAACACCGGCTCCCCTTCCGACGATTCTACGGGTGCCTTGAATCCCTACAGGACCAGGCTCACAGGCGCTCCGTCACCCGTACCAGCAGCGCGAGGAGGTCGTCGTGGACATAGGGACCGCTCGCGATGATCCGCGGGAACGCCGAATCGGTTGGCTGGAGCTCGGTTACGCGACCGCCTGCTTCGCGCACGAGCATCGCGCCGGCCATCCAATCCCAGGGTTTCTCAACCGATTCGAAGTACCCGTCGTAGCGTCCCGCCGCTACATACGAAAGATCGAGCGCGGCAGAGCCGAAGCGCCGCACGTCGCGCACCTCGCCGATCACGTTCGCGATGATCCGGCCCTGGACCACGCGCTGCGCCGCAACGTAACCGAACCCCGTGGCGACGAGCGCGCTCGCGAGGTCCTGTTTCTCGCTAACGCGAAGCCGCTGGGCGCCCAGCTCCGCGCCGCCGCCGCGTGCGGCGCTGAAGAGCTCGTCGCGCAGCGGATCGAACACGACCGCCGCGAGCGCGCCGTCGGTGTCGGCGCAGCAGATCGAGACCGACCAATGCGGGATCCCGTAGAGATAGTTGATCGTGCCATCGAGCGGATCGACGTACCAGCTCACGCCGCTCGTGCCCTGTGCACCAGATCCCTCCTCGGCAACGATCGCGTCATCGGGTCGCTTGCTCCGGATCGCCGCGACGATCGCCGCTTCGGCCCTTTCGTCCGCCTCCGAAACGAGATCGGTCGCGCTCGACTTCGAACGGATGCCCGCTGCGGGCGAGCGCCGAAGCTCGAGGAGCAGCGCGCCGGCCTGTCGTGCCGCCTCGATCGCGAGAGCGCGCGCCTCCGCCGCCCGGTAGATTTTCATGCGCGGCGCGCGCCGGGCTTCCCGTCGTCGACGACGAATGTGGCGGTCGTGCTCACCGTTGCGGAGGGCTTCCTCACCGTCGAGACCGCACGGAAGTCGGCGATGAGCCTGGTCGGCTCGAGGGCGCAGCGGACGTACCCGCGGTGGTTGTCGAAGAACCGAAGCTGCGGATTCTTGGAGGGCGGGGTGAATTGCGTTTGCTCGACGAAGGGATCGCCGTCCGAGCTGATCGAGGTCCCGAGCAATTCCGTCCCGATCGTGGGTGCAGCCGGATCGGCGAAGTCTCGCTTCAGGTCGTACACGAAATTGACGTGGCTATCGCCGGAGAGGACGACCGGGTTTTTCGTCGTCGTAAACCGGTCGAGGATCATCTGCCGGTCGACGACATATCCCATCCAGTTGTCGACGCCGTCGAAGACGTGCTTCCCGAGCTCAGGGCTCGAGTCCTGTTGGGCGAAGCGCACCGACTGCGCGACGAAGTTCCACGGCGTCACGGAATCCCCGAGACCCTTCAGCAGCCAGGCTCGCTGACCAAGACCCAGCATCGTGCGCGTCGGGTCGACGCTCGCGGGGCAGTAGCCCGAAGGCGTCTGGTCGAGCTCTTTGCAGAGCGCGATCTCGGGCGAGCGGTATTGCCGTGTGTCGAGCACGAAGAACGTCGCGAGCCCGCCGTAACTCAGGCTCCGGTAGAGCTTGAGATCGGGGCCCTGCGGCCGCGGAGTTCGCACCGGCATGTGCTCGTAGAAGGCCTGATAGCCGGCGCTGCGCTCGGCGAGCGCAGCTTTATTGCGCGGATCGTCCTCGCTGATACCGCCGGCGTAGTTGTTCTCGACCTCGTGGTCGTCCCACGTGACGATCCACGGGAACGCGGCGTGCGCCGCCTGGAGATCCCGGTCCGTCTTGTATTGGGCGTAGCGGTCCCGATAGTCGGCAAGGGTGAAGCTCCAACCGCGCTTGCTGTAGTCGCGAACGATGTCGCCGCGCGCGGTCCCCTCGTAGATGTAGTCCCCGAGGAAGAACACCGCCTGCAGATCCTCGCGCGCCAGATTGGCGTGCGCCGTGTAGTAGCCCTGCGCGTAGTTCTGGCAGGAGGCGAACGCAAACCGGAAGGCCTGGAACGCGGTCACAGCGGGCGCGGTGCGCGTGCGCCCGACCGGACTCTCGGCACCGCCCGCGCGGAAGCGATACCAGTACACGCGATCAGGTTCGAGTCCGCTCACCTCGACGTGCACCGAATGCGCGAGATCCGCAGTCGCGCCGTACGTGCCGGAGCGCACGACGTCCGTCATGGCCTCGTCCCGAGCGACGCGCCAATCGACGTCCACAGGCGCCATCGCCATTCCGCCACCCGCGAGCGGATCGGGCGCGAGGCGGGTCCAAAGGACGACGCCGTCCGGTAAGGGATCGCCTGAGGCCACGCCGAGCGTGAAGGGATCACGGTCGAACTTGAGGGGCTGCGACTGCGTGCATGCGCCGAGCTGGCCGAGCGCGGCGAGCGCCGCCAGCCGAGCGGTCGCGCCGAGGAAGTCGCGGCGATCCATGATGGCCGGCCGCTATGCCGAGGCGCTTGGTTCGTGAGCTCGGTACTGCAGCTCGTAGAGACGGTGGTAGACGCCGCGCTCAGCAAGGAGATCGCGGTGCGTTCCCATCTCGACCACGCGGCCCTTGTGAAGGACGATGATCCGGTCCACGTTCTGGATCGTTGACAGCCGGTGGGCGATGATGATCGAGGTCCGCCCGACCATGAGCTTCGCGAGGGCGTCCTGGATGAGGTGCTCGGTCTCGGTGTCCACGGAGCTCGTCGCCTCATCGAGCACCAGAAGGATCTCGGGATTGAACGCGATCGCACGCGCGAAGGCCAGGAGCTGCTTCTGACCGACCGACAGCGTGGAGCCGCGCTCGGTCACCACGGTCTCGTAGCCTTGCGGGAGCTTCTCGATGAACTTGTCGGCGTTCACGAACGCCGCCGCGGCGCGGACCTGCTGGTCCGTGATGGCCGCGTTGTTCAGCCGGATGTTCGAGGCGACCGTCCCAGCGAAGATGAACGGGTCCTGCAGCACCACGCCGACATGCCGCCGCACGTCCTGCTGTCGGAGGTCGCGCAGGTCGACGCCATCGAGGAGGATGCGTCCCTTCTGCACGTCGTAGAAGCGCGAGATCAGGCTGATGATCGAGGTCTTCCCCGCCCCCGTCGCGCCGACGATGGCCACGCTCTCAGCGGCCGAGATCTTGAAGCTCACGTCGCGAAGGACCCACTCGCTCTCGTTGTACGCGAAGCTCACGTTGTCGAAGTCGATCTCCCCGCGCACGTGCGCGAGGTCGCGCGGGTGCGGCGCGTCGACGATCGTCGCCTTCGTGTCGAGGAGCCGGAACACGCGCTCGGACGACGCCATCGCCGCCTGCATGATGTTGTACTTCTCCGCGAGGTCGCCGATCGGTTGGAAGAACCGATCGACAAGCTGCCAGAACGCGAGAAGCGTCCCGATCGTCATCTCCCCCTTCAGGATCCAGAACCCGCCCGCGACGAAGAGCGCGGCGCTGGTGGCGGCGCGCGTGAAACCGACGGCCGGGAAGAACATGGACATCGCCCGGATCTGCCCGCGGTTCGCGTTCAGCAGATCGGTGTTGAGATCGTCGAACTGCTGGAACGACGCGCGCTCGCGAGTGAACAGCTGCACGATGGCCATCCCCGAGAGGTTTTCGTTCAGATACGCGTTGATCCGCGCGAGCCGGATGCGGATCGAGCGGAACGAGTCGCGCATGATCCGCCGGAAGTACATCGTCAGCCAGATCAGAAGCGGCAGCGCGGCGAAGGTGACCAGCGCGAGACGGAAATCGAGCACCAGGAGGACGATCGCGATCGTTCCGATGACGACGATGTCCCCGAAGATCGCGACGACCCCCTGCGTGACCATGTCGATCAGCGCATCGATATCGTTGGTGATCCGCGTCATGAGGCGGCCGACGGGGTTATGGTCGAAGAACGTCAGCGAGAGGCTCTGCAGGTGCGCGAAGAGCTGCACGCGTAGGTCGTACATGGCCTTCTGCCCGACGTAGCTCGCGAGCATCGTCTGGGCGTAGCGCAGCCCCGAGCTCAGCAGGAGGACCGCGATGTAGGCAATGCCGAGCGGAGCGAGGCGCGCAAACCCTTCGTCGACGCCGATCAGGCCGTTGACGGCGGGCGCGATGGCGTTGTCAACGATGAACTTCGCGAGGACCGGTGGCGCCGCCTCCGTGACCGAGATGCCAAGGATGATCAAGAGCGCGATGATCACGAGGCCGCGGTAGGGCCGGAGGTACCCGAGAAGGCGACGCATGAGCCGCGCGTCGTAGGCCTTCCCGAGGATCTCGTCCTCGTCGAAGTTTCCGCGTCCGCCGTGGCCGCCGCCGCCGTGCATCACGACTCGCCGCCGATCCCGCCGAGCCGCGGGCGCATCCCGAGCTGCGGTCCGTCGTCGGCCTGAGACTTCACCCGCTTGGAGTGCTCCTCACGCTCTTCATCGACCTCGAGCTCCTCCTCGAGGAGCTGCCGGCGATACATCTGCGCGTAGAGGCCACCATGCTCGAGCAGCTCGCGATGCGAGCCGCGCTCGACGATCCGTCCGCCGTCGAGGACCAGGATCTCGTCGGCGTCCTTCACCGTGGAGATGCGGTGCGCAACAACGATGCTCGTTCGCTCGCGCATCACGCCACGCAGGCGGCGAAGAATCTCGGCCTCGGTGTACGTATCCACTGCTGACAGCGCGTCGTCGAGGATCAGGATCCGCGGATCCTTGGCGACCGCACGCGCGATCGCAGCGCGTTGCTTCTGGCCGCCGGAAAGCGTCACCCCACGCTCGCCGATCATCGTGTCGTAGCGCGCCGGGAAATCGTCCACGTCCTTGTTCAGCTGCGAGACCTCGCCGGCCCAATCGAGCTGAGGATCGGTGAGCTTCTCGTCGAGACCGAAGCCGACGTTCTCGCGGAGCGGCACCGAGAACAGGAACGTCTCCTGCGGCACGTAGCCGACCGCGCGGCGAAGCTGCTCGAGCGGACGACGCCTGACGTTGATGCCGTCGATGAGGACCTCACCCTGCTGAACGTCGAAGAGTCGCGGGATGAGGTTCACCATCGTCGACTTCCCGGAGCCGGTCGGGCCGACGATCGCGAGCGAGCCTCCGGCCGGAACTTTGAAAGAGACGTCGTGCAGCTCGATCGTCTGTCCGTAGGCGAAGCTGACACCGCGGAACTCGACCTCTCCTTTGATGGGGGCGGTGACGGGATCCATCGGGTCGGTGATCTTCGGTACCGCGTTGAAGATCTCCTGGAGCCGCCCGAGCGAGGCCCATCCCGCCTGGAACATATTGGAGATCCAGCCGATGTTGATCATCGGCATCTGCAAGAGGTAGAGGTACGCCACGAACTGCACGAGCGAACCGATGGAGAGCTCGCCGCGGATGGCATCCTGGCCGCCGACGTAGAGGACGGAGAGCACGGCGATCCCGAGGATGAAGCTGATCGACGGCCAGATGAGTCCCTGCATCGCACTCAGAGAGACCGCGCGGCGGAAATACTCGTAGTTCACCGACGCGAAGTCCTTCGTCTCGGCATCCTCTTGCGAGAAGGCCTTCACCACGCGGATGCCGGAGAAATTCTCCTGCGCCTTGGTCGACATATCGCCGAACTGCGACTGGAGTCGCTCGAATCTCTGGTGGACGGTCCGCCCGATGTACCAGAAGGTCAGCGATGCGAGCGGCATGAGGATCAGCGCGATGACCGTGAGCTTCAGCGAGACCGAGATCATCGACAGCACCGCGAACGTGAACACCATCACCGTGAACGAGCCCTGCATGATGCCCGGCCCCATCATCTGACGGACCCAGGTGAGGTCGTTCGTCATGCGAGCCATGAGGTCGCCGATCCGCTGATGCTGGAAATACGCGAGGTGCATCCGCTGGAGGTGGGCGAAGAGGTCATTGCGCATGCGGTATTCGGCCTTCCGAGAGGCATCGAGCATCACGTACCGAGCGCCCGCGCGCAGCCCCGCCTCGACCGCCGCAAAGAGAACGATGAGAAGCGCAAGGTGCAGCACGTCGTCGAACTGCGCACCGGGTTTCTGGAGCGCGTCGATGATCTCGCCGATGAATCGCGGCGGGACCACGGCCGCGAGGGAGCTACCTGCAGCCAGGCAGACACCCACCAGAAGCTGCAGTCGGTGGCCAGCCAGGTAATGGAAGAAGGTCGCGCGTGCGGAGGTCACTCGGTAACGAGTTTAGCCTTCCCCCGACGCATATCGCGTGTCGATTTGCCGCCGATCCAAACGATCGCCACGATCGTCGCGAAGCCGACGAAGACCGGCGCGACGCCCCAGAGATCGGCAATCGGCCCGACCACCACGAGTGGGATGAGACTGAAGATCGAGACCAGCATGTTCAGGAAGCCGAACACGCGACCGCGGATCTGGTCTGGCAGCTCTTCCTGGAGAAGCGTCATCGATGGCACCGTGATGAGGGCGTAGGAGACGCCGAAGACGAAGGCTGTGCCGGCAATCAAGGCGACGAACGCTGGAAACGCCGCGCCGAGCCCGGGAGACCCGACGCGCGAGAAGAGATCGGTCAACGGACGCGCTGCGGCCAGAAAGAGAAGTGCCGAGCCCGCGACGATGAGCCCGCTGCCGATCGCGTTGGGCCGCGGCCAGCGCCGACCGACGGCGTTGAGCAAGCCGAGTCCCGCGATCACCCCGACGCCCGCGGGCGCGACGATGATGACCACGTTCCGTTCACCGACCCGCAGGACCTCGCGCACGAATCCGGGCGCAAGCGCCCCGGCGACCGCGACCAGCGTGTACGTGAGCGCGATGTAGATGAGCGACCAGGTGACGATCGGCGCCTGACGGAGGTAATGGAATGCCTCGGTGATCCCGGTCGCGGTCTGCGCTACGGCCATCTCCGCGACCCGGCGCGACAGATGCTCGCTCACCTGAGGCGCCTTCGGGAGGGTCACGCACAGAATCGACGCAGCCGCGAACATGAAGGCGATGACCACCCAAAGGATCTCGTAGCCGAACAGGCTGACGACGATCGGCGCGAGGATGATGAACCCGACCAGGAACGCGCCGTTGAAGGTGAACGTGAAGAGCGAGTTCGCCATCATGAGGTAGCGGTGGCCCACGATCTTCGGTAGCAACGCAGCCTCGGCCGGCACGAAGAAGATCGTCACCGTCGCGACCAGGAAGTTGACAAGGTAGACGACGGTGAGGCTTGTACCGAACAGCAGGAGTGGGACGATCGCCGCCGCGCGAAGTGCGTTCGTGACGATGAGGACGAGGCGCCGATCGGTCCGATCGACGATGACGCCTCCGGCGATTCCGAAGAGGATCGCGGGCAGCACGGCGAGCAGGATCAGGAAGGACGAAGAGGTGTTCGAGTGCGTGATCTCGGCCACGAGGATGATGAGCGCGCTGGTGACGGCGTTCGAAGCGACCTGCGAGAGGATCTGGGCACCCCAGATCGCGAGGAAGGCGCGATTGCGAAGGAGGCCGCGATCCGCCGCGGCCATGCCGGTCTCGATCCCGCGCTCCTAGTCGACCGGGGCGAGCGGCCCGCGCTCGGCGAACCGCTTCATGTCCTTCTCGAGATCGCGCCGCGCCACCAGCACGCGCCGGCCGCACGTAGCGCAGCGAAGGCCGATGTCCGCGCCGAGGCGGACGACACGCCAGGTGTCGCCGCCACACGGATGCTGCTTGCGCAAAACGACCACGTCGTCCAGATAGAACGGGACCGGCCCCTTCGCGCGGGTCTGCGTCATGGCCGCGAAGTCTAGTGGGCGCTCGGCCTCATCTGGCCGCAACGACCTGTGCAGGAAGGTCCAAAGCGGTCTCTTTGGTCACGTCGAAGTGCGTGTTCCGGTAGATGAGCTCGAACTGACCGATGATTCCGCCGGTGCGGGTCATCGCGACGTACACGACGTCGGGCGCACCGATCGCTCGGACCGTCCATGGTCCGCGGAGGGGCCGGTTGTCGACAGCGATGGCGTGGTCGACCGTCCCGGTGAAGTAGCTCTTCGGGCCGACGCGCATGTCGTTCACGGCGATCGCCTCGGCGCCGGCGTTGCGCAGCTCGTTAACGAGGTCCGAGAGGGCACGCTCGTCGAAGCCGCCGTCGATGCGGATCGAGATGCCGGGGCCGGACACCGCGCTCTGACCGCTGAACACCCGCAGCTGCGCGATCTGGCGTTCGGCCTCGGTGAGCGTGCCCTTTCCGCTCGACACAGAGTCCTGCGCATCGGAGACATCGCGCCGCACGTCAAAGATCTCATTGCGAAGCTCGTTGTTCGTCTCGGAGAGATTCGCGATCAGCGTGGTGAGTGAAGAAGGCGTCTCGAGATTCAGGCTTCGCGAGAAGACGTCCTGCGAATGGACCTGCGTGACGGCCGCAAAGCCGAGGAAGAGCGCGATGATCGATGCCCAGATGGCGCCGCTGTTCGTCCGTATCAATGTGGCTGTCCATACCGGACGTTGAGGGCGCCGCTATAGGCCGGGACATGGATGGCGCTCGCCCGAGTGACCCGAAAGCCCAGACCCTGCACGTCACGACGCTGCTTGATGTCCTGTAGCTGATTTGGATCGTCATACGCGCTGAGCAACGAGTTCTGCGGCCCGATCGCCGCTATGTTGAAGGGCGGCGACATGAGCGTCCCGTTCACCATGATGGTCGAGCCGACGCAGTAGACGCTCGAAGAGTTCACGACCCGTTCCTCGTTGACGGCGATCGCCTGCGCGCCGCCTTTCCACGCGGTGTTGACGATGTCGGTGAGATCGGTCGCGTGACAGATCGACTTGTCGACATCCCGCGACGAGACACTCACGTTGCGCGCGTCGTCGAGCTGGACGACGACGCCGTCACCGCTTTGCGGCGTGAGCCCCGCAGTCGCTTTCAGCTCGTCCAGGCGGGTCTGGAGCTCCTTCGCCGCGCCACTCTGCGAGGACGCGTTGCGCTGGATCTCGTCGAGCCGGGCACGGAGATCGGCGAGCTGCGCTTTGAGGTCCTTCTGCTCCGTTTGTAGGGCGTTAGCCGCATCGATGAGCGGCGCGTTGTAGCGGACGGAGAGCTCGCTGCGCTCGGCTTGCGTGCGCCACTGGAGCGTGACGAGGAGGCCGAAGAGAACGGCCGGCACGAGAAGCACGAGCGAGTGCTCGACCCGCCGTTTCCGCGGAGCGGGAGTCTCTGTCACGCGGTCAAGTGTCCCATGTCGAAAGTGGCTTCTTGTCTCGAAAGGCGACTGGGGGCTGGGGAGAATCGAACTCCCGACGCCCTCCTTAGGACGGAGGCGCTCTATCCACTGAGCTACAGCCCCGGATCGGGTGAGCCTAACGACGACCAAGCGGGGAATCCAGGGATGGCTTGTCGGGGCGGAGAGACTTGAACTCTCGACCTCAGCGTCCCGAACGCTGCGCGCTACCAAGCTGCGCTACGCCCCGAAGATGTCTGGGAAGCGTGACGAGTGTAACCGGTAACCTTTTGACGGATGGCCGAGCTCGCGCAAAGGCGGTCGGTGGGGCTCAGCAACCCGGGAGCATGGATCGGCCACGTGCTCGACGGGGAGAAGCTCTTCGGCTACGTCCTCGTCGCTCCCGCGATCATCTACATCATCCTGCTCGTCGGTTATCCCTTCGCTATCGCCCTCTGGTTCACGGTCAGCAACGCGACCACGGCGAAGCCCATCGCCGAGTTCACCGGGCTCACCAACCTCCTGGCGGTGTGGGACGACGACATCTTCCGTCGCGCGCTCGCAAACACCTTCATCTTCACGCTGACATCGCAGGCGCTGCAGATGATCCTCGGCACCGGCCTCGCCTTCCTTCTGCTGAAGCAATTCCGCGGGCGGCGGCTCGTCCGCGGCCTGCTGATGATCCCGTTCACGATCCCCATCGCGATCGGTGCGATGGCCTGGACCTGGATGCTGAACCCGACCTACAGCGTCATCAACTGGATCGGTGTGCACGCGGGGCTCTTCACCCAGGGACCGAACTGGTTGGGCGAGGAGTACCCCGCGATGATCTCGATCATTCTCGTCAACGTCTGGCGGAACCTGCCGTTCAGCGCCGTCGTGCTCACCGCGGGCATCAGCGCAGTCCCGCAAGAAATACTTGAGGCGGCGAACCTCGACGGTGCGAACTGGTGGGTCCGCTGGCGCAAGGTCATCGTTCCGATCATCGCGCCGATCCTCTACATCGCCCTGCTCTTCTCGCTGGTCTTCACGTTCACGGACATGACCGTGGTCTGGCTCATGACGAGAGGCAACCCGGTGGGCGAGACCCACGTCATCGCCTCGTACGCGTTCCAAACTGGCATCGTGGCCGGGTCGCTCGGCCGAGGAGCGACGATGTCGCTATTCCTCTTTCCGGTGCTGCTCGTTGGTGCCCTGCTCCTGCTGCGGAACCTGAAGGCGAGGACGATCGACTAGTGGCAGCAATCGCTCAACACCGCGTCACCCATTCGACGGCTTTCCGCGTGCGGAAGCTGCGCAACCAGATTCTGTTCTGGTTCGTCATCAGCCTCTTCATCATCTTCGCGTGCTTCCCCGTCTACTGGATGTTCGTCACGACCTTCAAGGAAGTGAACGACCTCTACAACCTCCAGAACAATCCGCTTCTCTTCCACCTGCCGCCAACGTTCGAGCAGGTGCAATACCTCTTCGAGAGGACGAACTTCGCGACGTGGGTCGAGAACACCGCCGAGGTCGGCGGCGCCGTCGTGCTCATCACTGTCCTCATCTGCGTGCCCGCGGCATATGCGCTGGCGCGCGTGCGCTTCCCCGGATCGGGGAGTCTTGGGATCGGGATTTTCCTCACCTATCTCGTGCCACCGACGCTTCTGTTCCTTCCACTCTCCCAGCTCGTCGCGGGCTTCGGCCTCAACAACAGCAAGTGGTCCCTGGCGCTCGTCTACCCGACGTTCACGATCCCGTTCTGCACCTGGCTTCTCATGGGCTTCTTCAAGAACGTGCCGCGCGAGATCACCGAGGCCGCGCGCGTCGACGGCTGCAGCCGCCTCGGAGCGATGTTCCGGGTCGTCCTGCCGCTCTCGGTCCCGGGGATCCTGACCATTTGCATCTTCGCCTTCACGCTCGCGATGCAGGAGTACGTCTACGCGCTCACGTTCGTCTCGTCATCCGATGAGAAAATGATCACGCTCGGTGTGGTCACCGATCTCATCCGCGGCGATGTGTTCTTCTGGGGATCCCTCATGGCGGGAGCGCTCATCGTCTCGATCCCGGTGGCGATCGTCTACAACCTGTTCATGGATACGTTTGTTCGCGGAATAACGGGTGGCGCATTGAAGTAGGACGAGGGCGGACGCGGCCCGGACCGAGGGCCCCCGCGCGGTGGGGCACCGGCCGGAGGCCGGGGGGTCCGCCGCCGCGTAAAGGGGGTTTCGGTCCGGGCCGCGCTGGATGCGCGAGGATCCTCGGTGCTCGACGGGCTGAATCCGCACTCACGTTGATAAAGAAAATGGCCGGGCATTCGAGCCCGGCCATTTCTCCCCATCCCGCGTCGTGCGGGTCCGTTAGCGTCGTGAATCAGACGGGGAACTTCGTGAGTGAGTCCTGCAGACGCTTCTTCGCGTCGGCGATCGTGTCGTCGATGCTCTTCTTCCCGGTGATGTAGTTCGCGAACATATCCGTCACGTGGTGGTTGTTCAGCGCGTCGTACGCCGCCTGCGACGACGGCCCCGGGTACCCGACCGGCTGCACGAAATTCGCGATGTCCTGGAGATGCGTGAGCTTCGTGTCCGTGCCGAGCACCGGCATCGGCTTCTGCTGATGCCCCTTTAGGAACGGGTTGTTGTAGCCCTTGCTGGCAACCATCTGTGCGGGCCAGTCGTCGCTGTAGTCGATGAGGAACCAGCGCGCCGCGTCGATGTTCTTCGAGAAGTTCCAGATCCCGTAGACGGTGAACTGGATCGACGCGATCTGGGCTTTCGTGCCTTTGAGCGGGTTGTCGACGTTGATCTTCGCCGCGAGGTCCTTGTTCTGCGCCTCGATGGTCCGGTACGCGCTGATCGGGTTGTAGATCCAGGAGCCCTTACCGGACTGCAGATACGTGTTGTTGTCAACATCGGCCCACGAGAGCACCGAGTTCTCCATGCTCGCGTAGAGCGTCTTCGCCATGTTCAACACTGTCCGTGTCTCGGGGCTGTCGATCGCGACCGTCTTTCCGTCGGCACTGAACTCGGCCGCGCCGTGGGACCACATGAGCGAGCGCCACGTGTGCTCGGCATCCGAGGTCTGAGAGACGGCGCAGCCCACGGGGTTGCCCGCAGCCTTCAGTTTCGGTGCGAAGTCCAGGAGATCTTGCCAGGTCTCGAGGTGGTCCTTGGTGTAGCCAACAGCCGCGCTCTTCCACACGTCGGTCCGCCAGGAGGACAAGAACGGCACGAGAAAGTCGGGGAATCCGTACCACTTGCCTTGGACCTTGCCGATCGCCTCGCCTGCTGGGATCCACCCGCCGTACTTGTCCGCCGCGCGGTTGGCGATGTCGGTGACGTCGACAAGCGAGTCCTTGAAGAGCGCGGGCAGACCGTTGGCGAAGTGCGCGATGAGATCGTGACCCGACTTGGATCCCGCTTCTGCAGCGAAGCGCGCGGGCAGGTCCGCCTGCGGGATGCGGTCGATCTTCACGGTGACACCGTTCGTGTCACCCCACTTCTTCGCCCATCCGTCTAGATACGTGTCGAAGTCCGGAACGAAGTGGCTCCACTGGAGAATGTTCAGGTTGCCGCTGAGCTTTGGTCGCGTGCCGACTCCGGTCGGAGCGGCAGATCCGCTCGGCGCCGACGATGGCGTCGGGCTGCTCCCGGCCTGCTGCCCGACACACGAGGCGAGGACCGGAACCGCAGCTGCCGCCACCGCGCCTTTGAGAAGCGTGCGCCGTTTGATGCCGTCGGTCGTTCGATCCCTTGTCACATCCACCTCCCGTACGTGTTCTCGCGAATCTATACCTGCTGCGGGCGCGAAGCGGAACAACGTTTCCGCGATTCGCAAGCCGACCGTGGCCGGGAGGCTAGGGCTTCTGGATGGCGATCGAGTCGGCGGCAGAGGCAAGCTGCAGGGTCGCAACCGGGCGTCCGGTCCGGGCGTCGAGCACGGCGACGCTCCGGCCGTCGGCGGCGAGCGCGTACAGCCTGCCGTTGTCGGGCGAAACCGCGAGTCCGCGGAATGCGGCGCCCGGCGCGAAGGTCGCGCGGAGGGAGAGGTCGGTCGTGTCGATCAGGAAGATCCCGCTCTCACCGAGAACGTAGAGCCGATAGCCGTCAGGCGAGACCGCCGCTCCGGATTGGGGAGTGAACGCAGCTGGTTTCGAGGACGGCGCAGGCACCTTGAACGTCGCCAGCTGCTTCACCTTGATCTCGTACGGGTCGACAAGCGCTAGCTGACCCAGCGCCCCGTTCACCGCGTAGAGCCGCGACGTGAGCTGCTGCTTGCCGAGCGCCAGTGACCAGAAGGGCTGCTTGGCCATCTCCACCGCACCGGCGTTCCCAAAGGTCGGCAGATCGAGGATGCACTCGGCGATGCGGGCGCTCGTGTTGAGAGCGTGGATGTACGGGCCTTTCGTCGGATGCTGGTAGACGCTGAAATACCAGTCGCCATTGGGCCCGGCGGTCGCGGTGGTGTAGCTGCCGTTCATGACGCCGTTCTGGTCGGCAGTCGTGACCTGCTTGACGTCGATGATGGAACCAGGGACGAGAGACCCGGACGGGACATCCGCAACGCGCACGCGGTACTGGGTTCCCTGAAGGCGCTCGACGAGGTACAGCGACTCGCCGCTGTCCGCGACCGCATCGAATGAATACCGTCCCGGGATGTCGATGCGCTTGGGCTGAACGGCCCCGCTGGTGTCGATGATCTGAAACGCTGTACGGTCCGGCCTCGGATCGGCTAGGACGAGCCACCGCCCGCTCGGTGAGAGCCCGCTCGGTCCGCTCTGTATGCCGTATCCGGTGCCGTATCCGGCGACGGGACTCCACCGCCCACTGAGCTGCATGGTGCGCGTCGTCTTGCCGCTACGCGCGTCGATGACCCGGAGGGCACTGTTACCCGTGCCGTCGACATCGCTCGCGAACGCGACCGTCCAACCGGGCCCACCGATCACGGGGCCGAGGTCCACGACGACCTTGCCGTTGGCGTCGATGATCCTCGTCCCTTCGGGAGCACCGAGGACGAGAGCGTCATTCGTCCGCGCCGCGGCTTGAGAAGTCGATGCCGTCGGCGGCTGGTCTTGCGCGACAGAACCGCAGGCCACTATGAG
>Ga0209801_1000772_pt1 | contig 20777 bp, 19 predicted proteins | sample GraSoiAngelo_127_FD_185884 | JGI IMG/M metagenome (GOLD analysis project Ga0209801, IMG submission 185884) | Grasslands soil microbial communities from the Angelo Coastal Reserve, California, USA - 14_0927_09_40cm (SPAdes) (version 2) | ecosystem: Environmental > Terrestrial > Soil > Grasslands ... | reverse complement strand
GGCTCCTCGAGTGCCCCGCGTGCGGGCGCTACCTGCGCGCTGGCCCGCCTCCGGGGACCTCCCGCCCCGCGGCGCTCCAGGGCGATCCCGCCTTCGACCGCGAGGTGTTCCTCCTGCGGGAGCGCGTCCTCACGATCCGGTCGAAGTACGAGGTGTGGGCGGAGGACGGCACGCCGATCCTCTACGTGGAGCGCCCGACCTACCCGCTGCGCACGCTCGTCGCGTACGTCGGCGGCGTCATCGCGGGGGTCATGGCGCTCGCCTGGCTGGGGGACCTCGCCTCCGCCGCGGGCCCGATCGCCGGCCCCCTGATCGGGCTGCTCGCCATCCCGACCGCGGCGGTCGTGCTCGTCGTGGTCTCGATGTCGCTACGCCCCCTCCGCCACGTCACGGTCTATCGCGACGAGTCGCGCGCGGAGGTCGTGCTGCGGGTGCGCCAGGACCAGCGCGTGGCGCTCCTCACGCGTACCTACACCGTGCTGACGAAGGGCGGCGAGCCGATCGCGACGCTCCGGAAGACCTACATCCACAACGTCGTGCGCAAACGCTGGTACGTGGAGGCTCCCGACGGTCGGCCGCTCGCGAAGGCGATCGAGGACTCGATGGTCCTCTCGCTCCTGCGCCGGGTCCTCGGTCCGTTCTTCGGCGTCCTGCGCACGAACTTCCTGCTGGTGCGCGGCGCGGACGAGGAGGTCGTCGGCGAGTTCAACCGGAAGTTCACGCTGCTCGACCGCTACGTGCTCGACCTCTCCGCCGACCCCGGGCGGGCTCTCGACCGGCGCATCGCGCTGGCGCTCGCGATCATGCTCGACACCGGCGAGCGCCGGTGATGGCGACGCCCGAGCCGCCGCTCCGCATCACGCCGGACATGCTGCTCTCCCGCCGCGTCGACTTCGAGCGGCGGATGCGCCGCGCGCCGCCCGTCACGCTGGCGATCGTCGGCGTGCTCGCCGTGATCTTCTGGGCAGAGGCGGCCCTCGGCGCGCTTGCATCGCCCGCGGGAATCGTCGCGGCCGGGGCGCTCGTGCGCGAGCGCGTGGTCGCGGGCGAGTACTGGCGCCTGATGAGCGCCACGCTTCTCCACGGCAGCCTGGATCACCTCGTCGGCAACGCGATCGCGCTCTTCATCCTCGGCATGGTCTGCGAGCACGCGTTCGGGCGCGGCCAGTTCGTCGTTCTCTACGTGGCGAGCGGGCTCGCTGGCTCGCTCGTGAGCCTCATGACGAGCCCGGGGCCTTCGGTGGGCGCGTCGGGGGCGATCTTCGGTCTGCAGGGCGCCGCGATCGTCCTCTTCCGGACGCAGCGTGACCGCCTGCTGCTCCGCGACCGGCGTGTCGGCTTCGTGCTCCTGATCTGGGCGATCTATACGATCGCCGGCGGGCTCCTGACGCCGCTGATCGACAACGGCGCCCACGTCGGCGGCGCGCTCGGCGGCACGCTCGTCGCGCGCCGGCTCCATCCCGTCGTCCTGGCCCCGCTCCCGGCCGAGCAGGCGGCCCGCGTGCAGCGCCGGCTCTGGCTCGTCGCCGCGGTGCTCGCCTACACGGTCTGGGGGTGGATAGGCAGTTAGCTACTGTTCCGTCCTCGGGCCACGTACGACAGGGGTCGCGTTGACCACGCGGCACGCGTCCGGTGCCCCGTTGCGGCTGGGCTCCAACCGGGCGCGCCCAGTCCGCCACCCCCGGCGACATTCCTCAACATGATTTCAGGGACGGGACCCTAGAGGTCGCGGGCGGCCGGGAGCTGCGGCAGCGAGGCGGCGGCGCGCGCGCCGCGACAGATCGCGCGCGCGACCGCGTCGGCGGCGGCCAAGCCCAGGCGGGTGAGATCGGCGGGGCGGTCGCCGACGGAGAGCGCGAAGAGCGTGTCGCCGTCGAACGCCGTATGGGGTGGAGAGAGCGCGCGGTCGAAGCCGAGCATCCCGAGCGCCGCGAGCGCAGCGGCTTCGGCGCGGTCGAGGCGCGCGTTGGTCGCGATGACGCCGATCGTCGTGTGCTCCGGCGCGGCGAAGCGGCCGAGCGCGGCGCCGGCGAGGAGCGCGCGGGCCGAATCCACGAGGCGCCGACCCTCGGCGGCATCGCGCGTGCCGGCGACGAGGGCGCCGGTATCGGGGTCGCGCACGTCACCGACGGCGTTGACCGCCACGAGCGCGCCGACGATGACCTCGCCGAGCCTCACGCTCACGCTGCCGATGCCGCCCCGCATTGCGCGCGCGATCCCGTAAACCTTGCCCACGCTCGCCCCGGCGCCCGCGCCGACACTCCCCTCGGCCACGGGGCTCGCGACGGCGCGCGCGGCGGCCTCGTACCCCATCTCGCGCGTCGGTCGTGCGCGGCCGTCGCCGACGCTGAGGTCGAACAGAAAGGCGCCCGGTACGTGAGGGACGACGGTCGGGCCTGTTGCGAAGCCGACGCCGCGCTCCTCGAGCCAGCGCATGACGCCGTAGATCGCTTCCTCACCGAACCGGCTGCCGCCGCCGAGGACGACGCCGTTGACCGTCGCGACCAGGTGGCGGGGGCCGAGGTAGTCGAGGCCGACGACGTCGTTGGCGCCTCCGCGCAGCTCGACACCGCACGTCGCGGCGCGGTCGCAGAGCACGACCGTGACGCCGGTGAGGCCGACCGGGTCCGTCGCGTGCCCGACGCGGACCCCGGGGACCTCGGTGATCATTGTAGCGGGGACCGCGAGGCCGGTGCGAACGGTGGGTGGCCTGAGACGAGGCGCGATTCGGCTTCGTCCGGCAAGTCGCTTTTCACTCCACGGGGTGAACTTTTCGGCTGACGTCAGAGGCGCGGAGCCGGCCCGACGCGACTTCCGCCGCCAGCTCCAGCGCCCGTTGAGCGAGGGCGCGCGCGAACGGGTGGCGGCGCGGGTCCACGTCGGGATCGCCGAGCGCCGCCGCGGCCGCGCGCGCGAGCGCGCCGAGGTCGGCACGCCCGGTCGCGTCGAAGACGAGCGCCATCTCGGCCAGTCGCCGCGCCCAGCGACGCCGCGCCTCGGGGCCGAGCTCGCGCTCGATGACGCGGCCGACGATCGCGTCCTCGCGCTCGGCTTTGACCTGATCCGAGACGACGAGGCGGCTCGCCCGCGCGGCGAGGAGCTCGACCGCGTCGGCCTGCACGGCTTCCGGATCGAGGAACCAGCCGGCCATCTCGGGGAGCTCGGCGAGCGCGGCCGAGCGCTCGACCAGCGCGGGATCGGCGGCCGGAAGCGCTGGCGGCGCCGGCAGGTCGGCGCCGTCGAACAGCCGGCTCCAGCGCGCGAAGGCGTCGGGTGGCGCGGTCCCCTGCGCGCGGTGGAGGGCCAGCGCCTCGGCGACGAGGCCGAGCGCGCGCGCGGGATCGCACTCGACCCACGGGAGCTTCTGCGACGAACGCAGGGCGGCAAGCTCAGCCTCGAGCCGCCGCTTGGTGATCCCGCCGCCTGCGACCTCGAGGACACCGGCCGCGTCGTTGACGATCAGCGAGCAGAGCGCGGCGCTGCCGAAGCCGCCCTCGAAGAGGATCCAGAGCGCGCGCGAGCCGCTGCCGTCGACGCCCGAGACCCACGCGCGCGCGGCGCGCTCGGGCGCGCGCTCGACGACCGGGCGCGGCGCCGGGCGCGCCGGCGCCGTCACGCCCCGCTGCGCGAGGCGGTAGAGCGCCCGCTTCGCGGCCCGGCGCATCGCGCGCTCGGCGCCCGACGCCAGCGCCCCGAGCACGGGCAGGGCCTCCGCGCCGTGCGCGTCGGCGAACGAGCGGAGCGTGTCGTCCAGGGCGTCCTCGGGCAGGCCGCGGAGCCGCTCGAGGTCGAGAGCGGGCGCGATCATCCGAAGCTCCACCCGAAGAACGGGTGGTGCGGATGGTCGCGGAAGTGGACCCTTCGCGCGTACTCGAGCACGTCCACGTAGCGCTCGAACCGATCCGCGAGGCGCCGGTAGAGCGGCGCCCCGGCGCCGCCGGTGCGCGCGCTGGCCCGGTCGTGCTCGGAGACGAAGTGATAGGCGCGCTTGCCCTGGTCGATGTAGTAGCGGGTCGAGGCGGTCCGCTCGACGCGCTCCGGGAAGATCCCCGTCATGAAGAGCGTGAAGTCGCCGATGTGCCGCCGCACGACCACCTCGCGCTCGGGCTGAAAGCACGCCGGGTTCTCCCAGACCGCCTGCGTCTCGACGAGCATGTCCACGACGGTCTCGAGGCGGGGCGTCGCGAGGCCCTGGGGGTAGAGGTTCTCGGTGCGTGCGAAACGGGTGAGGAGATCGGCGAGATACGCCGAGGCCGGATCGTCGCCCAGGGCCAGGTCGCGGAGGCTCGCCCCGATCGCTCGACCGAAGAACTGCCTGAGCTCCACGGCTCCGATGATAGCAAAACTTGCTAGAATCCGAGCCCGTGGCCGACCGGCCGGGTGCCCGGCTCTCGTGGACGCTCGTCGCGGCGAGCATGCTGTTCGCCGTGCTCCTGCTCTACGTCATGTTCGTCGACTACCTGCCGGCGAAGCAGCGGGTGACGGACCTCGAGCACGAGCTGAAGGCGCTCTACGAGCGCGAAGCGGAGCTCCAGACGAAGCTCCACCAGCAGGAGGAGCTGCAGGCGCTGCACGAGCGCCAGCTCGCGGCGCTCTCCGCCGAGCGCGACGCACTGGTCAAGCGCCTCGAGGAGCTCGAGCACGAGCTCGCTGGCGCGCGGAGGAAGCGCTAGGGTTCCGGCTCGAGGCTACAGGACGCCGAGCAGTTTCTCGTTCGTCTCGCGGAGCCCGAGCGAGATCCGGAGGTGGCCGGGGAAGCCGACGCTGGCGCCGTCCCGCACGAGGATGCCCGCGCGCAGGAGCTTCTCCCTGAGGGCCGGCGCGTCGGGGACCTTCACGAGCAGGAAGTTCGCCTGCGACGGCGGGAAGGTGTAGCCACGCGTTCTCAGCCCCTCCGAGAGGAACGCGCGCTCCTCGAGAACGAGCCGTCGCGACTTGTCCCAGTGCTCCGGGTCCTCGAGGGCGGCGAGCGCCGCGACCTGACCGAGCCGGTTGACGTTATAGGGCGCGCGCACGCGGTTCAGTCGGTCGCACGTCTCCGCGGTCGCCACCGCATAGCCCACCCGAAGGCCCGCGAGCGCCGCGATCTTTGAGAACGTCCTGAGGACGATGAGGCGCGGAAAGCGCCGGAGGAGGGCGACGCCGTCGGGATACTCGGGGTCGTCCGCGAAGTCGCGGTACGCCTCGTCGAGCACGACGAGCGGCGGGTCGGCGCCGAGCGCGTCCAGGAACCTCAGGAGCGGTGTTCTCCGGATAATCGTCGCCGCCGGGTTGTGGGGCGAGCAGAGGATCACCGCCTTCGTCCGGTCGGTGATCTTCCGCCGCATGTCGTCGAGGTCGGTCTCGTACCCGGCGAGCGGGCTCGGGACGACGCGCGCGCCCGCGAGCATGACCGAGATCGCGTACGGCTCGAAGGCCGGCTGGGGCACGATGACCTCGTCGCCCCGCTCGAACGCCGCGAGCGCCAGGAGCCCGAGCAGCTCGTCGGCGCCGTTGCCGAAGACGAGCTGCTCGGGCCGGACGCCGAGCCGTCGGGCGAGGGCCTCGCGCAGCGCGTGGGCACCCCCGTCGGGGTAGAGGTGGACGCGCGCCGCCTCGCGCGTGATCGCGGCGACGACGCGGGGCGAGGGCCCGAGCGGGTTCTCGTTGGCCGACAGGCGGACGAGCTCGGGAAGGCCGAGCTGGGCCGCGAGCCGCTCTGGCGGCGTCCCGGTCTCGTACGGGATGATGGGATCGAGGACGTCGCGCCAGACGTTTCTCACGGACCCATTCTAGTAAGTCTGCGTCGGATTTGACAGTCTTCGTTCCGGGTTGCTACGCTCTGGCAGTCATGTCCGTCGAGCTGTATCGCCGGGCCCGGCGTGCAGAGGCCAGCGCCGCGCGCGCGCCCGAGCGGCGGCGCCTTCGTCTCGAGTTCTTCCGTCAGGCTCTCGCCGAGGGATACGACTCGCTGAAGGTGCGGCACGCCGAGGGCGCGTCGGGCCAGGAGTCCGTCCGCACCCACGCCCGGCTGATGGACGACGTCATCCTCTCGCTCACGCGCCTGATCGCCGCCGACGCGGTGGCCGACGGGCTCGCGGCGACGCCGCAGGTCGTCATGGCGCTCGGCGGCTACGGCCGCGGCGAGCTCCATCCGCTCTCGGACGTGGACCTCATGGTCATCTACGACGGCAAGATGTCGCCGTACGTGCAGCGGATGATGCAGGAGCTGCTCTACTCGCTCTGGGACCTCGGGCTCCACGTCGGCCACAGCCTTCGCTCGCTCGACGACTGCGTCGCGATGGCGCGCACGGACTTCCCGAGCCGCACCTCCATGCAGGAGGCGCGCTTCCTCGCCGGCGACCGACGCCTGTTCGCGCGCTTCCAGCGCGTGCTGCGCCAGGAGGTCTTCCGCCGCGACTTCGGCCAGTTCCTCGAGACGACCCTGGTGGAACGCGACGCGCGCTACCGCAAGCACGGCGCGTCGCCGTACATCGGCGAGCCGAACGTCAAGGAGTCGGCGGGCGGCCTTCGCGACATGCACACGGCCATGTGGCTCGGCGAGGCGAAGTTCGGCACCCGCACGCTGCGCGAGCTCGCCGACAAGGGGCTCATCACGCCGCGCGAGCAGGCGGCGGCGGATGCCGCGCTGACGTTCCTCTGGCGCGTGCGCAACGAGCTCCACTTCTTCTCGGGTCACAAGAACGACGTCCTCACGCGCGACCTCCAGCCGCGGATCGCCAAGAACCTCGGCTACGAGAACGACGCGACGTCGCTCGGCGTCGAACGGTTCATGCGCGACTACTACCTGCACGCGCGGGTCATCCATCGCGTGTCGAAGCGGCTCATCGCGCGCTGCCAGGAAACGCTCTCGCGTCGCGGCTCCGCCGAGCGCCGCCGGCGGCAGCAGGCGCTCGCGGACGGCCTCGTGTTCTTCGACGGGCGGCTCCACCTCGCCGACCGCGACCCCTCGCAGCTGCGGGTGGATCCGGCGCGCCTCATGAAGGTCTTCGGGCACTTGCACCGGTTGGGCTGCGAGCTGTCGCTCGACCTCGAGCGCGCGGTCGAGGACTCGCTCCACCTCGTGGACGACGCGTTCCGCCGGTCGGACGCGGTGGGCGAGCTCTTCCTCGACATCTGCCGGAGCTGGGGGCGCGTGTGCCAGACGTTCTCGGAGATGCACGAGCTGGGGCTCCTCGGCCGCTATCTACCGGAGTTCGGCGCGCTGACGTGCCTCGTGCAGTACGACGTCTACCACAAGTTCTCCGCGGATCAGCACTCGTTGCTCGCCGTCGAGCATCTCGAGGCGTTGGCGCCCGGGCAGTCGGCGGAGTCGGAGGGGGCCGCGCCCGTCCTCAGCGAGGTGGAGAAGCCCGAGCTCCTGATGCTCGGCATGCTGCTCCACGACATCGGCAAGGCGAGGGGGCACGGCCACGTGGCGAAGGGGATCCCGCTCGTGCGCGGGCTCACGGCGCGGATGGGTCTCCCGTCGGCGGATGCCGCGGCAGTCGAGTTCCTCGTGGCGCACCACCTCACGATGTCGCACGTCGCCCAGCGGCGCGACATCGACGACCCGAAGACGGTCACCGACTTCGCCGCCGTGGTCGGCGACCCGCAGCGGTTGCGCATGCTCTACCTCCTGACCTACGCGGACATGCGCGCCGTCGGCCCCGGGGTCCTCACGCCCTGGCGGGCGCGGATCCTCCACGAGCTCTACACGCGGACGCTCGACCTCCTCACCGGCGGCCGCGTGGCGAAGCCGAGCCGGACGCAGCTCGCCGAGCGGCTGCACGCCGCGGCGAAGGGCGAGGTAGACCTCCAGGCCGTCAAGGCGCACCTCGCGATGATGGCCGACCGCTACCTCGAGTCCACGGGTGTGCAGCGGATGGCCGAGCACTTGCGGATGCTCGGGGAGCTGGGCGAGGCGCCGGTGGTGACCGCGCTGTTCCAGCATCCCGATCTCGGTTCCTCCGACCTCGTCGTCGTCACGCGCGATCTGCCCGGCCTCTTCTCGCTGATCGCGGGCACGCTCGCGGCGAGCGGCGTCAACATCATCTCGGCGCAGATCCACACCCGGGCCGACGGCATCGCGATCGACACGTTCCAGGTCAACGACCCGGCGGGCGACGTGGTCGGCTCGGCCGCGCACTGGGCGCGCCCGCTCGACGCCCTTCGCGCGGTGATCACCGGCGAGCAGAGCGTCGAGGCGCTGCTCGCCCGGCGCCGCGCCCTCGGGCGCGAGGCGACGGGCCCAGGCGGCCCGCCCAAGATCGCCCTCGACAACCAGCTCTCGGACAGCGCCACGGTGATCGAGGTGAAGTGCCCGGACCGGCTCGGCCTCCTCTACCTCATCACACGCGCGCTCGCCGGGCTCGGGCTCGATATCGTGAGCGCGCGGATCGCGACGGAGATCGACCAGGCCTTCGACACCTTCTACGTGCAGGACCGCGAGGGGCGGAAGCTCGAGGACCCGGACACGCTCGAGCGCGCCCGCGTGGGGCTCGAGCAGGCGCTCGCGCAGCCCATCTGACGATGCTGGGGCGCTACCGCGAGCGCGTGCGCGCGTGGACAGACCCTGTGGGCCGCGCCCTGTTCCGCCTGCACCTCCGCCCCAACCACCTGACGGTCATCGGCCTCGGGGTGAGTTTCGTGGCTGCGAGCGCATTCTCCGCGGGCCGCACGCGCGCGGCGGGGCTCCTCCTGATCGGCGCCGGGCTCTGCGACTTCTTCGACGGCGCGCTCGCCCGCGTCTCCGGCCAGGTGACCCCGTTCGGGGCCTTTCTCGACTCGGTCATCGACCGCTACTCGGACCTGCTGGTCCTGCTCGGCGTCGTCGTGCTCTTCGCGCGGATGCCGCACGCGCGCGGGGCGATCGTCGCGATGGCGGGCCTGATCGGCTCCATGATGGTGAGCTACACGAAGGCGCGCGCCGAGTCGATCGGCGTCAGGTGTACCGTGGGGATGATGGAGCGCCCGGAGCGTATGATATGTCTCATCGTCGGCGCGCTCTTCGACCTCCTCGAACCCGCCCTCTGGGTCCTCGCGATCCTGTCGAACCTGACTGCCCTCCAGCGCATCCTCTTCACACGGCGGGCGACGCGCGGCATGCCGGTGCTGTGCGCGGTCGTCCTCGGGGCGCTGCTCCTGGCGCCCGCCATGGCCGCCGCCGGGCCTCCGCGCGCCCGCCCGGCGATCGCGCCCGAGATCGAGCGCGCGTGGGCGCACGCGGTCGCGGCCTACCAGCAGGGCGAGCCGGGGCCGCTCATCCGCGAGTTCGGGAGCGAGACGGCGCAGGAGAGCTCGATCGGCGACCACGTCCGCCATCTCCGCGCCCAGGCGCTCGCGCAGGCGGGCGATTTCGACGGAGCGCGCGCGATGGCCGCGAGCGTCGCCGAGCGTTACCGCGAGAGCCGTCTGGCGCCGCGCGCGCTCTTGCTCGCCGCGACGTTCGCCGCCCGCGCCGGCGACGACGCGCAGGCCCAGACGCTGCTCGGACGGCTCGTGGACAAGTATCCGGACGCGCCGGAGCTGCCCGAGACGCTCTACCTCCTCGGAATGTCGGCCGAGGCGCGCGGCCAGCGCGAGCTCGCGGCGCGGACCTACCGCGACCTCCGCGTTCTGGTACCGGCGAGCGACTACGCCGACGGCGCCGCCGACCGGCTCGCGGAGCTCGAGGCGGCGGGCGTGGGTGTGGCACCGCTCACGATCGGGGAGCGGATCGATCGCGCCGAGCGGTTGCTGCGCGGCGACGCGCCAGAGGTCGCGATCATCGCGATCAATGAGGCGGAACGGATCGTCGCCGAGGCTCCCGAGCCCGCCATCGTCCTGCGCGCGCTCCGCGTCGTCGCCGACGGCGCCAGGAAGCTCAACCGGAACGAGTCCGCGGCGCGCGCCCTCGAGCAGGCCCTGACGCTCGCGCCGGCGGCCGAGCGGCCCACCCTCCAGCTCGAGCGCGGCAAGCTCCTCGTTCGCGCGGGCCAGCCCCAGAAGGCGCTCGTCGCGTTCGACGCCGTGGCCGCGACCGGCGGCGAGGCGGAGGCCTCCGAGGCGCTGTACCAGCGCGGGCGGACCCTCGACGACATCGGCCGTCGCGCGGAGGCGGCGGCCGCCTATCGCGCGGTGGCTACGGGCTACCCGTCGCGCGAGGTCGCCGCCGCCTCGCTCTGGCGCCTGGGCTTGCTCGCGTGGGTCGCGGGCGATGCGCGCGGCGCGACCGAGGACTGGAGGCGCCTTACCGAGCCCGGTGTGGATCGCGGGTACCGTATCGTGGCGCTCTACTGGGCCGGGCGCGCGCTGGCCGAGCAGGGGGACACCGAGGGCGCCGGGCGCTTCTTCGCCCGGGTGCTCGCCGAGACGCCGCGTACCTACTACGGCGTGCTCGCCGCCGCGCGCCTGCCCGAGCGGGCCGCGACCGGCGCCCGGGCGCCGGTCACGCTGCCGTTCGAGCCGTCCCGGGCCGTCGCGGCCGATCCGGGCTTCGCGCGGGTCGAGCTGCTCCGGCGTATCGGTCTCGTCGAGGACGCGCTCGGGGAGCTGGACGACCTCGCCGAGCGCGCGGCGGGCGACCCGATGCGCCTCTATGGGATCTCGAGCGCGTACGTGAAGGAGGAGCGCTACCACCTGGCGCTCCGGATCTTCCGCCGCGCCTTCGTCCCGTTCGCCGCGACGGGCGATCCGGCGCTGCCGCCCGCGTTCTGGGAGACGTTCTATCCCGTCGGCTGGCGCGCGGAGATGATGGCCGCCGCCAAGAGCGCGGGGCTCGATCCGTACCTCGTCGCCGCCGTGGTGCGGGAGGAGTCGAACTACTACCCGCGCGCCCTCTCGCGCGCGGGCGCGCGCGGCCTCATGCAGCTCATGCCGGAGACGGCGCTGCCGATGGCGCCGACGAAGAGCGCGCGCGGCGACCATCTCGACGATCCCGAGCAGAATCTCCAGCTCGGCACGCGCTTCCTCGCCGCACTCCTGCGCGAGTTCGGCGATCCGCGCGTGGCGCTCGCCGCGTACAACGCGGGGCCGAAGCGCGTGCGCCAGTGGTGGAGCGCCAGGCGCACGAACGACGTCGAGGCGTGGGTGGAGCTGATCCCCTACGACGAGACGCGCTACTTCGTGAAACGCGTCATGCTCTCATGGGACGAGTACCGGCGGATCTACGCGGGGCGGTGAACCCCGAGCCCCTTCCGTCCGAGATCCTCGCGTACTACGCGGCGGGCCGAGAGGCGCGCCGCCTCTTCGGCGGCCACGGGCAGATCGAGCTCGCGCGCACCCAGGAGCTCATCCTGCACCGGCTCCCGCCCGCACGGCAGGTCGTGCTCGACGTGGGCGGGGGCCCCGGCGTGTACGCGTGCTGGCTCGCGGCGCTCGGCCACGAGGTCCACCTGGTGGACGCCCTCGCGCAGCACGTCGAGCACGCGCGCCGGACCTCGGCGCGTCAGCCGGACCACCCGATCGCCAGCGCGCGCGTCGGCGACGCGCGCCGGCTCGACGAGGCCGACGCGAGCGTGGACGCCGTGCTGCTCCTGGGCCCGCTCTACCACCTGCCCGAGCGCCCCGACCGGCTCGCGGCGCTCGTCGAGGCGCGTCGGGTGCTCAAGCCCGGCGGGCTCGTCTTCGCGGCCGGCATCTCGCGCTTCGCCTCGCTCTTCGCCGGCGTGTTCGAGGGACTCTGCCGTGACCCGGCGTTCGTCGCGATCGTCGAGCGCGACCTGCACGACGGTCGCCACGCGAACCCGACCGAGCGGGACTACTTCACCACTGCGTACTTCCATCTGCCGCACGAGCTCGAAGCCGAGGTGCGCGAGGCGGGATTCGTGACGCTCGACCTCGTCGGCGTCGAGGGCCCGGGCTGGCTCCTGTCCGACCTCGAGGCGCGGTGGGCCGATCCCGTCGAGCGCGAGCGCCTCCTCTGGGCCGCCCGCGCCGTCGAGCGCGCGCCGACGCTGCTGGGGCTCTCCGCTCACCTGCTTGTCGTCGGCCGCAAGCCCTCGCGCTGAGGCGAGCTGTGTCCCGGTGGGCGGGCGGAGAAAGGGGGTTAGCGGGAGTCGGGCGCCGGCGCGTGCGCGGCGACCTCGGCCAGCGACTCGAGCGGCTCGAGCTTCGCGAGCCGGTCGTCGAGCGGGGGCGCGGTCGCGAGGAGCCCATTGTCCACGGGGCCGTTCACGGCCGCGGCGGCGCGCAGCGCGGCCGCCAGCGTCCGCCGCGGCGTCGCGTGGCCCATCGCGCGCAGGATCTCCACGCCACGGCTGTCGGCGGCGATCTCCTGCTCGCGTGAGAACGCGCGGACGACCAGCGGATTGACGAGCATGTCGAGCAGGCCGAGCCCGGGGAGCACGACGCCGAGCACGACGAAGCCGGCCGTGACCGAGAGCGAGAGGGTGCGACGCGCTCCGGCATGGCCGAGGACCTCGTGCGCCACCTTTTGCGCGACGAGCGCGTCGATATCCGCCTGCGGCCGCCTCGCCAGCCCCTCGGAGAAGTAGAAGGTCGCGTCGTCGGCAGCGAACGCCGTGACCGCATCGGTCTGGATCAGCGCGAACGAATATCGCTCGGGGTCGTCGCCCGCCGCCTGCGCGGCGCGGTAGAGCGTGTGCGAGAGCGTGACCGTGCGGGGGTCTTTCGGCTGGGGATAGTAGGCGCCGTCGGGGTGCGTGGCGCACGCGGCGAGTATCGTGATGACGGCGAGGAGCGAGGCCAGACGGCGCACGCCGCTCATCGTACGGAGCGGCGCGCGCGGACCTCGCAAGAAAAAGGACGCCACATGCGGGCGGGCTACATCTTGGGGCGCGCCACGCGACGAGGCCCAACGCGTGGACGCGCCCCGTTGACGGGCGCGACGAGACTCAGGGTGCGGGTGGGGGCGGCGGCGGCGCGGGGATCCACACCCACACGTACTGCTGGCCCTCCCACCTGAGCTCGTACCGGCCGTGCGGGTACTGCACGACGGTCGGATACGGGGCCGGAGGCGCAGGCGGCGCGTAGACGACGACCGGCGTCTCGTAGATCACGGCGGGCTGCGTGACGACGGTGCGATAAACGACCTCGCGCCGGGGATACGCAGCCTCCGCGCGGTGGTTGAGAAACGGCGACACGACCTGGTTGAAGACCGCGAAGGAGGCGAGGCCCAGCGCGATGTCCGTGGACTTCCCCGCGTGGGCCGGAGGTGCCGTGACACCGACGAGCGTCGCGGCGAGGGCGACCGGGGCGATGAGGCGTCGCATAAGCATCCTCCTTTCGGCCCTTGAGACGCGGCCCCCCGCTCGGGTATTCACAGAGAGGGCTTCCGGTACACTGATGACGCTGGGGAGGAGGACGCCATGTTCAAGCCGCTCGGCCTCGACCACGTGGTGCTGAGGGTGCGCGATCAGGCGCGCTCCCGGCGCTTTTACGAGGAGATCCTCGGCTGCACGCTCGAGCGCGTGAACGAAAAGTTCTCGCTCGTGCAGCTCCGCTTCGGCGACCACCTCATCGATCTCCTGCCCGCCGGCCCACCCGAAGAGATCGCCGGGCCGGGGGGCCTCGACCACTTCTGCCTCTCCATCCAATGCGATGATCTCGAGGCGGTGGCCCGGACGTTTACCCAGAGGGGCGTCGCGCTGGAGGGGGGCGTCGTCCGCCGCTATGGCGCTTATGGCGACGGGCCCTCCCTCTATCTGCGCGATCCAGATGGGTACCGGATCGAGCTGAAGCCGCGGACTTGACGCACCCGACCAGGCGCCGGGGCCCCGTCGGGCCCAAGTAAACGCCGCGCCTGTGCCCGGCGTCTTACCGCCCAGAAGTAGATACGGGAGGAGCCATGGGCTCGGTCGCGAGGTTTGCGCTGACGCTGTACCTGGTGACCCACGGCGTGCCGGTCTCGGGCGATGTGGATTTCCGGAGCCTCGCGACCGTCTTCGTCCAGGGCGTGCTCGCCCAGTTCGGGCTCCTCCGATAGCGTTTCACACCCGTTCTCCCCGGCGGTGTCACACGGGTGGAGGTGGCTCATAGCGAAGCGGATCCTGGTCCCGCTCAGCCGACGCGAGCGCACGGAGGCCGTGCTGCCCATGGTCGCCGATGCGGCGTGGAGCGCGGGCTCCACGCTGCGCCTGTTCCACGTCGCTCCCTACCCCCAGATGCGAACGGGCCCCGACGGTCGCGTGATCGCTTACGTCGATCAGGAGACCGATCGGCGGGAGGCCGAGTCGCAGGAGTATCTCCGCGAGGTCGAGGCGCGGCTCGACGGCGTGGCCGTCGAGCTGCGGGTGCAATTCGGCGATCCGGCGCATGAGATCGCGCTCGAGGCCGAGGCCTTCGGCGCCGACCTGATCGCGATGGTGACGCCGAAGCCGCGATGGCTCGGGCCGCGACTCCTCGGCAAGGTCGCGCGGCGCGTGCTCAGAAGGGCCACGGCGCCGGTGATGCTCCTGCGCGCCTAGCCGCGCGTCGGACGAGCCGCCGCCCGATCAGGCTGCAAGGGCGCGGACCACGACCTTGTCCTGTAAGCATTCAGAACACCTTCCAGAAGCAATTTGATATTCATCGCCGATCATGACCACGGCTTCCCGCACCTCTCGGAGAAGGGCACCCATTTTCAGCGCCAGGCAGGCGTCACAGAAGCGGATGGTCCGGTACGCGCGGAGGAGGAGAGTGAGTCGATTGTGGATGGTCTGCATCACAGGCCCCCGGAGTGAAGGAGGGTGAGGTCACGCCTCGTCACCCGGTCTCGACGCACGCTGCCCGCGTCAACCCTAGGGGCCGCAGTGGCTGGCCAGCGGACTCTAACACAAAGCTTGCCTCAGCGAGGTTTTTCCTGGGGGGTTTGGGGGGCCATGTCGGGGCCCCCCATGTCCGAAGCCTGGCGGAGTATCGAGGAGCGCCACGGCTTCGCCGGGGTGCTCCGAGCGTTGGGGGGTTTGGGGGGCCATGTCGGGGCCCCCCATGTTCTAGAACAGTCCGCGGATCGCGGCGGCGATGTCCTGCTGGGTCGGGATGGTCGCGCGCTCGAGCGTGTCGTTGTAGGGCATCGGCACATTGCGCGCGGCGACCCTGACGATCGGCGCGTCGAGGCCGTCGATCGCGCGCTCGGCGACGAGCGCGGCCAGCTCGGCCCCCCAGCCCCCGCGCTTGACCGCTTCGTGGGCGATGACGAGGCGGCCGGTCTTGGCAATCGACCCGAGGATCGTCGCCTCGTCGAGCGGGACGAGCGTGCGCGGGTCGATCACCTCGACGCTGACGCCCTCCTTCTCGAGGTCGGCGGCGGCGGCGAGCGCGCGCGCCACCATCGCTTGCGTCGCCACCACGGTGACGTCGGTGCCCGCGCGCTTCACGTCGGCTTTCCCCAGCGGGATCGCGTAGTGCTCCTCCGGCACCGCGCCCTTCGTCGCGTTGAGGGCCTTGTGCTCGAGGAAGATCACCGGGTTGTCGTCGCGGATCGCCGAGACGAGCAGCCCCTTGGCGTCGTAGGGCGTGGCGGGCGCGACGACGACGAGCCCGGGCACGTGGGCGAACCACGCCTCGAGGCTCTGCGAGTGCTGGGCGGCGAGGCGGATGCCGCCGCCCTGGGGCCCGCGGATCACGAGCGGCACGGTGGGCCGGCCGCCGAGCATGAAGCGGAACTTCGCCGCCTGGTTGACGAGCTGGTCCATCGTGAGCGCGACGAAGTCGAAGATCTGGATCTCGACCACGGGCCTGAGCCCGGCGATCGCGGCGCCAACGCCGGCGCCGACGAACGTCGCCTCCGAGATCGGCGTGTCGCGCACGCGGTCCTCGCCGAAGCGCTCGCGGAGCCCGCGCGTCACGCCGAAGATGCCGCCGATCAGGCCGACGTCCTCGCCCATGACGAAGACGCGCCCGTCGCGCTCCATCTCGCCGCGGAGCGCCTCGTTGAGGGCCTCGGCCATCGTGATCTCGCGCCCGGCCCGCGTCGCCGGCTCGCCGATCTCGGCGTGGGGCGCGTACACGGACGATTCCATCAGCTCCACGGTGGGCTCGGGGCTCGCCTTCGCGAACTCGACCGCGCGGTCGAGCTCGAGCTCGACCGACTCCTCGAGCTCCTTGAGGCGCATCGGCGTCGCGCGCTTCTCGTCCACCAGACGGTTGCGGAGGCGCGCGATGGGGTCGCGCTCCATCCACTCGCGCTCCTCCTCCTTGGTCCGGTACTCGGGAAGGTTCGCGCGCATCGAATGGCCGCCCCAGCGGTAGGTCACCGCCTCCAGGAGCGTTGGCCCCTCGCCCCGGCGGGCGCGCGCCACGGCCGCGCCTACGGCCTCGTACACCGCGAGGGCGTCGTTGCCATCGACGCGGACCCCGGGGATCGCGTAGGCGGCGGCGCGTGCGGCGATGGACTCGCCGGCCGTCGTCCGCGAGCTCGCGGTCGAGAGCGCATACTGGTTGTTCTCGCAGAGGAAGATGATCGGGAGCGCCCACACGGCGGCGAGGTTCAGCGCCTCGTGGACCACGCCCTGGTTGGCGCCGCCGTCGCCGAAGAAGGCGATGACCACGTTGTCGGTCTTCCTGAGCTTCGACGCGAGCGCCGCGCCCGTGCCGATGGGCACGCCGGCGGCCACGATCCCGTTGCAGCCCAGGATGTTCAGGTCGAGCGCCGCGATGTGCATCGAGCCGCCGAGGCCGCGGCAGTAGCCGTCCTGCCGGCCCATGAGCTCTGCCATCATGCGGTCCACGCGCGCGCCCTTCGCGATGCAGTGGCCGTGACCGCGGTGGGTGCCGACGATGTAGTCGCCCTCGCGGAGGGTCGCGCAGGCGCCGGCCGCCACGGCCTCCTCGCCGACGTAGCTGTGCGCCGTGCCCTTGACGAGCCCGGCGTGGAAGAGCTCCACCGTCTTCTCGTCGAAGCGGCGGATCTTGACCATCGTGGTGTAGAGGCCCTCGAGCTGCTCGCCGCTGATCGTCATCGTGCGCCTCCGAAATGAGCCGCCGATCGGCTACGAGTGCTTAGACCACGGCTCGGCGGTCCGAGTCAAGCGGGCGCATCCGCGCGCCCGGGGCTTGACACCACAGGACCCGCCTTGCTAGTTATCGCGCACCGACTCGCGGTCACCCGCGCAAGGGAGGCGCTGCCATGACCCTGCTCGCCCGCGGTCTTTCGATCGTCCTGGCCGCCCTGCTTCTCCTCGCCGGCGCGGGCAGCCCCGCGCTCGCCCAGCCCGCCCAGAAGCCGAAGATCCGCGTCTGGCTCCTGCGCACCTACGTGCCCGACGCCAACCACGCGCTGGAGGACAGCATCAAGCGCTGGGCGACGTCGAAGAACCTCGACCCCGTGATCGAGTACTTCACGTTCGACGACATCGAGACGAAGTACGTGGCGGCGATCGAGACGAATGCGCTGCCCGACGTCGGCCAGCTCCAGACGATCGGCCCCGCGCGCTACCGCGGCATGGGCCGGCTCCTGGACCTCACGGATCTGGCGAACGAGCTGGTGAGGGTGAATGGCCCGATGCTCGAGTCGGCGCTCCCGGTCGTGCGCGCGCCCGACGGCCGCTTTCACGCGGTGCCGTTCAACTACATCACCGACGTGCAGTTCATCCGGACGGACCTCTTCAGGAAGGCGGGCGCGAAGGTCCCGACCACGTGGGAGGAGGTTCGCGAAGCCGCCCGGCTGATCAAGGCCAAGGGCGTGATGGAGTACCCGCTCGGCCAGAGCTGGAATCGCAGCGCCGACGGCTACGGCGTGTTTCAGGCGCTCCTCTACTCGCACGGCGGGGGCTGGGCGGACGAGCAGGGCAACTACACGTCGATCATGAACGACACGTGGCGGGCGGTCGTCCGCTGGGCGAGCGAGATCTACCTGAAAGATAAGACGGTGCCGCCCGATGCGATGTCCTGGACGGGCTTCGGCAACAACGAGGCGTTCCTCACGGGCAAGATCGCCTTCACCTTCAACGGCCCGAGCATCTACTACGTCCTCGAGAAAGAGCGCCGACCGATTCTGAAAGACACGCTCATGGCGATCAAACCCGCGGGGCCCGCCGGGCGGAACCACGACGTGCTCCTCCTCTCGTGGACCGTGTTCAGCAGCTCCAAGCAGGTCGACGCGGCCAAGGACCTGATCCGCTTCGTCATGTCGACCGACGAGGCGAAGAAGTACATGCAACAGTCGTGGGGCCAGATGGTGCCGGCGTTCGAGCGGCTCCGCCAGGACCCGTACTGGCAGAAGAACGAGTCGTACAGGGCCGTGCTCGAGGCGCCGAAGTACGCGCGCACGCCGGGGTGGCCGGGCCCGCTGACGGCCGCCGCCGCCGAGGTCGTGGCGACCCACGTCCTCACCGACCTCTGCGCCCGCGTCATCGTGGACGGCTGGGACATCGAGAAGGCGCTCGAGGAAGCCGACAAGCGGATCAAGGACATCTACGCCAACGTCCCGTCTCGCTGACGCGTCCTATCCGAACGCGTCGGTGACGAAGCCGTCGGCGTGGAGGCGCGTCCTGGTCGCCGACGCCCTCGTCGGCTACCTCTTCGTCCTCCCGCTGATCGTCCTCGTCCTCGGGCTCGTCGCCTATCCCCTGGGCAACGCCGTGTGGATCAGCCTGACGGACAAGTACGTCGGCTACGCAGCGCGGTTCGTCGGCCTCGCTAACTATGTGACCCTCACACGGGACCCGATCTTCCACAAGGTCATCAGGAACAGCGCGGTCTTCACCCTGGCCTCGGTGGCCGTGAAAGTCGTGCTCGGCATGCTCATGGCGCTGGCGCTCCAGCGCGCGCTCGTCGCCCGGTCCTTCCTACGGGCCGCGCTGCTGGTGCCGTGGGTGATCCCGACGGTCATCACGGCCCTCACGTGGCACTGGATGTTCAACGCGCTCTGGGGCTTCATCAACGTGACCCTGCAGGGCGTGGGGCTCGTGCGCGAGCCGATCGCCTGGCTCGGGCAGCCGGCGACCGCGATGGCGGCGGTCATCACGGCGAACATCTGGCGCGGCTTCCCGTTCTTCGGCGTCTGCCTGCTCGCCGGTATGCAGGCGATCCCCCGCGACCTCTACGAGGCGGCCGCGGTGGACGGCGCGTCCCCCGCCCAGCGCTTCTGGCACATCACGCTGCCGGGCCTCCGCCTGGTGCTGCTCGTGACGACGCTCATCTCGCTCATCTTCACCCTGAACGACTTCAACATCGTCTACGTGCTGACGCGGGGCGGGCCCGGCACCGCCACCCACGTCCTGGCGACCTACACGTACGAGGTCGGCTTCCAGGCGCTCCGGTGGGGCAAGGCGGTCGCCGTGTCGATGTACCCGTTGCCCGTGATCGCGGTGATGATCGTGATCGTCACGCGCTACCTCACGCGGGAGGACTAGGTGGCCGGGCGTGGCGTGCTCGCCTACGGCTTCATCGGCCTCCTCCTCCTCGTGGTCGGCGTGCCATTCTACTGGATGGTGAACACCTCGCTGAAGACGTCGGCGCAGCTCCAGAGCCTCACGCCGTACTACTACCCGAGCCCGGCGACGCTCCGGAACTACGCCGCGCTCCTCGGCACGACGAACTTCCTGACCTGGATCAAGAACAGCGCGCTCGTCGCCGTCGGCGCCACGCTCGTGACCGTGGTCGTCTCGAGCCTCGCGGGCTACAGCCTGACCCGCATCCGGTATCCCGGGCGGCGGGTCCTGGCGACGACTGTGCTCGTCGTGTACCTCGTCCCGCCGACCCTGCTCTTCATCCCGCTCTACACGGTCCTGAAGAGCTTTGACCTGGTCAACAGCCTCTGGGCACTGCTCGTCGCGTACCCGACGTTCACGGTCCCGTTCTGCACCTGGCTCCTGATGGGCTTCTTCCGGTCGATCCCCCGCGACCTCGAAGAGGCGGCGATGGTGGACGGCGCGACGCGGCTCGGTGCGTTCACGCGCGTGATCCTCCCGCTCACGACGCCCGGCATCCTGGCGGCCGCGCTCTTCGCGTTCACGCTCGCCTGGAACGAGTTCCTCTACGCGCTCGTCTTCGTGCACAACACCGAGCTCAAGACGATCCCCGTCGGCCTGAACGACCTGATGTTCGGCGACATCTTCCTGTGGGGCGAGCTGATGGCTGCGTCCGTCCTGACGACGCTGCCCGTGATCGCCCTCTACACCTACCTCCAGCGCTATATGGTCGAAGGCCTCACCGCGGGCGCCGTCACGGGCTAGTGTCGCGCGGGGGAGGAGTTCACCTCCCATCAAGGATCGCGGCGGGCCCGTTGCGGTATGCCGCCGCTACTTCGAGAATCCGGGATCTCGGTCGACATGCGCTGCCCGATGCGCGAGCCGCCATCCCTCAGATGTCTTGCGCCACCGGTCGTAATACACCCCCGAAGCCGTCGGCCGCGGTGCGGGCTCAGTGGCCCCCTGGTGAGTGACGAGCACCATTGTGCGTGTCCGGGCTGAATCGGATGACAGCTCATCGAATAGAATGCCGGATTGGTAGTGACGGCTGGTGAATCGCCCGTTACGCTCGTGCAGGCGTCGTGTCGCCCATTCGCGAATCTCTCTTCTCGACTGGAGTCGGACCGAGGGACTGGTCTTGCCGACGACGAAAATCTCGAACACGCCATCCTCGACGAACAGCTGGGCAAAGCCATCGGCGTCCTGGCCGTCGTACGTATACGAGTATCGAGCGATCATTTCGTGGATGGCGAGCTTCTCTTCGATGCTCATCGTCGTTGATCGAGGGCGGCATTGAGCACCTTCGGCACCGAGTCAAAAATGGTCAATGCATCACGGTGCCGTCTTGAAGCTGCTCTCCGTGATTGTCTGGTTTCCACTCTGCTCAATCGCCAACACCTCGACCTTGTAGTCCGCGTTCGCCTGGATGAATTCCGCCGGGAGCGTCACTTGTGTGGCTGTGGC
>Ga0209801_1000771_pt1 | contig 20777 bp, 15 predicted proteins | sample GraSoiAngelo_127_FD_185884 | JGI IMG/M metagenome (GOLD analysis project Ga0209801, IMG submission 185884) | Grasslands soil microbial communities from the Angelo Coastal Reserve, California, USA - 14_0927_09_40cm (SPAdes) (version 2) | ecosystem: Environmental > Terrestrial > Soil > Grasslands ... | reverse complement strand
ATTTGGTCCGAGACCTGATGATAGTGGTGCGCGATATAATCGTCTTTCTGTTGCTGGCCGAAGTCTGCTGGTTTCCCGATAAAATCCTTACCGCCGCCAGTGTAGAGAGAGGGCACGCCGCGCTTGGAAAATTCGAAATGATCGGCGCGATAGAAACCGCCCTTCTCCGGCTGACTGTTCGGTTGCGTCACTCGGCCGTTGCGTTTAGCGGCAGCGGTCAGCAGATCATCGAGCGTTGAATTGTTGTTGCTCAGGTCTTCGATGTCGCGCGTTTTGCCCCAGGGATTCACGGTGTCGATGTTGATGTCAGCCAGCGTTTTTTCCAGCGGATAGAGCGGACGAAGCGCGTAAAATTTCGAGCCGAGCAATCCTGCTTCTTCAGCAGTCGTGGCCATGAACAAAACTGATCGTTTCGGCGGCGGATTTAATTTTGCGAATGCCGACGCGAGCTGGATCAGCGATGCGACGCCGGAGGCGTTATCGACTGCGCCGTTATAGATCTGATCGCCTTGCAGATTGTGATTAAGTCCGAGGTGGTCCCAGTGCGCCGTGTAAATGATATATTCGTCGCGCAACTTTGGATCGCTTCCCTCGAGTTTGCCGATGACGTTGTGCGATTTAAAGGAGCGAAGCTGTTGCTTGATGTCGATATTAGCCTTTGTATCGAGCACCTCCGGCCGGAACTCTTTTGTAATCGCCGACTTCTTCAGCGCGTCGAAATCCTGACCGCAAGCGGCCAGCAACTTCTTCGCGGCATCGAGCGTCATCCACGAGCGCGCTCCCACGGTGTCCGTGTTCTTATTTGGCGAATCGATCTCGTAATTCTCCTTGCCCCAACTCGTTCTTACCACGGAATAAGGGTATCCAGCCGACTCGGTCTGGTGGATGATCACAGCGGCTGCAGCGCCTTTTTGTGCTGCGATCTCGTATTTGTAAGTCCAGCGACCGTAGTAGGTCATCGCTTTCCCTTTAAACATTTTTTCATCGAGTTTGGATGAATCTTTGGGATCGGGAATCGGTGGATCGCCAATCAGCATCAGCAGCGTCTTGCCGCGAACATCGACATTCTTGTAATCGTCCCATCCGTATTCCGGTGCGACGACGCCGTACCCGACGAAGACGACTTCCGAATTATTGATCTTAATTTCCGGTTGAAGACGCGCGGAGGACGCAATGAAGTCGTCGGGGTACTTCAGATCGATCGTCCCATCGCGTACCGCGAACGACATTCGTGGTTCGCTTTTGATTCCAGCCAACGGAACCTCCTGCGTGTAACTGCCGTCCGGGCTTCCCGGTTTCAACCCGATTTTCCTGAACTGATCCGTTATGTAATTAACGGAAAGTTCCTCGCCTTTTGTCCCCGGTGCCCGTCCTTCGAATTCATCCGACGCAAGAACCTTAATGTGCGCCAGTAAACCGTCCGGCGTAATCGCCTCCAACGCCGGTTCCAGACGCAACGTCAATTCATCCACAGCGAAAAGCGAAGTCGCAGCGGTAAGAGGAATCGCAATCAACCAGCCCGAAATTTTCATGTCCACTCTGTAACGACCCTCTTTAAGCAACGCAATGTTGTCGATACGGGCGTTGTGAGGTTCCTCACTTCGTTTTGGTGATGACCGAACGTATTAGCGGCCTTTTTGCGATGAGCCGCTGACCGCTTCCGTTTTTTCTCGGGGAATGCCGATTTTTTTCAAGAACGGCTGGATCGATTGTTTGCGGCCGAGAAACTTCTCGATGGAAACGGTGACGTCACGCGAATCGCCCGGCTCATAGATTTCGTGGCGTAGCTTCATACCCGCTTGCTTGTCGAGGTAGCCATCCTTTGCCTTTTCGAAAACGGTTGCCATGTCTGCGGCGATGGCGTCGGCCCATGCATAGCCGTAGTAACCGGCGTCATAGCCATTCAGGTGGCCGAAGTAGGAAACGAAGGTAGTGCTCGGATCAATTGGGAGAAAGACCTTTTCCAGGATCGGATTCGAAATGGCCACACAATCGAAGGGCATATCCTCAGCATGCTGATTGTGCAACTCGAGGTCGAGCGATGCGAAGGCGAACTGGCGTCGATAAAGAACACCGGCATTCGCCAGCTTCGCGTCATTCATTTTTTTGATAATTTCCCCTGGAATTTTCTTCGATGGATCGCGGTAATCGGCCGCAAACGTATCGAGCACTTTCTTGTCCCAGACCCAATTCTGCAGCATCTGCGATGGCGCTTCTACGAAATCCCCCGGCACATGCGTTCCGGCGAAACGGCCGTACTTCGCGCGAGTGACAATCGAATGAAGCGCGTGACCGAATTCGTGGAACAAAGTTTCGACTTCCTGGTGTGTCATCAAAGACGGCTTGTCCGCTGCCGGAGGGGAAAAATTGCAAAGCAAGGCGACAGTTGGCCGCTGGTATTTTCCGTCCGGCAACAGTTTGCCACTGATGATTTCGAATTGGGCGAAGTGATTAAATTTTCCTTCGCGCGGAAACATATCGAGATAAAACATCCCGAGCGGCTCGCCGGTGGAGGAATCGGTCACCATGTAGAGCTGGAGATCGTCGATCCATTTGTAAGGCGCAGCGATTTTCTCAAACTTAAGACCAAAGATGCTCTGATAAATATTGAACATGCCGTCGAGCACCTTTTGGAACGGGAAATATGCGCGCAACGCTTCCTTATCGACGGCGTATTTTTGTTTGTCCCGCTGGTTAGCGTAATAGCGCCAATCCCACACCTCGATCTCAGCGTTCGGATCGTTCGTTTCGGCGGCCTTCAACTTTTGTAATTCTGCGATTTCACTCTCAAACTTGGGCTGAATTCCGGTAACCAGATCGCTAATGTATTTCTCCGCGTTCGCCCCTTTCTTGGCCATTTTGACTTCAGTCTGATAGTCGTCCCACGATTTGTAACCGAGCCGCAGCGCGATCTTGTTCCGAAGCGCAAGCATTTGATTGAGAACAGGAACGTTTGCTTCTTTGGCGAGCGTCTCGCGAATGACATAAAGCTGTTTGCGCGTTTCTTCGCTCTTTGCGTTTTCCTCGACCGTATTGAATTGCCATGTGATATTTGCCATCACTGTGTAGGCATCGTCTCCTGTCCGGATGCCGGGTGAAGCGAAGAAGCTGTCCGGCAGTCCATCCAAATCGGGCTTTGTGAAAATCACCGGCGCGTTGGCCTTCACGATGTTTGTGTCGAAATCAGTCCCGAGTTTGGATAATTCCTTCCGCAATTGCTCAACTTCTTTGCGCTGATCGGGCGGAAGGTCTAAGCCAGCACGGCGATAATCACGCAACGTTTCGTTCAGCAGTTTTTCGTCCTCGCCCGAAAGCTTGGGATGTGTATCGGCGAAAGCCTTGATTGCTTTGTAAACGTCCTCACGGTAATCGATGCCGACAGCCCAATCCTGAAAGGCCTTTACCGCGTTCTCGCCAGCGGCGCGCATTTCTGGATTTGTGTTTGTCTCTTTAATGATGGTGGCCCTGTTCGCCGCGAGTCCTGCCTCGTAAGTGAGATCATCAAGTGCCACGACTGTGCTCTTAAACGTGACCTTTTTCCGATCTTGCGAGCCGATTTGATCCAGTGCCTTGTTCGCCTTCGCGATGGCGTCGTTCATCATGGCCTCAACGGCTTTCGGCGTTTGCTCCCAATCGGGAATCGTCAAGACAGCGTTGGCCTTCGCGGCCGCGGTCCGAAAATCATCGACAGTTTTCGTTTCAGCCGCTGGAAGACTTGGACTCGTCACGGCGAAAACGAATGACAAGAAAAGAAACGAGGATTTCATAGTGGTCGAAGTTGGCTCACACCTGTATGCGCGCGCCGCCGCAAAGGCAAATTCAGCGGAAAAGCGTTGGGCGCGATTGCGCGGAGGAGCCCACCGCCGCTTGTCAAGCGGGCACATGGGCGCGATTCTCAGGTTGCGTTTAACCGTGGCGCTAAGCTAAGAAACATGCGCCACGATGATTCAGAAATTTTTCCTCGCCTTTATCCCAATCTTTGTCGCCATCGATCCAATCGGACTTGTCGCGATCTTTACAGGACTCGCTGCCAACACTTCGCCGGAGCAGCGGAAACGACAAGCGTTTCTGGGAATCGTTACGGCTCTCTGCGTAGCTATCGGATTTATTTTTCTCGGGGAGATTATTTTCGACGCGCTGGGGATCACGGATGCGGACTTTCAAGTCGCGGGCGGTCTTATTCTGCTTGGCCTGGCAGGACGCGAGTTGCTAAGTCTCGGGGCGGCCAACCGTGACGCCAGCGACGAATTCGGAATCGTACCGCTGGGGATGCCGTTAATCGCCGGCCCGGCGTTGCTTACGGCACTCCTCATTCTCGTCGATACAGTAGGCTTGGTGTTCACGCTGGTGTCCCTTCTGGTTAATCTCGCCTTGGTTGCAGTGGCATTCTGGAATGCAGACTGGTTCACGCGTTGGATGGGCAGACAAGGGTTGCGCGGTGTGTCGAAGATAGTCGCCCTCCTTCTCGCCGCGATTGCTGTCAGCCTCATTCGTCGCGGCTGGAACAGCCCGGCCTGATTAACTGCAGCAGCAAGCTAGCCTCTAAACAGTGCTCTTGGCGCCGGCATCTCGCCGGTTTCCATCACTTCGAATGTTATTCGAAGTTAAAAAAGTGTTTCTACACGTGAGCCGCTGGCAATGTGCCTGCGCGATGAGGGCCAGAATTCTTTTAGTTCTGCGCTCTTGTCGCCGGCCGCATATCGCCGGTTTAGCTCAACTTCAATCGCCTTGATCTCATCCTGCTGTGGAAGCGCCATTCCCGAATAGATGTAGGCGGGCACTTCGTTTCGATTCCTGGTGAAGGGAACTTGGGCGTAGAGATCCAAGCGGCGCTTCTGTAACTGCTCCGTGGTCCAGTTCTTGTAAACCGGACTTGAATGTCCCCACGCGTCCGCGCTCCGCGCGTAGCGATCGTAAGTATAACCTCCCGTTACTGCCGGACCGGGTGGTGGGGCGGGCTGTTGTGCGCAGCCGATCAAGCCAACGGCAAATGCTGCCAAGAATAATCGTTTCATACTGTTTACCTTGTTTAGAGACTCACTTGTGACTATTTAACCACAGAAACTATCGACAGTCGCATCTTTATTTTGCGTTTTAGGTCGCAACCGGATATTCTGCGAGCAGCAAAGTCCAAATCAGGCGTCGGGGCCGATTCAATTAACAAACTGAGTGCTTCAGGTCGGGTGATTGACACTCCAGCACGTCCTGTTACTATCCTCGCTCCAATGAGATTTCCTTTACCACTTACAGCGAAAATCGCGGCCTACGTGATTGGGCATAAGTTACGTGGCACGAAGAAATTCGCCACGGTGCTTCAGCTCGAGCCGTTGCATACGTGCAACCTTACCTGCACGGGTTGTGGACGGATTCGAGAGTATTCCACATCGCTCAAGGACATGATGAGCCTGGAGGACTGTCTCGGGGCGGCAACGGAGTGTAATGCGCCCATGGTTTCCATCTGCGGCGGCGAGCCGCTGATCTATCCCCATATCGAGGCGCTCGTTCAAGGACTGCTCGCGCAGAATCGGATCGTTTATATCTGTACCAATGCCATGTTTATGCGCAAGAAAATGCGCGACTGGTTGGCCTCGCAGTTGTCGATCCGCACGGAATTCGTGGAAGAAAAAATCACTGCGTTGCTCGGTGCGGGATTACTCAGCGAAAAAGATGCGACCGAAATTCGCAAGGGACCAAAAGATCCGGCAAAGCCAACTATTGGTCCGACCAAATGGATGTACTGGAACGTGCATCTCGATGGCTTGGAGCGAACACACGACCTGATCGTCGAACGCGAAGGCGTCTTCAAGGAATGCATTCTCGCAATCAAAATGGCGAAGCTGCTCGGCTATCAAGTGGCGACGAACGCAACGATCTACAAGGAAACCGATATGCAGGAGATCGAACAGATGTTCGATTATCTTTCCGATCTTGGCGTGGATGGTCACACCATCACCCCTGGATACGATTACGACGCCGCCAAGAGAGACATGATCAAACGGCTCAACCTGCGCCCGGAAAACTTCTTTCTTACCCGCGCAATGACGGTCGAGAAGTTCCAAAAAGTCGAAGAGTGGATGAATCGTTATACCTTTTTGGGCACGCCGATCTATTTCGAGTTTCTTGCCGGGAAACGGGATCTGACCTGTTCGGCATGGGCGATTCCGACTCGAAATATCCGCGGCTGGAAAGGCCCATGCTATCTGATGACCGACGGACACTACTCGAGCTATGCGGAGTTACTGGAAAAGACCACATGGGACCGGTATGGCGTCGTGAACGGCGTGGCGCGCGATAGCCGCTGCGAAAATTGCATGGTGCATTGCGGTTATGAGCCAACAGCGACATTGGGGCTGCAAGCGCGGCGGGGAGACACCTGGAAAACGGTCAAATTCAATTTCGGCTCGAAACCGAAACCCTCCGGCCGTGGCAGCGAAGTACTTGCTTTCAATGGCGTGAGCTCCGGTAACGGTCACCTGACCGGGAAACGCGCAGAAGTTGCAGCGCAGGCCTCCTAAGAATCGGACCGACATGCCGGAATTTTCGAGGAACCTCATTGCGTTGCCGAGCGCGCGACCGGAGATATCGGAGTCTTATCCGGCGAATGACGAAGAGATTGCGCATGCAATCACGCGTGCGCAAGAAAACCTGCTGCGCCAGCAAAAGCCAGACGGCCATTGGTGCGGGGAACTGATCGTCGATAGCACCCTCTGCTCGGACTACATCCTTTTCATGCATTGGTGCGGCGAAGTGGACGCGCCATTGCAGCGGCGATGCGTGCGCCACATTCTCAGACGCCAACTGCCGGACGGAGGATGGAACATTTATCATGGCGGCCCGAGTGAGATTAATGCGTCGGCCAAAGCGTATTTTGCGCTGAAGCTTGCCGGCTGTTCGGTGGACGCGCCATTTATGCAGGACGCGCGTGCAACTATCATGCGGCTCGGCGGTATTCCGCAGATGAACACCTTTAGCAAGCTTTACCTTGCGTTGCTGGGCCAGTTTCCCTGGAAATATCTACCGGCGATCCCGGTGGAAATGGTTCTCCTGCCAAAGTGGGCGCCGTTTCACATTTACAAGATGTCGTCGTGGAGCCGGGCCATGCTTATGCCGCTGGCGATTATTAACCATTTCAAACCGACTCGAGTTTTGCCCGGCGAAAAGCAGTTGCACGAACTTTATCCACTCGGTACCGAGCAAAGCGATTTGCGCTTGCCCCGCGGTGAGCCGTTCTGGACCTGGCGGAATTTCTTCTTGCGGCTCGACGACACGTTCAAGTTCCTTCAGCCCCTTCGGATTCGCCCGCTGCGCCGGCGCGCGCTGGAGGAGGCGGAGCGCTGGATGCTCGAGCGGATTGGCGAGGGCAGCGATGGCCTCGCGGCCGTGTTTCCGGCGATGCTGAATTGTTTGATCGCATTGCGCGCTCTCGGTTACTCAAAATCAAATCCGATTTACGCCAAAGCGGAAAAAGACTTCGCCGGACTCTTCATTGACGATCCCGAGGACTTCCGTATCCAGCCATGTCTCTCGCCAGTCTGGGACACTTCGATCAACATCATTTCGTTGGCTGAATCAGGCCTTCCTGCCGAGCATCCTGCTCTCCAAAAGGGCGCTGAATGGCTCGTTAACAAAGAAGTGCGCATCCGCGGCGATTGGTCTGCAAACAATTCGTATCCACAAGCGAGCGGATGGGCATTCGAATATAACAACGTTTATTATCCCGACACCGACGACACAGCGATGGTGTTGATGGCATTGCGGCTAGTGCAGCCAAACGATCCTCAAGCGCTCAATAAAATCTTTCGTCGCGCATTGGATTGGCAGCTCAGCTTCCAGTGTCGGGATGGCGGCTGGGCAGCATTTGATAAAAACGTGACCACGCCGTGGCTGGAAGACATGCCGTTTGCCGATCACAATGCAATCCTTGATCCGACCTGCAGTGATCTTACTGCGCGCACGCTTGAACTGCTTGGCTATATCGGGTTCGATTTCAACACGCCATCTGTCCGCGATGCCATCCAGTACCTGATCGATACTCAAGATAAGGACGGCTCGTGGTACGGGCGCTGGGGAGTCAATTACATCTACGGCACCTGGCAGGTGCTGCGCGGTTTGCGCGCGATTGATCAGGACATGACGCAGGCCTGGATATTGCGCGGTCGCGATTGGCTTGAAAGTTGTCAAAATAACGACGGTGGTTGGGGTGAGACTTGCGGCACCTACGAAAACCCATCAACCAAAGGCATTGGCGAAAGCACGGCGTCGCAAACGGCATGGGCAATCATGGGCATTTGTGCGTGCGGTGATCTCGATCGACCGAGTATCCAGCGAGGTTTGCGCTACCTGCTCAATTCGCAAAAGCCCGATGGATCATGGGACGAAGAGCAAATTACGGGCACCGGTTTTCCACGCGTGTTCTATTTGAAGTACGACATGTATCGTCAAAACTTCCCGCTGCTCGCCTTGGCGACCTATGTCAATTATCGCAGCGGCGGCGGACATCGTCCGGGTTTTTATCGCTGCAATCGATAGGCGCGACCCTGGGCGCGCTGCATCGGTTCTAATCGCGCGAAAAATAAAACCTGTCGCGCGCCATAATTCGATCTAACTGTATAGATTATGGCTTACGAATTACCAAAATTACCTTATCCGTACGATGCGTTGGAACCGCATATCGATGCGAAGACGATGGAAATCCACCATACCAAGCATCACCAAGCTTACATCGACAATGTCAACAAAGCGATCAAAGGCAAAACCGATCTCGAAAACAAGTCGGTCGAGGATTTGATCAGTGATCTTAAATCGGTGCCGGAAGACATTCGCACAATTGTGCGAAACAACGGCGGAGGTCACGCAAATCATTCGTTCTTTTGGAAAATAATGGGACCGAACGCCGGCGGTGAACCGAAAGGCAAACTCGCCGATGACATCAAATCAACGTTCGGCAGCTTTAATGATTTCAAAGAGAAATTTGGTGCCGCTGGTGTGGGACGTTTTGGCAGTGGCTGGGCGTGGCTGATTAAGAATAAGAACGGAAAGCTCGAAATCGTTTCGACACCAAATCAAGACAGCCCGCTAATGGACGGCAACACGCCGATCCTCGGCGTCGACGTTTGGGAGCACGCCTATTATCTTAAGTATCAAAACCGAAGGCCCGATTACCTCAAAGCCTGGTGGAACGTGGTAAACTGGGACGAGGTCGCAAAGAATTACTGACTGGCGTTTCGCCAGTTCTGCTGTAGCGGCGGTCGATGACCGCCGCTAAACTTGTACCCGCTCGGCGGTCGCAGACCGCCGCTACAGCAGCGCATGGCTTATCTCAACGAAAACTATCTTAAACTTCAGGCGGGCTATCTCTTCCCGGAAGTCGCGAGGCGGGTGCGCGAATTTTGCGAAGCGAATCCCGAAGCGGCCAAGCGATTGATTCGCTGCGGAATCGGGGACGTCACCGAGCCGCTGCCACGTGCGGCAATTGATGCGATGAAGCGGGCTATCGAAGAACTTGGACATCGCGAGACGTTTCGCGGCTATGGTCCCGAACACGGCTACGAATTTTTGAGGTCGGCAATCGCTCAGCACGATTATCGCGACCGCAACATCGACATCTCTGACGACGAGGTTTTTGTCTCTGACGGCTCAAAATGCGATTGCGGTTATGTCCTGGATATCCTGGGCGATCAAAACAAAGTCGCGGTCCCCGATCCGGTCTATCCGGTTTACGTCGATACGAACGTGATGACGGGCCGCAGCGGCCCGGCGAGAAAAGACGGGAGCTACGAGGGAATTCTTTATTTGCCGTGCACAGCTCAAAACGGATTTGTCCCCGACCCACCGGCAGAACACGCCGATCTTGTTTATCTCTGTTTTCCCAATAATCCGACGGGGGCCGTTGCGTCGCGTGAACAGCTCTCGCGCTGGGTCGATTACGCGCGCGAGCACGAAGCGCTGCTTCTCTTCGATGCCGCGTACGAAGCCTATATTTCGGACCCGGATATTCCGCATTCCATTTTCGAAATTCCGGGCGCCCGCGAGTGCGCGATTGAATTGCGCAGTTTTTCCAAGAACGGCGGATTCACCGGCGTGCGCTGCGGATTTACAGTCATGCCGAAATCTGTGCTCGCGCGAACGGAGAACGGTCGCCGGCTTCCTCTCCATTCGCTGTGGCAGCGGCGTTGGAGCACGAAATCCAATAGCGTGAGTTATCCAGTGCAACGGGGTGCTGAGGCGCTTTACCTGCCGGAAGGTCGCAAGCAATCTCGCGCGCTAATTGAGCATTACATGGGCAATGCAAGGATTCTTCGCAACGCCGCGGCGAACGCTGGTCTCGGTGTTTTCGGCGGCATAAACGCGCCGTACATCTGGGTGAAGACACCCAATGGCCTAACGAGCTGGCAAATGTTCGATCGAATGCTTCGGGAGTTGAATGTCGTCATCACACCCGGCGCAGGTTTTGGCGCACAAGGCGAAGGTTATGTTCGCATTTCGGCGTTCAACAGCCGGGAGAACGCGGAGGAAGTAGCGCGCCGGTTACAGAAGTTGTAGTCGGTTTCGCTTAAGACGCGGGCAGCGTTCATGCAAGATAAGCGAATCGCCTCTTGTCGATGGTAGGTAACTGCGTAGAGTGCGCTAAATTTTGCAAAGACGAAGGATGGGAGAGTGTCGGATCGAAAGCAAAATTTACCACAACTTTATCGCTTTTGTTTCTTGATGCTGGGCGACTTGCGCAAGGCACAAGAAGTCTTTGACACGACGTTGCGCGAAGCGGCTGTGCGCGCTGCACAGGGAGAATTACCCACGGAATCCTTTTGGCTCTTTCGCGAGGCGCGCTGGCGTTGTTTAGAGGCAAGCAAGACGGACCTGCAACCAGAATCGCTGGAAATCGAGGAGCACGACGTAACTCCGGGCGCTGCGTCACAGATCAAGCAGCTCGAGCCGGCGCAACTGGCAGTTTGGATTTCCGCCGCACCCGATCCCCAAAGGACCGCGTTGGCGCTCTTTTATCTCGACGAATTCAATTACCTAGAGATTCTCGACATCGCCGAGCTCAAACTGAGCATGCTGTCGCGATGCTTATCGCAGGGTCGGCGACAGTTGCAGGCGTGGTTGGACGCTAAGCACACCGGAGCACCCGAGATATGACGGCACTGGGGTTATTACGTCGGCGCCGCGCTCTTTTGAATTGCGCGCCCATCAGCCACGACCATTTAGCTGACCGGTCCATGCGCGCCGCGGTATCACGTGCAGACGGTTCTGATGAATTTGTTAACCAACAGAACTTTGATCGAGCTGTGGCGGAACTAATTCGTCTTGTCCCGCTACCACCCGAGTCGGCTGAATGGTTCTTGGACAAGGAGGCGGTTCGCCGCCCGAAGTGGACGTGGAGAAGAATCATCCTCAATCCTGCCGTCCTCGCGATCAGCATTGCGCTCGTGGTAATCGCCGGGGTTTTCACGTTCCAAGTGCTCGGTCGACTAAATGATTTTCCAGGATCGGCAACAGCGCGGAAATTATTGACGGTGGCCGGCTCCACTCGATCGGTCACGCTCGATCCGGTGAGCGCCGAAGCGGGAACACTAAGTGATCTGTTCTTTATGAAACACGGGCTTGAACACTACGACGTTCCAGACGAGTTCGCCGATTTTCGCACGATCGGCTGCCGCGTTTTTGACGACGACGAGTCGCAGAGGATCGCCCAAATCTGGGTGGCTGAAAAACGCATGCAGTTTTTTCTTTTCCCGGCAGAGAGAGACAGCAAGACCGGGGCCGTGTTGGCGTTTCCCGGTTGGCGTTATGTGCATCAGGAAGGGTGGGTCGGTGCAGTTACGGAACACAACGGCGTTTGCTTCATGGCCGCCCTACAAGGCCGAGAGAAAGACTTGGAGCCGTATCTTTCTGGACCAAAGCAGTAGCAGCAGTTTCGGTTCTCGTTCCTGCGTATGCTCTCGCTTGAATATCGTTGATTCGAGGATCAAGAGCACGAGCAGGAAAAAGAGTAGGAAAAGAAATGCGCGATTTGCGTTCGCGTTGACAGCGCAAATCATGCGATTGAGCTTTGTCGCCGCCGATTTCGCAAGGGTAGCTCGGTGCCAGAGCAGCCCCGAAAGCATTCGGGGTTGGTCGTTTAAGAGAATTCGCTAGACTTTTTTGTACGAAATAGAAGCCAGGGTAGCTCAGTGGTAGAGCAGGGGACTCATAAGCCCTTGGTCGGGAGTTCAAATCTCCCCCCTGGCAGTTCTCTAATGCGGAGTCCGGATTGCCGATTGCGGATCGAATGAGCTTCTGGCACAAGCGTGCTGTGATGAACGATGAGAGTTTTCTCCAAAAACTTTTCGCTGCCGGAAATTCGTATTGGCTGACGCGTTTCGTAATTCTGAGACTACTCGGCTTTGTTTATGCAGTCGCTTTTCTGGTAGCGGCCCAACAGTCGGTGCCGCTTATTGGCGGGCATGGGTTAACGCCGGCCAATCATTTTCTCGAGAGCGTTCAAACACAACTCGGTTCGCGAACCGCTGGGATGCTTCGAGTGCCGACGCTCTTTTGGTTCGGAATTTCCGACAATGCATTGTCGATTTTCGCGTGGATTGGTCTCGGCTTGTCGCTGGTTGTGCTTGGCGGCTACGCCAACGCAATTCTCCTTGGCGTCCTCTGGGCGATGTACATGTCAATCGTTCACGTTGGGCAGATTTGGTACGGTTATGGCTGGGAGATTCAACTGCTCGAGACCGGCTTTTTGTCGATCTTTCTTTGTCCGTTGATCGATGGGCGTGCGTTCCCCAAATGCAGGCCGCCGATTCTCGTTATCTGGCTCTTTCGATGGCTTGGGTTTCGCATCATGATCGGCGCGGGTCTGATCAAATTGCGCGGTGACCCGTGCTGGCGCGATCTAACCTGTCTTTACTATCACTACGAGACACAGCCGATCCCGAGCCCCATCAGCCGTTATTTGCATTTCGCGCCACATTGGTTTCACAAATTTGAGACGGCGTGGAACCATTTCGTCGAACTGATTGTGCCGTGGTTTTCATTCGGCCTGCGACAGGTGCGTCATGTCGCAGGTGTCTTGCTCGTCACGTTTCAAATCTTTCTCATTATCAGCGGCAATCTTTCGTTCCTCAATTATCTGACGATCGTTCCGTTCCTGGCGTGCTTTGACGATACATTCCTGTGCCATTTTCTGCCGAAGGTATTGGTCAGACGTGCCGAACGCGCAGCGCAGGAATCGGAGCCGTCGCGCATCAACAACACAATCGCGATAGCGCTGTCGATTCTCATTGTCTATCTGAGCGCCGCGCCGGTGCTCAATCTCGTTTCAGGACGACAGCTGATGAATTATTCCTACGATCCGCTCGATCTTGTAAATACCTACGGAGCGTTCGGTACAGTCGGACGGGAGCGCCACGAAATCATTTTCGAAGGCACCGAGGATTCAGTCATCGCGGGCGACACCAAGTGGAAAGAATACGAGTTCAAAGCAAAGCCGGGTGATCCAAATCGGCGGCCGCCGTTCGTCGCACCGTATCAACCGCGGATTGACTGGCAAATCTGGTTCGCCGCGATGGCTTCACCCGAGGAATATCCGTGGACATTGCATTTTGCTTGGAAACTTCTGCATAACGATGCGGGCACGCTCTCGCTCCTTGCTAACAATCCCTTTCCGAACGCGCCGCCTCACTACATTCGTGCGCGACTCTATCGTTATCGATTCGCTCCGATCGGCGAGAAAGCGTGGTGGAAGAGCGAGCCAATTGGTGAATGGTTGCCTGCTCTGTCGACGGACAACTCAGAGTTCCGTCGCTTGCTCGAAGCGATGGATTGGTTGGACTGAAAGATGGATAGTGACAAATTCCAACAACCCCGAGAGCTTTCGGGACCAACTGACGGAACTCATGAGGAGGCCTGTTCGGGTGATTGGTGGGGAAGTTCTGAGACGGATCTCTAAACCGTCGTCACCACTTCATTCTGATTACCTGGCTTACCGCAATCAGGAGATTAGCTGGAATGAGTTGATCGCGCGGCTGCCGCACGTCGCCCTGATCGGCGACAGTGTTTGCACAGGAGTCTACGTCTCATCGATTTGGGGCACGTTTTGGCGCGCCCGCACTTGCCGCGGCAATAACTGGTTCCTCGACACTAACCCCGTGCCAGCGGGGATTCAGAGCGTTTCGAAAAGACTCGAAAAGTTCACTCCATTTGTTGCAATTGAATGCGCAGGCATCGGCGCGCTAGTCGATTATGAAGGGCAAGGGCAGAATTTTTGGCGAAGAATTCTTCGGACACGCAATTTCTCCGGGCAAATTGGCGACTTGCTGACGATGAAACGTTTCCCCGATTTGACGCTCATCTCGATCGGACACAACAACGTTGATTGGACGTGGTGGTGCGTTCCCGCGGAGCTTGAGCAGCCGGAGAACCATTTGCAACAGCTCAGCCGGCGTTTCCGAGAAAATTTCGCGCGAGAGATGCGTCGGCTGATTGGTGGGGTCCGCATGCAGCGTCAACGGATCGCAATCGTCGTGTATGGACTCGTTAATTTCGGGTCATACTTCCGAGGGCGTGAAATTGCAGAGCGCCTGCGAGCGAACGGTGCATCTCGCTATCCGCATTTGCCAACCACTTACAAATATTTCAGATCCTTCCAGCCAGCATACCGCGCTAATCTGATTCGGCTTGCAGGGATGGTGAATGAGGAGTTGCGCGCGATCGTAGATGATTTGAACGGCGAACTCGCTGACAAGCCCAATATTCTATTGCAATATTCGGATGCCTTGGCGACGGCTGACCTGAGTCGCGTTGAACTGCTTCACCCGATCGATGGCTGGCATGCTTCGATCGAAGGCCACAATGTTCTCGCAGAGGCCGCGTTTCGCGATCTCGGACCAAGTCTGGAATTTCTTGGACTTAAGCCGCCATCTCATTAACACCTGGCTTCAGCTAGGTGCTTCCGCGAGGCACCGTTCCGAAAAGCCGCTTAAACGGCTTTCATTCCCAGCTTATCGGTGCACCGCGCTGAAGCGCGGTGTTAATGAGAGCAAGGAAAATTACAAATCTCCACGGTCTTTCAATCGAGCGATCGTGTCACGCAACATACGGTAACCAAAATGGCCCTGGCGAACGCGTAGCAATTCAGAGCCACGCCATTTTTGCTGGATCGTCTCGATCTGTTCGAGTGGCGCGATCGAGTCGAACTCGCCCGCAACAAACAGTACTCGCGCCGCGTCGCATAGCGGTGCGTTGTGGATCGGTGAGCTCAGATGGAAATGTCGGGCGACGAGACACGGCTCGATATTGGCACTACGCAGTTCGCGGCGGATTGACCGCGCTGCGGGGCTCTGCCAGATCGCGTGCTCGATATTTACGATCGGCGCCATCAAGGCAGCGAAACGCAGGTCGCGCTCGACCATCGCAAGCAACGCGCCGATCCATCCGCCGTAGCTGGTCGCGAGCACGCCGAATTCGCCGGAGCCGCGTTCGCGAAATGCGCTCATCAATTGCCGCAGCTCCGTTACGCTTTGCCGCAATCCTTCCGCGTTGCGGATGAGATCGCAGGTAATCGCAAGCTCGCCGTTCCAATAGCCCCGCGGGACACGCGAATAATGGTATGGCAGATGAATGAAGCATGCGTTCCAGCCGAGTTCGTTGAACCGCTCTGCGCAACGTCGGTAGCCAACCCGGCTCGCGGACATTAGCGCATGCAAAATGAGAACCGTCGGTGCGCTTCGACCACGTTCTGAAGGAAAAACATCTGCGCGCGCAACATTGTTCGCTGCGAATTGGGTCTCGATCGGGCTGCGCCATTCGATGGTTGCGCGACCGTTTTTCAGGGCTTCAACAAGATTATTGTCGTGCGGCGAGGCGTAATACTGCTGGGCGTTGAGCCGCTCGCATTCCTCCACGTAGCGCTCCATCTCGTCGCGACTGCTTCCATTTAGCCGGTGGCGAGTATGAACGAAGTTGATCGATGCGCATAGAAATGCATCGATTCCGCTCGCAGCGAAGCGGTGAAATCCGTTGCCTTTGGTTTCGCCACGGCGGATCTGAACTTTACGGGAGAAATGCCGCGCTGCGGAGTCCCGTCGGCCCGGCGGTGCGACCCTACCCTTCATCCGTTCTCGCGGCGAGTGCGGCAGATCATCCCTCGTCAGGTGAAATGTCTGTTGGAGTTCCCCGTAGAGATTTTTGAATGAAGACGCCAATTCAGATTCGACTCTCTCTCTCGCCTCTGATTTTTCGAGACTGGGAGAATGTGAAATTGGATTTCCAAACGCGATCCAGACTGGGGTGCGCCGCAATGCCGAAAGCTTCAGGGATTTTATTGAATAAAGACGGTCACTGCCAAGGATAACGCACGGCAAAATTGGAACGCCGGCGATGTGCGCAAGCGTTGATGCGCCGGGACGAAGCTGCGCGCCTTCCAGCAGCGATCGCGCGCCGTCGCGAATCCCGCCCTCGGGAAAGAGACCAACAACGCGTCCTTTTTTCAGGCGGTCAATGGCAGTCTGGATGGTTGTGCGATTCGCACGATCTCGATCTACCGGGAACGCATCGACCGCACGCAAAAGAAAACCCACGACCGACGACTGGAAAAATTCTGCCATCGTCAACCAGTCGATTTTCCGTCGAATCACTAACGAAATAATGAATGGATCGAAATGGCTGATGTGATTGGCGGCCAGCAAAAATCCGCCGGTCCGATTTGCATTTTCGGGCCGGATTACGTGAACACGCGTGACACAGCCAAACAGCAGCCTTACCAACAGCTTCCCAGCGCGATAAGATGTCATTTCGATTTGTGCTGCTTGAGTGTTTCGCTGAATCGCCGCCATAGGAGGGGCTATTTTTCAGGCTGATTCCTTTTTTGAACGTGGTATCATAGTTGTCGTTCGCACGCGAGGTTTGGTTATGAAACCCAGGAGTCCTTCCACGGGCGGAAAAGGCCAATTTCCGCATACCGACTACTTTTTCCATTCTGGTTTTGGCCAATGGCGCGGCGGCTATTTTTCGCCTTACGACGGAGAGGACAAATACGGATTCAGGAATTTTTACAATTTGGGGCGCGAATATCGTATTGAAGCCGCAAGGGAACGCGCCAGGGAGATGGCGGTATTTGCATTAATTGTCCTGACCTCTGCATGGCCGGTGCTCTATATGGTGGTCACTGTGGTGAAACTGCTGAGTAGGGGTCGCCCCCTGGATCAGTAGAGATCTGCGATCTGGTCGACGGCAATCTTTCTCAAATAAGCGCTCCGGCAAGCGAGACGCCCGACGGTCCCCCCAAGCTTGCCGCGGCACGAGCCCGTCCCCAACTGGCGGATAAGATGTCTGCGCTAGTGCTTTGGCCAGAGAAATTCGTCACGGTATTCGGGCGTCTTTTCCGGAGCAAGCCCGTGGCGGGCGACGTTTTCGGTCACGACGCGCGGGATGAGGAAGTTCAGCAAATAATCTTTGCCACCCGCTTTAGTGCCGCTGCCGCTCATCTTGAATCCGCCGAACGGGTGACGGCCGACGATTGCACCGGTGCACGGGCGGTTGATGTAAACATTGCCGGCTTCCAACTGCGCCTTGATGCGCTCGATGTTGGCAGGGCTGCGCGAGAAAAAGCCGCCCGTCAACGCATAATCAATGCCGTTGGCGACTTCGATTGCTTCGTCAAGGTCGCGCACCTTGATCACACTTAGCACTGGGCCGAAAATCTCTTCGCAAGCGATCTGCATGTTTGGTTTCAGTCCGGTGAAAATCGTCGGCGGAATGAAATAACCATGGGGCGGGAGGTCCGTTGACTGATAGGCGAGTGTCGCCTCGTTTTTGCCAACCTCGATATAATCCAGAATGCGCCGGTAAGCGGCTTCATCAATTACTGGCCCGACCATGATGCCCGGTTCTTCCGGATTACCGACGCGCACGCTGGCGGCGGCACCGAGTAAACGCTCCATGACGCGGTCGTAATTTTCTTCGAGAACGATCAGCCTTGAGAGCGCGGAACATTTCTGGCCTTGAAAACCGAACGCAGAATAAATCGAATCGACAATCGCCTCATCGAGATCGGCGTCGGAATCCACGATCATGGCATTTTTGCCGCCCATCTCGCAAATGACGCGTTTAAGCTCGCGCTGGCCTTCGCGCGTTTTGCCGGCGCTCTCCCAAATCCAAAGTCCCACCTCGCGCGACCCTGTGAAGGCGATCAAATCGACATCTTTGTGATCAACCATGTGCGCGCCGATGACCGAGCCTTTGCCATTGAGAAAATTCAACACACCAGGCGGCACGCCGGCTTCCTCGTAAATTTCCATCAACATGGCGCCGATGATGACCGATTGCTCGGACGGTTTCATGATCACGGTGTTGCCCGTGACGAGCGCGGCGCTGACCATGCCACACAAGATCGCCATCGGAAAATTCCACGGCGCGATGACCAGCGCGACGCCGCGCGGCCAGTAATGCTGATAGCTTTCTTCGCCGGGCACATTTTGCGTGAGCCGCGGCCGACCTATCAAGCGCATCTGGCGGGCGTAGAAGGTACAAAAATCGATGGCTTCGCGAATGTCACCGTCCGCTTCCGCCCACGGCTTGCCGACCTCAAAGACTTCGAGCGCGGAAAGCTCAAACCGGCGGCGCTCGAGAATTTCAGCGGCGCGTTCGAGCAATTGACAGCGCTCTTCAAACGAAGTGCGACCCCATTTCTCGAATGCCGCGCGTGCAGCGGCGACGGCGCGTTCAGCTTCGGGAATTCCGGCTTCGGCGGCGTAGCCGACGATTTGGTCTGGCTGGCTCGGATTGACCGAGGAAAACATCTTATCGGTCCAAATCTTTTCGCCGTTGATCGTGAGCGGAACTTTGCGCCCAAATTGGTTGCGCTGTTCGCGCAGCGCAGCCCGCATTTTTTCCTGGTTCTCGGGCGACGCGAAGTTCGTTAGGGGCGCATTTTCATAGTGAGCGCCCAGCTGTGTCTTGGGTGTGGTTGTTGTCATATTTATGGTGGCATTTGGTGGCTGTAGAACGCCGTTTCGGCTTCGGCGCAAAATTTCGCGCGGATCGCGCAGCAATTCTTCTGCAGTGGCGTTCTCGGAAAATTTTGCACGCAAAAATCCTTCATTTGAGGTGTTCTCGAGCAGGCGGCGGACGAGGTAGGACATTCCGGGAAGGAGTTCGCCGACGGGGCAATATTCGCGGACGCGATAACCCATTTCCACCAACGCGCGCTTGATTGGTCCGGCCATCCCATAGAGCAACTGAAACTCGAAGCGGCTGCGATCGATTCCGAGTTGCTCCGCGAGCGCCTGTGCATGAGCGATGCTCCGAACATTGTGCGAGCCAAATGCGGAGGTAACAATGGATTCATTTTCCAACAGTAACCGCGTGAGCATTTCGAAATTCGCATCACTCTCTGGCTTTTGCAGATAAACAGGGCAATCCCAGCCATTCTGGCGCGATTTCGTTGTTTCGTAGTCCCAATATGCGCCTTTGACCAGCCGTACAGCGAACCGCGTTCCGCGGGCGCGACCCCACTCAATCAGGTCACGCAGATCCGCGTCAGAATCTCGCAGGTAGGCTTGGATAACGATTCCCGCATGCGGCCAGTCCTTAAACTCTTCCTCTGTAAAAACGGTTTTGAACAGTTCAAGAGTACTATTTTTGTGCGCATAGCTTTCCATGTCGAAATTGATGAATGCACCCAGCTCTCGCGCACGACGCAAAAGCGGCCGCAGCTTCGGCGCGAGATGGGCGATTGTCTCCGCCGGGTCGTCCGGACTAATTTGCGAATAAAGCGCAGAAATTTTAACCGAAAGGTTTACAACCGGGAAAAGCTCCGAATTGTTTTCCAGGGCGTCGGTCCAGTTTTTTGTTTCACGCGCGAGGCCCTCTAGTAAATCCAGATAACGCGCCGCATATTCATCGGCCTCTGTTTCGCTGACGACAGCTTCTCCCAAAAGATCGACGGTAAAGCCAATGTTTTGGGCCTGACGCTTGCGAAGTGTCCTCATTACATCAATGGGATTTCGTCCGGCGATAAATTGGCGCGCCATTTCGGAAACATTCCAGCGCAGGATAGGCCCGCTGATCCACGGAGCGATGCCCGCCAGCCGAATGCCGACCCCGAGAAATTGCGCGACCTTTCGTGACTCGTGCCCATCAGCGAAATATTCCTGGAGATGCTCAATAATTTCATCTGAGGTGTGGAGCGAAGGAAGAACAGCGACAAAGCGAAACAATTGCAATTTGAGCTGCTCATCACGCATCGAGAGCGTCATCAGTCGCTGATAGAATCCGGCCTTGCTAAAAAGCGACTCTGGGTATTTATCAACCAGCTCGAAGATGCGCTTGCCGCGCTGCTCGATTTCGCTTTGGAGCGACGTCATTTTACGAAATTAGTTCGCCCCCATGCGTTAAGCAAAGACGGAACCAGCCGCCTTCATCGGGTTCAAAAAAAAATTTACGTCCGGACACGGTCGGTTTGGGGCCGGTTTCCGAAGATAGAATGAAATTGCTTTAAGCAATTTTGAGGAGCAAGTGGAGGAGATTTGCCTGGCAGAGTCCGGAGGCCCAGGGCTTGGATCTGTCAGGCAATCTCTTTTTGTGCTGGAAGCCGTCTCGCAAATAGGGAACGGCTGCGTTGCTGGAGATTTGATTTTTGCCGCTGCTTTCGTCGTGCCTTGCCAGCTGGCCGCTAGCGCTTAGCGCACTCATTGCCGCCTGCGAGATCGGTTCTAATTGATCGAGCACAGAAAGTCGGGTAGCAAACAGTGTCATGACTGTTGAGCGCCATGAATTTGCGAGCGATA
>Ga0209801_1000766_pt1 | contig 20849 bp, 15 predicted proteins | sample GraSoiAngelo_127_FD_185884 | JGI IMG/M metagenome (GOLD analysis project Ga0209801, IMG submission 185884) | Grasslands soil microbial communities from the Angelo Coastal Reserve, California, USA - 14_0927_09_40cm (SPAdes) (version 2) | ecosystem: Environmental > Terrestrial > Soil > Grasslands ... | reverse complement strand
GACGCCAATACGAAATATATCGGACGCTTTACCCAGCCTTGAAGCCAGTTTTCGCGAGACTGACTAACAACCAATCACGTGAGATGCCGAATTGATTGTTGTGGGACGCCGTACTAGCACTCAAGAATCTCGTAAAACTCTATCCAGGCATCCTTGAAAAAGTGCTTCTGCTTGTTGGCCAGTTCGGTGTGCTCCGGGTTGGTTTCGAAGAGTTTGAGGGCCGCTTGCGCCGCACACAGGTCTTTGAAGGAGGCTTGCCAGATAAGAGTGTTTGCCGGATCGCGGCTGGAGATAGGGAGCAATCGTTCCCCCCTGGGTAGAACGCCACGATCTTCCAGCCCCGCAAATTCTTTCTCGAGCGCAATGAACTCCTGTTTCTTCGAATGTTCAAACTGCTGAACCAGACGCATGATAACGGCCACAATATCCCCCTCAGCCCCGACTTACAAAGGCTCCTTCCTTCTTGAAACCAGATAACGCGCTAAGTCGTGATTACTCCCGCTCGTGCTTCTGTCTCCTCGGGAACCTCAAACGAAACCAGCTCCGAGCGGAACCCGCGGGTTCGGAACGCACCATAGCCGATTCCCAATAGCATCCAAATGATGCCTGCAATTTTCGCGGGTTTACTCAAGTTCAACCAAAGCAGCAGGCAGATGGTGAAACCGAGGATTGGCACAAACAAGCTCGCCAACGTCCTTTGCCTCGCGCGCCAATAGTAACGGGCAAATGATGCGGCGTTCACTCCCATGAATGCCAGCAGCGCTCCGAAATTGAGTAACTCGGCAGCGCGCTCGAAGGTCAGGACGGTAGTTCCCGCCAGCGCGAATAAACCCACAAAGATGACATTGTTCTGAGGAATGCGCCGCGTGGGTTCGATTACTCCGAAAAAGGATTTCGGGAGGGCATTTCCCCTTCCCATACCGTATAGCAAGCGTGCAGCTCCGAGTTGTGAGCCCATGCCAGAACCGATCGTCGCCACCAGCAAGGTGATGTTAATCAAGGTAAACAGCCACCGCCCGGCGGCACGCCCCGCCACGTAAACGTATGCAGTGTCCACATCCGGAAAGGACTGCGAACTCGGCCACACCAGTTGCGCGGCGTAAACTTCGATGGAGGCCAGCACACCGGTAATGAGGCAAACCAGAACTGTGGCGAGCAGAATGTTGCGCTTGGGATTCTCGGCCTCCTCGGAGAGTGTCGAAATCCCATCGAAGCCGATGTAGGTCAGCACTGCAAGCGATGTCCCACCCAGCACCGCTGGCACGGAAAACGTCTGCGGATCATAAAAGGGCCGAGTGAAAAAAGCAGCGCCGTCGTGGGGGATTTTCATAACATACCGTGCAGCCGCAGCCAGAAAGATGAGAATTACCACTCCCATCGCTGCCGCCAGAACCCCATTGATTCGTGCCGAAGTCCGGATGCCGAACAGGTTGAGGCCTGTGAACAGCGTAACAAAGAAAACTACCCAGACCGCGTACGGAATTTTCGGGAGGAAATTAAGCGCAAACTTGCTGCAGAGGATGGTGCATACGATGGGGTTCAGCATGTAATCCATCGCCATGCTCCATCCAGTAACGTAACCGAGAGCGGGATGAATTTCTGATCCCACGTAGGTGAAGGCCGACCCAGCACTAGGATAGGCGCGGGCCATACGTCCATAGCTGATCGCCGTAAACAACATAGCGACCATGGCAATCAGAACGGTGGTAACGGCATGACCGTGCGCGCGCTGGCTCATCACGCCGTAAACCGGCATGGGTGCGGTGGGCTGGATCACGATCATCCCGTAGAGAATCAAGTCCCAGAGCCCCAACGCGCGTCGCAGTCTGGGGCCAGCTTCCGCCGGTGTGGCCTGTTCGCTGAACATGCTGGTGCGTCGTGATCCGGCTCAGAAATAGAACTTCAGAGCAAGTTGAATGAATCTGGGGTCCCGAGCCGACTGTGGGAATCCCCAGGCACAATTCGAGTTGAGATTGTCAACCGGGCAGCCACTTTGTCCAGGGCTCAAATCTAAACCGTGATCCGTCGCCGGACTATCAAACATAAACCTGCCAGGAACAAGCTGCGGGTTCAAATGGTTCCAGACGTTAAAAAACTCGGCGCGGAACTCGAAGCTGTACCTCTCGTTCAGTGGAAAGGTCTTGAAAAGCGAGAGATCCCAGTTCTGGAATCCAGGACCGCGAATGATGTTCCTGCCAGCATCCCCAAAAGTGCCCAGCACGGTATTGGTCGCGAAGGCGCACGTGTTGAAGAGGGTGCCCGGAATGCATGGTCTGGCGTTAGGATCGCCAATGCGATCGGGACGAGCAGAATTGGCCACATTGCCGCCCCCATCGGAGTTTGAGAGGTCCGTCTCAATGTCAGTGGGAGTGAAATAGTTCCCAGTCGAGGCGGAAGTGATTCCAGCGACTTGCCAGCCGCCAATCACCTGATTCAGCGCGCCGCTCGCATTGCCCACGAAGTGCTTGCCCTTTCCAAAAGGCAATTCATAGGAATAGCTGAAAACGAAGCGGTGTCGCACATCAAAATCGGCGTTCCCATACTCCCTTTGCGGAAAACGTTGATCTCGAAAATCTCCAGATGCGAAGGAGCCGAGGTCGGCGCTGGATGCAATATCGAGAGCATGACTGTAGGTATAGGAGGCCTGGAATTGCAAACCATGCGTCAGACGCTTCTCGAGACGGGCCTGCAGGGAGTGGTAATTGGAGAATGCATTCGAACGAAAGGTTGCGATGGTGGTATCGAATGCCTCGTCGCAGTTATCGGGACCATTCGGATCCGTCGGGGTCGGCAACTCGCACGGACCGGCGCCCGGGAGAGACTTCTTGACAGGACGGCGTGGAGCAAAGGCGGCAGTTGAATCAGCCGTGGGAACTGCCTGGTTCCCATTGTAGAAGGCGTATAGCTTTAAACCACGCGATCCGGCATAGGAAACTTCCAAAACGGTTTCTGCTGGCAGTTGATATTGCAATCCGAGATGCCATTGCTGCGTGTAAGGAGTTCGCAGATTCGGTTCGACTGAAAAGAATTGCGGAGTGTTCGGATCCGTCAGCGAAGTGGCTGGGAATCCATTCGCTAGCACATTCAAATTCGGAATCGAGCAGTCCACGCCATTGGGATTGGCGGACGATGCTCCACAATTGGTATTGAATGCTTCAATCGAGAAGAACGGAGGATTGAAACCCGTGCTCGGGTTAGAGAATGGGCCATTCTCCTGTCCGCCGTAGAAAATCCCGTATCCACTGCGTAAAACGAGCTTGTCTGTGATCTGGTAAGCGAGCCCGAGCCGTGGCGCAAAATTATTTAAGTCTCGATTGATCAGTCCCCTGGAACCCGTGCGCAGAATCGGTATACTCTGAGCCAGAGTGGGCGTGAGCTGCATGTTCTGCCCTTTAGGCACCAGCAGAGACTGTGAGGCAAAATCGAACGTTGCCGCCTCATCATGCGCCTCTTTGATCGTGCTGAAAAATTCATAGCGTAGGCCAAGATTCAGCGTGAGGCGAGGGGCAACCCGGAAGTCATCCTGCGCATAACCGGTGTAGATTTGGCGCCGGTAATCCACGTTGTGCAGGCTCGTAATTTCGCCAAAATCGGGAATCCCGATCAGGAACGAAGCAAAAGCAGAGCCTCCACTGCTAGGCGATGCAGGGTTGTCAGTAAACTCACTGCCGAAACCGAGGTTGCCCCGCGAAGCCGCTGGTTGGAAAAGCGTGAACTGTTCGTAGCGGAGTTCTGTCCCGAATTTGAGAGAGTGCCGCCCTCGCACCCACGTGAAGTTGTCGCTCAAGACAAAACTGTTTTGTATTTCCCGAGATGGCAAGAAGGTGGCGCTGCCGATGGTGGCGGTGCCATCGCCGAAATCAATTTCCGGGAGGCCGCCATTCAAGGGCGCAAACGGCACACCGGGGAAATTGATTCCAAACGATGGATCGCCCGCGATGTTCTTATCGAAATTTAGTTGGTAGCGGTGCGAATTGATGCGGTTGTAACCCAGCCGGAATTCATTGATCAGGTTCGGGGCAAACAGGTGGGCTTCACTCAACGCCACACTGCGATACGAATTGTCCTCGATGCCGTCAAAGAAACCACCCCCGTCGAGGACATTATTAAAGGTGGAGGGGATGTTGCTGGGCTGGTCCTCGTAGCTGAAGCGCGTGAAAAAGTCGTCTTTCTGCGAGAATTTGTGGTCCACTCGCACATCGAAGTTGTTGCGCGATTCCTTTCTCGCGGGCTCGGTCAGGAAGTTTGCCCCCGAAATACTAGTGTTGGGCACAGGCAGAAAGGCGGCCAGGCGCGCCGCAAGAGGATCGACGTTGCTGAAGACATTCAGGTTTCCGCTCGACGAAATCGGTACGCCGCAGAAGCCATTGGGGTTGAGGCTCGATTGCATCGTTTGCCGCGTGTCGAAAATTTCTCCGACAAATGTTGCATTTCCGCTGCAGTCCAGGGCTATGGTCCCATCGATTGGAGCCCCCGTGTTCGGGTCGAACTGCGGCGCAAAATCGCTCAGAAGATTGGCGCTGAAGTCGCCTGCGACTTCCTCGGGCGTGGGAATAACCTGCAGGATGGGCGTTGCTTGCCGGACCCGCAGACCCTCGTAATCGAAGAAGAAAAACGTCCGATTCTTGACAATCGGTCCACCAAGCGTGAATCCGAACTGATTTTGCTTGTAAGGCTGGCGTCCGAACTGGTCAAAGGCATTTCTGGCATCAAACTTCTCATTGCGCAGAAACTCGTAAACGTCGCCATGCAGCTCATTGGTGCCAGACTTAATGACGGCATTCATGATGGCGCCATTGCCGCGACCGAACTCAGCGCTGTATGCGTTGGTCTGCACCTTAAACTCTGCAATTGCATCTACGGACGGCTGAATCACGTACGTGGTTTCGTTGAGCAGGTCGCCGAGATTGGAATTGTTGTCAATGCCGTCGAGCAGAAAATTGTTCTGCAGCGCGCGTGCACCGTTCGCACTGAAGCCGAAAGTTTTCTCCGCGCGTGATCCGGGTTCGGCAGGGACCACGCCCACGCTCAATTGCGCGAGTTGCGCGTAGTTGCGGCCATTCAGAGGAAGCGTCGCAATCCGGCGGCTGCTGACTACCTGGCCCAGATCGGAGTTCTGAGTTTCGAGTTGAGGGCCTAGTGTGTTAACTGTGATTTGCTCGTTGACCTGTCCGACTTGGAGAACCACATCCACCGATGGCCGCTCCTGGACGTTCAGCTCGATCGGGCCAACTATGCTTTTCTTGAATCCTCCTTTTTCGACTATGACGCGATACCGTCCCGGCTTGAGCGGACCCGCGCTAAATTCTCCGTCTCCATTCGTCGTCGTGCGGAAGACAGTGCCACGCTCCACGTCTTCAACGGCCACTTTCGCGCTGGGCAAAACGGCTCCTGATTTGTCCTTGACTGTGCCCACGATGTTGCCGGTGTCTTTTTGCGCCCAGCACAAGCTTGCGAGCAGGATAAGCACCAAAAACAGGAGCACCGGACAATAGAATTTAGATAAGCGCGACACAGTCAGCCTCCTTGTCCAAACGCTTACGTAAGCAGCATTCAACAATTTGAGTCTTCTCTTGAAACTGTACGTCTCGAACTTCTTACTGCGGGCTAGCCTCCAACAACAGGTGCTCATCGAACGAAACCTTGAGCCTGGCATAGCTAGCGTTAACCACGCCCATATCTTTGCCTGTTTCATAGTCCACAACGTGAGACGCGCCGGCTCTCAAGCCCCGGAGTTCAACCTCTCCAGACCACGACTTCGTTTTATCAGGCGCATAAAAGGCGTAGTACATGTTGCCGTCTTTCTCGATAGCGTACGCTTCAGGCCAGTCGTAGCCGTAAGTGTAAAGGCCGAGGAACTGGCCGCGAGAAAGCATCTTGCTGTTATAAATATCTATCCATTTTTTCCAGTGCGCTTCCTTGTCGGAAGTCAGTTTCACGGTCTTAAATTTCGGTCCATAGCCCGGCCACGTGAACTTGGTCCCAACCACTGCGCCGACCCCCACTGCGGATGCAAAATCTCTTCCTTTATCAACTTCATGCTGGGTATTGCTAAGCTCAATTTCGGTGAGCTCGACGTGATCTCCGTACACCGGGGCCGCAGGCCCGAGCAAAGCTTTGTACATCTTGGTGCGAAGGCGCACTTGCCGGGAGCCGACGGGATCGGCGGTGACCGCTTGGTCGATATATGGCAGCCACGCCAGGTTCGGGGGCGTTCCGCAGGGGCAAGCTTGGGTAACGCTCTCCGGCTTGAGCGCGCGGGTGGTTTCCAGAATGATCCTGTAAACATCGGCCACTGCAGCGATGGAATCGTTCGGCGACTTGTGATGATGCTTAGGGTTGTAGCAGGCGGGAACAGTATATGCGAAGTCAAGTTTGTGGCCGTCGAAACCCCAGTCGCGAATGAATTTTTCGGTGAGGTGCTTGTAATACTCCTGAACTTCGGGAACTGCGGGACAAAGAGTGGCCAGATCAGCAGTGACGCGGGCCGCCTGTCCATTTTTATCCAGCACCAGCCAGTCGGGATGATCCCTTACCACGTTCGATAACTGGTACGGGCGGTGATTCAGGATGTCCTTTCCGTGACCGTCCTCCACAACCAGCGGAATCCACCACAAGGTGATATGGATGCCAGCGTCATGATATGACCTGACGATCTTCTGCATGGATTCATCAGGGAAGGTGTCAGTTCGCGGCTCCCAGTCTCCGCGCGCACGGAACCAGCCGGCGTCCAGCGTGGCCCACTTCAACCCAAGTTCTTTCAGCTTCGGAAGCGTCCCTAGCATCTGCTTGGGAGTGAAATCCATCTCGTAACCCCAGCCACACCAGTTAGCTTCGTAGTCTGCAGCATTGGGGTGTGCCAGACTTAGACCACGCACCTGCAGCATCTTTGAATACAGGCTGAGCGCCTGGTAAAAATCGCCCTGGAAGACCGAAACAAAGGTCAGAGGCGTTAAAAATGTTTCACCTGCTTTCAGCTTGGTTCCGTCGTCCGTCACAACCGCTACGCTCACCCGTGCGTCTTGCCCGGTTCTTACTGGAAGACTCAGTTTCAGCGGCACGGTTTCGGCATGGCCAATCGCCTCGCCGACCGAACCCGTCCAGAAAGCCACCACGGGGATGCCGCCGCCTGTCTGGTTCTCATCGTTGTGCATGACGACTTGCATCGCATTCGACCGCGAAAACTTGTTGCTGATCTTCATGACGTCATCTTTGCCCCAAGCCTCACTCGATCCGTGAAACGACCACATCGAATACGGCGAAGCCCCAGAGTCGCTCAATGACGCATTCAGAGTGTGTTTTTGGGTAATGATTGTGTCGATTGGCAGATCCGTGTTGCTCGAGTTTTTGTAGGACGTACTCGCCAGCGCGAGGTTGGGGAAGTCATCATAGAACTCGACGATCGCGGTTTTTTCAATGGCTGCCGAAGAAGGACTTTTGCCTAAAACCTCGATTCGCTTGCCTCGTGCCCCGAGACGGCCAGAAGCTTCGCTGATTCGGGCGTTTGCGAGGTCGAGCACAAAGTCGCCGATTTCTTTGCCATTACTCACCAGGGCCTCGGCCGTAGCCTCCGGGCGTGGGTCGTCCAGACGTACAGCTTTTCCGTCCCGCAAAAGAGCGGCCTGCAGATAACCACTTGCGAACAGGCGGAATTCCGCTGCCGATGTCCGAATCACAAGTGGACTCCCGGCGCTCACACTGATGCTGCTGCTAGAATTTGATTGAGAGGAGCCCTTACGGCTGCAGCTCAGGAAAGGAAGGGTGGCGAAACACAAGAGGCACAAGCAGAAAAGTAGCTTTGCTTGCGCACTACGCGCTGGAGTCCGCAGGCAACTCATGAGGTATCGGGGACGATCAGGTGTAACGTTTCACCAAGCCGGTTTTTCTTTATACCCACTGGACATCGGCTGTCAAGAAAAAACTGCTCACCGGATACTTCGTCTTGCGAGCTTCTGCCTCCAGGGCATGCGTAGCCGCGAAGAGGTGCGGGGTGAATTGCCTCCACTCGCAAGTGAAGATAGCCATCCCATGGCTGCTTCGACTCGCGTGGCGCGCTTGAGCGCCCTCCATACTACATCGTTGTTGAAACTGCTCGTTTTGGTTGCGAACGAAATGCCCGTTGTAGCGAAGGAGCGAGTTCGATTCCTCTCTCATTCGCGAATCGGACCAGCGCAGGGAAGGAGGTATCGGGGTGAATCGTATGTGGCGAGGTCACCTTGTAGCTGGCAAGCAGCACCCCAAATTCGAGTGCTGTTCCCAGGGGACGTTCTGCAAGAGTTTTCCTTGGCGAGCAGGAGTTTAGCAGAGGGCCGCCTCTGGCCATGGCGGCAAGGATCCCCCCCAGCAGGCAATCTCCCGCACCGGCTGTGGACGCAACCTCGACGTGCGGCGCCGGGCAGTAATTCGAGCGCTTACAACTCACAGCACACGCTCCAGCCTTACCTGCACTCACCACAATCTGAAGATGCGGATACCCTACTTCGACAAATCGAACACACTGCTTCAGAAAGCTCTCTGGATTTTCTGACACAAAGGTGTCGCCGATGAGCTCGCCTGCCTCACCCTCGTTCAGAGACAGCAAATCCAGTTGCTCGAATAATCTCAACTCTTTCGCAGCGGCAATCTCCGTCGAAACGAACGACGCTGCCCGGAACGCCCCTTTCCTGGTGGCGAGTTGGATAAAATGCCGGCGTAGTTCGAGGGAAACTTCTGGAAGCGAGAGCGCAATGGTTCGCGAGCCATTCGAAGCAAACAAGCTGTCAACTTCCTCGAGGTCTTTCGCACAGAGCTCGTCCGCCGCCGAATTGTTGGTCGTAATATTGCCCCCGCTGCCATCGGGATACTGGAAGCACACGCTAAACAAGGTGGGCCGCCCTGTGACCGTTTGAACAAAACCGGTGTCAATACCGGCATCGGCCAATCCCCTCAGAACAAATTGGCCGGCAGCGTCGTTTCCTATTTTACCTACGGGAAACACGCGAAAAGACTGGGTTCCAAGCAACTTCGCGACATAGTGACTCACAATGTGCAGCTTGCAATAGTCCCTTACGTCTAGAAGTTTGCCTGGCCGGCTTTCGTTCCTCCCGAGTGTGTGCTCTCCCTCGAGTGAGAAGAAAATCCCCGTACCCAACCCGCCGACCCCTACGAGCTGCTGAAAAGGAAGCCGTTCGTCGATCCGCAGTACCTCCATGACTCCCTTTCTACAGAAGTTCCCAGTCGGGATTCTCGCTAATCGGGTGGCTCGCCGTTTCCTCAGTCGCAGTGATGATCGCGTCCTGATGCCGCTGCAGAAGTGTCATCGGATATTCGGGCGTAGGTTCAGAGAATAGTGCAACTCGCAGTGCCGTCTGCTTCCAGGAGCCTGTGTCGCTGTAAACGCGCACTTTCCTGGCGGAGAGACATTCCTTGATCCCCAACGTGATCGACATGGGCGGAACAAATTGATATGCGCCGCCAAACGTGCGCTGCGCCAGAGCCAGCACAGTATCGAAATTGTTTTCCTGAATACGGATGCTTGAGTTCGCGAGCTCTTCAAGCGAGACGGGACTATACGGATGGCGCCGGGCCTGGTTGTACGCCACATGCCCATCCTGGCCCCAACCGCCTACGGTGATGTCAATCGGGGCAGCATCAATAGCGGCTCGTACCTGCTCGGCCGTCGACGGGAGCAACCAGAATCTCTGTTCTTGGGGAACGGCGAGATCGGGTCTGATCCCATCGTAAAAGTATTTCTCCATGAAGCTGCGGAAATTGTAAGGGTGATTTGCCGGTAACGGACGAGCTTGCCAGTCCAGACACTCATCCATATGGAATACAAAGAAATTGCGGAGGGATATGTTTCGCGAGCTCACCAGTTCTGTGAACGGGGCATACCAGCACTTGGGTCCGCAGGGGGCAATCGCTCGCGTGGCCAGGTTCTGCTTATTATTGGCTTCGATTACCTCCACTAATTCCTGCGCCATAAGCAAACCCATTTCGGCGGAATTCTGCACGATACGAAACCGCACTCGCAAGCCGGGATGCGTTAACAGCTCTGTTGCAGGAATCCTGCACCAGCGATAAAGGTCAGCCTTAGCTATGTAGCTCATGCGATTTTCTGCTGTAACGTTTCAACCACAAATACATAGCTATTACGTGCCATGTCCAGAGAAACCACTCAGGAGCGTGGCGCCGAACACGTGGAATCGCGCACGATGAGCTTGGGTGAAACCTTGCGATGCTTTGGTTGGACTTGCCGATTTTCGGCGCTTGCCCGGATCAGCTCTTCCATGATTTCAGCTCCCAACGAACCCTGCATCTCGAGTTGCTGTTGCACCGTGGTCAACGGAGGATTGTAGAAGGCGGAGCTGGGAATGTCATCGAATCCGACCACGGAGCAATCTTTGGGCACGCGGCGGCCGGCTTTGGTCATCGCGCGAATGGCGGCGCAGGCGGTGAGATCGTCAAACGCAACCAGGGCAGTGAAATCGGGCCTGCGGCGCATGAGTTCTTCGGTCAGTTCGCAGGCTTCCGCGTAAGTGGAATTTCGGCCCTTAATTTCCAAGACAAGCCTGGGGTCGAGCTTCAACCCCACCTCCTCGGCAAAACTTTCAAGCCCGTGCCACCGTTGCACGCTGTCGACCAGGATCGCGGGTCCTTTGATGAAGGCAATGCGGCTGTGCCCAAGGTTGTACAGATGTTGAAGCGCTTGCCGTGTCCCCGCTGCATTATCCACAACCACCGAACTTACCGGGACATTAGCTAACTCACGGCCAATGACGACCGCAGAGACACCGCGTTGGGCAAATTCGGACAGCAGCCTGGTGTCGAGGTAGAGCGGGTTTGCGATTGCGATGATGCCTTCCACCTGCCGCCCCAGCAACATGTCGAGGCACGGCTGAAACTGCGAACGATCGTCCTGCAGATCCGTGACAATTGGAAAAAGGCCCATAGGGCGAAGATGGTTTTGTATGCCTCGCCAGATTTGTGTGCAATAAGGGTCGGTGAGATCAAAGACAACCACGCCCACTGTGTGGGTGCGTTTGCTGCGCAGCGAGCGAGCGTGCAGGTTGGGTCGATATCGCAGGCGCCGCGCCACTTTCCAGATCTGACTGCGGGTCCGCCCAGAAATGCGAGTAGCGCCGCGACCATTGTTCAATACCATGGAAACGGTAGTCACGGAAAAGCCGCTCTCACCGGCAACATCACGTATAGTTACCATTCTGGCTTAGGCCTTGGCATCAGGGCGCGCTTTTCTCACGAAATGCCTGGCTTCTAACCCTCTCGCCACGACATGTTTCGCGAAGCGGTCATGCCTGAAAGTCCCGGTCATCATGACCTATCACGAATTTCTGTTCAAGAGTATAGTTGACAGGCTGCGGTTCAGGGTCTAAATTTTCCGCCTGGTGTATCGTTTCACCAACTTCCCTTACCGTGAGCCGATACGGGAAAACCATCCGCCTTCGCCGTGTTCTCCGCCCCGGCTGGGGCAGCCTGGTCGTGGCATTCGATCACGGGCTTGTTCTCGGGCCGATTCTGGGGACGCAAAATGCCCGGCGCCAGATTAGCCGCTTCCTGGAAGGCAAGACCGACGCCCTTCTTCTCAACCTGGGAATGATTGGAGAGCTTGCGCAAGTGCCGGCACAGGAGAATCTGCCAGGCCTCATCGCCAGGCTTGACTGGACTACCGCAATGGGCACAGCCAGCAAGCTTCCTCCTGACGCCTTTCGCAGTTGCCTCGTTGCACAACCGGAAGACGCCCTCCGGGCAGGCGCGGACGCGGTCATCACGTTTATGGTTATCGGCAGCGGTGATGCGAAATTTGAAAGAAGCGAAATCCAGCGCGTTGCGAGGGTCTCTCGCGAGTGTGAGCATCTCGGCCTGCCCCTGATCGTTGAATCGGTCGCTCGTGGCGCAGGAGTTCAGAATGCACGGGATGCTCAGTGGCTGATGCTGCACACCCGCATCGCGGCCGAGCTTGGCGCCGATGTTATCAAGACAGAGTATTGCGGTGATCCCGAAAGCATGAGTGCCGTGGTTGAAGCGTGTCCAATTCCTATCCTCGTGCTGGGAGGAAGTCGCGCAGGTTCGGACGCGGCGACTGTCGAGATGGCGCGCAATATCATGCAAAGCGGTGCGGCCGGCGTGTTCTTCGGAAGAAACGTGTTTCAAGCCGAAAATATTCCGGAGTTGTTGCAACGCATCCATGTCGAACTCAAAGCGAGTACGCCACTCGTAAGGATGTAACCAATGAGCTTGCTGGCCGTTGACATGGGCTCAAGTAGCTGCAAGGCGGTCGCACTCTCGACCGAGGGCCGCATCCTTGCAGAACGAAGCAACTCGTACGCGCCCGACATTCCCAAGCCATCCTGGGCCGAAATGCCCGCGGAGAAATTCTGGAATGCCCTTCAAAGCGTCACTCGAGCGATTGCAGATGGCGCGCTTGAAGATCCGATTGAAGCTCTCTCCATCAGCTCTCATGCAGAGACGTTCGTTGCGGTAAACCAGAACCGGCAGCCGGTGTCGCCCGCCATTCTGAATATGGACAACCGCGCTATGGTTCAGGCGAACTGGATGGCAGAGGCGTTGGGGCCAAGGCGCATCTTTGAAATCACCGGATTGGCGGTACATCCCATGTATCCCATTCCGAAGATTCTGTGGATGCGCGAGAACCAGAAAGACACGTTCTCTTCTGCTGCGCAGTACCTGGGAGTGACTGACTATCTCCTGACACGGCTGGGTCTACCGCCTTACATCGACTATTCTCATGCATCCCGGTTCCTTGCTTTCGACGTCCGCCAAAAGTGCTGGTCCGAAGAAATTCTCTCAGGCTGCCGGTTAACCGCTGACCGGTTTGCCACGCCAGTGCCAGCAGGCACAGTCGTCGGTCGACTCTCGTCGGCAGTAGCAAGCGAGCTGGGATTGAAGAGCGGAACAGTAGTGGTGGTGGGCGGCCATGATCAACCGTGCGCTGCCTTAGGATTGGGCGTTGTCGATCGGGGACGGGTCTCCGCTTCTCTGGGCACCTATGAATGCCTGCTGGCCGCCTCCGAAGCGCCTGCCATCAATGACCTGGCTTACACTGCCAACTTGAATACATATTGTCACGTCGTGCCTGATCGCTATGTGACGCTGGCGTACTTTCCTTCCGGAATCATGCTGGAATGGTTTCGGCACCTGCTCTACGGGGACAGAGTCGGCAGTGTTTCATCCCTCGATGATTTTTGTGCGGCATTGGAAGCCCGCGCACCTGCCAACCCCAGCGGTTTGTGCATTGCTCCCCACCTGCTGGGAACGTGCAATCCCGATTTCAATCCGCATGCCACGGGCGTCATCGCCGGTCTGCGTCCTTCGACGGGCACTTCGGACATCTACAAAGGAATTCTCGAAGGCATCGCCTGTGAACTGGCCAACATGACAGAACTTCTGCAACGAGTCGCTGGGTCGTTCAGCGATCTCTATGTCACCGGCGGCGGATGCCGCTCGCGTCTTGGCCTTGAGCTGCGCGCTGCCATGACCGGGTGTCGTCTTCATCGCATGCGCTGTGGAGAAGCGGTTTGTCTCGGAACCGCAATTCTGGCGGGAGTGGGAGCCAGAATGTACAGCGGCTTCTTTGAAGCGATGGCGCAACTGGTGCAGACAGCGGACACCACTCATCCCGACCCAAAAATTGCCGAGTCCTACCGGTCACAGCGGGAACAGTATCAGCTGCTGTATTCGAGTCTGGCCAGAGTGCGAGAGGCACAGGCGGCAAAGGTTTCTTGAGGAGAGCTACGTGATCGAACCCACGGTCGGCTTCATTGTTTACGGTGTTCACAAGGACGGATTGAAGGACCCGATGGGAACGCCGTTCATTGATGACTCAGTCGTTGCCCGCTCGGAGAAGGCGCTGATGCAGGCGGGGCTGAAGCTGGTGCGGCATCACGTCGTGGTCGCTTCGAAGGAAGAAGCGATCGCGGCTCTTCGGAAGATGAAGCACGATCCGCAGGTGGATGCGGTCGTGCTGTTTTCCGGAAGCTGGGTCTGGGCTGCGCACCTGGTAGGTGCTGTCCGCGACTACGCTGCTAGCGGAAGGGGAGTACTGCTGTGGACGCATCCCGGTTCGCAAGGCTGGCGCCCCGTGGGCGGGCTGGTGATGCATGGTGGGCTTCTGGAAATCGGAATCCGCCATAAGTTCGTCTACGGCATGGCAGATGATCCCGCGACAGTCGAGAAGATTGCGAGCTATGCCCGCGCTGCGCATATGAAAAACTGGCTCAATCTATCCACGATCGGAGCTTTCGGTGGGCGAGGCATGGGCCAGACTTGCGGAGTAGCCGATCCATCACAGTGGATGCGCATGTTTGGTGTGGATATCGACTCGCGCGACACCAGCGAGTTGATCCGGACCGCTGAATCGGTCTCCAGGGACAAAATAGCCGGCCTCGCCCCGCGCTTGCAGAAGCTGTTTGGCAAGAGTCCGGAACCGTCCGTAGTCAACGAGCGCTCCATCCGTCTCTATCTCGCGCTGAAGGAAATTGTCGAGCGCGAGAAATTTGATTTCTATACCATTCAGTCCTTTCCGGGTCTCGGAGACGACTATGCTGCGACCTGTTTCGCGCAGAGCATGATGCTCGAAGATGGTCACGGGACGTCGACGCTGGGCGACTTCAACACTGCTCTGACCGTCCTGCTTCTCACCAAGCTCAGCCCAGAGCCTGTTTACTATGGAGACCTTCAGCACGTCGATGTCGCCAAAAAGGAAATTAAGATCATCGGTGATGGGGCCTGCCCGCCGTCCCTGGCGGGGAAACTGGGTCCAGCGGGTTTTGCGGAGCACGGCATTCCGACGGAAGGCGAAGCCGGCGGACTGTCGGTGAGGCTAATTTGCAAAGTTGGCGAGGGCGTGCTCGTGCGTCTGGGACGGGTCAGTGGGGAGTTTCAGATGGTGATTACACGCGCCACTGTCTTCGAGCCTCCGGCGGAACAAGTCGAAAGCCGGCTGAACGAATGCGGCATACCCTTCTGGCCGCATGGCTTCGTAACTGCCCACTGCGACATCGAGTGTCTTCTGCAGCGCTGGACCAATGAATATGCCTGTTTAGGATATGGTCCTCACCTCTATCCGGCATTGGCAGACTTTTGCGCGATGACCGGGATCCCGGCCATCCTGCTGTGAGGAACGGAGGAGCAGAATGAAATTTCGCAATAGTCTTACAGGTATCAGCGTTCTGTTGTTATTAGCCACTTTCGCCGCTTGGGTCATCTCACGGCCCGTCCTCGCAGATACGGCAACTGGCAAGGAAACCGGCTCAGAACAGGCTCTAAACTCCCTGGCTGCACTCCAGCCCATAGACGTGCACGTGCATGTGTTCAAAACCGATCCTGCATTTCAGGCATTCCTGGAACGGCTCCATCTTACGCTCGTGAACATTCTGGTCGTGGATGACACGCTGTCCTACCGCAAGCGACTCGAGCCTCAGGTGGCCGACGCGCTGGCCCTTGTGCGCTCAAGCCGCGGTCACATTGCTTTGTGTACGACGTTCGATCCCTACAAATTCAATGACGCTTCCTTCCAGCGTGAAACCATCAAGCAACTGGATGAGAACTTTGCCCAGGGCGCGCTCGCGGTCAAGATTTGGAAGAATATCGGAATGGAGATCAAAGATCCCAACGGCAAGTTCATCATGCCCGATGATCCCAAGTTCGCCCCTATTTACCAGGAGATCGCCAAGCGCGGGAAGACACTCATGTCGCATGTTGCCGAACCGGACGTCGCTTGGGGCCCGCCTGATCCATCCGATCCTTCGTGGCCCTACTACCAGGAAAATCCACAATGGTATCTGGGTAACAAAGCTGGCTACCCGGCGAAGAAAACAATTCTGGAGGCACGCGATCGCATACTGGCCAGCAATCCCCAACTTCGCATGGTCGGCGTGCATTTAGGAAGCATGGAGAAGGATCTCGACGGAATCGCCCGCCGATTCGACCGCTACCCGAACCTTGCCGTGGACACAGCCGCACGCATGGAGTACCTGATGTTAGTCCCGCCAGAGAAAGTCCGCGCCTTTCTGATCAAATACCAGGACCGCGTTCTGTACGGCACCGATCTCGATCTTCTCGCGACCGCGAAGGCCGAAGAATCGCTCAAAGACTGGCAATCAGCCTATGCACGCGACTGGAGGTTTTTCGCGACGGATGACCTCTTTGAGCAAGACGGCAGGAAAGTGCAGGGGCTGAAATTACCGGAGACCGTTCTGCGCAAAATCTACCGGACAAATGCTCTGCACTGGATCCACGGATTGCACTGATCTGGGCCTTTGCGTTTTGCGAGGGGTCTCCCTGGGGTGCGGCTTCGAGCCGTGCCGTGCTCTTCCGAATTCCGACCTGAGGCAAACCAAAACCTAACGGCTGGGACGCGGAATTTCCGCAAAGTTCGCCGAGACTCCGACGCAGACAAGGACACCGTCTTCCAAACGCGTAGTGGTGCATCTATGAAGGAGTCGGCTCTGTCAAGGGCTTGTTTGGGTGCACTACCGCATGCACTCGGAGAAGAGCGCCATTTCGCTCTAGCGGGAAAAATCTTGTCATCGCCGACCAAGACTCGCTGCTAATCTCGGCGGGTGGAACTCGGTCCGACCCAGCCATCTATTCGGCCATAACTTCGACCATGATTATTAGTTCGAACTCCCTTGCGGGAGCGGGATGCCCAATCAGTTTGACGGTGATCGACGGCGGACCATGCACCAGCTCTGGGCTACCCCCGTGCAAACCAAACTTCAAAGTCTGCTGATAATCCCATCCCTTGCGCCACATCCAGTACAGTCGCACTGTCAGTTTGCGGGCGATCGCCACTTGGGCGATGGGACGGCCACGATGCATCGCCAGGTGCAGAAACTGACGTCGCCACATGGGCTCATACCGTACCGCTGCGTGAGCGGACTCTATCAGCAAAAAGCGTAGCAGTGTGTTGCCTTGTTCGCTCATGTGCCCCAGGTGCTGGCGGCCGCGTTCCGGAGTGATCGTCGATGCGTCACGTCATCTTATTGCGTCCCTCTAAATCTAGCGCTGCTCGTGTAGCCACAATGGCGCCTTCGGCCTCGATCCGACCGTTTACATCCTTGACGCAATAGCTGATGGTTTTCTTGTGAACATCCAGGCCAATGCAATACATGCTGTCCATGAGGAGCCTCCTTGGGCTGACTCTGCGGGCGATTGGGCAAGAAGAGGCGAAATGATCTTGCGATGGCCATCTCTGAACCCCTAACCGCCTAGGGAGCGCAGTCGCCGGGCGATCTGGCGCGTACGGGCCGCCACAACGAGTCCGTCATGGGAAGCGAAACTCAACACCATGCTCAGCGTTCACTTTCCTCGTGGCTTCCACATCGAGATCGGAGACAGGTATCTTCCGCGCCCGCTGCTCCGTGAACGCCCAGAGGGTTTTCCCGACAATCGCGTAGTTCCGGACCTCGCTGCGATGACCGTCACGAAAAACCAGAATTGTGGGTGTGTTCTCCTCAGCCAGTGGCGAAGGCTCTGGAGGAACCTGTCGAGCCTGCGCCCGCAACGCTTGCTCCTGTCGTAGCTGCTCGATCTCGCTCGTCAGTCGTCCAACCTCTCCGGCCAGATCACTATATCGATCGGTGACGGCCGATGAAGTCTGTTCAGCGACTTGGTACGAGGGTGCTGTATAGACCGGATAGGGCACGAACACCGGTTGGGCAAAGAGGAACCGATTGGGGAAGAAGAACTGCTGGCAGAAAAAGGGATCGAAGAAGGTGCTCGTGAAACAGGAATTGCCGAAAAAAATGTGGACGCGCAAGTCGCGACGAAAGGCTGGCCTAACAAAGATACGCCGCTGACCAAACGAGCGCGGGCTCACGATACGTAAACCACCACGGGAAGGCTGCACGGCACGAAAACTCGGGCCTGCGCTTATTCGTGTGGGAAAGTTCGGGCGCGGCGCGGACCGCATCTGCGCTTTGAGGCTTGGCTGGAAAGCCGCAGCTGCCAAGAAAACCGCTATGGCAGGCAGGCGATACATAAAACACCTGTGTCAACCGTTCGGGGCGAGGGCCGCTCGTTCGCGCTGCTCACCAAGGACGCTACCTCCTATTCTATTGCGGTATGTCACGGAAATGTAAAACCTTTCTCACGGGCGAAAGACGAGAAAAAAAAGGGTGTTCCAAGGCAGCGGAACTTGTACGGCCAAATGTCAGACAAGTCGCAAATGGTAAGCAACTTCAAAACCGGCCGAACCAAGCTCACCTCTAATGAGGTTTCTGATATGAAGGTGCGGGTATATGGCAACACTGCGGTGATCACCGGCAAGGCTGATGTCGCGGGAACGATGGCGGGAAAAGATGCCAAGGGCCAAATCATGTTCGCACGTGTCTATGTCAAGAAAGGCGGCAGTTGGCAATTTGTGTGCATGGTCATGCGTGGGTGGACTGCCCCGACGTATACGCCTACACAGTTTCGTGACCTCGTGTATGACCCAAAGGTCCACGCACCCATCTGTTTCAATCCAGCGGCATCGCGAACCGTAATGCCGTATTACGAGTTGCGAAGCAAACTTGCGATGGTGGGCAAAGCACCGGAGCAGATCGCCGAAGGTATTCAGGCAGCCTATGCCAAAGGCGTGCTGCCCAAGAGGGACGAGGTCAGTTTCGCGTACATGTGGTCTGCGGATCAACATCTCGCACCCGGAATCGGCCATTGGCATCCGCACATGATGGTCTTCTCCCGTACTACGAGAACTCGATGCTCGGTGGCAATGACTTCGGTCCCCCGATTCCGATCGTGACAGACGATGGGGGGAACTCCGTTTGCGGTAGTCGTAATACCAGTGGACGACAAACTAGCCATCAAAGCCCAAGCGAAGTAGAGGGGCATCCGCAATCCGGAGATGCCGATTCCGCCGCGATCATCCCTTGGTTGTGACGCGGTCGCATAATCACTTCGGTTTTTCGAGAGAAAATCGGCCCTTGGCGGCCGGCGAAAACAGCGTACCGATGGAGCCGGTGACCGCAATGTGAAAGCTCTTCTCCGCGGGAACATTGTCGACGCCGTCCACCAGCAAGCGTACCGTGTGGTCGCCGGCGTAGGTGTAGGCATGAGTGACCTTGTGTCCCTCGCCGGTAACGCCATCGCCAAAATTCCAACGATAGGAGAGGGCCGGCACTCCGTTCGGATCCGATTCCGCGGAGAAGGTCACGGGCTGGCCCACGGTCGCGGCGGAGGGCACCTCCGCAGTGATGCTGGGCGCCGCCGCGGGCACGGAGCGATCGATGATCTCGACCAGGCGAACCGAGTGAGGAGGCTGCTGTGGCAGGCTGATGGCACCGCTCTGAACAGGGATAGTCTTGCCTTCAGCAAGGACGTCAAAGGCCTGGTATTGCCCCGCGGCGGGCAGGTTCAAATCCGCGAGCCGGAGAGTGTGCGATTGCTGCTGGTTGGTCCAGTTGAAGGCCGCCAGCATGGATTGCCGCCGGTCCTCCTGTAGGAAGAAGATGCTGGGCATCTCATCCTCAACACGGTAGCTCATCAGGTCCCGGGGGACTGCGGCGCGCCCCAGACGTACCATTTGCAGCAGCTGACGATTTTGCGCCAGCGCCAGCCGGTCCGCATCCGCGCCCAGCGTTGGCAGGTCGTCGCCAATCTCGAACATGCCGCCGGACACTGCCGACAAGACGATGGAGACCTGCGCCTCAGGCAGCGTCAGCGGACGCTTCCCGCCATGCCAGGCGTGCTCCGACACGGTTTGACGGGAGACCGTGAAGGCGTCCGGGTCCGAAATATAGAAATTCCGATTCATGTAGTAACGGGCCGCGATGCCGGGCGCTGCTTCGCGGCTGGCATCGAAGGTGTGGCCGGTGTCCACGGATATGCGCCCCGCATCGACGTAGCCCACGGGGTTGAGCATGGGGCTGCCGTCCTTATCGAGCAATACGGAGTTCCCCACGGCTTCGCGGATGACTCCCAACCCGATGCGCTGCGCTTCCAGGGCAGTTGTGTTGGGACGATAGTAGCGCCCCTCAACGCAGGAGTCGTCCATGAAATCCATCTTGATGTAATGCACGCCCCAGTCGTTCACCAGGGTCGCATAAGTCTGGCGCAGATATTCCTGTGCTCCAGGATTGGTGGGATCGAGCGCATAAAGCTGGTCTTTGTTCTCGGTGACGTGGCCCAGGTGAACCGGCTTGCCACTGGCGTTGTGTACCAGCCAGTCCGGGTGATTGTGATAAACCCAGGCGCGCTCGGAGACTTCAAACGGAGCCGTCCACACGCCGAACGTGAGTCCCAGGTGACGCACGACATCGCCGAGGGGCCTCATGCCATCGGGAAAGAGGCCGGCATCGGGAGTTGCGTATTCCCCTCGCGCATACTGGTAGCCTTCGTCGATATGGAAGAAGTCATAGCCGAGCGATTTCAGGTGTTCGGCAAGCCAGCGTGCGTTGGTCAGGGCCGTGCCTTGGTTGAGTCCGAAGTAGTATGCCGTCCAGCTCCACCAACCCATCGGCGTGGGCGCACTCACGCGCGGGTTATGCAACTCACGGATGGTGGCGCCATACGTTTCCAGCTGGGCGTGGTAATCGGGCCCGGCCGCGACCATGAGCCGTTCGGAAGCGAGGCTCTCGCCGGGTTTGACCGGCAGGCTCAGCTCGATCTGGTCTTCCGGTGGAGACTCCTGCAGCGACTCGCCTTTTAGAATCTCGGTGGTGCCTGTGGAATCAGCCGTGAATGAGGCCACCCTGCTTCCCGTTTCAGAGGAACGCGTCTGCAGATGGAAAATGGTGAGAAATCGCTCTGAGGTCAGCGCCCCCAGGAAAATGCGCGATGCATTCCGTTCGGCGCTTTGCCCAGATCGTAGATGACCATCTCGGGGCGGT
>Ga0209801_1000761_pt1 | contig 20903 bp, 15 predicted proteins | sample GraSoiAngelo_127_FD_185884 | JGI IMG/M metagenome (GOLD analysis project Ga0209801, IMG submission 185884) | Grasslands soil microbial communities from the Angelo Coastal Reserve, California, USA - 14_0927_09_40cm (SPAdes) (version 2) | ecosystem: Environmental > Terrestrial > Soil > Grasslands ... | reverse complement strand
CCGGGAAATATACTTGGCCGCCTGTCCGGTCGTGAGTCCTTCGTGCAGCATTACTCACATTTACACACATCCTACTCACCTAGGTCAAGCTCCTTCCCTAGTGATCCGTCGTTCGCACCACTTGCTCCTCTCCTAGGTTTTTCGGCTCTCTGGCGCTCGATCGGCTCCCTTCAGCTGTCTGCATCGAGCTGTTTAGGAGTCGCAGATCTTCCCCAGGTCAAGTTTCATTCCCCCGAAGAGAAAATGCAACAGGGGCGTCTAAAACGGCTCACATCAAAGGGGGTACCAGTCTCTGGGCCAACTAATGATGTCTAGATCTGGTTATCGAAAGAAGGCTTGCTGACGGGTTCCGGTGGGTTCGGGCGACGGACGGGAAAAGTGCTTCGAGGGGCGCCCCACAGCAGTCTCAATAATTTCCTCTTAGGGCGTAACCCACGTCAAAGGGCAGCTTGCCATCCACGCGGAGGACTTTCACCGAACTGTTGATGGAATAGACGTCGATAATTCCCACTGCCCCTGGCGTGGTTTCCACCAGGTGCAGCAGATCTTCGTCGCTGGCCACGATCTTTACTGTCACGTGAGACTCGTTCAGCTTGGCAATCGCGGCCTTGGGGTCGCCGCTGGAGTCGCCGAAAAGCTTCTGCACCGCCACGCGCATCTCGGGAGACTCGGGATTCCTGATAACGAGAGTGAAGCTCTTTCCGTCCGGCCAAGCCTTCTGGATGCCCTTGCACAATTTGCTGAGTTCGGCCAGTGGGATATCCGAGAGCTTACTCCCCATGGACACGACCACCGCCATGTTCTTGACCGCAGCAAGGGTTAAACCGCCAAGCATCGAAGCAATACAAAAAAGGGCCGTGCTGCGCAGCCATTTCCCGCGTACATTCTGCTTCATAACGCCCCAGCTCACTTTCAGGCAGGTTACCCACAGTATGTTCAAGCCTCATTGTCCGGAGCAAGTCCCGGTTTTTCGCCCTGTGCCCAACTGTGCGCCTCCCTTTGTCCTCAATCGGTTAACCCCTTCTTTATCATCACGCACACCTGTCCTACAGGCCAGTATCCCCGCACCCGTACACCGCGCTAGCCTGTCAATCCGGGCTCATTTCTGTTCCCCTTTGGGAAACGGAGACTGTTTGGCATGAAACGATATGCGGCGCGCTCTTTCTTTCTAATCTCACTTTCGCTCTTGGCCGTCGGCGCTCGGGCACAAACTCCCGCCTCGCGCGTCGCGGAAACCGCAAGCCGCGCGGCCAGGCACACCCCGCCGATGGTGTCCAGTGGGCAGCGCCTCTTTGGCGCCATCCCTATCTCCACGCAATCCGGAGAGGCCCGCAAGTTCATCGAACTAGCGTGGGACAAATACGAAAACTCAATGTTTGACGACGCATTAGTGAATGCCCGTCACGCCACGGAAAAGGACCCGCAGTCTGCTCTGAGCCAGGCCCTGCTTTCCTTCGTTGCCCGGCGCGGTATTCCCAACTCAGTGGCGCTGGCGAAAGCCAAATCTCTTCTCCCCCGCACCACAACCGACGAGCAACTTCTTGTTCGCTGGATGACCAGCATTCAAGAGCGCGACCTTCTCCCCGCGATCATGAACATGAACGACCTCCTGAAGCGCTACCCCAAAGACAAGCATGTCCTTTATCTCACTGCGGAATGGTTGTATCTCCAGCAGGACTACGATCGGGCGCGGACCATGATGCAGGCGGCTTTGCAAATCGATCGAAATTTCCCCGCGGTCCTGAACAGACTCGGCTATGTGTATGCTGAAACTGGTGAACCCGCAAACGCAGTCGCCTCCTTGGAACGATACGCGGAAGTGGAACCAGGCTCCCCTAATCCGGAGGACTCGCTGGGCAGGGTTCTGCGAACCACCGGTGATGATCGCGGTTCCCTAGAGCACTTCGGTGCAGCTTTGCAGATCGATCCCACCTATTTCGCCTCCCAGGTCGGACTGGGAGACACGTTGACGCTGATGGGCGACTTCAGCAGCGCACGAAAGGAATACGATCGCGCCTCTCAAATCGCGGAAAATTCGCGCGACGAACTCTACGCCGAATTTCAGAAGGCGCTGGTCTATTTCTGGGAGGGAAACGCTGCCGAGGGCCGCCACGAGCTTGCCGCGCTCTCAGAACGAGCCGCTATCAAAAAAGAACCCAACATGCAATTTGCCATCGCCTTGGGACGCGCCATGCTTGCCGCCAATTCTCCGGACGAAGTCGAGCAACTCGGCACTCTGGCTGTTTTTTTGGAACGGCCCCTGGCCGGCATGAGCGAATCGGACCGCGGGATCGCCCGCGCCACGGTGCTCCGCGAACGTGTGCGAGTGGCCGCACTGAGCGGACTCGCGGACCTCGCCTCCAGCACGATCTCCAAACTCGAAGACCTCGCGGCATCCTCCCGCGATCTTGTCATCGAAAATGCTTATGAATCCGCGCGTGGCTTTGCGCTCTTCCTACAGCGTGACTATCTAGACGCCGCCGACGAACTGGCCGCGGACTCCCATTCGCCGCTGGTGCTCCGGCAGCTGGCCATCACTCAGGAAAAACTGGAAAAGCCCGATGCGGCGCAATCAACTCGCACGCGCCTGCAATACCAGCGAGGAGCAACCGTCGAGTGGTTTCTGGTCACGCACCCAGAGACCGACACATCTCGCTAGCCTTCTCAGAAGGCAATGGAGATTGGCCCACTGGAGATCTCTTGGCCTTGGGACCCCGGTTTAATTTCTTGGCTAGGCCTTTTTCACCAGTCGCGTGATCCACACCAGAATCACCGCGCCAACAAACGCGACGATGATCGAGCCAAGAATGCCTCCGCCTGGCCAAATGCCGAGCATCCCAAACACCCAGCCGCCGACGATGCCGCCGAGGATGCCGAGGACGATGTCAATCACCACGCCGTATCCGCCGCCCCTCATCACTTTTCCGGCGAGCCAGCCGGCGATCAACCCAACCACAATCCAGTAGAACAATCCCATGTTTGCCCCTCGTCTTTCTCCCTGCGAGTGTAGCTCCCCGTGCCGCGCGTCCTTTTTAGAACCTGACTTGCACAATGTCAACGGCGCGGCTTACACTGGCTCACCAGACCCAGCCGCAACGGAGCGTTGATGATTTCTCGCATTCGGTTATTTGCTCTCCTGCTGCTGGCATTCGCTCTGACTAGCGCCGCCTGCTCCAAGACACGGAAAGACGCGGCTTCCACCTCCCTCTCTGGCACGCGTCCTACCATCATCTTCATGACCGACTTTGGCACCTCCAACGATGCCGTAGCCATCTGCAAGGCCGTCATGCTGGGCATCGCCCCGGACGCCCGTATCATGGACCTCACCCACCAGGTGACTCCCTACTCCATCGAGGACGCATCGCGCTTCCTGGAAGCGGTGTCCCCTTACTATCCGGCTGGAGCGGTCTTTGTGGCGGTGGTCGACCCCGGAGTCGGTACGTCACGCAAGCCGATGGTGGTCAAGTCAAAAAAGGGTCAGTATTTTGTTCTTCCGGACAATGGCCTGGTCACGCCGGTAATTGATCGCGACGGTCTGGATTCCGCGCGCGAGATCACCAATCCAAACTGGATGATTCAATCTGCGATTTCTTCCACTTTTCACGGCCGCGACATCTTTTCTCCAGCTGGCGCACACCTCGCCGCCGGATGGGATTTCAATCTCGTCGGCCCCGAGATCCCGCAACTCGTCCGACTTACTCCGAGAACTTCCACGCTCACCGACAAAGGCATCTCCGGCGACATCATCGCGCTCGACGATCCCTTCGGCTCTCTGGTCACCGACATTCCTGGCGACGAATTCAAGAAGCTCGGCTACAACCTGGGCGACAAACTCCGGATCGAAATCAATAAGAAATCGGTGAGTCTGCCTTATGTGAAAACTTTCATGGATGCGCCCGTCGGCGATGCGCTTCTGTTCATCGATTCTCGCGACCGCGTCAGCATTGCCGTCAACCAGGGCAACTACTCCAAGAAGTTCAACGTCGAGCCTCCCGGTGCCATCTTCATTCCGCGCAAAGGCGCCCCGCTCACAGAAAAGTAAATCGGCTCTCACCTTGAAGTGAACCAGGTTCGCCTCAGGATCTTAACCTGCACTTTGTGCTGCGGAGCCTCCTGGGGTGATTCTCCGTCCAGCCACGATTGCTCCTTTCGTCTCAATCATGCAATCTTGCCGAGAACGCCCACAAGCTCTCTGCTATCCTGCCACCATGGAAAACCGTTCCTTCGGCGACGTCGGTGGCACTCCCGGCGGCCTGGGCCATTTCCTGATCGGCATCATCATGAGTAGCCTGGGGGGCTACTTCCTGGCCAATCAGGTCAGCGTGGTCGGTTCCTTTTGGAGCTTTTTCGGCGCGAACACTTTCGGCATCACCCTGATCCCTATGCTTTTCGGCGTGGGTCTGCTGTTCTGGAACGGTCGCAGCACAGCCGGCTGGGTTCTCACTCTTCTAGGTTCGCTCTTCATCTTCGCGGGCGTGCTCGCCAACATGCACATCTATTTTCGCCCCACTAGTCTTTTCAACACCCTCATCATGCTGGTCCTCCTTGTCGGCGGACTTGGCCTCATCGCCCGCTCGCTGCGCGCGCATCCTCCTTCCTGACGTTCCACTGTTGATACCCGTCTCCAGGTGCCAGATTTTAGGGAACTTCTCCTACCATCTGTCGTATCACCCTCTCAGATCGTCCGGTGAAGGTACCTGTTGATCAGGCACGATCAGGGTGGTGGAGCCCGATGGAATCCTTCAAAAGCCAACTCCAGCAGGTCCTGCGAAGACTCGGTCTTGCCCCGATGTTCACGGCCATCACCATCGTCACGCTGGCCGCTGGCGTGGGGGCCAACACCGTTGTTTTCAGCGTCCTCGAAGGTGTCCTGCTCAAGCCCCTGCCCTATCCCAAACCCGACGAACTAGTAGGTGTGTGGCTTACCGCACCCGGCATCCAGCTCAAGGACGCCGAATTGTCCCCCTCCGACTACTTCATCTACCGCGAACAAAACCGCACCCTGCAGGATATTGGCCTGTATCAAGGCGACTCGGTGAGTGTGACCGGTGTTGCCGAACCCGAGCAGGTCCCCGCCTTGCGCGTCACGGACGGCACTCTCCCTCTCCTCGGCATTCCTCCGCTGCTCGGTCGCGGCTTCAGCAAACAAGATGATTCGCCGGGCGCTCCCGAAACCGTCATGCTTACTTACGGTTATTGGCGTCGCAAGTTTGGCGGCGACTCCTCCGTGATCGGCCGCAACATCATCGTGGATGGCAAGAGCCGCCAAATTATTGGCGTTTTGCCGCAGCGCTTTCATTTCCTCGATGACGATGATCCCGCCGTGATTACCCCGTTCCAGTTTGACCGCAACAAGATTCACCTCGGCAATTTCAGCTACGACGGTCTCGCCAGACTCAGGCCCGGCGTCACCCTCGAGCAGGTCAACGCCGACGTTGCTCGCATGCTTCCGATTGTTATGACTTCCTTTCCCGCTCCGCCAGGTTTCGGCCTCAAGCTCTTTGAAGACGCGCACATCGGCCCCAACGTCCGCCCTCTGAAGCGCGACGTCGTCGGCGACGTGGGCCGCGTGCTCTGGGTTCTCATGGGCTCGATTGGTATGGTCCTTCTGATCGCCTGCGCCAATGTCGCCAATCTGCTGCTCGTCCGCGTCGAGGGCCGCCGTCAGGAACTGGCCGTGCGCGCCGCCTTGGGTGCCGGCCGCGGACGCATCGCTGCCGATCTTCTGCTCGAAAGTGTCATTCTCGGATTGCTGGGCAGCGCCGTCGGTTTGGGTCTCGCCTACACCGCTCTGCGCATTCTTGCCGCTGTCGCTCCAGCGGGGCTTCCTCGCGTCCGTGAAATCGGCATTGATGGATCGGTTCTGCTCTTCACGCTCGTGATTTCCCTCTTTGCCAGCATGCTGTTTGGTTCCATTCCCATCATCAAGTACGCCGGAGTGCGTCTCAGCACCGGCATCCGCCAGGGCGGACGCGCTCTCAGCCAGAGCAAGGAGCAACACCGCGCGCGCAGCGTCCTCGTCGTGGTCCAAGTCGCCCTCGCGCTCGTCTTGTTGATCTGCTCCGGCTTGATGATTCGGACCTTCCGCGCCCTCACCAACGTCAACCCCGGGTTCGCCGAGCCCGCCGCGTTGCAAACTTTCCGCATCTCGATTCTTAAGTCACAGGCGAAAGGAGACGAACAGGTTGTCCGCAGGCAAGAGGAGATCTCGCATAGGCTCGCCGCGATTCCGGGGGTATCTTCTGTCGGAATCAGCTCCAAAATCCCAATGACCGGCGGAGGCTGGCACGATCCCATCTTCATCGAGGACCGTACTTACGCCGAAGGCCAGCTCCCGCCGCTCCGCGGCTTCAAATTCATTTCGCCCGAATACCTAGGCGTTCTTGGCACACCGCTGGTGGCCGGCCGTGGAATCACCTGGAACGACACCTACAGGAAAATCCCTGTCGCCATGGTGTCTGAAAGTCTGGCTCGTGAGTATTGGCCCGATCCCTCCGGCGCGCTCGGCAAACGCATCCGTGTCGGCTCTAAGGACGACTGGCGGGAAATCATCGGTGTGGTTGGTGACGTTTACGATGAAGGGGTCAGCAAACCAGCCACTACGTCTGTCTATTGGCCCCTCATGATGGATCACTTCGAGAGCGATGAGTCCATGTCCATGCGCGACGTAGCGTTCGTCCTTCGCAGCACGCGCACCGGCTCGGAGAGTTTCTTGAACGAGGTCCGGCAAGCGGTCTGGTCCATCAATCCGAATCTTCCACTTGCCGACGTCCACGCTCTGGACTTCTATTACAAGCGCTCTATGGCCCGGACTTCCTTCACCCTGATCATGCTCGGTGTTGCCGGCAGCATGGCGTTGTTGCTCGGGGTCGTCGGCATCTATGGCGTGATCGCCTATTCCGTCTCCCAGCGCACCCGCGAGATCGGCATTCGCATGGCCCTCGGCGCCCAGCACCAAACGCTTACCAGCATGTTCGTCCGCCACGGCCTGGCGCTGACGGGCATAGGTGTCGGCTGCGGACTTGCCGTGGCCGTCGTCGTGATGCGTCTAATGTCGTCCCTGCTTTTCAAAGTGAGTCCCGTCGACCCGGTTGCCTATGGTGCTGCCTCCTTCGGCCTGGTAGCCACCGCATTCCTGGCCAGCTACCTGCCTTCGCGCCGCGCCTCCGTGGTCGATCCCGTGGAGGCCCTCCGCGCCGAGTAACCATTAGCCCGCATCTCTTTTAACCGTGGCAAGCCATGGAGTCGCCTCGCCGGCTGTGGCCATGGCTCACGCTGATTGCCTGGTCTAGGCATTGCAGGTGTGTTTCGATTAAGGGCTTGGCCACAAAAATTCGAGACACACTTGAGGCCAATATCTAGTACCCTCGTCTTCGTTCTTGCCAGCCCGAGGGGCGACTAGAAGGCTAGAAGTGCCACTGGCTCCTGCGACCAAACCTACCTGAGGGCTAGCTTGGTGGCACGGCCAATGCTGGCTGTGCTCTTTGATCTCTTCCGAATCATCAACCTGTCGGTGCCTCGAAGAAGGATCAACATCCATTCTCTTTTTCTCTGGCTGAGTGAATTACCGCCAAAGAGTTGCATTTCCCTGGGATCGGACCAACAATACAGTGGAACTCTCCACCTGCGAGGTCCCGCCATGCCCGAAGCCGTGATTGTCTCCGCCGTCCGCACTCCCGTTGGCCGTGCCTACAAAGGCTCGTTGCGCGCCACCCGTCCTGACGATCTCGCCGCCCTTTCCATCAAGCAAGCACTTGCCCGTGTTCCCGGCCTTGAGGCAAAAGAAATTGACGACGTGATTCTGGGCTGCGCTATGCCCGAAGGCGAACAGGGCATGAACGTCGCACGCATCGCCGCACTCCGCGCCGGCCTCCCCGTTGAAACCAGCGCGATGACCATCAACCGCTTCTGCTCTTCCGGTTTGCAAGCCATCGCCCTGGCCGCCGAACGCATCCGGGCCGGCTCCGCCGAAGTCATCGTCGCCGGCGGCACCGAATCCATGTCCATGGTGCCCATGGGCGGCAACAAGATTTCGCCCAATCCGTGGCTCGTCGACAACTATCCCGACGCTTACATCAACATGGGCTTGGGCACGGAAAACATCGCGCGCAAATTCGGCATCACCCGCGAGCAGGCCGACCAGTTCTCCGCCGAATCCCACCGGAAAGCTCTCGCCGCCATGGCCGCCGGAAATTTCAAGGACGAAACAATCCCCGTGGAAGTAAAAATCACCTCGCTCCCGAACGGCAACGGCTCTTCTTCCGGCGCCGGCGTGCCCCATGCTTCGCGCGGTGTTGGCGCGGGTGGGACGGTGAAGCCCACAACACAAACGTTCACATTTTCAACCGACGAACTCCCCCGTGCCGACACGAACCTAGAGGTCCTCGCGAAATTGAAGCCCGCATTCCAACTGAAAGGAACGGTCACGGCGGGAAATAGCTCCCCCATGAGTGATGGAGCGGCGGCAACCGTCCTGATGAGCGATGCTCGCGCAAGATCTCTTGGACTGAAACCGCTGGCGCGATTCGTCGCCTTTGCCACGGCCGGCGTGCTACCCGAAGAGTTCGGCATCGGTCCCGTTCAAGCCATCCCCAAAGCGCTGAAGCTCGCAGGTCTCTCGCTCAGCGACATCGCCGTGATCGAGCTCAACGAAGCTTTCGCTGCACAATCGCTCGCTGTGATTCAGCAAGCCGGCCTCGACGCCTCGCGCGTCAATCCCAATGGCGGCGCCATCGCCCTCGGCCACCCGCTCGGCTGCACCGGCGCAAAACTCACCGCTACCATTCTTCGCGAACTCCGGCGCAAAAATGCCCGCTACGGCATGGTCACCATGTGCATTGGCGGTGGCATGGGCGCCGCCGGCATCTTCGAGCGTCTGTAGCACAGGTTTTAGTCCATGTCTGGCGGGCGAAAAGTTTGTCCTGTTTTTGTGGCGCCGGCATATTTGCGGGCTTTGTCGGCCAGCCCGGAACGCAGCTGGCTTTGATGGTATGGCCCGCAGGCTTCGTCTTTGTAGCGGCGAGTTTATCTCGCCATCTTGCTTTTGGCAGTGGGTTTGCTTCCGACGGAGGTCAGGAGATGAGGCCGCTTCTTTGTTCGTTCCTGCTTCTTTTCGCATTTTCTCTCAGCACCAAGGCGCCGGTTGCTGTTCCCATCCCGAAGGAGCCGCATCATCATCTGGTACTGGAAAACTCCTACGTCCGCGTATTCCGCGTGAGTGTTCCCGCGCACGATGCCACACTTCTCCATCAGCACGATGTGCCCTATGTCTACGTGGCGCTCGGCCCCGGCGACGTCATCAACGCTGTCGCCGGCAAACCGGAAGCCCGCATGGTAATGACGGACGGGCAAGTCGGCTACTCCGATGGCGGCTTCGCCCATGTCGCCCGTACCGACTCCGGCCTGATCTTGAACAATATCATCATCGAATTGCTAAAGCCTCAGGGCCGACCCCGCAATCTTTGCGCGCAAATCGTGCCAGGCGCTGAAGCCGCTCCTTGCGGGATAACGCTTGCGGACAAACAAAAGAGTTATTTCATCGAGCCGCAGTTTGAAACTGCGGAAATGACCGTGGATCAAATCCAGATTGGTCCGAAAGCAGGGAAGCTCGGAACGATTCCACAGACAGAATCCCTGCTCGTGGCACTGAACGAATCTGAAATCCAAATCGATGTGGAAGGCCAGCCCACAAGAACCCTGAGCCCGGGAGAAGTGATTTGGCTTCAGGCCGGCTCGCTCGAAACGCTATCGATTCCGGGGAAAAAATCTGCCCGCTATCTTCAACTCAGTTTCAAGGACAGTGGCGCAAGCGCAAGACCGTAAGTAGCGACAGCGGTTATGGGTTCCACGCGCACGAGCAACGTTTCACGCGCATCTTTCATGGTCATGCACTCTCGGCTCTCGATGTTCACCGTTTCCGAAGGCCTACGCTTTGTCGGCTCTTTCCCTGGCGTCTGCGGTCATGACTGACAATCGAAGTGGCCCACGGGCCCCTCCAGAATGAAACGCGTTGATCAGCGAATTCCCGCCCGAGCTTGCCAGTTCACTTCTTCGCCTTCCACAGCCCCACCGTATTGCCTTCCGGATCTTGCATCCACGCGAATGTTCCGGTGGGAATCTCCACCGGAGGAACGAGCATCTTTCCGCCGAGTGATTTTGCTTTTTCCAGATAAGCGCCTACGTCGTCCACGCCCACATAGAAAATCGTGTAGTGATGCGGCTCATGCCCCAAGCGCGGTGATGTGGCCGGTGATGCCGCCGGCTTCCGCCGCGATCATTGCGGCAGGCCCCATCGCGTCGACCTTCCAATCGAAGAGTTGCTTTTAAAATTCCTGCGTCTTTCGACTGTCCTTGCATCCAATTTCGAAATGCACCACCGGGCGTCCCATGCGTCCTCCTGTGTTAGGTCAACACGTCTTGCAAATGTGGCGGCCATTCTATCTCGAATTTCTCGATCTGCTCTTGTGAAACGCCAAAGGCCGAGAGCCACACTTGAACGTCGATTTTTTTCCCGCGCACCTTTGATGGTGACTCCGCAAAGCGCGCCGTTGAGCTCGCGCAGGCTGACGCAAAATCCGCGTAGCGCGCGCACGAACTCTAACGCGTCCGGAATAATTTTCCGCGGCCGCCGCTTCCAGCGCGAGTCGCACTGAGGCTGCAGCCGGGAGTTCGCATCGATGGCAAAAATTCCGCCGGCTTCGAGGAGACGCGCACAGGTCTCGGCGCGAGAGACTCACTTTATGCCGCGGCCAAGCAAACTCGGCGGAGAGCGGCGCGATGCTGATCGAGCGCCCACAGCAAACCGAGCAGCATAAACCCCCAGCGGCAATCGGCCGACGCAGTGGACTTCGAGTTCAGGTGGCCTTACAAGAAAGGAACCATAATTAGTCGGCGGCGTAGCGGCGGAAGAAGGAATCGGGCTTCCAGCGGGGACGCGCGGCGATGTTGGCGGTGTCGAGGAGCAGGCGACGCGTAAATTCCTCGTAGCTTGCCGCAGTCTGGAGATCGACGGGTTGGTTCACATCGTCGGATGGAGCGTGATAGCGGTTGGTGAGCCAGTCCTTGAAGATTTTTTGCTCGGGCGTGCCGAGCTCGAAGCCCACGTCGACTTTGACGGCGGGAACGCCCTTCTTGATGAAGCTGTACTGATCGCTGCGGATGAACGCGTTGCGCAGCGGTTCGGGATCGGGGATGGGTTTCAGGCCCATGGACTGCGCAATGGCAGCGGCGCGCGTGCCGAGGTCGGATTCCTCGATGCCTTCAATCTTGAGGATCTTCAGCGGGACGATGGGCAGAAACATGTCCACGTTGATGTCGGCGACGATGGACTTCGGCGCGACGGTGGGATGGGCGGCGAAGTACTTGGAACCGAGAAGACCTTTTTCTTCGGCGGTGACCAGGAGGAAGAGGATCGAGCGCTGAAGTTTTTCAGGATGAGCCTTGAGGCTCGCGGCGATGTCCATCACGAGAGCACTGCCGGAGCCGTCGTCCATGGCGCCATTGTAGATGCGGTCGCCGTTGATGGGCGCGCCGATGCCGACATGGTCGATGTGCGCGGAGAGGACGATGAATTCGTTCTTGAGGGCGGGATCGGAGCCGGTGAGTTTGGCAACGATATTGGAGGATTCTAGCGTTCTGGTGAGGATGACGGCGTTCGCTTGGAGCGAAACGGCCAAGTCGAAGCGCGGAAGGGGTTTGCGATCTTTGCCCAGGGCAGCGATCTCGGCAAAGGTGTGGCCGGAGCCTGTGAACAGCGGTTCGGCGGAAGCGGGGTTGCAGGCCACCCCCAATTCAAGGCCGGGAGTTTCATTGAACTCGGGATCGGCGAGATCCATAGAGGGGTGATTGCGGTTGACGGAGATGCGGGACCAGGGAATGTCCATGGAGGCGGGATTGAAAATGGAAATGATGCCGATAGCGCCAGCTGCGTGCAGGAATCTCCAGCGCTCTCCGGCGGTTTGATAGTGTGAGGCAAGGGCCGTGGGGATGTCCGAAGGAGAGCCGGCGAGATAGACAACGATTTTTCCTTTCAGGTCGAGGCCGGCGAGTTCATCGAGATTTTTTTCCGGGATTTGCAGGCCGTAGCCGACAAAGACCAGAGGCGCGGTGAGCGTGGCGGAAGTGTGCGTGGCGCGTGTATTGATGTACGCGTCGTCGGCGAAAGAGAGAGATTTGGATTGGCCGCCCGCAACCAGGGCCAAGGAGGATTTGGCTTCGTCGACCTGATATTGATTGAAATGCACGGGCTGGTAGAAACCATTACTGCCGGCAGGCTGGAGATTGGCCTTTTGGAGTTGCTCGACGGCATAGGCCTGAGCTTTCTGAAGACCTTCGCTGCCGGTGTCGCGGCCTTCGAGGGAATCATCGGCGAGGAATTTGACGTGCGACCACCAGGAGTGGCCATCGAAGTGGGAAGCGGGTGGCGTCTGCTGGGCTGGGGAATTGACAGCAGAGGCGAGGAAAAGAATCCAAGACAGAGTCTTGCGCATGAGTTTCTCCGCTAGCGAAATTAGAGGCTAGAGGATAACAGGGGCGACGGCGAAGAGTCACGCGGGGCGCGGCCTCCGGACGGCTAGACCTCACGGTGCGGAGACCATCGGCAGCTCAATGAAACTTGCTTGGCCGGGCGCATGGTAGATGCGCTGAGTGGCTTGGCGATAGTCACCAGGCTTGGCCCAGAAAATGTTGGCAACGAACGTCTGGGGATTGCGGTCGTAGAGCGGAAACCAGGCGGACTGGATGTGGACCATGATGCGGTGGCCGGGGAGGAAGACATGATTTGCGTTGGGAAGCGCGAAGCGATAAAGGAGCGGCTTGTCGGAGGCAATGGCCTTGGGCGTCTCAAAACTCTCGCGGTAGCGGCCGCGGAAGATGTCGGCCGAAACCATCAATTGATAGCCGCCCATGGCTGGCTGTCCGGCCACCTCGTCGGGATAGACGTCGATCAACTTGACCACCCAGTCGGAGTCGGTGCCGCTCGTGGAGGCAACCAGATTGGCGACGGGTGGCCCGCTGATCTTCACGGGTGCGTCCAGGACAGCGGAGACGAACACGACTACGTCCGGGCGGCCGGACGCTTCCCGCTGGTCGTCCACGAGCCACTGGGACCAGGTCAAGCCGTTGGAGTAGCCCATGGGTTGGCTAGGACGTGGGCGGAAGGGCACGGGCTTGGCGGGGTCGGAGACGTATTCGTCGAAGGCAGGATCACTTGGCGCCGGTGCAACATAGCTGAGCTTCAAACCAGCGTTGAGATAGAGAGGCGTGGGTCGCACGGTGCAGCCGCTGGCGCAGCCTGAAGGCCAAGCGGGCAGACGCCGCCATTTGTTCGTCCCGGTTTCATAGGCAGAGACGGGCGGGAGGTCCGCCTGGGGGGCGCCGTCCTTGAGGTATTGGTCAAGGAAGGGCCGCAGGATCTCTCGCTGAAAGTAGAGTGAGGTATTGCTGTTGAACTTCAAGGCGCCGAGCGTGCTGCCGTCATCGATCTCCTGGCCGTGATGCCAAGGCCCCAGGACCAGAAAGACCTTGTGGTTGTCCGTGTCTTTCGGTTTGATCGCTTTGTAGACGGCCATCGCGCCATAGATGTCCTCCTGATCCCAGAGGCTGTGCACCAGCATCACCGGCACTTTTAGGGGTTGCGCCGCCAACACACGGTCCACCGCCTGTTCGCGCCAAAAGGCGTCGTAGCTGGGATGTTCGAGAATTTTCCGCCAGAAGCCGACCTGTTCGAGGCCATGACGACGGCCCAGCTCACCAGCCGAGCCGGCCTGCATGAATTCGTCGTAATCGTCAAAGTGGCTGGTCCACCATTTGGCCTTGTTGTCGCGACTGGCCTCCTGTTCGTAGATGTAGGCCATATTCTGTTGTCGAAACGCTCCGTAGTGGAACCAATCGTCGCCCATCCACCCGTCGACCATAGGGTTCATCGGCACGGACACTTTGAGGGCCGGATGCGGATTGACGAGGGCCATCAACGGAGTGAACCCATCGTAAGAAATCCCCAGGATGCCGACCTTGCCGTTGGTTTCCGGGATGTTTTTCACCAGCCAGTCGATAGTGTCGTAGGTGTCCGTGGCGTGGTCGACCAGTGTGGGGTTCAACGGCCCGCGCAGCGGCCGGTTCATCACATAGTCGCCCTCCGAATCGTACTTGCCGCGCACATCCTGGACGACCCGAATGTAACCGCCTTCGACGATGACCTCAGTGGCGTTGTCATAGCCGCTCAAGATCGGGCCGAGGTGGGAGCTGCGCGCGTGGGAGGTGAGATCGGTGGCGTCGTAGGGTGTGCGGGTCAGCAGGATCGGCGCGTTTTTGGCTCCTTTGGGGACGAGGATGACGGTGTGCAGCTTTACGCCGTCGCGCATGGGGATCATCACCTCGCGCCGCAGGTAATCGAAGCTATCGGTGACGGGATTCAATTTGGCGGGCGTTTCGTTGGGCAAGGTGGCGGGAGCGGATGGCGGCGGAGCCTGGGCGGCGATGAGTTTGGGGAACAAGAGGACGCCCAGCACGGGCGCGAGCGACAGCAGAGCACGAATCTGATCGATCAGCCTCATAGGAATTCCTCAGTGGTGCGTAAGATGGCGTTGGATTATATCCTTGGTTTGCCACCGCGCACCACCTGCAGAGACTAGGGGCGGTGTCGCACCGTGAGTGAAAACCGATTCGACACCGGCAACTTAACGATGTTTACTGCATCATTTTGCGGGCGTAAGATGGGTTGGAAGGGTCAGGGCGTCCCACTTTAAGCCAAGGTCTGACCAAATCCCATTTATTGCAAGCGTCCCCCGCTAGGAGCGACCAAGATGGCCACCGCTACCCTCACCAAGCCTGCCGCAAAGGGAGGCAGCTTTCTCCTGGAATCGCCGCAACCGGGCGACATCTTTACGCCCGCGGACCTGACGGACGATCAGAAGCTGATCGGGCAGACGGCTGAGGAATTTGTCCTGAAGGAAGTTTTTCCTTTCATCAAAGAACTCGAAAATAAGAAGGCCGGATTGATGGCCGAGCTGGTGAAAAAAGGCGGCGAAGTCGGCTTGATGGGTGGCGGTGTTCCCGAGGAATATGGCGGCGCGGGTCTGGACAAGATTTCCACCACCGTTCTCACCGAAAAACTCTCCATCTACGGCGGGTTCGCGGTGACGCACGGCGCGCATGCGGGCATTGGGACATTGCCGATCGTGTATTTTGGCACCGAAGCGCAGAAGAAAAAATATTTGCCGAAGCTGGCCACCGGCGAGTGGATCGGCGCGTACTGCTTATCGGAGCCGCAAGCGGGGTCGGACGCGCAGAACTCGCTGACACGGGCGGAACTCAACGCCCAGGGAACGCACTATATCCTCAACGGACAAAAGATGTGGATCACCAATGGCGGCTTCGCCGACGTTTACCTTGTGTTTGCGAAGATAGACGGTGAAAAATTCACCGCCTTCATCGTCGAACGCACCTTTCCAGGATTCAAGCCCGGAAATGAAGAACACAAGATGGGCATCCATGGGAGCTCGACGACTCCGATTTTCCTGGAAAACTGCATGGTTCCTAAAGAGAACTTGTTACATGAGATCGGCCGCGGGCACATCGTGGCTTTCAATATCCTGAATGCCGGGCGATTTACGCTAGGCGCTTCTTGCGTTGGCGGATCAAAGCATGTGCTGATGACTTCTTCAAAATATGCGAAGGAGCGCAAAGCGTTTGGAAAACAGATCGGCGATTTCGGCCTGATGAAAGAAAAACTGGCGGAGATGGCCATACAGATTTTCGCGGTGGAATCGATGGTATACCGCTCGGCAGGAAACATCGAGGCGGCCATGGCGGCGGCTTCGGGCTCTGGAGATAAGATTCAGAACACCATGAAAGTTCTGGAGGAATATGCCATCGAGAGCTCCATCGCCAAGGTCTACGGCAGCGAGATGCTGGATTTTGTCGTGGACGAAGCGGTGCAAATCTTCGGCGGCTACGGATTCCACGAAGATTATCCCGTTTGCCGCGCGTACCGCGACTCGCGCATCAACCGCATCTTTGAAGGCACCAACGAAATCAACCGCATGCTCATTATCCAAATGCTGATGAAGCGCGCGATGGGTGGGCAGCTCCCGCTAATTCCCGCGGCCATGAAGCTGGCGGATGAAATCCTCGCCGGACCTTCCTTCGAGGAGGCCCCGGAAGGCGTTCTCGCGGGCGAAGCCCGCGTCGTCGCCAACTCCAAGAAAATGTTTCTGCAAGCGGCCGGAGGCGCGGTCCAGAAATTTCGCGAAAAGCTGGCCGACGAGCAGGAACTGATCGGCGCGCTTTCGAACGTGGTCATGGAAATCTACGCGATGGAATCCTGCATGCTGCGCGCGCAAAAAGCTGCAGCGACCAAGGGTGAGCCGGCATCGCAAAATATGATCGATTCTGCGCGCGTATTCATCAACGACGCCGCCGAGCGCGTTGAGCACGAAGCCAAGCGCGCCATCGCCGCTATCCACGAAGGCGATATGCTCACCACCCAGATGGCCGTCCTAAAGCGTTTCGCGAAGCGCGCTCCGGTGGACACCATCGCTCTGCGCCGCCGTGTGGCCGCTGCGATACAGTCTCAGGATCGTTACCCCTTAGAGGGCCGCTAAGCGGGCCGGTTGACTGCTCGCCTTCTCATAAAGAACCATGCACTAAGGCTGCCGAATGGCTTCGGTTTCTCCGGGGACATTTCCCATCTTGGAACTTCCCTGTTTAAGTCTTCGCTCTCCTTCCTGAAACTGCCCTAGACTGAGGACATAGAACCACTCGGCAGACCCTCGAAGGAGCCTCTGAGGATGTTCCGCAAGGTGATGGTATTGGCATGTGTCGTTGTCGGCTTTCACATTGTGGGCATGCTGACGCTCGGCACATCTACTGCGGCGGGCGTGCTCGGCAATTCACTTCAAATTTTTTCCAGCGGCCTTGCGGCGGCGGCTTGTTTTAGCGCGTCGCGCCGGGGGTGGGGCCTGAGCCGTCCGTTCTGGTTGCTGGCCGGCTGTGGCATGGCCACTTGGGGCATAGCAGATATCGGCTGGATGTACTACGAGAACTGGTTGCACCTGGTGGTGCCGAACTACTCTGTCGTGCGCATTCTCTTCGACGTTCAGGGAATCTTCTTCGCCATCGCGCTATTCCTCGATCAAGAAAGAGACTCGCCAAGTTTCGATCTGGAGACACGGCTGGATTCGCTACAGATCGCTATCGTTTTCTTGTCCGTTTTCTTGGGTCTTAATTACATGCAACTGCTTCGTGGCGACTCGGTTACGGCCGGTGACCCGCCGCCGACCTGGATATTTGACGAGATCAATATCGCGCTGGCGGCAACCGCGGTAATTCGGATGTTGAGCGCGCCAACGCGGCGGCTGCGCAAGCTGTATGGAGGATTGGCATTCTTTCTGGTGATCTATACAGTTTGCTCCGGAATCGCCGATTACTTACAAGCTGTCCGTCACGTTCCAACGGGCACACCCTATGACCTTTATTGGACGGCGCCGTTCCTGCTAGGAGCGTTCTGGGCTGCGGGCTGGAAGGAACCGGAGGAGCAGGGGGCCATTGCCCCGCATGCCAAGAAAAATCTCGCCCGGCTGGCCGCCAAAAACGTATCGCTGGCGCTACCGCCCCTAATTGTTGTCGCCCTGGTCGTACAACTCGGGCCAGAATGGCGTCGCACCGGCTTCGCGCTCCTGGCGCTGTCCATCGTGTGCTTCGCGACGCGACTGGGGCTTAGCGAATACCGTCAATCGGATAGCGCGGAGATCGCGCGGCGAAATACGTTGGCGATGGACTCGGCCATTAACGGGATGGCCATTCTCGATGCCGGAGGGAAATACATATATGTCAACTCGACCTACGCGCGGATGATCGGGAATACCAATCGCGAAGCAATGCTGGGCAAGTCATGGCGAGAGGCTTCCCGCCCCGGTAGAGTCGGAGGTTCAGGAAGCCTTGAAGAAACATGGCAGGTGGTTCGGGCCGCTGACCGTGCATCACAGCGACGGAACGGAGGTCCCGACGGAAATGGCCGTTACCACCCTGCCCGATGGCGGCAGGATTTGCGTGACCCGCGACATCACCGAACGGGTGAGCGCCCAGCGTGCCCGCGCCGAAACGGAAATCAAATACCGCATGCTGGTCGAGCAGGTCGCCGCCATTAGCTACATCGCGGAACTCGGCATCCATGGCCAATGGTTCTACGTCAGCCCCCAAATCGAAACGATGTTTGGCTATTCCACGGAAGAATGGCTTTCGAACTCGAGAGATTGGATAAGCCACGTCTCCATCGAAGATCATCCCATCATTCATGCCGCGGAGGAAGCCAGCGCGCGCGGCGAGCCATTCCAGGCCGAGTACCGCGTTACGCGCAAGGACGGGCAGATCATGTGGGTCAGTGATACGGCCGTCGTGGTGCGCGGCAGCGACCGTCATCCCGTTATGGAAGGCCTGATCGTCGATATCACCGACCGGAAAATGCTCGAAAACCAATTACTGCAGGCGCGCAAGATGGAGGCCGTGGGTCGACTGGCAGGAGGTGTCGCACACGATTTCAATAATCTTCTGACGATCATCAAGGGTTACATCGAAATGGCCATGAACCGCTGCCCGGACCGGCCGGAGTTGCGCGGCCACATCCGGCGCATCGAAGAAGCTGCTGATCGCGCGGTCGCGCTGGTTCGGCAGTTGCTGGCCTTCAGCCGCAAGCAGGTTCTGCGGCCAAAAATCCTTGATCTCAACGCCATCGTGATGAATCTCGACCAGCTGCTGCGGCGATTAATGAGCGAAAACATCGAGATGAAAACATTTGTGTCGAAAGACGTCGGAGCGATCAAAGCAGATCCCGGTCAGATCGAGCAGGTAGTCATGAATTTGGTCGTGAATGCGCGTGATGCCTTGCCGAGCGGCGGCCGGATCCTGATTGAAACGAGCAACGTCGATCTCGATTCGACGTATACCCGCGACCTTGCGGTTGTCCGTCCGGGACCCTATGTCCTGCTGGCGGTAACGGATACTGGCATCGGCATGACGGCCGACACGGTCGCCCACATTTTCGAGCCTTTCTACACTACCAAGGAGAGCGGCCAGGGCACCGGACTTGGTCTATCAACCGTGTACGGCATCGTGAAGCAGAGCGGCGGCTACATCTGGGTGTATAGCGAGCTGGGAAAAGGCACGACCTTCAAGGTTTATTTGCCGCGCGTCAAGGATGCCGTCGAGGTGTCGGTGGCGGAAACGCCCGCATCCACGACGCACAAGGGTTATGAAACCATCCTGCTTGTGGAAGACGAACCCGCGGTTCGCGAACTGACGCAGATAGTTCTCACCGCGCGAGGGTACACGGTGATCGAAGCACTTACGCCGGAAGACGCGGTGCGCTTGGCCGTAAACAAAGGCGCCGAAATCCATCTGCTCTTGACGGACGTGGTGATGCCGGGAATCAGCGGACGCGAACTGGCCAAGCGGCTCACGGGGCTTTACCCCAATCTGCGAGTGCTGTATATGTCCGGCTACACGTACAACGTGATCGCGCAAGACGGGACACTTGAGGAAGGAATCTCCTTCCTCCAAAAGCCTTTTACGCCGCACGTGCTCGCGCAAAGAGTCCGCGAGGTGCTGGACCGCCCCGTTTCCGTAAAATCATAAGGCGTATCAGGCTGGCACTAGCGTGTTTCTGCTAGAGAAACGGTCTTGCCCGTGGCTGCGGACTGTCTGGCCGCATCGAGTATTTCCGTCACAATCACATTCGTCTCGAGAGAAGATTGTCCGTCCGGTTTCAAGCCTCCTAACAGCACCGCTCGCAAATAGGAAACGGAATCTTCCTTTGTTTTCTCCAGTGGCTTGGCATCGGTCGACGTCTCCACTTCCTCGAGACGCCGCACACGCACGGTGTCACGCCCGACGGTGATGGCATAGCCCTTCTGCCCATACACTTCCATATCTTTTCTTGAGAACGGCCAATTCCAGGAAGCTTGCACGATCGCCTGTGCGTTTGGATACGTCAAGATGATGGTCGCTTCATCATCCACTCGCGGGTAGACATCCGGCTTGATTTGCTGCGTGACGGCGGTTACGGAGTCCGGTCTGTGGCCATCCATCAGCCAAGTGGCCAGGTCCGCGCCATAACAGCCAAAATCAAACAGTGCGCCAGCGCCGTTTAATTTGGGATCGGTGAGCCAGGCGAGAAACTCCGGCCCGACTCCGATTTCTCTCGGGCCGCGATGGCCCGAGTGCACCACAATCTTTCGAATTCCCCCAATGGCGCTTTCGTGCGCCAGGTCGTAGACCGCTTGATTGCTGCGATACCAGGTCGTTTCGTAATTCACCAAGACATGAATCCTACCCGCGCGCGCCGCTTTCTCGATGGCCAGCGCATCTTCAAGGCTGACCGCCAGCGGCTTTTCCATCATTACTGGGACACCATACCGCGCACAGATCTCCACCACGCGGCGATGATCGTAGGTATTGGTATACGCGAGTACCGCCTGAGGATGCGTCGCCTTCAGCATTTCCTCCAGATCGGAATGGAACAGACCCGGTGCCAAGCCATAGCTCTTCGCGAATTGTGCCGCGAGCTGATGATCGCCTTCCGCGATTCCCACCACCTGCAAGTCCGTGCGCTTCTGAAACTGATCGAAGAATCCGAACGCGTGTCCGTGCGCCAGTCCCGCCAATGCGACGCGCAGCGGCGCTTCTTCCTTCTTGGCCGCTGGCTGCGCCTGTCCGCGGGAATCCGCGTTCGCGCCCGCCAACACGGCTAAGCTCATCACGAAAACAGCAAGTAAAGAATTGCGTCGCATGGGCCTCCTTCAAGGCATTGGTTGGCTGCATTAGGAATCGACAGCTTCGCATTGCCGCGGTCCGCTGGCCTGCAAACAAACCAGACGATAAGCAGCAGTGAAGAATAGAAGCCCGGCCCG
>Ga0209801_1000737_pt1 | contig 21353 bp, 18 predicted proteins | sample GraSoiAngelo_127_FD_185884 | JGI IMG/M metagenome (GOLD analysis project Ga0209801, IMG submission 185884) | Grasslands soil microbial communities from the Angelo Coastal Reserve, California, USA - 14_0927_09_40cm (SPAdes) (version 2) | ecosystem: Environmental > Terrestrial > Soil > Grasslands ... | reverse complement strand
CGCAGACTCTGAAGGGCTGGACGTGAGCTACCGGAAGATGTTCCGCGCTTACCAGCGCATCTTCGACCGGTGTAGTGTCGCGACGGTGCCCGTGCTGGCGGACTCAGGCGCCATGGGCGGGAAGGACACGCACGAATTCATTTACCTGACGGAGTACGGCGAGGACTCCTGCCTCTTATGCCCGAACTGCGAGTACGCGGCGAACGCGGAGGTGGCGGAGTTTGTGAAGGAGCCGGCGCACGCCGAGGAGGAGGCGAAGCCACTCCAGGAAATCGACACACCGGGGCTGTACACGATCTCGGCCTTGGCCGAGCACCTTGGCGTGCCCGAAAGCCGGACCTGCAAGGCGGTGTTCTACTCCGCCGCGTTCGCGGCGGATGGGTCAGGGAACAAGGAACAGGGAACAACGGTGCAACCGGTTTTTGTTGCCATTCGTGGGGATATGGACGTGAACGAGGCAAAGCTGAGGAACGTTCTGGGGGCGGTCGAGCTGCGGTACATGGAGGAAGCGGAGGCGACGAAGGCGGGATTTGTGGCGGGGAGCGCGTCGGCCGTTGACCTTCCTACTGGAGCGGGGGACGAGGAGCAAGGAACAGCGCGAGTTCGGGTCGTCTCGGATGAGCTGGTGACGCAGGAGCGGAATCTGGTGGCCGGGGCAAACAAGCCGGACAAGCACCTCCTGAACGTGAACTACGACCGGGACTGGGAGGCGGACATCGTTGCGGACATAGCGCTGGCGAAGGAGGGATACCGCTGCGCGAAGTGCGGGACGCCGATGGACCTGCGGCGCGGGATCGAGATGGGCCAGGTGTTCAAGCTGGGGACGCGCTACTCCGAGATGATGGGCGCGACGTTCTTGGACCGCGAGGGAAAGCCGCAGCCGGTGGTAATGGGAAGCTACGGGATCGGCACCGAGCGGCTGCTGGCGGCGGTCGTCGAGGCAAACCACGATGAGGCGGGGATCGTCTGGCCGCGGTCTCTGGCGCCATACGATGTGCACATGGTCGCGATCCAGCCGGACAAGCCCGACGTGCGGGAAGTCGCCGAGCGCCTGTATGAGGAACTAGGGGACTCGGGCATCCCGGTGCTTTACGACGACCGGGACGAGACGCCGGGCGTGAAATTCAATGACGCTGACCTGCTGGGGATGCCGCTACGGGTGACGGTTAGCCCGCGAAACCTCGAGAAGGGCGTGGTCGAGTCGAAGGGCCGGACGGACGCGGAGAGCCGGACAGCAGCCATCGAAGATGCAGTTGGGGCGGTGCGCGAAGCGCTGTCGTCACCAGCGAATGGGTAGCCCATAAGCGAATAGCGGGCCGGCTGGCCTGAGGCGTCTTGCGCGCAGCTGTTGCTGCGAATGGGCTCGAGCCAGGATTGTTCGGCGGCTCAATTGACGGCTGAAAACGCTTGTCAGGTATGCAGGGCGGTGCTATATTGACGGTGTAATAGCGCTCTGTTTGGAGTGGGGCTGGTACCCACTTTTTTTTGGCCTTGTGCCGGGCGGGCGTTGGGAGGAAATGCCGGCGTGAAAAGCGAATTTAGCATCGCCATTAAACAACTGGCGGCGGAAAAGAATCTGCCGCCAGAAGTTGTTTATCAGGCGATGGAAGCGGCCCTGGTGTCCGCTTACAAGAAAGATACGGATCTTGGCGGGAACGTTGCTGTCCGCATAGATCGGGACAGCGGCGACCACCACGTGTACCTGGAGCGCACGGTTGTGCAGGACGTCGCCGACGACAAGATCGAGATCGGACTGCCGGAGGCGCGCAAGCGGAAGCCGGACGTGATGCCCGGAGACGTGCTGCAGGATGAAGTTCATCCGTCGCAGGCGGGGCGCATCGCGGCGCAGACCGCGAAGCAGGTCGTGCTGCAAAGGCTGCGCGAAGCGGAACGCGAGATGGTGTTCGAGGAGTTCTCCAACCGCGAGGGCGATATCGTTTCGGGTGTCGTCCAGCGAGCGGAGGGAAACCATCTCGTGATCGACCTGGGAAAGACGGAGGCGATCTTCCCGGCCGCCGAGCAAGTGCGTAATGAGCACTACCGGGTCGGGCAGCGGCTGAAGCTTTACCTCCTCGAGGTGCACCGTTCGATCCGCGGGCCGCAGCTGGTGCTTTCACGGACGCACAAGAACCTGCTGCGACGTCTTTTCGAGCTTGAAGTCCCGGAGATTTACCGTGGCGTGGTCGAAATCAAGTCGATCGCGCGGGAGGCGGGGTTCCGGAGTAAGGTGGCCGTCGCGGCCCGACAGGAGGGCGTCGACCCGGTCGGTTCGTGCGTGGGACTGCGCGGGATCCGCATACAGAACATCGTCAACGAGTTGAACGGCGAGCGGATCGACGTGATCCAGTGGGATACGGACCCGGCGCGCTTTGTCGGCAATGCGCTCAGCCCCGCGCAGGTACTGCAGGTGAAGATAAGCGAAGAAGACAATACGGCTTCGGTGGTTGTGCCCGACCGGCAGCTTTCGCTCGCCATCGGCAAAGAAGGGCAGAACGCCCGCCTCGCCGCGAAACTGACCGGCTGGCGGATCGACATCAAGCCGGAGTCGGCGATGCAGGAGGTGCTGGCAGCCGCAGCGCCCACGCCCAAGGCGCGGGCTCGGGCGACGTCGGCGGCAACCGCCGACACTCCTTCCCATGCAGAACCCGTGCAGCCCTGGCAAGAGGTAATCGAGGATGCGGAGAAAGCTGCGACCGAACAGGTCGCGGCGGGAGCCCCGCTGGCGGAGGCCGACGCGCCTGCGGCCGGGCCGAGGATACGCTTCGCCGAAGAAGTCGCGACCAAGGAAGCGCCTCCCAAAAAGAAAAAGTCCAAGCGAGCGGAGAAGGCCGAGCGCGAAGGCGAGGCGGAAGGCAAGGCCAAGAAGACGCCCAAGCGCGCCCGCCGGCTGGCGGTGGCGGACGAGGACGAAGACCTCAGCGTAGAGGCGGATTACAGCTGGGACAGCGGGACCAATGGCGACGGCGAGGAAGATGCCTGAGGCCGCCGTCCGCCGCGGCCTGCGTCCCCGACGGGTACCGCAGCGCACCTGCGTCGGCTGCGGGTCAGTAACGGCGAAGAGACAGCTGGTGCGCATCGTGCGAGGTCTGGACGGCGAAGTGAGAGTCGACCCCACCGGTAAAGCCGCCGGGCGTGGCGCCTACCTGTGCGCGAACCGTCCGTGCTGGGATGCTGCCTTGAAGAAGAAGCGGCTAGAACGCTCACTCAACGTGACAATTTCGCCGGCGGGCCTCGAGGCGCTGAGGGCCTACATTCAGGACCTTCCGTTGGAGGTGGGCGAATGAGCGCGGATGGTAACGGCTCCGACCGGACCTCCAACGGTGCGCAAGTAGTCAAGCTTCCGCGCACGATCACCGTGCGAGAGCTGGGCGAGCTGCTTCGATCGACGCCTGTCGATGTGATCAAGGAGCTGATGAAGCGCGGCGTGATGGTCGCGATCAACCAGAGCGTCGAATACGACATGGCCGCCTCCGTGGCGCAGGAGCTAGGCTTCGAGCCGCAGCCGGAGGAAGCTGGGGCCAGCGGGGGTACGGCCGTAGCGGTCGCTGAGGAGGAAGCTGGCGACGAAGACGAGAAGCTGCAAGCACGGCCGCCCGTCGTGACCGTGATGGGGCACGTCGACCACGGAAAGACGAGCCTCCTCGACGCGATCCGCGAAACGAACGTCACTGCGCAGGAGGCCGGCGCCATCACTCAGCACATCGGCGCCTACCAGGTTGAAGTGAACGGGCATACGATCACGTTCATCGACACGCCGGGCCACGAGGCCTTCACCGCAATGCGCGCGCGGGGCGCGAACGTCACTGATATCGCCGTGCTCGTCGTCGCGGCGGACGACGGGGTAATGCCGCAAACTATCGAGGCGATCGCGCACGCGAAGGCCGCCGCAGTTCCGATCATCGTCGCCATCAATAAGACTGACCTCCCGGCCGCGGCGCCCGACCGGGTCAAGCAGCAATTGACTCAACACGAAGTTGTGATCGAGGACTTCGGCGGCGATGTCCCGGCGATCCCGGTTTCGGCCAAGACGAAACAAGGGCTGGACGACTTGCTGGAGCACATCCAGCTCGTGGCCGAGATCTCGGAGCTAAAGGCGAACCCCGAGCGGCCCGCCGAAGGCACGATCATCGAGGCCGAGAAGGACGCCAACCGCGGGCCGATGGCGACGGTCATCGTCGAAAAGGGGACGTTGCGGGTCGGCGACGCGGTCGTGGCCGGTGAGAGCTGGGGGAAGTTGAAGGCGATGTTCGACCATCGGGGGGATCGCATCGGCGAGGCCACTCCGGCCATGCCGGCGGAGATCATGGGCCTCGAATCCGTGCCGCGTGCGGGCGAGCCGTTCATCGTCGTCGAGGACGAGAGAACGGCGCGCGAGCTGGCGGAGGACAGGCGCCGGCAGAGCACGGACGGCGGGCAGCAGCGCGTGACGTTGGAAGCTCTGTCGGGAGAGATCGCCGCCGGGCGGACAAAAGAGCTGAACGTAGTAATCAAAGCCGACGTGCAGGGCAGCGTGGAGGCCATCCGAGGCTCGCTGGACCGGCTGAGCACGCCGGAGGTGCGGCTGAACATCATTCACACGGGGACAGGGGCCGTCAGCGAGTCGGACGTGATGCTGGCCGCTGCCTCCCGGGCGATCGTCGTTGCTTTCAACGTAAAGGCGGACCCGGGCGGAAAGCGCCTGGCCGAGAACGAGGGCATCGATCTTCGCAACTACCGCATCATCTACGAACTAATCGAGGACGTCGACCGGGCTGTCAAGGGGTTGATCGAGCCGGTGACGCTGGAGGTGGTGGACGGGCATGCGCAGGTGCGGGCGATCTTCCGAGTGCGCGGTGGGCGCATCGCGGGCTGCTCTGTGACGGACGGTGTGGTCCGGCGGAACTCGCTGCTGAAGGTGATGCGGGACGGTGAGGTGATTCACACTTCGCGGACATCTAGCCTCCGGCACTTTAAAGACGATGTGCGGGAGGTCACCGCCGGGCTCGAGTGCGGGATCGGCGTCGAGCGGTTCGAGAGCTTCCAGGAAGGCGACGTGATCGAGGCCTTCCACGTTGAGCAAAAGGGCTAGCCCGGCGCGCCTAGCGGCCGAACCAAACAAGCGGGCGGCCGCAGGAACAGACTCGGGCAACTGCACGTAGCTCCTCGCTTCCCACGCGTATAATCGGGCTATGAGCCGGCGAGTGCAGCGGCTGAACCGCCTCTTTCGAGAAGAGCTGTCCGACATAATCCGGACAGAACTGAGTGACCCGCGCATCAGTGAGATCATGAGCATCACGCGCGTGAATGTGTCAGCCGATCTGGAGAACGCGGACGCCTTTGTGAGCGTCCTGGGAGACGCCGAGGAGAAGGCATCGACCATCGCGGCCTTGTCACACGCAGCGCCCTTTTTGCGGAGGCACCTCTTGGAGCGCATCCGTATCCGCCGGGTCCCGCGCCTGCATTTCGAGCTGGACGAAACGATTGAGGAGGCCGCCCGCGTGCTTGACTTGATGCGGCAGGTATCAGCGGAGAAGCGCCCCGAATGACGGGTGCCCCGCAAGGCATCCTCAACGTAAACAAGCCCAGCGGCCCCACCTCGTTCGACATAATTCGCCTCGTGCGTAAGGGTATCGGCGTCAAGAAGGCGGGACACGCCGGGACCCTTGACCCACTGGCGTCCGGCGTGCTGCTGGTCCTGCTGGGGCAGGCGGTGCGGATCAGCGAGTACCTGATGGACCTGCCAAAGACCTACCGGGCGACGGTGCGTTTTGGGTTCGCCACAGATACGTACGACGCAGAGGGCACACCCGCGGGTGCGGAGCGCGCCGTCGAGGTTAAACACGACGAGGTGGAGAGCACGCTGGAGGCGTTCGTGGGGGAGATCGAGCAGACGCCGCCGGCGTACAGCGCGGTGAAGGTCGAAGGGCAGCCGGCCTACCGGCTGGCGCGCAAGGGCGCGGCGGTGGCGCTGCGGCCCCGACGCGCGCGCGTCTACGCGATCCGATTACTTCACTTTGAGCCGCCGACAGTCGAGATCGAGGTTGAGTGCGGGAAGGGCACGTACATCCGCAGCTTGGCTCACGACCTCGGGCAGGTGCTGGGGTGCGGTGGGCACCTGTCGACGCTTGAGCGAACGCGTGTGGGGGCGTTTTCGGTCGATTCCGGAGTCTCCCTGCCGGAGCTAGAGCGCGCGTTTGAGGCCGGCGACTGGCGGGAGCTTCTGCTACCGCTCGACTGCGGGTTAACGGACCTACCGGCGATCACGCTGCACATCGAGGATGAGAAGGACATTCGCCACGGGCAGGCGGTGCGGATCGATGAGGATCGGCTAACGGGCGCTGCCGTCGAGGACGGGCGACTGCACCGGGCGTATGCGGAGGATGGCGGACTAGTCGCAATAGTGGTGTACGAGGGTCTGAAGGGGTTGTGGTGGCCGCGCAAGGTGTTTGATAGTCCTCGAATGGAGAGCGAATAAGCGAATCACGCCTCGACATAGTGGCGGGTCGCGTCCGCCCTTTGATTCGAAACGAAAAAACCGTTAGAATCGGTCCATATGAGCTTGGATCGGCAAACGCCAGCGGAGCGCGTAATCCGGCGGTTTGGCGGTCAGAGCACTCTGGCGGGGCTGCTGGGCAGGCGGCAGAGCACTATCGAGCACTGGGCGAACACGGGGAGGGTCCCGGCGCAGTGGCACGGGCCGCTCATGTCGTTGGCCCGTCAGAGGGGCATCATCTTGGAAGCGAGGGATTTTGTGGAGAACGATTCGCATGAGATCGCGCCTGCCGGCGGGAAGCTGGGTGTGCTGCTGGTCGGGTTGGGAGCGGTGGCGTCGACGTTCATCTCCGGCGTCGAGCACGCCCGGCGCGGGACAGGCCGCCCCATCGGGTCGCTCACACAAATGGGGACGATCAGGCTAGGAAAGCGGTCAGAAGGGCAGACGCCGCTGATGCGCGAGTTTGTCCCGCTTGCCGAATTGGATCAACTTGTGTTTGGGGCGTGGGACCCGATCCCAGACAACGCCTACGAGGCGGCCGCGAACTGTGGTGTTCTCGACCGGCACGAGCACGTCGAGCCGATCGGGGCGTTCCTCAAGACAATCGAGCCAATGCCCGCTGTGTTCGACGACTTCTATGTGAAGCGTCTGCAAGGGACAAATGTCAAGCAGACGGGAACGAAGATGGAGGCGGCGGAGGCGATCCGCCAGGACATCCGCGAGTTCAAGGAGCGGAACGGCTGCGACCGGCTGGTCATGATCTGGTGCGCGTCCACGGAAATTTTCCTCGAGCCGGGAGAGGCGCATCGCAATCTCGAGAACTTTGAAGCAGCGATGCAGGCGAACGACGAGAGCATCGCGCCCTCGATGATCTACGCCTGGGCGGCGCTTATGGAGGGGGTACCCTTCGCCAATGGCGCGCCGAATCTCACGGTCGACACGCACGCGCTGGTGACGCTGGCGAACGAGCGCGGGGTCCCGGTCTGCGGGAAGGACTTCAAGACGGGCCAGACGTTGTTGAAGACGGTCCTGGCGCCGATGCTGAAGGCGCGGATGCTGGGCGTGAACGGCTGGTACTCGACGAACATTCTCGGCAACCGCGACGGGGAGGTGCTGGACGACCCGGAGAGCTTCAAGACGAAGGAGGAATCGAAGCTCGGGGTGCTCGAGTATGTCCTGCAGCCGGATGTGTATCCGGAGCTGTACGGGAACATCTTTCACAAGGTGCGCATCAACTACTACCCGCCGCGCGGTGACAACAAAGAAGGCTGGGACAACGTCGACATCTTCGGCTGGCTCGGGTATCCGATGCAGATCAAGATCGACTTTCTGTGCCGCGATTCGATCCTCGCCGCGCCGCTGGTGTTGGACCTGGTGCTGTTCCTCGATCTCGCGCAACGAGCGGGGATGACGGGCGTCCAGGAGTGGCTCTCGTTCTACTTCAAGAGCCCGCAGCACGCGCAATCGGTGTATCCGGAGCACGATTTGTTCATCCAGCAGACGAAGCTGAAGAACACGCTGCGCTGGCTGATGGGGGAAGAGCAGATCACGCACCTGGGGGCGGAATATTATCAGGCGGAGTAAAGATGCATGCTCCGTCGGCCGCACGTCGTGCGCAACGCGCCGGGCGAACCACCGCCGGTAAGGGAGCGGGCATCGACTATCAGCCATGGTGTGAGGGCCGAGCTGGCGCCAGTGACATGGGTGCCTCGCCGCTCCGATAAAGGTCTGGGCTTCGTGGTGACGGCAGGACTGCCATCATCACCCGGTAAACTGAGGCCATGCTAAAGTTCCTGTTTTACTGGATTGCGTTCCATACGCTGGGACGGCTGCCGCTGTCTTTCCTTTATCCGCTGATGAGCGGGACGGCATGGGCGGCGTACCATCTGGCGCCGGGCGTGCGGCGGAATATCCATGACAACCTCCGACACGTCATGCCGGACGTGCCGGAGGCGGAGGTCCGAGGCACGGCGAAGCAGGTGCTTCGTAACGTCGCGCTGTACTACGCTGATGTGGCACATCTGCCGAGGATGGACCTTCGGGCATTCTTCGAGAAGCGGCTCGTCTTCCACGGCCTGGACGAGTACCTGCGGCCCGCGATCGCCGAGGGGAAAGGCGTGATCACCCTGAGCGCGCACTATGGAAACCCAGAGCTCGCCATGCAAGCGTTCGCGCATCTCGGTATTCACGTCTTCGCGCTCACGGAGCCGGTGCACCCGCGAATGTCAAAGCTGATGGACGAGTACCGGGCGAGCAAGGGGCATGAGTTCGGGCCGGTGAACCGTGGGAACGTGAAGCGAGTCTTCCAGACGCTGAAGCGCGGCGGCGTAGTCGCGCTGATGGGAGACCGCGACATTGAAGGGCCGAAGGAAGCGCTGCCGTTCTTCGGCGAGAGCGCGCTGATGCCGACAGGGCCGATCGAAGTCGCGATCAGGACGGGCGCGCCCGTAATTCCCTGCTTTTCCGCGCGCCGAGGGAAGTACGGAATCGAGGGCTGGGTCGAAGAGCCGCTGGAGCTGAAACGAACGGGGGACAGCCAGGCGGATGTTATCGCTGGCACGCGAGAGTATATCGAGCGCCTGGAGAGCCGGCTGCGGTCGGACCCGGGGCAGTGGGCAGTGATCGAAAGGATCTGGGACGAAGTCGAAGAGGGCAGAGGTCAGAAGTCGGAGGTCAGAGAAGAGAAGTCGGAAGTGGTGGCCGGGGAGCGCGGAGATGGGTAACGCTGACCTCCACATTCACACATCGTTTAGCGACGGGATGGCAGACGTGCCGGAGCTCCTCGAGTACGTTGAGGAGAACACGGCTCTCGACATAATCGCCATCGTCGATCATGACGATGTGCGCGGCGCGCTCGCGGCTCGTGAGCGATGGGCGAAAGCAAACCATCGCTTCCAGCTGGTCACCGGTATCGAAGTTACGGCGATCGAAGGGCATCTGCTCGCGTTATATGTCGACGAGCCTGTGAAATCGCTGCGGTCCATTGAACGAGTTATCGAGGACGTGCACCGGCAGGGAGGTCTATGCGTCGTACCGCACCCACTTAGCTGGCTGACGCGCAGCATCGGCGCGCGCACAATCGAGCGCTTTGCCGGCTCTCTTGATGGCATCGAGGTGGCATGCTGTTCGCCGGCGGCGCGGATGAGCAACGGGCGGGCGGCAGCCCTGAATCGATCGTTGGGGCTGGCCGAGCTGGGCAGCAGCGACGCCCACTTCCTGAAGGCGATCGGGTCGGCGTACACGGAGTTTGAGGGGCGCACGTCCGCTGATCTGAAGTACGCCATCACGGCGAAGGCGACACGCGCGGTGTACGGGCCGCCGGTCGCATGGCGGCGTATCGGGATGCGGCAGATGGTGCGCCAGACCTGGCGAGGCATCTGCGCGACGCCGCGCGCAATGGGGCTTGGGCCGACGGCGCGCAGCTTCGTGAGGCGCATCTTTCACTCGCGATAAGATAGCGGCGTGAAAATCGCGCTGGTCACGCCATACGATTGGGCGACGCCGGGCGGTGTGAATCTGCATATCGCGCCGCTGGCTGAGCGGCTCAAACACGCCGGCAACGACGTGCGGATCGTCGCGCCTTCGTCGCGGCCCGAGCGAGACCAGGGCTGCGTTACGGTCATCGGCGAGAGTGCATTCGGGCTGCCCGCGACGGGATCGGTCGCGAACGTCTGCCTCTCGTACGACCTCGGGCCGCGCGAGCAGTTCGACATCGTTCATGTGCACGAGCCGTTCATGCCGCTGCTGCCGTTTCAGTTCCTGCGGTATTCGACGGCGACCAACATCGCGACTTTCCACGCCGCGAGGGAAGGCGGCAGCCGCTTGTACGCCTACTCGAAGTACATCATCCGGCCGTGGTGGGGCCGTATTCAGGGCCGCATCGCAGTCTCCGGGGCCGCCCTCCGGCTCATCGGCAAACATTTCGCGAGTCGCTACAGGATTATCCCGAACGGGGTCGACTGCGGATTCTTCGCGGACGGCAGCCCAATCGCTGAGTTTGGGGACGGCAAACGGAATATCCTCTTTCTCGGGCGGCTGGAGAAGCGGAAAGGGCTGCCCTTCCTGCTCGAAGCGTTTGCGCTGGTGAAACACGACTTTCCGAACACGCGGCTCGTCGTCGTGGGTGGGGATGGAGGGCTGCGTTCGGTGTGCGAGCTGTACGTCGAGCGAAACCGGCTCGCGGACGTCGTATTCACCGGCTACGTGCCCGACGAGGCGAAGCCCCGCTACTTCCGGACGGCCGATATCTACTGCGCCCCCAACACCGGGGGGGAAAGCATGGGCATTGTCCTCCTGGAGGCGCTGGCCGCCGGCGTACCGATCGCAGCCTCGCGTATCGAGGGGTTCTCGGAAGTACTGACAGACGGCGGTGAAGGCTTGCTCGTCCAGCCACGCGACAGCCAGGCACTGGCGGCCGCGTTGAAGCGCTTGCTTTCGGACCAGGGCCTGCGCAAGAAGATGGGCCACGAGGCGCAAAAAACGGCCAAGCGATACGACTGGGCGCGGGTCTCCGCGCAGATCATCGATTACTACAAAGAATGCATGGCTGACCGCAGCCAGGCGGAGACTTGATGCCCACGTTGGTACCGCGGTCGGCGCCGCGCTGGTTTACCGATCCAATCGTCGATTTGCTGGCGCGGGCCGGCGCGACCCCAAATATGCTCACGATTGTAGGCGTGGTGGGCAATATCCTCGCCGCTGTCCTGGCGGGAAGCGGGGAGTTTGTCGCCGCGGGAATACTTGTTCTCGCCTCCAGCTCGCTGGACACGCTGGATGGGGCGCTCGCGCGGGCGACGGGCAAGGCAACGGATTTCGGCTCGGTTTTCGATGCGGTGATGGACCGAGTATCGGAAGCGGCCGTGCTTTTCGGACTGCTCGTTTATTTCGGCGGCATCGGCCGGACGGAGGACCAGCAGCTCGCCTTCGTCGCGGTCGTGGCGTCGCTGCTGGTGAGCTACATACGTGCGCGTGCGGAAATCGTGGGCGTCGAGTTGCGGGAAGGACTGTTTAGCCGCGCGCCTCGCGTTCTCGTGCTCGCTGCAGGGCTTATATTGGAGCCGTACTGGGACGTGTGGGAGAGCAGCGTGCACATCATGCTCTGGGTGCTGGCGCTGGCGTCGACGTTTACGGCGGCTCAGCGGCTGGTGCTGGTGTGGATGAAGACGAGGGGAAATGAGAAATGAGGAAGCATGAAGTCGGCAGGGCGTATCGCTGATTGCCTAATGCCGATCGCTGGTCGCCTCTCATGATTCCGCTTAAAGACCAGGATCTGATCCGGCAGAAGTTTGCGGCCGAGCTGATCGGGCTGGTGAAGATCGACTACTTCACCGAGCGAGAGTCGGCTTTGACGGTGCCCGGGCGGAAGCCGTGCGTTTACTGCAAGCCCACGCGCGAGATGCTGCAAGAGCTGTCGGCGCTGAGCGACCTGATTAGCTTACGGGTGCACATCTTCGAGGCAGCAGCCGAGGAGCGTGCGAAGTTCGGGATAGAGCGGATCCCCGGGACGGTGCTGCGCGGCGCTGGGACCGGGCGTAACGCGAACGGCGCGTCGTTCAAGTTCTACGGCATGCCCGGAGGCACCGAGTTTCCTTCGTTCCTGGAATCGATCGTCGACATTTCGCGGGGCGAGGTACTGCTCTCGAAGGAGTCGGTCAAGGAACTGAAGAAGATGCGCGACGAGACACTGCTGCGAGTTTTCGTCACGCCGACGTGCGGCTACTGCCCGCAGATGATGAGGCTTGCGTATCAGCTCTCGCTCGCGAACCCGAAAGTGCAGGCGGAGGTGATCGAAGTCAACGAGTTCCCGGAGCTGGGCGAGCGTTATGGGCTAAGGGCTGTGCCTCTCACAGTCATCGCGGACAAGATAGCGATTCCGGGCGTGGTGCAAGAATCGGTGCTGGTGGAGCAGGTCCTGACGGCCGCGGAGGTGGAGACGGGCACTCCGCAGAGCGAGGGCGGGCCGACATCGGCTGTTTCGCCGGAGGGGCCGCCGCCGGGGCAGCGCGGCGAGCAGAGGCCGAGCGGGCTGATCATTCCGTAACTATCAGCTGTTGGCTGTCAGCGAGGTGTCCCGTTCTCGGCGAGATCCTCAAAGCCGCCGCGCCACGGCCCCGCGGGGGAGGCCGACGGCGCCGGCGAGCACGATCAGGCCCGCCGCCAAGGCGATCAGCACGAGGACGGACGTTCCGCCGCCGTTGTCTGCCTGAGGCGTATTCTGGGAGCTTGAAGAGCCGGGCTGCTGATCCCGCTTGGGCTCCGGGATGGCTCGGGGAGAAAGCCCGTGCGCGGCGCTCCACTCGTTGTCGAGGCCGTCCTGGTCGAAGCCGTAAGCTGTTTTGAGGGACTCTCGATGGTCTTGCCGTCGGCACTAAGGCCGGCCGCGCGTGAAGCGCGGCCTAGGACACCCAGCGAATCACGCGGGAACGAAGAATGGCGACCTTGCCTTAGGCCAGCTCGTCGGGGAGCACTGCCCATGCGCCAAAGGAGATATAAGGCACAGCTATTCCCTTTGCGTCGATGAATTCCTGCTCCAGGCGGACGTCTAGTGTACCGATTCCCACCTCTGCTTCCGTAGTTACTCCGAGCTCTACCATCTTCGGCAGCAGCACACTGACCATCGGTACCCAGAGGAACGGATTCGAGGGTTCGTCGACGATTGCTTCCGCAAGGATCTCCGGGGACTGGAGCCCGGCCGCCTCGAACGTCGAATAGAGCCGGATACCCATGAGCGTTTCTGCTCCCGAGCGGCGAAGTGTCTCTGTTACCCAGCGAGCCACTTTCTCTCGCAGTGGTAACGGGGGATGGGCCATGCCAGTGGTCGCGGCAAGCTCGTGAAACGCGATTACGCCGCCCGGTCGGACTCGCTGCGCGACAAGGCGAACAGCGTCCGCAGGATCGGTCTGATACATTAAGACCAAGCGGCCTACTACCGCATCGAAGAAACCGTGTCTCTCATCAAGGTAACGAAAGTCCGACTCTAGAAAACTGATGTTCTTGATCCTCATTCTCGTCGCGCGGCTCTGCGCTGTCTCAAGCGAAGCAGCTTGTCGATCCACGCCAAGTACGCTCCCATCCCTCCCAACCAAACGCTGGACTAGCAGCGAGACGTCGCCTGCCCCGCAACCGACGTCGAGAACTTTCATTCCTGGCTGTATCCCCGCTTGGCGAAAGATCCGCTCGGTGAGAGGATCGAATGCGTCCGCCTGTCGCTCGAGGCGTTCGTGTTCCGACGCAGATGCTCCCAACACATACTCGGGGTCTGGCTTGTCAGGTGTCATATGCATCTATCCAAGGTGAAACCATCCCGCTGCCTCGCGGTGTCCGACGCGCTCGCGCGATTCCATCCATCGTAGTGATGGAAAGCCCCTGAGCTGACATCATGCACTCTATTGTAAGTTTTAGCAAAAATTGCTCGCCATCTATAGCGAGTCAATTCAGCTTGGACGAACCGCGGGACACCCGCGGTATCGATCCGATCATAGGCACACGTTCACAACGAAACATCGGTGCTGGTGCGGAGCTGATTCGCCTAACTCCACACATTGCGATTGGAGGAGCGATCCAACCGCGCATGGGCGTCGCCCCGCTCATCCTACGAGGGCCTCAGGATGAGCGGAGGTGGCTTTTGGCACAAGCGGGTCGTGGTGGAGCCTGCCGTACGAGCAGAATAGCATGCGCGTGTAAAACAGATTGGTAGCCCTGTTTCCGCGCTCATCCTACGAGTGCCCGATGATGAGCGGAAGTGGCTTTTGGCAATCAAACAAGCGTTGCTTCTAAAGCCGTCGCGCCACCGCCCAGCCGGCTAGTCCGACGGCGCCGGCGAGCACGATCAGGCCCGCTGCCAATGCGACGAGCACGAAGGCAGACGTTCCGCCGCCGTTGTCCTTTTGTGCGTTGGTTTGAGAGCCGGAAGCCCCGGCCGTCGTTTGGGGTTGCTCTTGCTTTGGCTCCGTCGTAGCACGCGGCGGGAGGCCGTGTGCGACACGCCACTCGTTGTCGAGGCCGTCCTGGTCGAAGCCATACGACGCCTTGAGGGCGTCGTCGATGGTGCTGCCTTTCTTGATTTCGGCGAAGAGCTTCGCGAACTTCTCGGGACCATACGTGTCGTTCAGGTACTTCACCAGGCTCCAGGACTCGCCGTAGAAGAGGTTGACTGCGGACGGATCTCCCGGCTGGGAGGTGATCTGGCGCACGGAGAACACGTTGCCCCGGCGCACCGCCTGGTCGACGGCGTCCCCGAAGCCGCCGGGGTCGTTCTGGCCGTAGACCGCCGTTCCTTCGTCCAGCCAGGCCGGCAGATGGCCGAGAGCGCTCTCGCCGGCCGCATGAGTCACGACGTGCGTCAGCTCGTGGCGGAGCGTGCTGAATGAGCCATTGCCGAGAATCAATACAGTGTCGGAGGCTACGCGCACTCCCTCCGTTATGACGGAGGCCTCAAACGTCGCGCTGCGGCGCTGAAGGGCTGGGCGCATGTCGTCATTGTTCTTGTAGATCCAGACCTTGATCGGGTAGGTGATGTTCGCGCCGAGAAGCTGCGACATCGAGCCGATCTTTTCGGTGGCTGTCTGGAGCATCGCCTGGGCGTCGTCTTGCGAGCCGGAGTAGTAGTAGATCGTGACGCCGTTCGATTCCAGGGGCGTCCACTGGAATCGGACGTCGTCATAGAAAAAGCTGGCCGTCTCGGTGCGAGATTGGTCGCCGTCCGCGTCGGTGGCCTCCCAGTGGTACTCGATTACTGTGCCGGGTGGAAGGTATAGGTCGGCACCGCCGAGGTCGAAGGTCGCTGTTACGGAGGTCCCTGGCTGGAACTTGGGGCTGGCGATAGCGGAGGTGCCATCCGGGAGAACTTTGTAACGGATCTTCAGCTCGTTGATGGGCGAATCGCTGCTGGCACTGACGGCAAAGGTCATACCGTTGGGGAAGCTGTCTGTGACTCCCGCGTCGGAGACGGTGGGAGCAGCGTTGGCGGAGACGCGAGCGGGAAAGCACGTCGTTACGGACATAACGATGACTAAGGCGAGAACCAGGAGAGGGAGAAATGAGAAAGCGGATGCGGGGCGGGAGGATTCGCTAATCACCAAGGGTGGATTTCTGGTAGGCGTGCAGCAGCGGGTCAAGGTCTCCGTCGAGGACCAGCTCGGCGTCGCTTGTCTCGAAGCCGGTGCGGTGGTCTTTCACCATCTTATACGGGTGCAGGACGTAGGAGCGGATCTGGTTGCCCCATTCGGCGGACACGTGCTCGCCTTTCAGGCGTGACTGCTCTGCTGCCTGGCGTTCCAGCTCCTTCTCGAGCAGGCGCGCTTCGAGTACTTTGAGCGCAGACTCTTTATTCCGGCCCTGTGAGCGCTCGTTCTGGCACGTAACAACGAGGCCGGTGGGGATATGCGTGATGCGGACAGCCGTCGCGTTCTTCTGGACGTTTTGGCCCCCGTGGCCACTGGCGCGGAAGGTGTCGATGCGAAGCTCGTCCGGATTCAAACGTACTTCGGCCTCGCTTTCGACTTCGGGCATCACCTCTGCAAGCGCGAAGGACGTGTGGCGAGACTTCGAGGCGTCGTACGGGGAGATGCGCACGAGGCGGTGCACGCCGCGTTCGCCGCGCAGGTAGCCGTAGGCGTTGCGGCCGCGGACCTCGACTGTGGCACTCTTTATGCCCGCCTCTTCGCCGGCCGTCATGTCGAGGATGTCAGTCTTGTAGCCGCGCTTGTCGGCCCAGCGGAGGTACATACGCAGGAGCATCTCCGCCCAGTCCTGCGAGTCGGTGCCGCCGGCCCCCGCGTGAATCGCCACGATGGCGTCCCGGCGATCGTATTCGCCGGAAAGGGCGAGCGCCAGCTCCATCTCCTCGAACTCTCGCGCGAGCGATGCGACATCAGAGGCGATGTCTTGCGATAGCTCTTCGTCGGACTCGTCGCGGGCGAGCCGAAGCAATTGCTGAAGCTCTGTCGCGCGGGACTCGAGGCCGCGCCAGGTGTCGACCTGCTCGCGGGCATCCGCGAGACGGCGCATGATGCGCTGCGCAGACTGGGGATCGTCCCAGAAGCCGGAAGCGGACGACTCTTTTTCGAGAGCGGCTATCTCTTGTTCGCGCGCAGGGATGTCAAAGACGGCGGAGGACGTGCGCGATGCGCTCTTGGAGTTCGTCTAGTGTCTGTTCGCTTTCCTGCATCGAATGCCTCCGCTACGAACATTATACCGAAGCTGATGCCCGCGGCACGTAGCTGTTGGTTCTCAGTTGTCAGTCCCCAGTCTTATGCAGATGCGATACGCCACTTTGGTGTGACTTTACGGTTCTGCAACCCTTCTACGCGGATACTACAGGTGTTCCCACGATTTTGAGGAAAGGAAGGACATTGTCCAAATGGATGCTATTCAGATGATCCGAGACGACCATCGCAGGGTGCAGACGCTGTTCCGAGACTTCGAGGAAGCGTCGGACGCCCAGACGAAGAAGGCCATTTTCGACAACATCTACATAGAGCTGGATGTCCATACAACCCTCGAGGAGGAGATCTTTTACCCGTCCGTTCAGCGGCAAGGTGAGCGAGAGACCGTCCGCCATGCTGAGGAGGAGCACGGCCTGGTAAAGGAGCTTCTGAACGAGATGGTAAAGCTGGACGCGAAGGACTCGAGCTTCGAGTCGAAGTTCCACGTACTGAAGGACAACGTACAGGACCACGTGGCGGAGGAGGAAGCGGAGATGCTGCCGAAGGCGGCCGAAGCCGGGATGTCGCGGCTGATCCAGCTGGGCGAGCGGATGGAGCGCCGCAAAGAGCAGCTGATGTCGGCGACCAACGGCCAGCGGCGCAAAGCTGCGACTCCGCAGCGGAGCGCGACCAGGACGCGGCGGCGGACGACGACCGGCTCGACAACGGCGCGAAAGTCGGCCACATCCCGCGCAAGGGCAAGCACCGCGCGCAAGACGACGGCTACGCGAGCTAAATCCGGCGCGAAGGCGTCATCGCCACGCAAGATCACGGCGAGCGGCTCGCGCTCGACGTCCGGGCGCGCGAGGACGGCAACGAGCCGCACCGGGACCACGACCAGTCGACCGCGCGCAACCGCTGGCGGCTCGCGGTCGACCGCGCGAGCGCGAGCGACGACCCGCGGCGGAAGCACTCGGAACAAGCCGGCCGGCCGCCGCAGCGGAAGCCGCTTGGGCGGCGGCCGTTAGGGGCCGCGTACGCAAACGACAGAGAAAATCGGAATTGAGACCAGACGGCAAGCCTTTGAAGGAGGATTGAAAGAATGGGCAGACGGATAAATCGCTTTGTGAGCACCATGAACGAAAGCTCAGACGCCATGCTGGACATGGCGGACATGGGCAACGAACGCGCGCACAAGTGGGGAAAGATCGTGTTGGAAGAGGCCCGTAGGACTCAGCGTGAGCGGGCGGACCTCACGCGCATCTGGCTGGAAGCGCCTACGGACGCGATCGGGTTGACAAAGGCGGCTATTGAGACGTGGACGAGGCGGCAGCGGCGACGCTTTGAATTGGGACGCCAGGCGATAAGTGAGATGGCGGGCCTTGGCAGCGAGACGCGGGATACATTTCAGCGGGTCGTCGAGGCCAACCGGGAAGCGATGCAGGTGGGCGTCGAAGCAGGCCGAAACGCCGCAAACCAGGCGGGGCGTGAGGCGCGCGAGACCGTGAGCGAGGTGGCACGCGAGGTGAGTGAACGCGCGGAGGATGTGGCGGACGTCGCGGAGAAGGCGTCTCGCAACGCGCGGCGCCGCAACGGCGGATAGGCCTCGACCCGCGCGCCTCGCTTCGAATACAAATAAGCGCGAGAGCTAACAGACGGTGGGCTGACCCGTTATAGTCGTTTGCATCGACTACAACGGGGAGGCTCACACTATGGCTTTTGAGGCTATCGATTACACCGCAGAGGATGGCATCGCGCGCATCACCCTGAACCGGCCGGAACGGCTGAACGCCATCAATCGCAAGCTGATCTCTGACCTGCGGGAAGCGGTCATAGCTGCGAACGAGGATAGCGAAGTGCGCGTGATCGTTCTCAGCGGCGCGGGCCGGGCCTTTTGCGCGGGCTACGACCTCGACTTGGGCACGCGCGCGGAAGACGCGACGCAGCGAGAGATGGCCGGGCACTGGGACCCGGTGAGGGACTACGAGGGGATGTCGCGCAACGTCCGGGTTTTCATGTCGCTCTGGGAGAGCCCGAAGCCGGTGATCGCGCAGATCCATGGCTGGTGCGTCGGCGGCGGCACGGACATGGCGTTGTGTGCGGACCTGATCTACATGGCCGAGGACGCGCAGATCGGCTATCCGCCGGCGCGGGTGTGGGGCGAGCCGACATCTGTGATGTGGGTCTACCGTCTAGGCCTCGAGCACGCCAAGCGGCTGATGCTCTCGGGAGAGTCACTTTCGGGCAGTGAGGCAGCGCGCCTCGGCCTCGCCTCGAAGGCGTTGCCAGTGGCGGAATTGCCTTCCGTCGTTGACGAGATGGCACGCAAGCTGGCGACGATTCCCGCGAACCAGCTGGCGATGAGCAAGCTGCTGGTCAACCAGGCTTACGAGAACATGGGCCTGCGTACGACGCAGCTTATCGGGACATTCTTTGACGGGATCGCGCGGCATACGCCGGAGGGAATCGCCTGGCGGGACCTCGCGATGAAGGAGGGGTTCCGGGAAGCGGTGAGGCGGCGGGACGCGCCGTTTGGCGATTACGGGGAAGCGGAGCGAGCATAGGCAGAAAGACCGGTGCTTGTCCTCAGCGGGGCGACGAGGGCGAGGCATTTCCGGCGAGCTGCATATCCCTGTAAAGGGAAATTCTCCGCGAAGATTACTCGTCCAGGTTATCGATGGATGCCTCGCCCCTACGAAATTTTCGTGATCTGGAAGACAGGGTGATCGGGTGCGATGCGCTGGAACTCCTCGATGGGGGCGTCCGGCTCGATGCCGAAGTGGGACTTGGTCGCCATCGCGTTCTGTTTGAGATAAGTCTTGAGGGTCGGCGCCCGCTGGTCCGGCGTAACCTCTTCGAGTTTCACTTCTTCCCTTTTGCCGCGATGTAACACCGCCCGCCCTCCGGCCGCCCGCACGTTGCGGACCCATTCGGTGTTTCCTCTCGGCGCGACGAGGTAGCGCTGGCCATCGTGCTCGACGACGTTTACTACAGTGCTGCGGGTCTGCCCGCTGCGCCGTCCTTTTACCTCGAGGGTGACCATCTTGCGCGGTATAAGGCCGAGTGATGCGAAGAACCGCATGATGCTATTCATCACCTGGGTGAAGGCGGATGGTTTCTGGTACATCGTCATTTCGCTGCTCCTCGATTGGTCAGATGGGCGGAATTGGTCTGCTAGATTACAGGCGGCGACGCGGAAACGCTAGTCCGGCGCCTGCGCGGGTCGTAAGTCTCTCACGCGCAGCTCCAGGCCGCCGTTGCCGCCACGGTCCGGGCAGAAGCTGTACACGACATCGAACCGTCCGCCCTCTCGCACGCTGGTTCCGGAGAAGCCTCCAATGGAGGCGCCCGCGCTGGCGAACGCGATGGCGGGCCAAGTTACAGCGCCATCGCGGAGGCGAAGGCGCAGGTGTTCTCCGTCCTCACCGATCGACTTCACGCTGGCAATTTCGATGTTTCGGCTGAGAAAGACCGGCTCGGGATTGGCGCAACCGAACGGCGCGAGCTGCGAGAGCATACGGATGAGCTTGCCGTTCATATGGCGGAGGTCGAGGGCCGCGTCGATATCGATGGCGGGGGCGAGCTCGACGCCGGCGAGGCCCGCCGTCGCCTGTCGCAGCAATGCTTCCTTCAAGGCAGGGAGCTTCTCGTTTTCCACCGTGAAGCCGGCCGCCGCGGGATGGCCGCCGAAGCGCACCATCAGCTCCGGGCAAGTGCGCAACGCGCCGGTGATGTCGAATTCCGGGATGCTGCGGCAGCTTGCGCGGCTGGTCGCTTCCCCTCGCTGGTAGACGACAGCTGGGCGGTGGTACTCCTCCGCCAGCCGTCCGGCGACGAGGCCGACGATTCCAGAAGGGATGTCTGCGTGGCCGATGAAGATCAGCGGCGCGTCCGCGTCTTCTTTCGAGAGCAGCTCCCGCGCGAGCTCCATCGCGGCGGCGGTCGCTTGCTGGCGTTGGCCATTCAGAGAGCCCAGCGCCAGTGCCTGCTGCATCGCGCGCTCGGGGTCTGTCTCGAGCAGCAGGTCGAGGGCGAGACGCGCGTCGGCGAGGCGGCCGGCGGCGTTAAGTCGCGGGCCGAGGACGTAGCCGATGGAGTCGGTGTCGAGGCACGCGTCTTTCAGGCCGGAGGTCTCGAGCAGCGCGCGCAAGCCGGGGCGCTGCGTGCGTTCGAGCGCGGCGACGCCTTGCCGGACGAGGGTGCGATTCTCGTTCTGGAGCGGCGCGACATCGCAGACGGTACTGAGCGCGACGAGATCGATGTAGCGCTCGGCATCCCAGGGGCGTCCCAGCGCCTCGTAGAGGGCCGCCATCACCTTGAAGGCGAGGCCGCCGGAGGCGAGTTCAGCCTCTGGATAACGGTTCTCCGCGCGCTTGGGGTTGACGAGGGCGACCGCGGCGGGAAGTTCGGGCGGGACCGTGTGATGATCGAGGATGATCATATCGATACCGAGCTTGGCAGCGTGGGCGACTTCCGCGATGGAACTCGTGCCGCAGTCCGCGGTGGCGATGAGCGTGACGCCCTGAGCATGAAGTTTGTCGATTGCGCCGATGTTGACGCCGTAGCCCTCGGAGAAGCGGTCCGGCAGATAAGGCTCCACGCGCCCGCCAAGGTCGCGCAGCCCCTCGATCAGGATCGTGGAGGCGGTGACGCCGTCCACATCAAAGTCGCCGTACACGGCGATCAGCTCGCCTTCGTTGACGGCGCGTCGAAGACGGTCCAGGGCAGCCCCGATG
>Ga0209801_1000736_pt1 | contig 21367 bp, 20 predicted proteins | sample GraSoiAngelo_127_FD_185884 | JGI IMG/M metagenome (GOLD analysis project Ga0209801, IMG submission 185884) | Grasslands soil microbial communities from the Angelo Coastal Reserve, California, USA - 14_0927_09_40cm (SPAdes) (version 2) | ecosystem: Environmental > Terrestrial > Soil > Grasslands ... | reverse complement strand
GAAGATTGGGGCGGCAAAACGATCGTCTGCGAAGTTTCAGCGACGCGCGGCACCGGGATCGATCACCTCCTTGAGATGATGCTCCTGCAGGCGGAGGTAATGGATTTGAAAGCATCGCCGACCGCGAGAGCACGCGGCACTGTGATTGAAGCACAGGTGGAACCGGGACGCGGACCAACGGCCACGGTGATTGTGCAGATGGGGACGCTTAAAGTCGGCGAACCGTTCATCTGCGGAGATTACTCGGGCAAAGTGAAATCGTTGATCGACGACCGAGGCAAGCCTTTGAAAGAAGCCGGTCCATCCACGCCCGTGAAAGTACTTGGATTTACCGGATTACCGAACGCGGGCGATGAACTTTTGGTAATGGAATCCGAGCGCGCGGCGAAAACGTTGAGCGACGAACGTTTGCAGGCGAAACGCGCGGAAAAACTTACCGTTCCTCAACGTGCGACACTGGAAACTCTTTTAGAATCGGCCGCCGGCAAGAAAGTCCTCCGTCTCGTTTTGAAATGCGATGCGCAAGGATCGGTTGAAGCGCTCACCACCGCGCTAAAACAAATCGAAAGCAAAAAAGTCGATCTCGAAATGATTCACGCCGGCGTCGGCCCGATTTCGGAGTCGGACATCTTGCTCGCGAGCGCGTCGAGCGCGGTTGTCATCGGCTTCAATACCAAAGTTGAAAACATGGCCGTTTCGGCGGCAAAAAGCGAAGGCGTTCAGATCAAGCTCTACAGCATCATTTACGAACTGCTCGACCAAATCAAAGACGCGATGGCTGGATTGCTCGACCCGGAATTCCGCGAAACGGTCCTTGGTCACGCGGAAGTGAAACAAGTTTTCGAGCTGAGCAAAGGCATCGTGGCGGGCTGTTTAGTCACAGACGGCCGCATTGCGCGGACTGCACGCGCGCGGGTAATTCGAAAACGTCAACCGGTTTACGACGGCGGACTTTCAACCCTTCGCCGCTTCCAGGATGACGTGAAGGAAGTCCGCTCCGGATTGGAATGCGGTATTAAGCTTGGCGATTTCAGCGAATATCAGGTGGGCGATATCATCGAATGCTATCAGCTCGAAGCTATGGCCCAAAAACTCTGATGGGAATGAAAGGGTCACATGAAACATCGCATGCTGCGCGTCAACGAAGTCGTAAAACGGGAACTGAGCGGAATCCTTGCGCGCGAAATCAGTTTTGAAGGCGCGCTGGTCACCATTAATCACGTTGACGTCAACTCCGATCTGAAGAGCGCGCATGTTTTTGTCAGCGTGCTTGGGTCTGAAAAAGCTGAAAGTATAATGACGAAGCTTGAAGAGCACCGCCCCGCCTTTCAGGCCGAGCTCGCGCGTCGAGTGATCATGAAATTCACGCCCCATTTGCTTTTTCATCTCGATGAGTCGATCGCGCGCGGCTCGCGTATCGTCGAAATTTTGCAGCAAATCGACGCCGACCGCGAAAAACCCGAGTGAGCGCAGCCAAGTTCGAGCAGATCGGCCGGGCGTTGCGCGAAGGTGTGCGGTTTGCGATTCTTGGTCACGTCCGTCCGGATGGCGATGCGCTCGGGAGCCAGCTCGCGCTCGGCGTTTCCCTCAAGCAACTCGGCAAAGACGTGCGCATCTGGAATGAAGAAGGCATGCTCGAGAAATACAGTTTTCTCCCGAACGCAAATCTGCTGACAAAACCACCGGCTGAACCGGAAGATGTCGATGTTGCGATCGCGCTCGATACTGCAATTCAAAATCGGCTCGGCAACAGCCTGCCCGCGGTTCGCTCGGCCAAGGTTTGGATCAACATCGATCATCACCCGAGCAATCCAGGCTACGGCGACCTGGTTTATATTGATCCAAAGTCTCCGGCGACCGGGCAGATTCTTTTCGAGCTAATCAAAAGCGAAAAATTACCGATCGATGCTGCGATCGCTGAGAATCTTTACGTTGCCATTTCGACCGACACCGGTTCATTCCAATATCCAAACACAACCGCGCGCACTTTTGAGATCGCAGCCGAGCTCGTTCGCGCTGGTGTCGGTGTCGGCCGCGTCAGTCAATTAACATACGAAAACTACCCGCGGCGCCGCGTCGAACTGTTGCGCGATCTTCTCGGCACGATGCGATTCGATGCGAACGACCGGGTCGCCAGTTTTAGTTTGAGCCTGGCGACTGCGAAAAGACTCGGAGTGCTCCCGGAAGACAATGAAGGACTGATCGATCATTTGCGCGCGATCCGCGGCGTCATCGTTGCCGTGTTCTTTGAAGAACTGGCCGACGGCAAAGTGCGCGTGAGCATGCGTTCAAAAAGCGAAAAGGTGAACGTGTGCGCCATCTGTGAAAAATTTGGCGGCGGCGGACACGTTCTAGCCGCGGGAGCGCGTGTCCGCGGCTCGCTCGCGGAAGTCGAAAGAAAAATTCTGGAGGAAGTTCGTGATGTTGTCGGTCGCGATTCCTGACGGCGTCCTGCTGGTGGATAAAGCCGAAGGTATGACTTCGCACGATGTGGTCGCGCTCGCTCGGCGACAGCTCGGAATTAAAAAAATCGGGCATTGCGGCACGCTCGATCCGATCGCGACCGGTTTGCTTCTCCTTACAATCGGTCGCGGAACAAAAGTGCAGGATTTGCTGATGAGCGAAGACAAGGAATACGTCGGGACTCTTACGCTGGGCACAGCGACGAGTACGCAAGATAGAGAAGGTGAAGTCGTTGAGACAAAACCGGTGCCCCAGTTAAGCGACGCCGAAATCCGCGCGGCGTTCGAAAAATTTCGCGGCGATTTTTATCAAATGCCACCAATGGTCTCGGCCAAAAAACATGGCGGCGTGCCGCTCTACAAATTGGCGCGCCAGGGAAAAGTAGTCGAGCGCGAGCCACGCTTCGTTCACGTTTACCGCTACACGATCGATCGGATTGCATTACCGGAGATTGATTTCAGCGTGTTGTGCAGCAAAGGCTTTTATGTTCGTACCTACGCACACGACATTGGCCAGCTACTTGGCTGCGGCGCGCATTTGAAATCTTTGCGGCGGACCCAGTCCGGTCGATTCGATGTCGACAACGCAATCAGCGTCGAACAAATCAAAGAACTGCCTCGCGACGAAATCGCGCAGCGAATTCTTTCGTTGCCACAAGTCTCACGTATGCGCGGCGCGTGAGGGAAAGATCGACAATGGAAATCTTGCGGTCGATTCCAGAGCTCGAGCGATTACGCGGATCGCTTTTTTTGGCGATCGGCGTTTTTGACGGCGTCCACCGCGGCCACCAGGCGGTAATTTCGACGTCGGCTGATCATGCGGCCACTTCGAATGGAACGCCAGTCGTCGTGACATTTGATCCGCATCCGGAAAAGGTTCTGCGGCCGCAGGCAGCGCCACACTTACTCAGCGCGACCCAACACAAAATCGCACTGATCCGCGCCCTCGGTGTCGAGCATTTGCTCATCATCACCTTCGACAAACAGTTCGCCGCGACCGAGCCGGAAGATTTCGTGCAGAAATTAGTCATTCATTCTAAACCGCTCCGCGAAATCTGTGTTGGTCACGAATGGTCGTTCGGAAAAAACCGTCGTGGAAATCTCGATCTTCTCAAAAAACTTGGCGCAAAGTTTAATTTCGATGTCGTGGGAATTCCACCGGTTAAGATTAACGGCGCGGTCGTGAGCAGTACGGCGATCCGGCAGGCGATTGAAAAAGGCGATTTGGCAAAGGCTGCTGAAATGCTCGGCCGTGAATACACGATTCTCGGAACGGTGACGCGCGGTGACAATCTTGGAAAAAAGATTGGGTTTCCGACGGCAAACCTGAGCGCGCATAGCGAACAATTTCCACCGAACGGTGTTTATGCCGCGGAAGCGTGGATCGACGGTGAATTATATCGAGGCGTAGTCAACCTTGGCATTCGCCCGACAGTAAGCAGCCGGAAATCCGAGCGTGTCCTTGAAATTCACTTGTTCGATTTCAGTCGCGACATTTATGGGCATGAGGTCGAAGTCCGCTTCTTGAAATTTCTTCGTCTGGAAAAGAAATTTGCGAATCTGGACGCGCTGGTTCAACAGATCCGTCAGGACGTCGAACAAGCGCGCCAAGGGAGATAATTATCTAAGCTGATACTTCGCGACGCCGACCTTTCTGATTCGCGGTACGCTTCTGCCGGTGCCGTTGAACCAGACGTAAAGGTTCGCGCTCGGCACCTTCAACTTTTTCGAAAGGTCACCGACGGTCGCCCCTTTCTTTCCAGCCGCGAGCAACGCCCGCAAGATTTTCTCTTTTAGCGCACCGCGTTTGCTTCGCCGACGAATGGGCCCGCCAGGCGCGCGCGAAACGGTAACCGGCGCACGCCGGTCTCCTTCCCGTGACGGAATGCCGAACTTGCTCTGGACGCGCATCATTTCGCGATCGATTTCCTGGATCTGCGCCATCAACGCTTCCTTGCGCTCGGTAAGGCGGACAAGTTGCTTGAGAGTCGCGCTCGGGATGTTTCTTAGCATCCCTTACTGTGACTGCTAGATTCGACAATGCAAATCTAAGTCGAATCTAAGATTGAATATGATTCGACTTAGACATCGCGGCAAAGATGCCGCCGGTCATCACTAACATTCCGCTGGCCATTGCAAACGCGACCACCCATAACGTTGGAATCGTCGTCAATCTGAACATCTCAACCAAGATAAAACGGCCACCATCGGACAAGACGTATGTGAGCGCACTGGCCAGCGCGCTCATTCCGACCAGAATAAACGGACGCAGAAACTGCCCTGCCTGCCGCGGGGCGGGCAGCTGTTGCAGAACGCGCGCGGTAAAGCCGTCATCCTCGATATAAGGCGCAGCTTCTTGCAGCTTTCGATCCAACCAATCTTGTTCAATCTGTTCGTTCATTTATTGCGTCCAGACAGCCAAAGTCTTCTTCAATTTCTCCCGCCCTCGCAACACGTTTGTTTTGACCGTGCCAAGCGGAATGTCGAGCGCCCGCGCAGCTTCGTCGTGTGATAATCCATTCTGGCAGCAAAGCAAAACTGCCGAGCGCTCGTGCAATGGCAGTAAACTAAGGGCATGCATAAGGTCATGTCTTAGACCCGGATCGACCGTCTGGGGGTCCTGTTCCGCCTGCCATTGCTCCTCATTGATGCCGACGAGCTCTTTCCGGCGTCGTGCGTCCTCGCGAAAGCAATTGTAGGCGATCCGGTAAAGCCAGGTGGAAAATTTCGCCTCGCCGCGGAAGCCGCGGATGTTTTTATAAGCGCGAACAAATGCGTCCTGGGCCAGATCGTCGGCGAGTGCGAGATCGCCGCGGGTAAGTTGCCGCAACAAACCTCGCACGCTCGATTGATGACGACGAACCAACTCGCCAAAAGCGTGCTGGTCGTCATCAACAAGAACTCGGGCGACAAGGCCGGCATCGGTTAGCTCCACGCCGCGATATTAGGGCGCCGGTGGCGGCGACGAAATGTCCTTCTTTCCCTCCAACTTCCACACGAGTAGGTAGCCGAGGCCAATCACAAAGGGAATCACCCCGATGGCCCACGAGCCACCCTCCCACTCGTTCACTGCGCCGAAGAAAAGCATGAGGCCCAAGCCAACCATGCAAAGCACAACACCGCGGCGCATGTCTGAGCGTTGCCGAACGGCGGGTGTAGGCGGAGCGAGCAAGGCCGGCGGAATCGGTTGGCCCTTTTCGGCCATCATTCGAATCGTGCGATGCATCATCCGATTTCTCGAAAAACCGAAATACATGATGACAGCCACGATCAGAACCGGCGCGCCGAAGATTGTCAGCATTGTGATCGCGACAATCGGGATGACGAATTCGGGAATATCGTCTGATTTGATCCTCTTAAGATCGGCTTCATCTCCATCAATCGCGATCCCGTGACGACCTTTAAGCTTTTTCTCGATCCGTTGATGGATTCTATCCGCCAGATCCTGAGCGGGCGAGGCGCTGGCCGTCATCGACGCCGCCGGGGATGGCGGAGGAGGCGGCGGGGGTGCAGGTTGCGCCATGGCCGTAACGGCCAGCACAACTGAGCAAATGCAGAGAGGCAATGTTTTCATATTGATCCTTTTGTAGTGAGATGCAGCCGACGTGGGTTTGGATTCAAAAAATAGCCACGCCCACCCCCAGCGTCGAAAGAAAATGGAGCGGGTGACGAGACTTGAACTCGCGACGTCCTCCTTGGCAAGGAGGTGCTCTACCACTGAGCTACACCCGCGTCTGGAAGGGGTAGAAATAATGGCGCAGCAGGCTCATTCCGCAACCGTAAATTCGGCCGAGTGGCGGAGCGCCAGACTAATGCCAGATTCTCTCCCATTACTTCATCAGTCCATCATTCTATTTCGCCTTCACGCGACGAATTCCGCACACTCGCCAAGGGCGGCAATCTCATTCCGCTGATTGTCGATCTGGTCGCGGACGTCGAGACGCCAGTCTCCGCTTTTGCCAAGATCGACAACGGGAATCCGTGCTTTCTTTTTGAATCGGCGGAGCGGAACGAAGAGTCGGGACGCTTCTCGTTCATTGGCTTCGATCCGCTCGTGCTTTTTAACAGCGCCGATTGCGAAGGCGATCCGCTGACGAAGCTCCAAGAAATTCTGTCGCGTTTTCAATTTGTCGCGCGTCCCGACGTTCCCCATTTCGTCGGCGGCGCGGTTGGTTACATCGGGTACGACGTCGTTCGATTTTTCGAGCCGACTGTGCCAATCCATCCGCAGGACGAACTGAAGAATCCGGAAATGATGTTCATGATTCCGCGGATCTTGATCGTTTTTGATCATCGATTTCGGAAACTTCGGCTCATTTGTAACGCGCATATCGAAAACAATACTTCTGCGGAGGACGCCTACGGACGCGCGGAAGCCGATCTGCAGAAAACGTTGTCGAAACTGAGCGAGTCGCGGGCGCTTCAGCCGATTGATGCGAAAGCGGCCGGGAGTCTTCCGTCACCAGCCAGCAACACGGCTCGCACTGAATTTGAATCGATGGTCGCAAAGGCCAAAGAGCTGATCGCGGCCGGCGATATTTTTCAGGTTGTGTTGTCGCAGCGGTTCGAAACCGATTTTCTCGGTCAGCCGCTCGATCTTTACCGCGCGCTCCGCTTCGGGAATCCCTCGCCGTACATGTTTTGTTTACGCTTCGGCCGCGATTTCGCGGTCCTTGGCAGTTCGCCGGAAGTTCATCTGCGAGTGCGGGAGCGGACCGCCGAGTTGCGTCCGATCGCCGGAACTTATCCGCGCGGCAAAGATTTGGCGGAAGATGAAAGATTTGCGGCCGATTTGATTGTCGATCCAAAAGAGCGCGCTGAGCACGTAATGCTGATCGATCTCGGGCGAAATGATCTTGGACGGGTCGCGGACTTTGGCAGCGTCCGCGTGACGGAACAAATGGTGATCGAGCGCTACAGCCACGTCATGCACATCGTTTCGCACATCGTTGCGCGTTTGCGCGAGGGCAAGAACGCCTTCGACGCGATTCGCGCAACGTTTCCCGCGGGCACGGTTTCTGGCGCGCCGAAAATTCGCGCGATGCAAATCATTGCCGATTTGGAAAAAGCGCGACGCGGATTTTACGCGGGGATTGTTGGTTACTTCGGCTTTGATGGATCGCACGACAGCTGCATCGCGATCCGCTCGATCATTTTAAAAGACGGAAAAGCGTATCTGCAAACGGGCGCGGGAATCGTGGCCGATTCCGATCCCACGCGCGAATTTGACGAATGCGTGAACAAGGCGAAAGCGATGCTGGCCGCTATCGCGCGCGCAACGAAGAAATGAAACTTCTGGTCATCGATAACTACGATTCGTTCACTTATAATCTCGTCCAGCTTTTCGGCGAGATGGATGTCGATCTTACGGTGAAGCGAAACGACGAAATTTCGATCGACGAGATCAAAAAACTGAAACCGGATCGGATTTGCATTTCACCGGGACCGGGGCGGCCGGAAGATGCCGGCATCAGCCCCGATCTAATTCGCGAACTCGGACCGCGCGTCCCGATTCTTGGTGTTTGTCTTGGTCATCAATGCATCGCGCAAGCGTTCGGCGGCGAAGTGGTGCGCGCCGAAAGATTAATGCACGGCAAGACTTCACAGATTCATCATCAACTCCGAGGCGTTTTCAAAGATTTGGCCGAGCCACTCGAAGCGACGCGCTATCATTCTTTGATCGTGCGCCGGGAATCGTTGCCCGATTCGCTCGAAATTACCGCCGAGACCGACGACGGCGAAATCATGGGACTGCAACATCGACAATTTCCGATCCACGGCGTCCAGTTTCATCCCGAATCGATCCTGACGACCGAAGGGCGCAAGTTGCTCGCGAATTTTCTGCGTGTTTAAGCGCCGTTGCGCGAGATCACCTCGTGAATCTGGCGGACTTCACGCACCATTTGTTCGTATTCGTCGAACCTGAGTGATTGCGCGCCGTCCGAGAGCGCTTCGTCCGGTCGCCCGTGCACTTCGATCATCAAACCGTCAGCGCCGACCGCGATTCCGGCGCGCGCGAGAGGCGTCACCATGTAGCTGCGGCCGGTTCCGTGGGCGGCATCGACAATCACCGGCAAATGCGAAATTTTTCTTACCGCCGGAACTGCGGCTAAATCGAGCGTGTTTCGCGTGTGTTGAGCGAACGTGCGCACGCCGCGCTCGCATAGGACGATGTTATAATTTCCTTCCGCCATCACGTATTCGGCCGCGAGTAACCACTCTTCTAACGTCGCGGCCATGCCGCGCTTCAACAGCACCGGCAACTTCGAGCGACCGACGCGCCGAAGGAGTGTGAAATTCTGCATGTTGCGCGCACCGATCTGAATCATATCGGCATATTTTTCGACGAGATCGACGTTCGCTTCATCGAGCGCTTCGCTCACGATTTTCAGACCGAACTCGTTCCGAATCTCGGCGAGAATCTTGAGGCCCGGCTCCCCCAGCCCGGAAAAAGCGTAAGGCGAAGTGCGCGGTTTGAATGCGCCACCGCGGAAAAATTTCGCGCCGCTGCGCTGGACCACATCCGCTATCGCAAACGCCTGCTTGCTGTTTTCAATGGCACACGGTCCGGCGATGATCGCGAGCGAGCCGTCCCCGATCCTAGCGCCGTCGCCAAGATCGACAATCGTGCGTTCCGGCCGGAGATCGAGCGTGATCAATTTGTACGGTTTGGTAACGCGGATCGCTTCCGAAACGCCGGGGAGATTTTCAAAATGTGAGAGATCGACCGCGCCCTGATTGCCGGTGATTCCGATCGCGGTGCGATTTGCGCCGGGCATGACGTGCGCGCGAAAGCCGAGCGATTCGACCACGCGAACCACGTTGTCGATCTCGCCCTTGCCGGCGCTGGCGTTCATTACGATGAGCATGGCGTGAAAAGGCGTTTACTTACCGGGAATTATACCCTTCGGTCAAATTTAACCCGCAGTTTTCGCTTTTGCCTCGATCAAAATCGGCGGAAGCGCACGCTCAATTTCGGCCCGATGTTGCTCGTACTGGGGTGGTAATTTTAAACTTTCACCCAGCTGTTTGACCGGTTCGTCGACGGTAAATCCGGGACCTTCGGTGGCAATCTCAAACAAAATACCACCGGGCTCGCGAAAATAGATCGAATGAAAATAAAAGCGGTCGATAACCGGGGTGACGTGCAAACCAATGTCGACCAGCTCTTTGCGCCAGCGTGATTGTTCCTTGTCGTTCGCGCATCGGAAAGCGATGTGATGCACCGTCCCGGCCGAATTCACCCCAAACTGTCCCTCGGCTCGTTCGACAAGGTCGACCTGAGCGCTTGTCGATTTGGAATTTATCGACAATCGGCGGCGCGATCCTTCTTCGCCGATCAATTCGAAGCCGAGCGTTTTAAGTAATTCCTCCGTCGGCCCGGTCTGTTGCACTTCAAGCGTCGGCGCGTGAAACCCGTGGATCGCAAACTTCTGCGGTACTTTGCTTTCATATTTAAGATCGACATCGTCCAGTTGCGTCGATTCGATTAACTCGAGCAACAGTCCATCGGTATCGGTTAGGCGAAGACCGGGCGCATTAAAGCGCGACGGAATTTGTTCACAGAAAACCCGATGTTCGGCGAAGCGCGCTTTCCAATACGCGATCGAACTCGCTGGGATCGTGAAACTCGCACTGATTACCTGGCCGGTTCCGCGGGTCCCGCGACGCGCACCCGGCCACGCAAAAAAGGTGATGGCCGTTCCCGGCCGTCCGGTCCGATCGCCAAAATAAAAATGATAGGTCGATGGATCGTCAAAGTTGACGGTGCGCTTGGCCAAGCGCAGGCCGAGGATCTGGGTGTAAAAATCCACGTTGCGCTGAGGATCGCTGGCGATGGCAGTGATATGATGAGTTCCGCGAAGTTTCACAATCGAATCGTAGGCTAACAAGTTTCCCACGACTTATTCAACGCATGTATTTGTGGCGACGACAGGCAAGCGAGAAGTGGTGGAGGGATAAAGAAGAGGAATTACGCGCCGTTGCGGGCGATCGATTGGCGATAATCGAACAAGCCGGTCGACGACGATTGCAGTTCGAAGTCGCATCAAGTTCCCGCACTGGGTTGCTAAAGCTGGCGAAACAATTCGGTGGACGAGTCGAGAAACTTCCGCGCGATTGGTTAAAACGCTTTTCGCGTCCGCAAAAAACCAAGCCGATCGAACTCCGGAATCAAAAGTTAATCATTCCTGCTCGCGCCGCTTTCGGAACCGGCGAACACGCGACGACCGCGATGTCGTTGCGATTACTCGAGAAGTTAACGCGCAAATGGAGATCGCGCTGGTCGATTGTCGATCTTGGAACAGGTTCGGGAATTCTGGCGCTAGCTGCGCGTTTGTTAGGTGCGCAACGGGTAATCGGAATCGATAACGATCCGGTCGCGATCTCGACCGCAAAAGCGAATGCACTGGCAAATAAGATTCAAGGCGTGCAATTTCTCGTCAGCGACGTGCGTCGTTGGAAATCTCCGCCAAAGAGCCTCTTCCGACGAAGCGGCTACGGCGGCCAAGTCGACATCATCATCGCGAATCTGTTTAGCGAGCTATTGATCGAGATCTTGCCGAAACTCAAAACCGCGCGCTGGATGATTCTTTCGGGAATCTTACGAAACCAGCAACGTGATGTAACTCACGCACTTAAGCGACATAAGATCGACATCCTTCAAGTTCGCCGGCGCGGAAAGTGGGTTGCGATTCTAGCGTCGGTCAGGTAGGTTCGGCGACCCTTAGCGGCTACGGTTCTCTGCATAAACGCGGTTTATCATAAGCCGCGGGCAAAATGTCCATGCAGACCGAGGAACTATCCTACGCCATCATTACGCCGTATTCGATGCGCAAATCGCGCACCGGCGGGATCATCGCCCGGCTGATTTCGCGCACGGGTCTCGATCTGGTGGCCGCGCGCATGTTCGCGCCGAGCGAAGAACTGGTTCGCCGCTACGCCGAGACGATTGTGAGCGAAACGAAACCGGCTCATCGTGCGACCCAGGAATTAATTCATGAGTACGTCCTGAAAAATTTTGGCGCGAAAAAAGATCGTCAGCAATCGCGCGTTTTACTTCTCCTTTTTCGCGGGCCAGACGCGGCCGCAAGAATGCGCGCGACCGTAGGTCACATTACGCACGAGGAAACCAGCGGGGAAACAATTCGTGACACGTTCGGCGATTACGTGACCGATGATTCGGGCAAAGTCATTTACTTCGAACCAGCAGTCGTTGCTGAGTTCAATCGCAACGCAATCGAACGGGATTTAAAACTTTGGGCGGAATTTTCAGATCGCGACGGCGGCGTGCTCGATCAAGCGGTGCAATTTCCGAAGGAGGCGAAGATCGAGAAGACCTTGGTTCTAATTAAGCCGGACAATTTCAAATTTCCAAACATTCGTCCCGGCGGTGTGATCGAAGTTTTTTCACGGACCGGTCTCTACATTGTCGGTTTCAAAGTTCACCGGATGAGTGTCGCGCAGGCGGAGGACTTTTACGGACCCGTGCTACCGGTGTTGCAGGAAAAATTAGGACGCAACAAGGGACGCGATGCGTGGGAAGACATCGTCGAATTTATGGCCGGCGCGCGGCCGAGCGACACGCTTCCGGAAAAACGGGACGCGCCCGGCACAGAAAAGTGCATTGCCCTGGTTTATCAGGGCGAAGACGCCGTTCGCAAAATTCGCGAAGTGCTCGGCCCAACCGATCCCGCGAAAGCGCCGCCAGGCTCGATTCGGAAAGAATTTGGCCAGACGATCATGATCAACGCTGCGCACGCGTCCGACTCGATTGAGAACGCGAAACGCGAGATGGCAATCGTGCGGGTGGAGGAGAATAACTTTAAACCTTTGATTGAAAACTTTTATGGCCGCCAATAGTGTGCGCTCCCTGAATTAAAACGAACAAGATCGACATGGAAATTTCCGAACGCGCTGCCCAACTGACTCCCTCACTCACGCTTTCGATCGACAGCAAAGCAAAAGCGATGAAGGCCGAGGGAATTGACGTTTGCGGCTTCGGAGCGGGTGAGCCGGATTTTGATACGCCGGAACACATCAAAGCCGCGGCGATTGAAGCGCTCCAGGCCGGTTTCACCAAATACACGCCGAGCGCAGGCATTCCGGAATTGCGTGCGGCCATCGCGGAAAAATTAGCAGCGGACAACGGACTGACTTATCGCCCGGGTCAGGTGGTGGTCAGCAACGGAGCCAAGCACTCCTGTTACAACGCGATTCTGGCCACGTGTCAGCCCGGCGATGAAGTGGTCATTCCCGCGCCCTACTGGGTCAGTTATCCCGACATGGTGCGCCTGGTCGGCGCCGAACCGGTGATCGTGCCGACGATGGAACGGAATAATTGGAAAATGCGTCCGGAAGATTTTGAAAACGCGATGACGCCGCGAACGAAGATGTTGATCATGAACACTCCGTGCAATCCAACCGGGTCGGTTTACACCCGCGAAGAACTGGAGGCAATTGTCGAGGTCGCCAGCGGCGAGGACATTTACATTTTGTCCGACGAAATTTACGAGAAACTCGTTTACGACGATGCCAAGCACGTCAGCATCGCGTCGCTCTCGAAAGAAGCTTACGATCTGACCATCACCGTCAACGGATTCAGCAAATCCTACGCGATGACCGGGTGGCGGCTCGGTTATCTGGCGGCTCCGGAAGCAGTGGCGAAAGCGGTCGATTCAATTCAAAGTCATACCACCGCGAATCCATCCTCGTTCTCGCAGCGGGGCGCGCTCGCCGCGTTGAAAGGAGATCAGCAGGCGGTCTCTGACATGCGCGAGGAATTCGACATGCGACGCAATTACATGATCGATCGCCTCTCCAAAATTCCAAACGTGACCGCGGTCAAACCGCAGGGCGCGTTTTATGTTTTACTCAACGTCAGTCAGCTCGGGCTCACCTCGCAAAATTTTGCCGACCGATTGCTCAGCAAAGCAAACGTGGCCGTCGTGCCGGGCGCGGCCTTTGGTGATGATCGCACCATCCGGCTCAGCTACGCGACCAGCATCGACATCATCAAAAAAGGTCTCGATCGGTTGCAAGATTTCTGCCGAACGCTCTAAGGTGGAACGCGCTCTCCGAACGCGTCGCTAATATTTGCGGCTGAGCCGCCTTATCTTAACATCGCCCTCGGAGAGGCCGATCCACCTTCCACCTTCATGTCCGGTCACCTCGCGCTCATTCTTCACGCGCACTTGCCATTCGTTCGGCATCCCGAACACGAGCATTTTCTCGAGGAAGACTGGCTCTTCGAGGCGATCACCGAAACTTACATTCCGCTGCTGCAAATGATGCAGCGACTCGTGAACGACAGCGTTCCGTTTAAACTCACGATGTCGCTCACCCCAACGCTGTGCGCGATGTTACAGGACGAACTTTTGCGCGAGCGCTACGTCCGGCATTTAGATCTTCTAATCGATCTCGCGCTGCGCGAGCGAAAACGTAACCGCAACCAGCCCGAGCTAGCCGAGTTGTCCGAATTTTACTTTGAATTGTTTTCGGCCAGCCGCCGTTTCTTTGTTGATGAATGGAAAGGCGATTTGCTCGCGGCGTTTCGACAACTGCGCGACGCGGGAGCGCTCGAGATCATCGGCTGCGCGGCCACGCACGGATTGCTTCCGCTGATTCAACAGCAATCACCGGCAGCGGCCCGTGCGCAACTTCTCATTGGACGTGACGCGCATGTCGATCTCTTCCAAGCCGATCCCACGGGCCTTTGGCTGCCTGAATGTGCATATGCCCCCGGGCTCGACACGATTTTGCAGGAAGCGAATATTCGATGGTTCGTTCTAGACGCGCACGGATTGTTGTTTGGAAATCCGCAGCCGCAGCGCGCGATTTATGCGCCATGTTATACACGCGCAGGTCCAGCTGCGTTCGCGCGCGATCGCGATTCGAGCCGCCAGGTTTGGAGCGCGGAGGAAGGTTACCCCGGCGATCCGGCATATCGCGAATTTTATCGCGACGTCGGTTTCGATCTTCCGCTTGAACATTTGGGGCCGATCGCGCGCGGTGTGCGGAAATTTTCCGGTGTGAAATATCACCGCATCACTGGTCGGAAAGGCGAAAAACAGTTCTATGATCGAGCCGCGGCCGAAAAAGCCGCTGACGCGCACGCCACCCATTTCGTGGAACAACGCCGGGCACAATTGGGACAGCTCGCCGCCGTTGATGTCGATCCAATCCTAGTCGTGCCGTTCGATGCGGAATTATTCGGCCACTGGTGGTTTGAGGGACCGCGCTTTCTCGAATTGTTCATCCGCAAGGCCGCGTTCGATCAAAGGGAATTTCGCCTAACGACTCCGAGCGAATATTTGGCGATGCATCCGACCCAACAAACAATCGAGCCCGGAGCGTCGACCTGGGGCGACAAAGGCCATCTTGAAGTCTGGATCGACAAAAATAGTTCATGGATTTATCCGCATTTGCACGCGGCGGCGCAGCGGATGACCAACGTGGCAAACGCGCACAAGAATGATTCGAGCGAGCTCAATGATCGCGTTCTCAAGCAACTGGCCCGAGAGCTGTTACTCGCGCAAGCGAGCGACTGGGCGTTCTTGATGCGAACAGGCACGGCCCGTGAGTACGCAAGCAAGCGGACAATCGATCACCTCGCCCGCTTCAATAAACTGCACGATCAGTTCGCGGCCGGGCAACTGAATGAAAAATTTCTGGCTGATTGCGAATGGCGCGACAACCTTTTCCCGAACCTGAATTGGCGGTATTACTGTAGCGGCGGTCTATGACCGTCGCTGAATTAGTGCGACGCTCGCAGAGTGCCGCTACAGAAGAATGAAGAAAAAATACGCTTCAATTTTGATTGTCTTTGCGATTGGCGGCATTGCTCTCGCCCAAGAGTCGCCTTCGCCGATTCCATCGCCGTCGGCATCACCAGAGCAAACTCCGTCGCCGTCGCCATCACCGTCAGCAACCGCAGGGCGAAGCGTCGCGCTCCGGTTTGTTCCACCGCCGATGGAAGGAACGATCAGCCTCGGGATTTTTGATTCGAACGACAAACTCGTCCGCGTTCTCCACCGTGAATCAAAGGTCGACAATTTCACAATTGATGAGAATTCGCTCAAGACGACCTGGGATGGAAAGAACGACGCCGGCGAAGATTTGCCGACGGGGAAATATCGGGCCCGCGGCTATACGGTTGGGCGTCTAAAGGTGGACGACCTTGGCAAAGTGGAGGCGCCTCCAAACGGGGCAGCCGATCATGTCTCCGTAAAACTGGTGACGAACCCGCTCGTGAGCGATACGCGATCGGTCATGGAACTTGGCGTCGGCTTCGATAGTAAAGGAAGTTTCCTGAAAACGATGGACGGATTGCCGCTGGCGACGATGAATGAAACACCGAATCTGACTCGCGTTTCGATCGCAAAAGAGGGCGAGAAAGCCGCCGATATTTGGCAGGATGACGGATCTGCGGTCGAACATCTTCGCGTGTCGAACATCGACAAGATGATGGCATTTGATTGTGGTTTTTTTGAGCTCAGGTAGGGGCGGTTCACCGAACCGCCCGCGGGCGATTGAGGTCAATCGCCCCTACCTACTAGCCATCATGGCATATCTTTGTTTAGTTAGGCGTTATGGCTTCGGCGCCTGAATTTCAACACACGCTATCGAAAGCTGCCGGTTTCAGCGGCATGTCGCTGCACACGGGCGAGAAAGTTTCGCTGAAGCTGCATCCGGCGCCGGCCAATCACGGAATTAAATTCAAGCGCAAGGATTTGCCGGACGAGCCCACGATCGACGCCAAGATCGATAATCTCAAAATGGTCGAGCGCGCGACGACGATCGGTGAAGGATCGATGCGCGTGCATACGGTCGAGCATGTGCTGGCAGCGTTATCGGCGATGGGGGTGGACAACGCGATCGTAGAAATGGACGCGAATGAACCGCCAATCGGCGACGGAAGCGCGAAAGCATATGTCGATGTAATCAAACGCGCAGGCGTTTCGGCACAGGAAGCGTCGCGAAAATTCTTTCACGTTCGCGAACCGATGCACATCGAAACGAAAACGGGCGCAATGCTCGTCCTGCTACCGGACAACAACGGCTTGCGGATTTCGTGCACCCAAGCCGGGCCGAACAATCGTTTCACGCAATTCATGTCGACCGACATCGTACCGGAACTCTTCGAGCGCGAGATCGCGCCGGCCCGGACGTTTGTTTACTACGAAGAGGTCGAGTCGTTGATGGAGAAAAATTTGATCAAGGGCGGTAGTCTGGAAAATGCGGTGGTGGTGCGCGGCGACGCAGTCTTGAGCAAAGAGCCGTTGCGTTTTCAGGACGAATTCGTCCGACACAAAATCCTCGACATTGTCGGCGACCTCGCGCTGGTCGGCTGTCGGATTCGTGGTCACCTCATCGCGGTCAAACCCGGGCACGCGGCGAATGCAGAATTAGCTCGCGCGATCGCGAACGAACAATCGCGTCGCGACACCCTGGCGGTGCCGCGAGTTGTGCCGAAAGGCATCGGCGGCCTCGACAGCGAAGAGATCATGCAGATCTTACCACATCGTTATCCCTTTTTGATGGTCGACCGCATCATCAGCTTCGACGAAAGCGGGACGAAATGCATCGGCGTCAAATCGGTCACGATCAACGAACCGTTTTTCCAGGGACACTTTCCGGGCCATCCGGTGATGCCGGGTGTGATGCAGGTGGAAGCTATGGCGCAGGTCGCGAGTTTGTTGCTGTTCAAGCTTGCGAAAACCACCAGCCGGATCGGTTATTTCATGAGCGCGGACGACGTGAAGTTTCGCAAGCCGGTGATGCCGGGCGACACGATGTTCATTCACGCTGAGTTGACGAAAGCGCGCGGTGAGCGGTTAGCAAAAGCGAAGTGCCATTGCGTAGTGAATGACGCGATTGTTTCCGAAGGCGAATTGATGTTCACGTTTCTCGATCGATGAGCGACGTGCAGATTCATCCGACGGCGATGGTCGATCCTGGCGCGCAAATCGGTGCGAGAACAATGATCGGGCCGTACTGCGTGATCGGCCCGAACGTCGTGCTGGGGCAAAGCTGCTGGCTGCAACATCACGTGACTTTGGCGGGGCCGATGCGCACCGGCGCTAAAAATAAATTTTACGCCTACTGCTCGATCGGTCAGCAAACGCAGGACCTGAAATACGCGGGCGAGCCGACCTATCTGGAAATTGGCGATGAAAATACGTTTCGCGAATTCGTTACCGTAAATCGGAGCACGACCAGCGATGGCAAAACGCAAATCGGCAGTCGGGGAAATTTTCTGGCTTACAGCCACATCGGGCACGATTGCACCGTTGGAAACGAAGTCGTCTTTTCCAATAATGGAACACTGGCCGGACATGTGCAGGTCGGCGACAACGCGGTCATGGGCGGACTCACCGCGGTCCACCAATTTTGCCGCATCGGCCGCTTCGCCATCACCGGTGGTTGCTCGAAGATTGTTCAGGACATTCCGCCGTTCATGATCGCAGACGGAAATCCAGCCGAGATTCGCGGCGTCAACTTGGTGGGCTTGGAACGGAAAAGTTTTCCAGCGGAAAGGGTGAAGTGGATCAAGGAGGCCTTCCGCCTGATCTACCGTTCTAAATATAATACGGGCCAGGCGCTGGAAGCGGTCCGAAAGGAACTGCCGCAGAACGAAGAGGTTCGCGAAATAGTCGAATTCATCGAAAAGACCGAGCGCGGAATCATTCGTTAGCGCGACGCAATAAATTAACGCGCGCGCGGTGTCGGCGTCGCTGATACACCGCGCAAGTCCTGTTCGACACTTCTGAGCAGCGGCGCCGCGGGCGCGTCGCCGGCGATTCGCAACGTGCTGCGGATCAGATCAACGCCGCGTTTTGGCTTGTTGAGCTTCTTCCAGGCATCGGCCTCTTCGAGCACAACTCGCAGAATATCGTCGCGGCTCGAATAGCAGGTGCGCGCCTGGCCAAAGTAGCTGGTGGCTCCAGCCAGATTTCCATCACCCGCCTCCATCAGCCCGAGGTCTTCGATCATTGGACAATTGTGCGCACGTGAGGCGGCCCGGCGCGCCAGCAAGCGATACTGACCCGACCCGTTCGTAAAATTTCGCACGGCAAAATCATGATAACTTTTCCAGCTGTTGGCTTTCCCCGAATCGGCCGTCGACTCCAGCTGCAGCCAGGCTAAATAAGGCCGGTAGAGCGGATCGCCTACCATGACTGACATCCAGGAGAGCGCCTCAGTCGCGGCATAAGCGCTTTCGGCAAAGGTGAAGCCGTGAAGCAGACGGTCGTTCAGAATGTTCGGATGCGTCGTCAATTGCAGGTAAGGCTCGTAAACGTTGCCAACGCTCGCGGCCGCGCCATGGGAGACGAGTGGGCCGACCCAGTTTGCATTTCGGTCGCGCAACGTGTTCGCACTGAACGAATGGATATGCATCGCCACCGCCCCCGGCACAAAATGGAAGTCTGGGTGGGCGAATGGCCCGGCCACATTCGGATAGTACCAGCCGTAATACAGCGCGCAGTCCGTGATGGGATAACCCTCCGGAAAAATCCCGGGGACCGGACTCTGATACACCACCGGGATTCCAACTTTGTGGAGTTGCTGTGGAATTTCCGCTAGCCATTGGTCGCCTATTTCGTAACCGGCCGAGGGACCATGCGAACTATCGACATAGGCGCGCCCCCAAAGCCCAGTTCTCTCGGCCGCAACCGAATCGATGATCATTTGTCGCACTGTTGCCACGCTGGGGGCATCCAGTCGGCAAACGAGTAGGAGCGCGACGTCATCCCATTGATCGATCGAGCGAAAACTCTTGAAATAACTATTCAGCTTCGCGCCAGAAATCTTCGGCGAGAAATAACCGAGGGTTGCAATCTCGGAATCGACCGAAGCTTCGTTGCGGCCGTCGATCGGTCCGCCGGCTGATTCGTCGCCGGGGTATGGCACAGCAGTCGGCTTAATTTTCAGTGGCATCCCTTTAATCAGGGCAACGAAACGAATCGATGTTGAGAGGACGGCGTCTTGATGTTCAGCCGTTTCGCGGATGGTCCACCACTTTCGTGATTTGAAAGCTTCGCGAAGCGGTTCGGCAATTTTGCCATCGTACTCTTCCCGAGTGATTTCCTCGTCCACCGAGCACGTGACCCCGATGATGTGATCAGATACGATGCCGCGTTGTTTTGCATAGAATCTCGCCAGCTCCGGCGAGTCCGGCGCCGATTTGTTGTAAACAACGATTGTCGAGGTCGCGAGCGGCTGTTCAGCGCGAACCTGAATCACAACCGTGAAGACGACGAGCAAAGCGAGAAATGATCTATGATGACTCATTTAAAGCGATTAGCTTTCGGAGTTGAAAGTTCGGTCGTCCGTGTTTGAAATCTTCAACAGCGCCGCATTCTCAACTCTCAACCCTCAACTCTCAACCTTTCCATGCCGGCTGTTTTGAATCTGCTGCGGATCAAAAATCTCGCGTTGGTGGAGGAGCTCGAGTGGCAGATTGCGCCCGGTTTTACTGCTATCACCGGTGAAACCGGTGCTGGGAAATCGATTATCATCGGCGCGCTCCAACTCTTACTCGGCGAACGCGCGGATAAATCACTCATTCGCACCGGGGCCGATACTTGCACCGCCGAAGCCGTTTTCACCGGCAAAGAATTGAAGAAGTTGAACCCGGACCTGGTCGAAGCCGGCGTCGAACCGTGCACGGATGATCTTATTATTAAGCGAAGTCTCTCTGCCGCGGGCAGCAATCGCCAATTCATCAACGGTTCGCCCACCACGTTGTCGATCCTGAAAAATGTGGGCGACGCGCTGGTCGATCTTCACGGTCCGCACGATCACCAGTCTCTACTCTCACCGGACAAGCAGCTCGACCTGCTCGATTCGTTCGCCCGTGCCGAAGAGCAACTCGAGGAATACAAAAAACATTTTCGACAATTGCAGACGCTGACAGCCGAGCACGCGGCGCTCAATACCGCCGAAACCGCGCGCGAGCAGGAGCTTGATCTGCTGCGCCATCAAATCAACGAGATTAATTCGGCAAATCTTGTGGCCGGCGAAGAAGAAGAAATCGAGAAGCGCTATAAACTTACCAGCAGCAGCAAACGTCTGATCGAACTTGCCAGCGCTGCAGCCAACAAACTTTCGGAAGCGGACGAATCGGTCCTGTCCCGGCTCGCCGAGACGCAACGTTTGCTGCGCGAATTGGAGAAGATCGATATCTCCACCGCAGAGATTGCTTCCGAACATGCCGCGGCCGTGGTGCAGCTGTCGGAAATCGCGCGGTCGCTCTCCGATTACGCCGAGAAGCTCGATCTCGATCCGGAACAACTCACCGCGCTCGAGCAACGTGTTTCGCTTTTTGAAACATTGAAGCGCAAATACGGCGGTTCGATTGCCGAAGTGATCGAGTTTGGCCGGCGCGCGGCCGAACGAATGCAAAAAATCGAAGGCCGCGACGCTGAACTGGAGCGACTAACGAAAGAAATCGCAGAAGTTCGGGCGCAGATGAATCGCGCCGGCGATGCGCTGCGCAAACTGCGCGCGAAAGCGGCGCCGAAACTTTCCGAGACGATTCGCAAAAACCTGCGCGATCTCGGATTTCGCCAATCGGAATTCGAAGCGAGACTAAGCCCGGTTGAGGAACCGCACGCGAATGGCTTCGATTCGGTTGAATTGCTTTTCTCGCCCAATCCTGGCGAACCGCTAAAACCGTTGCGCGCGATTGCTTCCAGCGGCGAAATTTCGCGCCTGATGCTCGCGATAAAGTCCGCGCTCGCCGCGCACGATTCGATTCCGCTTCTCGTCTTCGATGAGATCGACACGAACGTCGGCGGCGAGATCGCGCATGCGGTTGGCGCAAAGATGCGAACGCTCGGCAACGAGCATCAGTTGATTTGCATCACCCATCTCGCGCCGGTCGCTGCAGCCGCGTCGTCGCA
>Ga0209801_1000732_pt1 | contig 21446 bp, 17 predicted proteins | sample GraSoiAngelo_127_FD_185884 | JGI IMG/M metagenome (GOLD analysis project Ga0209801, IMG submission 185884) | Grasslands soil microbial communities from the Angelo Coastal Reserve, California, USA - 14_0927_09_40cm (SPAdes) (version 2) | ecosystem: Environmental > Terrestrial > Soil > Grasslands ... | reverse complement strand
TTACCTTTCTCAGCGGAAAAATTCTTCGCCTGGTTCCAAATTTCCATGAACACTTCCTGAAGAAGGTCGTCCGCCTCGGTCTCGTTGTGAATGATCCGCAAAATCAGCGCTCTCATGATCCCGTTATAGCGATCATAAAGCTGAGAAAGCGCGTCCGCGTCACCCGATTGAATGCCCAGCATCAGATTGACATCGCTCGGCGCGCCTGGTTCAAGGTCAACCGCACTGGTCATCGATTTTTCCGAGGTCGCCACGTCAGGCTCAGACCCAGGGGCGGCTTGCAGATTTGGATCGACCACTGACGACATTCTCTCAAGTCTTAGTTCGGCCGGTCACCGGCGTCCAACGTTTTCGTTCTTTAGGCTCCCGATAAGCCTTGACCGGTGCGGGACTGGCCAAATACGATTCGCGCTCAACTTAGCTCGCGGTAATCCGCGTCAAAGCCAACCAAAAAAATCCCATGAAAATCATCATTTCATTTCTCGCAACCGTCTTCCTCGCGGCAATGACCTTTGCTCAGGAAGAATCAGCGTCGCCCGCAGAATCAACCGCGCCGGCAACCGAAGAAAAAGCATCGGCCACAGTCGAGGAAACGCCAGCCTCCCAGCCGGCTGAAGCCGCGTCTCCGGCTGCGGTAAAGAAAGCTGAGGCAGCAACGTCTCCAAACGCTGCCGCAAGTGCCGCGGCAAAAAAGGAAGCCGCAACAACCACGACCGCGAAACCGGCTGCGCCTACCGCTGCTTCGAGCGGAAAGAAAATGGGCGTCCGGGAGATGGAAGAAAAATGGGAAGCTTCGATTCCCAGTCACGACCTTACGACAGTCCAGGGGTTCGTTGCCTCTGATTTCGTCGGCGTATCCTCACAAGGCAAGTTTGTCGACAAGTCCGGCATGCTGGCAGAATACAAGAAGGACAAGGACACCTACAAGTCGGCGAAAAACGAGAGACTAAACGTCAAGTCTTTCGGGCCGAATGTTACGGTTGTGACCGGCCGCGCCCGGGAAAAGGGAACGGGCAAAGACGGTAAAGCGTTCGATCGAACCTTCCTTTTCACCGACACCTGGATCTTGCGCAACGGACAATGGCAGTGCGTCGCTTCGCAGATCAGCAAAGTTAAGGGATAATCCACACTTTAGTTGCTCAAAGGGCGGCCGCGGCAACGCGGCCGCCCTTTTTTGCGCCAGCGCTCCCAGGATATCGCTCCTCGGCCCAAACTAACGGATCATTGCGCGGCGTGCTTTGTGCGGCAAAGGTTACTCGCATGCCGTCGAGCACGAAAGAATCAGTGGCCGATCCGCTTTGGTACAAGGACGCGGTCATCTACGAGCTGCACGTCAAAACCTTCCATGACAGCGATGGCGACGGCATTGGCGATTTTCGCGGTCTGATCCAAAAACTCGATTACCTCCAGGAGCTCGGCATTACCGCGATCTGGCTCTTGCCCTTTTATCCATCCCCACTGCGTGATGATGGCTACGACATCGCCGATTATTTCGACGTCAATCCGAACTACGGAACGCTCGACGATTTTCGCGCGTTCCTCGACGCGGCGCACCAACGCGGCCTGCGCGTCATCACCGAGTTGGTCATCAATCACACCTCCGACCAAAATCCGTGGTTCCAAAAGTCCCGGCGCGCGCCGCCCGGTTCACCCGAACGCGAATTTTATGTCTGGAGCGATACGCCGGAAAAATATTCAGACGCACGGATCATCTTCAAAGATTTCGAAACGTCGAATTGGTCATGGGATCCGTTGGCCAAGGCTTACTATTGGCACCGCTTCTATGCGCACCAGCCTGATTTGAACTTCGACAATCCGGCCGTCCACAAAGCGGTCGAGAAGGTTTGCGACTTCTGGCTCGCCATGGGCGTCGACGGAGTGCGGCTCGATGCGGTGCCTTACCTTTACGAGCGCGAAGGGACGAGCTGCGAAAATCTACCCGAGACGCATGCCTACCTGAAAAAGTTACGCGCGCACCTCGATCGAAAATTCCCCGGCCACATGTTGCTCGCCGAGGCGAACCAGTGGCCGGAAGATGCGGTCGCCTATTTCGGCAGCGGCGACGAGTCGCACATGAGTTTTCATTTCCCGCTCATGCCGCGCATGTTCATGGCGCTGCAAATGGAAGATCGGTTTCCGATCATCGATATCCTCGATCAAACGCCGCCGATTCCGGACAACTGCCAGTGGGCGATGTTCCTGCGCAATCACGACGAGCTGACGCTCGAAATGGTGACGGACGAGGAGCGCGATTACATGTGGCACGTTTACGCCAACGATCCGCACGCGCGGATTAATCTCGGGATTCGCCGAAGGCTGGCGCCCCTGCTCGCCAATAGCCGGCGCAAAATGGAACTTCTCAACACCATGCTTCTCTCCATGCCCGGCACGCCAATCATTTATTACGGCGACGAAATCGGGATGGGCGACAACATTTACCTTGGCGATCGCAACGGCTGTCGGACCCCGATGCAATGGAGTCCCGACCGCAATGCCGGTTTTTCCCTGGCCAATCCGCAACAGCTGCACTTGCCCGTCATCATCGATCCCGAATACCACTTCGAAGCGATCAATGTCGAAAATCAGCAGAAGAATTTATCATCTCTCCTTTGGTGGATGCGCCGCGTCATCGCGACCCGGAAAAATTTCCGCGCTTTTTCCCGCGGCACGCTCGAGTTTCTTTTTCCAGATAACGCGAAGGTGCTGGCGTTTCTGCGCCGCTACGAAGACGAAACTGTTCTCGTGGTTGTGAATCTCTCTCGCTTCGCCCAAGTAGTGGAGCTCGATCTGGCGCAATTCTCCGGATGCGTGCCCGTTGAAGTCTTCAGTCGTAATCGCTTTCCGACGATAAAAAAATCCGCCTACGTCCTGACGCTTGGACCGCATTCACATTATTGGTTTACGCTTCAGCCCCAGACCGAACGGCGCCGATTGGAGAAGAAGCGCGTGGTGCCGACGCTCAACACGCTTCCTGAGTTGCAATCGTTGCTCGATGATGGCGCGCGCGCGCGCATCGAAGGAGAAGTCTTACCCGAATACATCGCCACTTGTCGCTGGTTCGGCGCGAAGGCGCGCACGCTTCGGCAAATGCGCGTTCTTGAGCGTTCCGCTATTTCTTCCGAGCCCAACGCCGCGCAATTTTGGTTCGTCGAAGTGAGCTATCTTGATGGCCCGACCGAAACCTATGCTTTGCCGGTAAAGATCCTTTCCGACGACAAAGCGCGATCGCTTGCCCAATCTGCGCCGCACGCGGTCATCGCGCACTTCAGTGACGAGCACGGCTCCATTCTCTTCGACGCGGTTTGGGACACCGATTTTCGCGAAAAACTTTTTCGCCTCATGCTGGATCGACAACATGCCAGCGGGCGAAATGGAAATCTGGTCGGCGCACTGAGTCCACGGATCGGACCGGTCACGACCGTTCTGCCTTCAAATGTGCTCCGCGGCGAGCAGAGCAACTCATCCATGCTTTTTGCCGACAAATTCTTCCTCAAGCTTTACCGGAAACTTGAGGACGGCGTGAACCCCGACGTCGAGGTCACGCGGTTCCTGACCGAGCGCGCGCAATTCGATAACGTGCCCGCGTTTGGCGGTGCAATTGAATATCGCCGGGCTAAAACGCAACCCACCGTTGTTTGCTTGTTGCAGGACGCAATCACGAGTGAATCCGACGCCTGGACGATGACGCTCGATCACGTCGGCCGTTTTTACGAACGCGTCCTTTGCCGTAAAGCCGAGCTGCAAAATGAAACCGCGCCGGCTGGCCCGCTGGTCGAAGAATTGGTCGGTGGGGTTTACGCCGAGAAAGCAAAACTGCTCGCGCAACGCACCGGCGAATTGCATCTCGCGCTCGCCTCAGTCCGGGACGATCCCGTATTCGCGCCGGAACCGTTCAACGCCATGGCCCAGCGTTCTGTTTATCAAAGCATGCGCGCGCTCCTGCGCCGCAATTTCGAATCGCTGAAAAAGAAATTGCGCGACGTGCCCGAAAATCTTCGCGACGAAGCCAAAGACGTTCTCGGTACCGAAAAGGAAATTCTCGCCCGCGAAAAACGTCTGCTCGATCGCAAAACCAACGCCGCCAAAATCCGGATCCACGGCGATTATCATCTCGGCCAGGTCCTCTCCACCGGAAAAGACTTCGTCATTCTCGATTTCGAAGGCGAACCGGCACGGCCGTTGAGCGAGCGCAAACTCAAACGCTCCGCGCTGCGCGACGTCGCCGGCATGATGCGCTCGTTTCAATACGCCGCTTACAGCGCGCTTTGGCAACCGGCCATGCGCGCCGAAGACGTCCCGTTCCTCGAGCGCTGGGCCGATCTCTGGTATCGCCAGATGAGCAGCACTTTTCTCCAAAGTTATTTGCAGACTGCGTCCGGCGCGATGTTCGTCCCGCAAAACTCCGACGACCTCCAAGTTCTTCTCGAAGCCTATCTCCTCGACAAAGCCGTTTACGAAATCGGCTACGAACTCAACAACCGCCCCGACTGGGTTATCATCCCCATCCGCGGCATCAAACACATTCTGAAATCAGCGTAAAAAATTGCCACCGATTCACACAGATGAAATCTGTTTCTTTTATCTGTGAAAATCTGTGTCAATCTGTGGCTCTAAACAATGGTTTGGAAAAATCCTATGAATCAGCATCTCGACAAGATCGACAATGACATTGCGGAGAAACATCTGTTAAAGCATCCGTTTTATCTCGCCTGGACGCGCGGTGAGCTGAGCAAAGAGGCGCTGACAGATTATGCGCGGCAGTACTATCATCATGTCGCGGCGTTTCCGACCTACCTCTCGGCGGTGCATGCGAAATGCGACAATCAACCGACCCGGAAACAAATTCTTTCCAATTTGATCGACGAAGAGGCCGGCTCGCCGAATCATCCCGAGCTTTGGAAACAGTTCGCGGAAGGCCTCGGCGTGCAAGATGTCGATCTTGCCAACACGGAGAAACAGCCCGAGACGAAGGATTTGATCGGCACATTCCGATCAGTCTGCGGCAACGAATCGACCGCGGAAGGGCTGGCCGCGCTTTACGCGTACGAGAGTCAGATCCCGGCGATCTGTGAATCGAAGATCGACGGATTGAAAAAGCATTACGGATTCATCGATCCGAAGCATTACGAATATTTCTCGGTCCACATCGAAGCTGATCGCGAACATTCCGCGGCTGAGCGGAAAATGCTGAGCACGTACGTCGACAATCAGAACATCGACAACGTGCGCGCGTCAGTGCAGCGCGTCCTCGACGCGCTCTGGGAAATGCTCTCCGGCGTTTGCCGACGTCACGCTATTAGTTGCTAAGATTTGGAGGACGTCCGCGCCGGCGGCGCGCTCCTGTCATTAACACCTCGCTTTAGCGAGGTGCTTCGCAATGAAAAGCGAACGCCGCGTGGCTGTACACCGCGCTAAAGCACGGTGTTAGGAAAGTCGCGCAGCGCTAAGTGCGGCGGCACGTGTCCCTCCAATTAAAAAATCACCTCGGCGTGATGCCTTCGGCCAGATCGACGTGGAAACTTTGCTTCACCTTGTTCGTGCCGAAACTTAATTCCGCGTTGTAATCGCCGGCCGGCAACAATCGCTTCGGATCGTCGCCGCCGTACTCAATGCTGACGTCTTTGCTCGGACGCAGGTCCCAATTCAATCGGGTGAATCCGGGCGTGCCGGGCGCTTTCAGATTCGCGACTGGTTGCCCGGTCGATTTCGTGACTGAGAGTTTGATTTCGTCACCGGTGAATTCTTTTACCCAAACGGTAAAGAGCGCGCCTTCGGCTGGATTTTGGCCGCGATAAACTCCTTTGCCGTTGGAATCAACAAAGCCCGGCTGCAAATACGCGCCGGTGACCGAGCGGACACTAAATAGATGCACCGGCTTCGCTGCGATCTCGGGCGTGAATTCACGGAACGGCGTACTGTCATCGATAACCGCGATGCTCCGTCCGTGCGTCGCAATCGCGAGATCGGCGGTGCGCGGATGAATCTGAATATCATCCACGCGCACCGGCGGAACATCGCCGATACGGACCCAATGCGCGCCCTGGTCGAACGACGCGAACAATCCAAAGTGCGTTCCCGCGTAAAGCAATTTCGGATTCACCAAATCTTCGCGCACAACTTCAAGTGAAGCGTTCACCGGCAAATCACCAACGACCGGTTGCCAGGTTTTGCCGAGATCGCCCGTGCGCAAAATCATCGGGCGGTCGTCACCGGTGCGATACGCGTTCGTTGCCACATACGCGACGTTTGGATCGACATTCGACGGTTCGATCCGCACGACCCATTGCCCGCGGGCAGGCTCGGGCAAATTGTTGGTCAGCTCGGTCCATTTGCCGCCGTCGTTTTCGGTGATCCAAAGACGACCATCATCCGTTCCGGCCCAGAGTAATCCCGCGCGCTTGGGCGATTCGGCCACCGAAAAAACGACGCCGTAACTTTCCGCGCCGCTGCCGACTGCGTTCGTTTTGTTTGGATCGTTGTGCGTCAGATCGGGACTGATCACGGAATATTTCTCCATCCGATCGGTCAGCTTGAAGACGCAGTTGCCGCCAAGATAAATCACACCGGGTTTGTGTTTGCTCATCACCATTGGCGAATTCCAGTGGAAACGGTAACGCGGCGCGCCTTCCGTTGGTTCGGGCCGCAAACGCCGCAGCTCGCCGTTGCGCAAATTGATCCGGTGCACTTCCCCACCCTGGCTCTCGGCGTAAAACGTGTCGCGATCGGTCGGGTCGAACAGAACATAAAAACCGTCGCCGCCGGCGAGCGCGGTCCAATCCGAATTGCGAATCAGCTCTTTGCTTTGCACGCCGCTTGGCCCAACCCAGTTCTCGTTGTCCTGCAAGCCGCCGGCGATTCGGAAATACGGTTTCGAATCGTCAAGGCAAATTCGGTAAAATTCTCCCGCCGGAATCTTGCTCAGGTGGTCCCAGTTTTTCCCGCCGGCAAAACTTTGATACAGGCCGCCGTCGGTCCCGAGCAACAAACGCTGACAAACCGGCGGCTTCGGCGGTTTGTTTTTGTCTTCCGGCTTGGGCGGCTTGGGCGCCGGGGCCGTGCCAGGCTGAATGGCCAGGGCGTGGCAATCCGGATGCACTTTCTCGGAAAGATCTTCCCGGAAATTTTTGCCGCCATCATCCGAGACAAGCAGCGCGAATTGGAGCAGATAAACACGCTGATCGTTCGCGGGATCGATCCGGATCTGACTGAAATAAAATGGCCGCGGATCGATCGCGCTCATTCGCGTCCAATGCTCGCCGTTGTCTTCCGATCGAAAGACGCCGCCGCTTTTGCTGCGCAAATCGCTCAGAGTGCCCGAACCGCCTTCAAAACTTTGCCCAACGGCCATCACGATTTTCGGATTACTCGCACTCACGGCCAGACCAATTCGACCAGTCTGCGGGGGCAAACCGCCGCTCAATTTTTTCCAGCTCGAGCCGCCATTAGTACTTTTGAAAATTCCACCGACGTCTTCACCGCCGGTCGCCTCGGGTCCGGAAGTGAAACTCCACGGTGTGCGCTGCCGGGCGTAAAGCGCTGCATAAACAGTCTGCGGATTGCTTGGATCGAGAATCACATCGCCGCAGCCCGTGCGCGCGTTGTGCGGCGCGGCCGCCTGGAGAATCAGCTTCCATGTTTTGCCGCCGTCAGTTGTTTTGTAAAGGCCGCGCTCGCCACCGTCCGCCCATAAATGTCCCATCGCCGCGACGTAAGCGACGTCCGGATTCTTTGGATCGACCACGATGCGCGCAATGGTTCGGCTGTCTTTCAATCCGACGTTGGTCCAATGTTCACCGCCGTCGGTTGTTCGATAAACGCCGTCCCCCCAATCGGAGGAGTTCCGGTCGTTCGCTTCGCCGCTCCCAACCCAAATGACGTCCGAATCGGACGGCGCAATTGCAATCGCGCCGATGGAAAGCACGGATTGTTTGTCGAAAATTGGATCGAACGAAACGCCGCTGTCGCCCGACTTGAAAACGCCGCCGTGTCCGAGCGCGACATAAAACACGAACGGATTGCGCGGATCGATCGCAATATCGGAAACGCGCCCACCCATGACTGCGGGACCGATCGAACGCGCCTTGAGATTCTTGAAGAGCACATCGGTCCCCTGCGGCGCCCCAGTAGACGGCGCTGGCGTTACGGAAGCCGACAACGGTGGAGTCGTGCTCGCTGGCGATGCAGCTGCCGGCGAACCCGCAGCCGCAGGAGCCGACGCGGGCGGTGATTCTTCCTGCGCGAACGAAACTGAAAGGCTAACAAACGAAGCGAAGATCAGAGCGACTCGAGTACTCATAAGCTTGAGAAACAAATCATGGCAATTTCACGCGGTAGAGCAAGCACCTCGCTTGCAGATTTCTGTAGCGGCGTTTCGTCAGCGCCGCAATATTGTCGACCTTGTATGACGCAGCCAATGCTGGAAGGAAAGGTTGGAGTTGTCTTCGGTGTCGCGAATAAGCGCAGTATCGCCTGGGCAATCGCGCAGGCCTGGGCGGCCGCGGGCGCGCGTCTCATTTTCAATTACCAAGGCGAACGGCTGAAAGAGAACGTCGAGGAACTGACGGCAGCTTTCGGAGAGAAAACGCCACTCTTTCCATGTGACGTCTCGAGCGACGCGGAAATCAAAACATTTTTCGAGAAAGTCCGCGGCGAAACCGATCGTGTCGATCTTCTGCTCCACTCGGTCGCGTTCGCTCCGAAGGAAGCGTTGGAGGGTGACTTTGTGAGCACGACCCGCGAGGCGTTTCGCGTCGCGCACGACATCAGCGCCTATTCGCTGGTCGCGCTGGCGCGAGAAGTATCACCATTTATGACAAACGGCGGCAGCATTGTGGCAATGACTTATTACGGCTCGGAAAAAGTTGTGCCGCACTACAACGTGATGGGCGTAGCAAAAGCGAGCCTGGAGGCATCCACTCGTTACCTCGCTTACGATCTTGGTCCTAAGAAAATCCGGGTGAACTGCATTTCAGCCGGTGCGGTGCAGACGCTGGCCGCGCGCGGCATCAGCGGGTTTTCTCAAATGTTAAAGCATTATCAGGAACGCGCTCCGTTGAAGCGCAGTTGCGACCCATCCGAGCTGGGCACGACCGGTGTTTTTCTGGCGAGCGACGGGGCCGCGGCAATCACCGGTCAGGTGATTTACGTCGACGGCGGCTACCAAATCATGGGCATGTAGCCATTTCCCCAAAAAATGAAAGGACTTCAGAAATGATTGCGCGAGTTTGGTACGGCTGGACCACGCGCGAGAACGCAGAGAAATATCAAAAGCTTTTGCGCGAAGAAGTGTTGCTCGAAATCGCGCATCGCAGCATTCCGGGCTACAAAGGCGCGGAGCTTTTCGTTCGCGAGGCCGAGAACGATGAAATGGAGTTCATTACCCTGTTGCGTTTCGAAACGCTCGATGCCGTGAAGATTTTTGCGGGCAAAAATTACGAGCAACCGGTCATTCCTCCGGACGCCAAGAAATTGCTCAAACGACACAGCGAACGATCACGCCATTACAAAGTCGTCGCGCTTAACTGACCGCAGATGGCGTTGGCCGACGAACTGCGGAAGTTGCTGGACAGCGACGTTGTCACCGACGATGCCGAGGCGCTCGCCGCTCACAGTGGCGACAAATGGTTCGCCGCTGAAGCGCCCGAGGTTGTTGTCTTCGCAAGATCGACATCTGACGTGTCGAAACTTCTGAAATTCGCGTCGCAGAAAAAAATTCCGGTGACGGCACGGGGCGCTGGGTTCGGTTATGTCGGTGGCTGTGTGCCGGCGAAAAAAGGCATTGCTCTCTCGCTAATGCGAATGAATCGGATCAAGGAAATCAATTTCCAGGACGCAATCGCAATCGTCGAGCCGGGTGTGATCACGGCCGATCTGAAAGCGGCCGCGCGCGCGCAAAAGTTATTTTATCCGCCGGATCCTGCGAGCATGAAAGATTGCAGCATCGGCGGAAATATCGCGACCAATGCGGGTGGACCGCGCTGTTTGAAATACGGCGTCACCCGCAATTATGTGACCGGTCTGGAAGTCGTGCTCGCCAGCGGCGATATTTTACGGACCGGCGGACGGGTGCACAAAAACAAAACCGGCTTCGATTTGATCGGGCTTTTTGTTGGTTCGGAAGGAATGCTCGGCGTTGTCACCGAAATCACGCTGCGACTGCTGCCACTGCCGCCCGCGCGCGCGACCCTCTCCGCCGCCTTTGCCGCGATGTCGCAAACCGCCGCCGCCGTGCAGGAAATTTTCGCGAAAGGATTTTTGCCGTCGTCGCTTGAGATTGCCGACAGTTTTACCCTCGAAGCCGCACGAAAAGATCTGGGCAAAGCGATCGTGCCGCCGGGCAATGCGCATCTTCTGATCGATCTCGATGGGCAGGAGGAAAGCGTGCGAAGCGAAGCGCAAGCAATCCGCCAATTGCTCGCCGATAAAAAGCCGAACACTCTGGAAATGGCGACGGGCGAAGAAGATTGCGAGAAACTTTGGGAGTTGCGCCGGCAATTCAGCAATTCACTGCGCGCGACCGGCCTCACTAAATTGAATCAGGATGTGGTCGTTCCGCGCAGCCACATTGTCGATCTTGTCGAGTTCGCCGAGCGGTTGCACGCGAAGTACGGATTTCCGATCGCTTGTTTTGGCCACGCCGGAGACGGCAACATTCACATCAACATCATGGCCGATCGTTACAATCGCGACGCGGACGTGCGTCAAAAAGTGGAGCACGCTCTGGATGACTTATTCGCGCAAGTGCTCGCCTGGGGCGGAGTCATCACCGGCGAACACGGTATTGGTCTGGCCAAAAAGCGCTGGTGGCCGGACGCGACCAGCGGGGTTGTCCGTGAGCTCCATCGCAAACTCAAAGACGTCCTCGACCCGAACGGGATTTTGAATCCAGGAAAATTTATCGAGTAAGTTTGAATGTTTTTGGGGACAACTGCGTCTAACTTTCTGCTGCGTATTCGCGCTGGCTTAGGGTCGTATGAAACCGGGGAAAATCACGCACACCGTCGCAGCTTTGCTCTCATCCATAACGTCGCTTTTCGCTCACGGAGCAGTGACCAAGGCGGAGCCGAGCAAGGTCAAGCTGAGTAAAAAATCCGAGAAAAAATCGGACGAATCAAACGTCGGAGTCGATTCGCTCGCATTCGCGCCAACTCATTTGAGATCGGCGCCGCCGGCGGCGGGCGAAAGTTATCCCTGGAAACAACAGATTGTGACCACGGTTTTCTGGATCGGCGAAAAACCGAGCGAAAACAATCCGGTGCCGAACCGCGCCAGTTCGTGGGACAAAGAGTGGTCGAAAAGTTACGGCGGCTTTGACGATCCGAATCCGGCGCGCCGGCGGGATTACATTCCGGCGAAATTCACCCCGCGGCAGAATCCCTTTTATTGCGCACTTCCTTACAACGACAAAGCCGCCACTGGCCACAGGGCCGAAGCGTCGCGGGTCGTTCCGTGGTTCAACGAAGCGTATCAAGGGCCGGGCGTCTCCGTTTGCAAGGACCGCTGGATTGCGATTCGCAAGGGAAACAAGGTCGCCTACGCGCAGTGGGAAGACGCCGGACCGTTTCGGACGGACCACTGGCAATACGTTTTCGGCAACGAACGCCCGAAACCAAATCTGAACAAGGGCGCCGGTCTCGATGTTTCGCCGGCGGTGCGCGATTATCTTGGTTTAAATGAAACTGACGTGACCGATTGGCAGTTCGTCGATTTCAAAGACGTGCCGCACGGACCATGGTCGAAACTGGGAGAGAACAACACCTTCGTCATCGCCCATCGGAACGAGCAACGCGCAATGGCGCAGGCGAAAGCCGGCCGCGGCGCTCCCCGAGCCTCGGCCACCGAGTAGTTGCATCGGCGTTGCAGATTTTGGTAAAATCAACGGCATGCGAACCCCCCATTCGATCCTGGTTGTTTTCTGCACTTTTATCGCTCTAAACACCGGCGCCGAAGCCGCCGAATCTCAACCGGCAATGATCGGGCAAGGCGCGGATTCAGTGGCCGCAAGACTTCATTATCCTCAAACAGCAAAAGCCGCAAAAACTGAAGGGGCCGTGCAATTTTATTGCGAAGTAGGAGCTGACGGTCGAGCGCGTCACGTTCGGGTCATTGCCGAAAGTTCGTGGAGCGCGCTTCGTTTCAACGTGCGAAACGCAGTTCAGCAAGGTCGATTCATCCCGGCGCGCCTAAATGGCAAAACCACTTCAGTCATGATCGGTGGCACCGTGTTTTTTCTTATGCCGAAAGGACAACCAACCATTCTAGTCACGATGGCTACGGCCGACAAAACCAAGGCAGCGGCCGGGCGAAATTATATTCAACCCCAAATGCTCGCTAGCTTTGATGACTTGGAGCGCAAAATGTACACCTGGCGAAGTTTGGTCACGCAATATTCTGCATTTCCGTCGGCAGAAGTGATGTGCAATGTAGACGCCAGCGGGAATCTAACGGGCACAAAAATCGTTAACGAGAGTAAGGCCAATAGCGGACTTGGTGCTGTCGCGGTCAAAGCTTGCGAGGGCGCGAAATTTGTTCCCGCCCTCGATAACAGCAAACCCGTGCCCGGACAATTCAATCTCGCCATTGATTTCGCGATGCTAGTCAATCCTGATGAAATGGCACCAGGCTCTCATCTCAAGCAACGCGAAGAGTAGGAGCGCGCGGAATAAGATCGACATCAACGATCAACCGTGGAACTCGCCGGATTTGCCCGTTGTTCGTTGACTCGAATGAAAGCAAAGTAACCGCCGATCACGCAACCCACGATCAAAACGAACAGGAAAACGAATCCAGCTGTGCGAATCGATCGGTAGCGTTCGCCCGCTTGTTTCCAGGTCGCGCGCTTTTGGATCAGCTCCAGTTCGAGCAAGCGCGATAGTTTATCGGCGTCGATTTCGTTCGGTTTAGGCCCAGCAGGATCAGCCATGATGCCGAGAAATCCGCAAATATCATGCCCGACTAACACCGGACTTTAGTCGGGTGTTTCAGCACCGGAGTCGGGAAAACCGTTTAAACGGTTTCTAATCTGTCGTTTGCTGCAATCACCGCGCTAAAGCGCTGTGTTAATCAGATTGCGCTATAGTGCGAGATCGACGTCGTGCTCCTGAAAGACCTCCGTCGGTGGCACTCTCGTTGCTTTCAAAAAGGGGTGCACGCCACCTTCTTCCAGAAAGTCCTCATCTGCGCCTTTGCCGGTTTCCTTGCCGCCTCGCTCGTTGAGTGGGCAAAAGTTTTCGTGGAAGGCGCTGACGACGCCCTAAACAAAGGCTACAAGCACCGCGCGGTGCTCGATACGACGAAGTAAGATAAAAGGCGATTGCTGCTGGCTCGCCCGCGTTTAATTTGCGGCCAGCAGTATGAAAGTCGGCTTCGCCCAGCTCAATCCCACCGTGGGGGATTTGCGCGGTAACTTCGAAAAGATCTTTCAATCCTACGAACGTTTGGCCCCGGCCGGCGCCGAACTCATCGTTACGCCCGAACTCGCGATCACCGGGTATCCGCCACAGGACCTTGTCTTTAAATCGCGCTTTGTTCCGGAAACGCTTGAGATTTTGGAGGAACTTCATCGGCGTGTTGGCAAAGCCGCGTTATTGGTCGGATTTGTCGATCGGAACGAAGGCCGCGGTCGGCCATTTCATAACGCCGCCGCCTTACTCGTGCGCGGAGAGCCGATTCGCAAAGCGCACAAATCGCTCTTGCCAACTTACGATGTTTTCGATGAGGACCGCTATTTCCAACCGGCGGCCCGCGTCCAGCCTTTCGACCTGAACGGGAAAAAAATCGGCGTCACCATTTGCGAGGATATTTGGACCGAACATTACCTCCCCCGCCCGCTTTATGACTGCGAACCGACGCGAAGTCTGATCGAACAAGGCGCTGACATCATTCTCAACTTGAGCGCGTCGCCGTTCACGCTGCATAAACCGGCGATTCGTTATGAAATGGTGGCGACGCTCGCGCGCACTTACCAGCGGCCCATCTTTTATTGCAACGCCGTCGGCGGCAATGACCAGCTCATTTTCGACGGGAACTCGATTGCGGTGAATTCGTCCGGCGGTTTGATCGCGCAACTTCCCGCTTTTCGCGAACACGAACAGATTGTGGACACAGAATCAACTGCCGCGGTCGAGTTCCGCGAAGAATCGACCCCGGAACAACTTTTCGCCGCCCTTTCGTTAGGTCTGCGCGATTACTTGCGGAAATGTAATTTCAAATCGGCCGTGCTCGGTCTAAGCGGCGGAGTCGATTCGGCCGTGGTCGCCGTAATTGCAGTCGAAGCACTCGGAGCGGAAAACGTCGTTGGCGTTTCGATGCCGAGCCAATATTCGTCGCGCGGCAGCATCAACGATGCGAAGAAGCTGGTCGAGAATCTCGGGATCAAATTGTTGCACGTCCCGATCGCCGAGACGTTCGCCGTCTTCAAAGGTCAGTTTAAGGAAATCTTTTCCGGACTGCCGGAAAACGAGACCGAAGAAAACATGCAGCCGCGTTTGCGCGCCATGACGTTGATGGCGCTGTCCAACAAATTTGGACATCTGGTTCTTTCAACCGGAAACAAAAGCGAACTCTCGGTCGGTTATTGCACGATTTACGGCGACATGGCGGGCGGCCTCGCCGTCATCAGCGACGTGCCCAAGACAATGATCTACGAACTCGCCCGCTGGATAAATCGGCCAAGGGAAATCATTCCAAGATCGACAATCGAAAAGCCGCCGAGCGCGGAATTGAAGCCGAACCAAAAAGACCAGGACACGCTGCCGCCCTACGAAAAACTGGACGAGATTTTGCGGCTCTACGTCGAGGACAACTTGAGCGCGCGCGACATCATTGGCCGCGGGTTTGACGAGAACACGGTTCGCTGGGTCCAACGCCGGGTCGATCTCAATGAATACAAGCGCGAGCAAGCCGCGCCCGGGCTAAAAGTCACGAGCCGCGCCTTCGGCCTCGGCCGCCGGATGCCGATCGCCCAAAAATACGTCGATTAAGAACGCTCTCGCCCAAGTAGTGTTGTTAGCGCTGGCCATCTCGGCGTGGCCTTTAACGGCGCCCGCGGCCGAAGTGATCGACGGCATCAGTTTTGCCGACGATCCGCACATGCTGTTCGTTCCCGTTGAAGAGATTGCGTCGGCGCTTGGCTGGGAAACGCAGCTGAACCAAGAGTCGAAGGATATCTTCTTGAACGGCCAGGCACTCAATCCGACGCGTCTTCGAACGCTGACAAATGGAACTTCGTTAGTACCACTTGATGAACTGCAGCGCGCCGGCGCGACCACTACGTGGGGCGATGACGGAATGCAGGCGCTCGTCGCAAGTGGCTTTTTTAAAAAAGCCGCGATTCAATTTGCGGCCAAACATGTCGAAGTGGACTTGGGGAACCAGCGTTTGCGCGCGTACCAAGGCGCTCGACTCGTGCTCGACAGTCACATCAGTTCAGGCCGGGAAGGAAGGAAAACGCCGCCGGGAGACTTCAAGGCCGGGCCGGTCAAATCGCCGATGCATCGCTCACGGCTCTACCACAACGCGCCGATGCCGTGGAGCGTGCAAGTGCACGAGAACGTTTTCATTCACGGCTTCCAAAAAGTGCCGCGACACCCGGCCTCACATGGTTGCATCCGCTTGCCGCTGGCGGGCGCCAATCCCGCCAAGTGGTTCTACGATTGGATCGACATCGGTACACCAATCAGCATCAGAGGGCATTGGCCCGTCGCCACTCCTCGGGTTGAAAAGTCTACTGTTCTTAGTCGCCTCACCTTTCAAAAGATAATCATCGCCACCGCTGCAATCATCGCATGCATATTGATTGTCTTGTTCATATTGCAACGCCGTGGAAAAGTCTAAGCAACAGCCGGAATTAATTAGCATCGACTGATTCGTTCTTGCGACATTCGAAGCGATTGCTGATTTTACTTCGTTAGGCCAATAGTTGCTGGATACGCGCAAACAAAATCTGCTTCATCGGGATGTTTATGTTGCGGCGGGTGGAATGTTTTCTACTTTTTAATTCCTACTTTGTAGTTTCTTCGTCATTAGTAAGCCGGGGAGCGTTATATGGCACTCGATGGAAAGCACGCACTGATCACGGGGAGTTCGCGCGGGATCGGAAGAGGAATCGCACTGAAACTGGCGGAAAACGGCGTCAAGGTCGCGATTCATTATTACCAGAATGAGGCTGCGGCGAAAGACACGCTCGCTCAGGTCCGCAAACGAGGTTCCGATGGCTGCGTCGTTCAAGCCGACGTCACACGTCCAGAACGAATCACCGAGATGTTTCGGAAGGTTCAGGGCGAATTCGGCAAGCTCGACATCTTCGTCAGCAACGCGCGGCCGGATCTCCCGGGGTTCTACCGGCGGCCTTTGGACATCACGCTTGAACAATGGCACATGGCGCTCGACTCCCAAGCCCGGGCGTTCCTGCTGGGAGCCCAGGAATCAGCGCGCATCATACCCGATGGGGGTAGGATTCTTGCCATTACTTACAGCCCCGGCGGCCGCACGGGGAGCTGGCAGCCATGGGTTGCCATGGGTGCCGCCAAGGCAGCGATGGACTCGCTCGTTCGCTACTTCGCGGTGGCCCTAGCGCTGCGAGGGATCACCGTCAATGGCATCAGTCCCGGGGGCATCTTCGGTCCGCCGAATGTGGTTGAGGGGGGTGTCTTGCGCGTTTTGCCGCAAGAGATCCAAGAGGCGATTCGAGTCTGGCACGAGGGCGGCTGGACCCCAATGGGTCGGTTGGGCACCCCGGAAGATGTCGGCAACGCCGTTATGTTGCTGTGCATGGATGAAGCGAGCTTTATTACCGGCCAAATCCTCCATGTGGATGGGGGGGCTTCGATCATGGACACCGTCTTGCCGCTCGATATCCAGCGGGGCTAACTCTGCTTGTCGAGAACGCTTTGCGCCCATGGGCGACCTAACCAAGTTGGCGTAGCGAACCGATAGCGCGTGTTCAACTGACCTCTGTCTTCTGACCTCTGACCTCTGAAATGCGGAGCAGATCTCGTTGCCACGGAACAAGCAACGCGTCGGCGCGGGTTCGATCAGCAGCGATGGCTTCCAGAGTCGCGCGAGGCGCGATGAAGGAAGATTCAATCTGCAAATCTTTCGCCGCCTGATCGCGATTTCGACGCAATTGCTCGATCCGCTTTACAACTTCTGCGGTTGCGCGCGTTCCGGAACGACGCGGCCTGACCGGCCAATCTTTTTCCGGCAATTGCATTCCGCGCTCCGCCGCTTCTCGAAAAGTGCGGCGACGGCGATCGGAAAAATGTTTGTAATCCGGAGATTCACCGGCGGCGAACTTTTCGGCGGAGTGCAGCAGCTCGCGGTTTTGTAAAATGTGAAATGGCGGACGATCCACCGCTTCGGCTTCCTTCTCTCGCCAATTCCATAATTCGCGCAAGACCGCGTAGGCGCGACCACGCAACGCACCGGCCCCGGAAATTCGCCACGCTTCATCGACATCGCGCTCGCGATCGATCGCGGCTTGCTCGAGTGCGCGCTGACAGGATTGCCGAAACCACTCCATTCGGTTTCGGGAATCCAATTCCTTTTCCAAACGCTCGGCCATCGGCAACAAATAACGCGTGTCGTTGACCGCGTAGTCGGCCATTCGTGTGGGAAGCGGGCGCTGCGCCCAGTTTGCTTTTTGCGATCCTTTCGCCAGCTCGATTCCAAAATAACGCTGAACGAGCGCGGCTAGACTGAATTCGCGAATACCGATCAAACGCGCCGCGATTACGGTGTCGAAAATTCTTTCCGGGACGAAATTCAAATTCCGCCGGAGCAATCGCAGATCGTAATCGGCGCCGTGGAGAACGATTTCTTTGCCTGCGAGCGCATCACCCAACGGCGCAAGATCGACATTCGCCAGAGGATCGACAATTACGTCGCGCTCCGGAATGCTGATCTGGAGCAGACAAAGTTTCTCTTTGTAACAGTGCAGACTGTCGGCCTCGGTATCGAGCGCCACCCGACCGACTGATTCAAGTTGGGGAAGCAGCTCGCGAAGCTGCGTCACGTTCGCGATCACTTCAATCCGCTCAGGAGTAGCTCAGCGTTGGTTTTGGTCGCGTTCAAGTTGTCGATCAATTTCTCCATCGCCTCGATCGGCGGCAGCGCAGCCATCGCTTTGCGCAGGAGCTGCACCCGTTCCCATTCTTCCGGATGATAAAGCAAATCTTCGCGCCGCGTGGCCGAAAGCATCGGATGAATCGCCGGATAAAGCCGTTTCTCCTGCAACGCGCGGTCGAGATGCAGCTCCATGTTGCCGGTGCCTTTGAATTCTTCGAAAATCAGTTCGTCCATGCGACTGCCGGTCTCGGTCAGCGCGGTCGCGAGAATAGTCAAGCTGCCGCCTTCTTCGACATTGCGGGCGGACCCAAAAAATTTCTTCGGCTTAGTCAACGCCTTCGCTTCGACGCCGCCCGACATGATTCGGCCTTTGCTCGGCTGCAAATTATTGTAGCCGCGCGAGAGCCGGGTCAGGCTGTCGAGCAAAATCACGACGTGTTTTTTCATTTCGACCAAACGCTTGGCCCGCTCGAGCACCATCTCCGCGACCTGCACGTGTCGGGTCACGTTCTCGTCAAAGTTCGAATGATAAATCTGGCAATCGATCTCGCGCTCGAGATCGGTCACTTCCTCGGGCCGCTCGTCCACCAGCAAGAGAATGAGAACGATTTCCGGATGATTCACCCGGATCGCTTTGGCGATTTCCTTGAGTAAAATCGTTTTGCCCACGCGCGGCGGCGCCACGATCAACCCGCGTTGACCGTGCCCGAGAGGCGCCAACAGATCGACTCCCCGCGCACAGATCGAGTTCGTCTTTGGATTTTCGAGCATGATCCGGCCCTGCGGAAACTGGGGCGTTAATTTTTCGAAATCGGTCGGCTCGCTCCATTTCTCGGCGGGCTCGCCCTCGATTGTGACGACGTCGTCGAGCACCAGTCCTTTCTCACGATCGCGCGGCAGGCGAAGTTTTCCGGCAAGTTTTTGTCCGGGCCGCAGATGATAAAGCTCAATCGCGGCGCGCGGCACATAAACGTCCTCCGGGACCGGCAGGAAATTCAGCTCCGGATAACGCAGCAAGCCGAACGAATCGGCGACTTGATCGAGAAAACCCTCGGCCGTGACGTTGGCCCCCTGGCCGAGCGCCGCCCGCGCGATGTCCAGAATATGATGATGCCGCGATCGCGCGGGATGGAGATGCAAATTGAAATCGCGCGCGACCGGAAGGAGATCGTCAAGTTTTTCCAGCTCGTTGATGCTCAACTGAGTTCGAGCCGGGGTGCGAGCCGCACTGGCACTTTTTTTTGTAGCCGGCGTCCCTGACGCCGGTTCTGAACCGCGATCATCGATCGCGGCTACAGATTCCGCCGCCGTCTCGGCGGCATTTTCGTTTAACTTTTCGTCCATTTTTCCTGACGCCACAGTTCCAGCAAACTCACAGCCTGCTCCGCAAGCACAGCTCGATCGCCGTTGTTCCAGGCAACGTGATTGGCTCGTTTGATTTTTTCTTCGAGAGACATTTGCGATTTGATCATGGCTTCGGCCGGGGCGCGCTCGATCTTCATTCGCCCCACGAGATTGGCGAGCTGGATATCGGGCGAACAGGCGACCACCACCACGCGGTCGCACAAGGTTTCACCACCGGTTTCATAAAGAAGTGGAATGTCTGCGAAGAAAAATTCGGGAGATCTGCGGCGCCTGTCCGCTTCAACGCTCCATTGCCGGCGAATCCGGGGATGGAGAATTTGTTCGAGCGCGCGCCTTTTGGCGGCGTCCTGAAAGATTATCGCGCGGAGTGCCTCCCGATTCAAGTCGCCGTTGCGGGAAAAGATGCCGAATCCGAATTTGGCCAGGAGCTCCTGTTTAACTTCCTCAAGATCGACAAGTTGGCGCGCGACGGCATCGGCGTCGAAAAACTTGGCGGCGGGAAGAATTTCCTTAAGACAATCGCAGAAAGTGCTCTTGCCCGTCGAAATGCCTCCGGTGATTCCAATTGCGGGCATTTCAGATCAATGCAACTTCGTTTTCTTCGCCCGTATTCGCCCCCGGCAACATCGTGCGAGAAATACCCTCTTTGCGTACTGCTTCATGAAAATCTATGAGCAACCCGAGCGGAACATCCAACAACTACAGAGCGTGCATGGCGGAGGATCACTACACAAAAGATAACTAAGTAAACTAAGGCGGCTGCACGGACGATTTAAGAAAGAAAACTTCGCTACCTTCGTTTTCTTCTGTTTAACAGAAACTACTTCTTGTAGGCGGGGATTTCCGGCAACACCGGCGGTTGCAGCTCTTCCTCTTGCTCCTCAGGAGCTTGTCCTAGCGGAGTTACCTTTCTGGCCGTCACGAAGATAATCAGATTGCGTTTAACATGCTGATCGATATTGCTGCGAAACAAGCGGCCGACCAGCGGAAGATCGCCGAGCAAAGGCGTGCGGTCCTCCACCTTCTGGACATCTTCCCGCATCAATCCCCCGATAACCACTGTCTGGCCGTCGGCCACCTGCACACTGGTGGTCACTTTGCGTGTACTAAAGATCGGCTGGTTAATCACGTTCTCAGTCAGAACAACTGGGGTGGAGGTTGTTAACATGCTTACAGACCCCACGGTGCCCATAGTGTTGACACCTATTGCATTAATGGGACTGCCGTAGTTGATGAACCCTTCGAACTCGACCACTTGAGGAACCAGGTTCAGGTCGATCGTCGCTCCGTCTGCTCCCACCACAGGTTCAACCTCCAAGGTGACGCCGGTGTTTCGAGTCTGCCAATCCTTAGGCGTTGTCGGTGTAACCACCACAGGAACAACCTGTGAACCGGTAGTTGTCGTAGTCCCGATACTTGGAACCTGCGGGGGGGTGAAGTCCGATGGATACCGGAATTCTCTGACGATTTCTATGATGGCCCGTTGCCCGCTTTTGGTTGTCACTTTCGGCGCGGAAAGAAGATCGACCCCTTTCTTTTGGTTGAGAGCCCGGATCACCACCTGAAACTGCGGATCAGTGAAGACACCGGCCAGCCCGAAGATGGCCGGGGCAACGCTCATTCCGCCGGTACCGCCAGCCAACAGTGCATCGAGTGCGGTAGCGCTGATCCCAAAGGTGCCGCTCCGATTGCCAGCGGTAACCGGGCCGCCGCCGATGCCAGTGCCGTTACTGTTGGTGAAGGTCGTTCCTCCGTTACCAACTGGATTTCCATTCGCGTCCAAGACAGGAAAATTCGCCGAGTTCACAGCGGTCCCTGTTCCCGAAGTCCCGCCGGATCCAAAGAGTTTATGGTTGCCAATGTTGAACGGGCCGAGGAGCCAATCAAAGCCCAGCTCTTTCAGATTGGTCTGGGTGATCTCGATAAACTTTGCTTCGATCTCCACCTGCTTTGGACCGGAGGCGTTCGCCTGTTCAACCAAGGCGTCAACCATATCGAGGTTGTCAGCCGTGTTG
>Ga0209801_1000729_pt1 | contig 21480 bp, 22 predicted proteins | sample GraSoiAngelo_127_FD_185884 | JGI IMG/M metagenome (GOLD analysis project Ga0209801, IMG submission 185884) | Grasslands soil microbial communities from the Angelo Coastal Reserve, California, USA - 14_0927_09_40cm (SPAdes) (version 2) | ecosystem: Environmental > Terrestrial > Soil > Grasslands ... | reverse complement strand
CAGGGCCTTGTCTGCGGTACCTCTGCCGGCCGGGCGGCCGGTCCAACCGAGGGACGCGAAACTCTCGGGACTGCGCCGATCGCTTCTTGAATGCTCCGCCAAGTCGAAGGTGGTGCTGGCGCTAGCGGAATCGCGCCGAACACTTGCTGCAGCCTCCGCCACCTTGAGGAGGCCCGATGAACCCGCGACGGACGCGCGACTACTGAAAGGGCACCGATGAGCACCTGCCAACTCCGATTCTGGGACAGGCTCATGAGACTATCCTCCCTCTCGAATTTCGTGTGAGCAAGCCGGAAATCACACCTTCCCACGACGCGCCGGCGAGTATCGCCTCCCTCCGGGAGGTTGGCTCGAGAATGAACGCCGTAACGAGAGCGGCGCCAAGGAAGAAGTCCGAAAGCCAGCCAGTTGACTCAGCGCCTGTTTGCGCAGATCATCCGTCGAGCACGAAGACACGTTCGCAGGAGGACGCCATGGCGGTCCAGATGCCCTCCCCGGAGCAAATGCGCGAGGTCGCCAGCCGATGCGGTCTGTCACTGAGCAGCGCCGATGCCGAATCCTTCCGTCAGCTCTTCGCCGGGTACGTCGCGGCCTACAACACGGTCGACGCGATGCCGGACGAGGTTCCCGCGGTCAGGTACCCGCGCACGCCGGGCTACCGGCCCGGCCCGGAGGAGAACCGGCACAACGCGTGGTACCGCAAGACGTCGGTCAAGGGCGCGTCGACCGGCAAGCTCGAGGGCAAGCGCGTGGCGGTCAAGGACAACATCATGCTCGCCGGCGTACCGATGATGAACGGCGCCTCGACGCTCGAGGGCTATGTTCCCGACTTCGACGCGACCGTCGTCAGCCGCATCCTCGACGAGGGTGGCGAGATCATCGGCAAGACGCACTGCGAGTACTTCTGCCTCTCGGGCGGGAGCCACACGAACGCGACGGGACCCGTCCACAATCCGCACCGGATGGGCTATTCCGCCGGTGGGTCCTCGTCGGGCAGCGCCGTTGTCGTCGCCCTCGGCGAGGCCGACATGGCGATGGGCGGTGACCAGGGCGGCTCCATTCGCCTGCCCGCCTCCTTCTCCGGGGTCTGCGGGATGAGGCCGACGTGGGGACTGGTGCCGTACACGGGCATCATGCCGATCGAGATCTTCGTCGACCACACGGGGCCGATGACGGCCACCGTCGCCGACAACGCGCTCCTGCTCGAGGCGATTGCGGGCGACGACGGGTACGACCCACGGATCAAGGCGCCCAAGGTGCACCCGTACTCGACCATGCTTGACGGCGGCGTTCGGGGGATGCGGATCGCCATGGTGACCGAGGGCTTCAAGCAGCCGAACGGCGAGAAGGCGGTGAACGAGAAGGTGTACAACGCGGCGCGCAGGCTCCAGGAGCTAGGGGCCAAGGTCGACGAGGTCTCGATTCCCATGCACACCGCTGGCCCGGCGATCTGGACGCCGATCGGTGTGGAGGGGCTCACCCAGACGATGATGTGGGGTGACGGTTATGGCCTCAGCCGGTCCGATCTCTACTCGGTCTCGCTGATGGACTTCCACCGCAACTGGCGCCACCGCGCCAACGAGTTCTCGGAGACGACGAAGCTCTTCCTCATGCTCGGCACCTACATCCTGAACCAGCACGGCTCGCGCTACTACGGGAAGGCCGTGAACATCGTGCGGCGGCTCACGGCGGCCTACGATCGCGTCCTGACCGATCACGACCTGCTCCTGATGCCGACGACCCCGATGAAGGCCACGCCGCTGCCGGGACCGCAGGCAAGCCGCGAGGAATACATCCAGCGGGCGCTCGAGATGATCGGCAACACGGCGCCCTTCGACGTCACGCATCATCCTGCCATGTCGGTGCCGTGTGGCATGGCGGACGGGCTGCCGGTCGGCATGATGCTCGTCGGCAAGCACTTCGACGAGCCGACCATCTACCGCGCGGCCCAGGCCTTCGAAAAGTCGGGCGACTGGAAGCAGATGTGACTGGACGCTGACAGGACGCCCGGGCGCGAGCCGGCTATGGAAGCCGTCGTCACCGCGGTCTTCGAGGTGCTGAACTTCGGCGCCATCATGGTCCTGGTCGTGCTCGGCCTCGGCGTCATCGCCGGTATGATGGGCATCTTCAACTTCGCCCACGGCGAGTTCGTGCTGCTCGGGGCCTACACCGTCTACCTCTTCCACACGTGGGCGCTGCCGATCTGGCTCGGCATGCTGGTCGCGCCGGCGGTGGTCGCCGCCGTCGGCCTGGTCCTGGAGCGGCTCGTCATACGACGGTTCTACGCCGCGCCGGTCATTGCGATGCTGGGGACGTACGCGCTCGGCCTGGCAATCCGCGAGTCGGTCCGCGGGCTGATCGGCGGTCTCTATCGTGCCGTCCCCGAGCCGCTGCCAGGCTCGTTCGACATCGGCGCCATCCATATCGCGCGGTGGCGTCTGGCCATCGTGGTCATCACGACGCTGGTCATGGTCGGCAGCTACCTCCTCCTGACCCGGACCGGGTTCGGCCTCCGTGTCCGCGCGGCCCTCGAGAACCCCTCGTTGGCGCGGGCCTCGGGCATCTCGACCGACCGGGTCTACGCAGCCACGTTCGCCTTCGGCGCGGCGCTGGCCGGGCTCGCGGGGGCCCTCGTGGTCCCCGTCTTCTCCCTCTCGGCGGATCTCGGCATCCGCTTCCTGATCCAGGGCTTCCTCGCCGTGATGCTCGGCGGTGTCGGGAGCTTCGAGGGCTCCGTCGTCGGCGCCGGGGTCATCGGTGTCATGAGCGCGGCCCTGCCGTGGGCCGTGGCGCCCGTGCTCGCCGACGTCCTGGTCTTCGTCATCGCAGTGGTGCTCGTGAGAGTCTGGCCGCGCGGGTTCACCGCGGGAAGGACGGTATGAGACATGAGCGACAAGAGCGAGCTTGATGACGGCGCGTCGATGACGACTCGGCGGCGTTTCCTGGGAAGCACGGCCTGGATGGCCGGGGCGATCGCCACCGGCGCGGGGAGTTGGATGATCCGGCCCGCCTGGGGGGCGACCCCGATCAAGGTCGGGATCGCCACCGACCTCACCGGCGCGATCGGCTACGCCGGGAACGCGAACGCCAACACCGCGAAGCTGGTGATGAAGGAGATCAACGGGAAGGGCGGGATCCTCGGACGACCGATCGAGCTCTACGTCGAGGACACCGCGTCCAACGAGTCGACCGCCGTCGCCAACGTCCGCAAGCTGATCCAGCGCGACAAGGTCGATGTCGTGTTCGGCGGCATCACGAGCTCGATGCGCAACGCGATCAAGGACGTCATCGTCACGCGCGGCCGCACGCTCTACGTGTACCCACAGCTCTACGAGGGCAAGGAGTGCACGCCCTACATCTTCTGCACCGGCCCCACGCCGGCCCAGCAGTGCGACGAGTTCATCCCGTGGCTCATGAAGAACGGTGGCAAGCGCTTCGCGCTGCCCTCGGCCAATTACGTCTGGCCCCACGTCCTGAACCAGTACGCGCGCAAGGTGATCGAGGGGAACGGCGGCGAGGTCATCTTCGAGGAGTACTACCCCCTCGACCAGGTGGAGTACAGCGCGACCGTGAACAAGATCATGACGAACAAGGTCGACGTCGTGTTCAACACGGTCATCCCGCCCGGGGTGGGGCCGTTCTTCAAGCAGCTCTACGAGGCGGGCTTCACGAAGCGTGGCGGCCGGCTCTCCTGCGTGTACTACGACGAGAACACGCTCAACATCAACGCCCCGCACGAGATCGAAGGCCTGGCGAGCTGCCTCGATTACTTCCGCGCGGTGACGAACGACGAGCCGGGCAGCGCGCGGATCCAGGCCGAATACGACAAGCAGTTCCCGGGCAACATCGTCTTCGCGGCCGGGAGCGCCGCCACCGGGATGTACCGGGGGTTGAAGCTGTGGGAGGCGGCCGTGATGGAGGCGCGCTCGGTTGACCGGGAGGCGGTGGCGAAGGCGCTCGATCACGCCAGGATCACCGAGGGACCGGGCGGCCCGGCGGAGATGGTGCCGGGCAAGCGCCACTGCAAGATGCGAATGTACACCGCCGTAGCCAAGCAGGGCACGTACGAGATCGTCGCCCGGAGCAAGGGGCTGGTCGATCCCAAGGAGTGCTGAGCGGCGGAGGCGTGATGCCAGCGGGCAGCGGTGGGCGCGCGGGCGTCACGGGCGCGGGCCTCGCGGCACGCGGAGTCCGGTCGAGCCCGTCGCCGGGGACGATCGTCGCCGCCCTCGAGGTCCTCCTGCTCGTGGTCTTTGCACTGCTGCCGCTGGCTCTACAAGACTTCTGGGTCATCTTCGTGACTCGCGTGCTGATCCTCGCGCTGCTGGCGCTCAGCTTCGACCTCGTCTGGGGTTTCGCCGGCATCATGAGCTTCGGGCAGGCGCTGTTTTTCGGGGCGGCCGGCTACACCGTTGCGCTGCTCGCCCGTGATGCCGGCGTCACGTCCATCTTCCTGGTCCTGCCGGCCGCGCTCGCGGTCGGGCTCGTGCTCGCCTTCCTCGTCGCGTCCTTTCTGCTGCTCGGCCGCAACCCGCCCAGCATCACGTTCGTGGCGTTGGGGACGCTGACCGGCTCGTATGCCGGTGATCGCCTCGCGCGAGGCTGGTACTACCTGGGGGGGCAGAACGGCATTCCCTCGATTCCGCCGATGACGGCCGGTCCGCTGCAGCTCACCGAGGGCGTGACCTACTATTATCTGGCGCTGGCCTCCCTGATCGCGGTCTATGCCGCCTGTCGATATCTCGTCGGCTCGCAACTCGGGTTGGCACTCGCCGGCATTCGCATCAACGAGGCGCGCATGGCGTTCTTCGGGTACGGCGTTCAGTCGCTGAAGGCCATCGTCTTCTCGGTGGCCGGCGCCATCGCCGGCCTCGCGGGCGGGCTCTATGCTTTCCACGAGGGCTTCGTGTGGCCCAACCTGCTCGGCGTGATCCTGTCGACACAGATCGTCCTCTATGCGCTCTTCGGTGGCGTCGGCACGTTGATCGGGGCCGTCATCGGCGTCATCGCAATCGAGATCGTCAGCTTCGTCCTCGCCGACGCGTACCCGACGGTCTGGCCCATCATCCTCGGCGTGCTCCTGCTCGTGGTCATCCTCTTCCGGCCGAGCGGTCTCATCAGCCTGCTGGTCCCCCGGAGGGCGCGTGTCGGCATCTTCCGCGTCGCCGCCCGCCGCCCGCGGCGGATCCCAAAGGAGGCCGACGATGGCGCTGCTTGAGGCGACGGGGGTCACCAAGGCCTTCGGCCAGCTCACGGCGCTGAGCGAAGTGGACTTCGGGGTCGAGGAGGGGCAGCTCCACGGCCTGATCGGTCCCAACGGCTCGGGCAAGAGCACGCTGCTCAAGTGCATCGCCGGCGCCGAGCTGCCGAGCAGCGGGCGGATCCGCTTCCTCGGCCGCGATCTGACCCAAGCCACGCCATCCGCGCGGGCCCGAGCGGGGCTGAGCCTCAAGTTCCAGGTCACGAGCGTCTTCCCGGAACTGTCCGTCTACGACAACGTGTTGCTCGCCCTCCAGGCCCAGAACCCGCTCACGGTCCTGGCCTTCTCCCGAACGCGCCCGGGCCTCCACGCACGCGTCATGGAGATCCTGGCGGAGCTTCGCCTTCTCGACCGGGGGGCGGCCGCGGCCGCCGTCCTCTCGCACGGTGAGCAGCAGTGGCTGGAGATCGCCATGGCGCTGGCCTCCCGGCCGCGGCTCCTGCTGCTCGACGAGCCCACCGCTGGGATGAGCCTCGAGGAGCGGCGAGCGACCGGCGAGCTGTTGGTCCCGTTGAGACGCGCATGCTCGATCGTCATCGTCGAGCACGATCTCGACTTCATCCGCGAGATCTGCGACGTGCTCACCGTCCTCGACCAGGGGCGCGTGCTCGAGACGGGCACCGTCGAGCAGATCCAGAAAAGCCGCAAGGTCCAGGAGGTCTACCTGACCCGTGTCTGAGGAGGCGGCGATTCTCCATGTTCGTGACCTCTGCGCCTCCTACGACCGCAGCCAGGTGCTGTTCGGCGTCAGCGTGACGGCGCCGCGACGAGGCGCGATCGCCGTGCTGGGCAGAAACGGCGCGGGGAAGACGACCCTGATGAGGGCCATCGTCGGTGAGGTCGCGGCAGGCGGCGGCGACATCGTCTTCGACGGGCGCGACGCCACGCACCTGCCGACCGAGCGCCGCGTGCGCCTCGGCGTGGGGTACGTGCCTCAGGAGCAGGGTGTGTTCGGCCGCCTGTCGGTGCGCGAGAACCTGGAGGTGGGCGCCGCCGCCGCCGGCGACCGCAAGGCGATCGACTCGGTGCTCGCGATCTTTCCGAAGCTTGCGCAGCGGCTCGGTCAGCCGGCGGCCACGCTGAGCGGCGGCGAGCGCAAGATGCTCGCGATCAGCCGCGCGCTACTGTCCAAGCCCAAGCTCCTGCTGCTCGACGAGCCGACCGAGGGCGTCTGGATCGGTGTGATCGAGGAGATCGCCGAGCGCCTGCGGGCGCTCGTCAAGGAGATGGCGATCGTCCTCGTCGAGCAGCATCTCGATCTCGCCCTGAGCGTCGCCGAGTACGCGTACGTGCTCGATAGTGGGCGGGTCGCGCTCGAGGGCCGTTCGGCGTCCGTCCGCAACGACCCCCGCCTTCTACAGCATCTCGCCCCCTGAACCGCCGCACAGGCCACGCTCGCGCAAGCGCGGATCTCAGGATCGCCCCATCATGAACCGTCGTACTTGCTGCATCAGCGGCTCGACGTCATAGGTGCTGTAGAGGAGGGTCGCGTTACGCATCCAGTCGCCCTGGAAGAAGCGCTCGTAGAGGACCTGGCGCGAGCCGAAGGCGCTGCACGCCACGTCCCAGGCCAGGTGGAAGAGTTGCACCCGGTCCCTGGCATTGGCCGTATCCGTCTCCAGGTACTCCTCGATCTTCCTGCCTAACGGCCCGGAAAAGTCTGCCTCGCCCGGCAGGGCCATCAGGCTGCTGGAGCCAAGCAACTGGATGATCTCCGCCATCCGCGGATACATGCGGATGAACAGGTTGCGGGCGACGGTGATCGGGGCGCGCGCCGGACACATCACCCCCCACCGGTCCAGTGTGGCGTGCACCTCGGCTGCACAGAGCAGCGCTTTGGTGATCTCCAGGTCCTCGATCAACTCCGCGAGCATGGCCTGCACATGGGGTGCGCTCTCCGAGCCGAGGGTTTTCACCACCAGGTTGGCCAGCCCCACGACGAACTCGCACTTGGCCACGTTCTTGGTCACCACCTGGTGCCCGGAATGGGCGTACTGGTTCGTGGCCATCGCGAGATTGTTGCAGAGCTCGGTGTCGCCGTACAGGAAGACTCGTTTCCAGGGCACGAGCACGTCGTCGAAGAAGACGATGGCATCCATCTCTTCGAAGCGCGAGCCCAACGGGTGATCGAAGCGGGAGCGGCCCAGGTCGTAGCTCTCGCGGCAGAGGAACCGCAGGCCCGGTGCCCCGCAGGGGATGGCGAAGGCGAAGGCGTAACGGTCCAGTGCCGTTCCCGGCAGTCTGTGAGACCTGGCAGGATAGACGGCGATCTCGTCGGCCAACGGCCCCAGAGTCGCCAGGACACGGGGGCCTCGCACTACAATCCCTTCATCGCTCTCCCGGATCACCGAAAGGGCGACCTCCGTCCGGTCGTCCAGGGGCGTGCCCGGGGCGGCGCGGTTACGTTGCAGGTTGACCAGGGTATGGGTGAGGACCAGGTCGTGCTCCCGAACGTATTCGTAGTAGTCGATGATGTTCTGCCTGAACTCCGGGCGGTTCTGAGCGAAGTAGTCGCCGGCGCCGGCCATGGCCATGAGGCTGGTGTTCAGAAAGTCCGGCGTGCGGCCCATCATGCCGAAGCTGGTATGGGCCCAGTGGGACATCATCACCCGCCGCCGCGCCAGGTCGTCGGTGGTTTTCGGCGTAATGAACGAAAGGCCGACGCGCTGGCCGGTGGTGGGAGATGTGTAGGTCATCTCGTCCCGAAGCGCCGGGTCATGCTGCATATCGTAGAGGGCCGCAACGGAACGCGCTCCATTGGCCAGACCGGGAAACGCAGTGACGTCCTCGACTCGTTGGCCCCCCAGGTAGATCTCGCGGCGCTGCTCCCGCAGTCCCGCAAGGTAGTCTTTTCCTGTGCGTGCTGGCATAGCAGTGACCTCCTTGATCCAAGCCATATCACAAGGCTGGCCCGCTGGCTCCGCGCCTCGCGCCCGAAGCTCGGCGCCGGGCCCTTCATGCAGGGTATCGATTCCGACACATTGTCGCTGGAGCGCGAAGATCGCATGCTGAACGAAACTTCCGGTTCGAGCGCGAGTGGCACGGCGTCTGGTGCGCGACAAAGCAGGTTCGGCCGATCTTCGTCGACGAGCCGGAGGAGATCGTCGTCGTGACGGTCTACGTGTATTATTTCTCGAGGGAGGGCCGATGAGGATCACGTACGACCGCGAAGTGGACGCGTTGTACTTCCGGTTCCGGGAAACGACCGTCACTACCAAGCACCTCGGAGAAGGCATCGCCGCGGACTACGATGCCGAAGGTCGGCTAGCGGGTATCGAAATCCTGGACGCCGCCAAGCGGCTCGGAGACCCGGGAGTGCTCCGGCAAGTCATCGTCGAGGGTATCGGTTCCGAGTGCGACTGACTCCGGCCGGTGAGCTTGACCAGCACCGCTACATGACCCTCTCGACCTTCCGTCGCAGCGGTGCCGAGGTGGCGACGCCCGTCTGGTTCGCGGAGGCCGGCGGAAGGCTCTACGTGTTCACGGCGGGCGATTCCGGCAAGGTCAAGCGCTTGCGCCATTCGTCTCGGGCGCGCGTCGCGCCTTCGGATGCGCGCGGGCGCGTGCAAGGCGTGTGGCGGGACGCGACCGCACGTCTCGTCAGCGAGCCTGCGGCGATCGAGCGGGCGCACGCGGCGCTGCGGGCGAAGTACGGCTGGCAGATGTGGCTCACCGATCTGGTCTCGCGGCTCGCAGGGCGCATCCGGCGCCGCGCGTGGATCGAGATCAGCGTCTGAACGCCGACACCGCCTGCCCGCGCTCAGTGGACGCTGCCGCCGCCGTCCACGAGGATCGTCTGGCCCGTGATGAAGTCGCTGTCGTCTGAGGCCAGGAAGACGAGCGTCCCGACGAGATCCTCCGGGACCTCGGCCCGCTGCAGCATCCGCGCCTGGACGTTCGCCTGCTTCCGCTCCTCCGAGATATTCTTCTCGTTCTCGCCGCTCAGGGTGAAGCCCGGCGCGATCGCGTTCACACGGATGCCGAACTCCCCGAGCTCACGGGCGAGCGAGCGCGTGAATCCCACGACGCCACCCTTCGAGGTGGTGTAGTGGATGTAGTGCGGGACGCCCTTGAAGAAGGTGCTCGAGGCGATGTTGATGATCTTGCCCTTGCCCTGCGCCTTCATCGCCGGAAACACCGCGCGGGCGCACAGGAAGAGCCCGCGCAGGTTGACCGACATCACCCGATCCCACTCCTCGACGGGAATGTCCATGAAGGGCCGGCGCTTCAGGGTGCCGTAAAGGGCGGCGTTGTTCACGAGGACGTCGATGCGGCCGAACCGCGCGAGCGTCTCGGTGGCCAGGCGCTGCGTGTCCGCCTCGCGCGACACGTCGCACTCGACCCCGAGGGCCTGCGCTCCGCGGGCCTCGACCTCCTTGACCGTGGGCTTCGGGTCGGCCAGGTCCGCCACGACGACGCGCGCGCCCTCCGCTGCCGCGCCCAGGCAGTAAGCGCGGCCGATGCCCTTGGCGCCTCCGGTGACGATGACGACCTTGTCCTTGAGTCGCATGGCCCCCTCCTCGCCGGACATTATTGCTCTTTTCGCCGTCGAGCGGCGCCGAAGCCGCGGCCGACGTTCGCCTTCGCTGGACCGCCGAGACTGACGCGGGTACAATCCCGCACGCATGCCGATCCGATGGGACGCGCCCCGCACCGCGCTGGCGTCGATCGCCGAGGCGGTCGGGCGCACGCCGCTCGTCCGACTGAACCGCGTGACCGCCGCCGTCAAGCCGGAGGTCTTGCTCAAGATCGAGTGGTACGGCCCCACCGGCAGCCTCAAAGACCGGATCTACCTGCACATGTTCGAGCGCGCTGAGGCGCGCGGCGAGCTCACGCGCGGCATGCGGGTCCTCGAGTGCTCCACCGGGAACGCGGGGATCGCGTGCGCCTTCGTCGCGGCGGTCAAGGGCTATGCGTGCACGATCGTCATGCCCGAGGGCATGAGCGACGAGCGCAAAAAGATCATGCGCGCCTACGGCGCCGACCTGGTGTTCACGCCGGGAGGCGAGAGCGACGTGGACCTGGCGCTCGCCCGCCTCGCCGAGATCCGCGCGGGCGACCCCGCGGGCTACTGGGTGCCCGGCCAGTTCGACAACGCCGACAACGTGGAGGCGCACTACCGCACGACGGGCCCCGAGATCTGGGAGCAGTGCGGGGGCCGGGTGGGGGCCTTCGTCGCCGCGCAGGGCAGCGGCGGGACGCTGACCGGCGTCGGTCGCCTCCTCCGCGAGCGCGATCCGCGCGTCCGGCTCTACGCGGTGGAGCCCGACGAGTGCGCGCTCCTCGCGCGGCGCGAGTGGGGGCCCCACGGGATCGAAGGCATCGGCGACGGCTTCGTTCCCGCGAACCTCGACGTGGCGCTGCTCTCGGGGGTCATCACGACGACCACCGACGAGAGCGTGGCGATGGCGCGGCGGCTCGGCGCCGAGGAGGGGATCTTCTGCGGTATCTCGACCGGGTGCAACGTCGCCGCGGCGCTGAAGCTCGCGCTCCGTCACCCGGAGCTCGCCCCGATCGTGACGATGGCGAACGATACCGGGCAGCGCTACTTCACCACGGGGCTGTGCGGCGAGGCCAAGCACGTGGACGTCCCGACGCGCGACCATCCGATGGACGCCCGGACGCGCGAGGCGCTCGACCGGTATCAGGCGGGATGGGAGCTCCTCCGGTGAAACCCGCCGAGTACGACTTCGTCGCTGCGCGTAGGCGGCTCGAGGCCAAGCCGAAGTCGGCGGCCGAGAAGCTCACGTCGCTGGAGGACGCCGTCGCTCGGATCAAGGACGGCGATCACGTCGCCGTCGGGGGCTGCCTCTTCTCGCGCACGCCGATGGCGCTCGTGCGCGAGCTCCTCCGCGCGCGCCGCCGCGGGCTCACCCTTTCGCGCAACCTCACGTGCACCGAGGGGGAGTTCCTCATGGTCGCCGGCGCGGTCGAGCGGATCGTGACCGCGTGGATGTCGATCGGCCTGCCGTGGGGCGTCTCCAAGATCCTCCGCCATTTCGTCGAGTCCGGGCGGGTCGCGCTCGAGGAGTGGAGCCACCTCGCGCTGGGCCTGCGCTTCCGCGCTGCGGCGATGGGCGTCCCGTTCCTGCCAGCGCTGACGATGCTCGGTTCCGACCTCATGGCGGTCGGCGGGATGAAGAGCCTACAAGATCCGTACACGGGTGAGACGCTCGCCGCCGTGCCCGCGCTGTTCCCCGACGTGGCGCTGCTGCACGTCCATCGCGCGGACGTCTTCGGCAACTGCCAGATCGACGGCTACCCGCACATGGACGCCGACATCGCGCGCGCCGCCACGACGGTGCTCGTCACGACCGAGGAGGTCGTCACCGAGGAGGAGATCCGCCGCCACCCCGAGCGTACCGTGATCCCGGGCTTCGCCGTCGACGCCCTCGTGCTGGTGCCGTTCGGGTCGTTCCCCCACGAGTGCTACGGCCTTTACGAGGCGGACTTCGACCACTTCGCCGAGTACACGCGGGCGATCGACGCGCGTGGGCCCGCCGCCGTGGCCGACTACCTCGAGCGCTACGCGTACGCGCCCCCCACGTGGAGCGACTACCTCGACCTCTTCGGCGGCGAGCGGCTCGCGCTCCAGGGGCGGCGCGCCCGCGAGCTGACGGGCCTGTGACTGGCGTCACAGCGTCCGAGCTGCTCGCCGTCGTCGCCGCCCGCGAGCTCCGGGACGACACGACCGTCTTCGCCGGCGTCGGCGTGCCGCTCCTCGCCGCCGCGCTCGCCAAGCAGCGCCACGCCCCGCGGCTCACGCTGGTCATCGAGGGGGGCATCATCGGCCCCGAGATCGCGCCGGGCCGTCTGCCCATCTCGACCAACGAGATGCGCGCCGGCCGCCGCGCGACGATGCTGCCGGCGATCACCGACGCGTTTCTCTTCGCGCAGCGCGGCTTCGTGGACACGGGCTTCATGGGCGGTGCCCAGATCGACCGCTACGGCAACGTCAACACGAGCGTCATCGGGGCCGACTACTGGGCGCCGAAGGTGCGGCTGCCAGGGACGGGCGGCGCCAACGATATCGCTTCCCTCTGCCGCGAGGTCATCATCGTCACGCCGCACGAGCGTCGCCGCTTCGTCGAGCGCGTGGACTTCGTGACGAGCCCGGGGTGGCTCCGCGGCGACGGTTCACGGCACCAGGCCGGGCTCCGCTTCGGCGGCGTCTCTCGCGTCGTCACGACGCTGGGGATCCTCGGCTTCGATCCGGAATCGCGACGCATGCGGATCGAGGCGGTCCACCCCGGCGTCTCCGTGGCCACGATCCGCGAGCACACTGGCTTCGAGCTCGGGGAAGCGCCGCGCGTCGAGACGACGGAGCCGCCGTCGGCCGAGGAGCTGGAGAGGCTGCGCGCGCTCGATCCCGAGCGGCGGTTCCTCGGCTGAGCGCTGCAATGCACTGGGGGCTCGCGCTCAGGAACTTCGTCGGCCCGCGCGACACGCCCGATGTGGACGCGCTCTACGCGTACGCCGAGCGCGCCGAGGCGCTCGGCTTCGAGTCGCTCTGGGCCTGGGACCACGTGATCCTCGGCGTGGAGCCCGCCTTCCCGATCCTCGACGCCGTGGGCGTCCTCACGGCGCTCGCCGCGCGCACGCGCCGGATCAAGCTCGGCACGGGCGTGCTGGTGCTCCCGCTGCGGAACCCGACGCTCGCCGCGAAGGCGCTCGGCACGCTCGACGCGATCTCTCACGGCCGGCTCATCCTCGGCGTCGCCGCCGGCTGGTACGCCCGCGAGTTCGACGCCGTCGGCGTGCCCTTCAAGCAGCGCGGGCGCCTCTTCGAGCGGAACCTCGAGATCCTGACCCGCCTGTGGACCGAGGACCGCGTGACTCTCCGCGTGGACGAGTTCAATCTGCGCGAGGCCGTCATGCGGCCCCGTACCGTCCAGCAGCCCCGCCCGCCCATCCTCATCGGCGGCTACGTGGACGCCGTCCTCCGGCGCGTCGCCCGGATGGGCGACGGCTGGCTCACCTACTTCTACACGCCCGAGAGCTACCGGAAGTCGTGGGAGAAGATCGTGGGCTTCGCCCGCGAGGCCGGGCGCGACCCGAAGACGCTCACGGGCACCAACCAGCTCGCGATCTACGTCGGCCGCTCCCGCGAGGAGACCGAGACGCCGATGCGCCGATGGCTCGAGACGGAGTGGGACGTCGCCGCCTGGAGCGAGTCGACGATCGAGCACGCGATCCGCGGCAGCGCCGAGGAGTGCGTGACGCAGCTCCGCGCCCACGTCGCGTCGGGGGTGGACCGGATCGTCCTGATCCCCTACCGCTACGAGCCCGAGCAGGTCGAGCGCATCGCGCACGAGGTCCTTCCGAGGCTCACGTGAGCGTCCGGCGCGAGCTCTTCGCCCGTATCCTCGCCCCCGAGCCCGGCAGGACCGCACTCCTCGTCGTGGACATGCAGCGCGGTTTCGTCCTGCCCGGCGAGGCGATGGCGGTGGAGCAGGCGCGCGCGATCGTGCCGACGGTGCGGGGCCTCGTGGACCTCTTCCGCGCCCGGCGCCTGCCGGTGGTCTTCACGGAGTTCGTCTACTCGCCCGAAGTACCGCTGCTCGTCGGCGAGCTCCACCCCGAACACAAGCCGGCCCCACACGGGGCGCCGACGGGATTCGGAATGCCCTCCTCCGCGTGTCTCGAGGGAACGCCGAGCGCCGAGACGGTCGAGGAGCTCCGGCCCCGGCCGGGCGAGCTCGTCGTGCGCAAGCGCTGGTACGACGGTTTCGCCGGCACGCCGCTCGACGGCGCCCTCCGCGCCCGCTCCGTCACATCGCTGGTCATCACGGGCACGATGACGGACATCTGCGTCCTGGCCACAGTCATCGGGGCCTTCAACCGCGAGTACCGGGTGACCGTGGTCGAGGATGGCGTGGCGACGCTCTGGCCCGAGATCCAGCGCTCGACCCTTGATATCATCGGGCGGGCGTACGGCCGGGTGGTCCCGGCCAAGGAAATCACCGACGAGGTGTCGAGATGGTGAAGTTCCGAGGGATCATGCCCGCGAACCTCCTGCCGTTCACGGCCGACCTCGCAATCGACGAGCTGGCCTACCGGAAGCACCTCCGTTGGCTCGCCGACACCCGCGGCGTCACCGGGATCGTCGCCAACGGCCACGCCGCCGAGGTCTCCTCGCTCTCACGCGAGGAGCGCACGCGCGCCGTCGCGATCGCGCTCGACGAGGTGGGCACCCGGTGCCCAGTCGTCGCGGGTGTTTATTCTGACGGCACGCAGGAGGCAGTCGCGCTCGCTCGCGATGCCAGAGCCGAGGGCGCGGCGGGGGTCCTCGTCTTTCCGCCGACCCTCTTCATGTGGGGCGCCCAGGAGAAGCCCGAGATGGTCCTGCGCCACTTCTCCGAGATCGCCGCGAAGGCTGACCTGCCGATCATCGTCTTCGAGTACCCGCCAGCCTCCGGGATCGGCTACAGCCCCGAGACGCTCGCGAGACTCGCCGAGATCCCTCACGTCTGCGCGGTCAAGGACTGGTCGAACGACATCGTCGCGTTCGAGGCGAACCTCCGAGCGCTGCGCGCGACCGGGCGCCCCGTCGCGATGCTCTCGGCGTTCACGATGTCGCTCATGGCGACGTTCCTGCTCGGCGCCGACGGCGCGATCTCGGGAATGGGGAGCGTCGTCGCCGACCTCCAGGCCGAACTCTTCGAGGCGTGCCAGAAGGGGGACGTGGACGGCGCACGGTGGATCAACGACCGTCTCGACCCCCTGGTGAGGGTTTTCTACGCGCCGCCGTTCGTCGACATGCACAACCGCATGAAGGAGGCGCTCGTGCTCCTCGGCCGCATCCCCGCCGCGCACGTGCGCCCGCCACTCACCCCCGTCAGCGCCACGGAGCGCGAGGCGATTCGCCGCGCGATCCTTGCCGCGGGCCTCCCAGTCACCACGTAGCTGGTGTAGACAGGGGCGACTCGTAGAGGAGGGGCCGATGGACCTCGGGATCAGGGGCCGGAACGCGATCGTCTGCGCCTCGAGCCGTGGGCTGGGAAAGGCGTGCGCCATGTCGCTCGCCCGCGAGGGCGTGAACATCACGATGATGGCCCGCACGAAGGACGTGCTCGAGGCGGCCGCGAAAGAGATCCGCGACGCCACGGGCGTCCGCGTGACCGCCGTCGCCGGCGACGTCACGACCGAGGCCGGGCGCGCGGCGCTGCTCGCCGCGTGCCCGGCGCCCGACATCCTCGTCAACAACGCGGGCGGTCCGCCGCCCGGCGACTTCCGCGAGTGGGACCGCGACACCTGGATCAAGGCGCTCGACGCGAACATGATCACGCCGATCCTCCTCATCAAGGCGACCGTGGACGGCATGATCGCTCGCCGCTTCGGCCGCATCGTCAATATCACGTCGAGCGCCGTGAAGCACCCCATCGACATCCTGGGGCTCTCGAACGGAGCGCGCACCGGGCTCACGGGCTTCGTCGCGGGGCTCGCGCGCAAGACCGTCGGCCACAACGTCACGATCAACAACCTCCTCCCGGGGCCCTTCGACACTGACCGGCTGCGCTCGACCATCGCCATCCAGGCGAAGACGAGCGGCCGGACTGTCGAGGAGGTCGTGCGTGACCGCTACCGGGCCAACCCCGCCGGCCGCTTCGGCGATCCTGCGGAGTTCGGTGAGCTCTGCGCCTTCGTCTGCAGCGCGCACGCGGGCTTCGTTACAGGGCAGAACTTCCTCATCGACGGCGGGGCGTACCCGGGAACGCTCTGAGCCCGGCACCCCTTGCGCGGTCCGACCGATTAGTTTATAAAGGGCAATCCTCGGGTCGATTCGACGCATTTTCGCGCGCTGAGGAGGACACCATGGCCGAACGTTGGCAGGGCGAACCCTGGGCGAAGGACATCTGGTGCAGCGGCAAGACCACGCGGCGCCGCTTCCTCGGGCTCTCGGCCGCGACTGCCGGCGCGCTCGGCGCGACCATGCTGGTCCCCGCGCCGTGGCGCGAAGCGTTCGGCCAGGCAAAGCCCTACAAGATCGGGATCATGCAACCGCTCACCGGAGTGGCAGCGGCGGGCGGGAAGACCGCGCTCGTGGGCTCGATGATGGCCGTCGACCGCATCAACAAGGCGGGCGGCGTCAACGGCCGGCCTCTCGAGGCCGTCATAGCCGACTACGAGTCCAAGCCCGACGTCGGCCGCCGGAAGGTCGAGAAGCTGCTCGTGGAGGACAAGGTCGACGTGGCCGAGGGCGGATACCTCTCCAACGTCTGCCTGGCCTGCATGCCGGTCTTCGACGAGCACCGCACGGTCTTCATGGTTGGCGTGTGCCTGGACACCACGATCACGACAACCAAGTGCAGCCGCTACGTGTTCCGGCCGTTCGACTACGCCCCGGCCCAGGCGGTGGCCTTCGCCCACTACCTCGTCAACAAGATGGGGAAGAAGTGGCACATCGCGTATCTCGACTACGCGTGGGGCCAGTCCACCCGCGACGCCTACGTCGAGCAGATCAAGAAGCTGGGCGGCGAGGTGGTCGGGGGAACGGGAATCCCGCTGGGGACGGCCGACATGACACCGTTCCTCTCCAAGGTCAGCGGAAACTTCGACGGCTTCTTCGGCATCTTCTTCGGCGCCAACGCCGTGGTCCTGGCCACCCAGGCGTACGATCTGGGTCTGACCCGGAAATACAAGTTCGCCGGTGACGGCGCCATCGCCGAGTCCACCCACCTGCCCGCCCTCGGCCACAAGATCGAGGGATTCGTCGGGATCAACCGCTACGTGCCCGTGCTCGACCCCCCGCTGAACACGCCGCACCACAAGAAGTTCTTCGACGAGGCGGTGGCGGCTCTCAAGAAGATCGACCCGTCTGGGCCGCTTCCGGACCGCTACGTCCAATCGAACTTCGAGGCGATGAACTTTCTCAAGCTCGGCATGCAGAGGTCCGGGTTCCGCGGGCGTGACGACACGATGAAGCTGATCGAGGCGCTGGAGGGCATGGACGTCAAGGAGAGTGACGATTTTCCGCAGGGCGACAAGACCCTTCGCAAGGAGGACCACCAGGCCTTCCTGCGCGAGTTCATCTTCGAGATCAAGGACAACAAACACCGTCTCGTCGAGGTGATTCCCAAGGAGAAGACGGTCGTCCCGCCCGCCTGCACATTCTCCAAGGCGTGACGCCGGACCGACTGCCGGAGCACAGTCCCCCGCACGGCAATGGGCGGGGGGCCGTCCGGTCTCCGATCCTCCGGACCGAGGGCCTCACGGTCCGCTTCGGCGGGCTCACGGCCCTCAACAACGTGACCATCGCCGTGCCTCGCGGCGAGATCCGCGCCATGATCGGCCCCAACGGCGCCGGCAAGTCGACCTTCTTCAATTGCGTCACCGGCGTGCTCCGCCCGACCAGCGGCCGCATCGTCTTCGACGGCGAGGACATCACCGGGCTACCACCGCACCGGATCTCCCAGAAGGCGATCGCGCGGTCGTACCAGATCACCAACATCCTGCCCGGCGCGACCGTCCTCGAGAACGTTCGCATCGCCGCCCAGTCGCGCCACCACAGCTGGAGCCTGGTCCGCCACCACCGCGCGTTCGTCGACGTGATCGACCGGGCTCGGGCCGTGCTCGACGCCGTGGGGCTCGGTGACAAGGAAGAGGAGCTGGCGGCCAACCTCTCTCACGGCGAGCAGCGGCATCTCGAGATCGGGATTGCGCTGGCCACCGAGCCGAAGCTGCTCTGCCTCGACGAGCCGACGGCCGGCATGAGCGTGAGCGAGACACGCGCGACGGTGGAGCTGATCCGCCAGATCGCGACCGACCTCACGATCCTCATCGTCGAGCACGACATGGAGGTGGTGATGGGGCTCGCCCACACCATCACCGTGCTGCACTACGGCGAGGTGGTCGCGGAGGGCACGCCGGCCGAGATCCAGGCCAACCCCCGCGTCCAGGAAGTTTATCTGAAGACCTGATGCTGTCCGTCCAGAACGTCCACACCTACTACGGGAAGTCGCACATCCTGCACGGCGTGTCGATCGACGTGGGCCCGGGAGAGGTGGTCGGCCTCCTCGGCAGGAACGGCGTCGGCAAGAGCACGACCCTCAAGACCATCATGGGGCTCGTCCGGCCCTCGGAGGGCACGATCACCTTCGAGGGGCGCTCGGTCGCCGGCGCGGCGCCGTATCATTTGGCCCGGCTCGGCATCGCCTACGTGCCGGAGGACCGTCGCATCTTTCGGCTTCTGACCGTCCTCGAGAACCTCCGGACCGGGCTCGACCGGCCCGGCGTGCCGCCGGAGCGACGCGACGCCCTGCTCGCGAAGGTCTACGGGAGCTTCCCTGTGCTGCGGGAGAGGCGCAACCAGGCGGGTGGCACGCTCTCGGGCGGCGAGCAGCAGATGCTCGCGATCGCGCGGGCGATGATGCTCGAGCCCAAGATCATCCTCCTCGACGAGCCGACCGAGGGTCTGATGCCCCGCATGGTCGCCCAGATCCACGAGATCATCGACGTCCTCCACGGCGACGGGGTGGCGATCCTGCTCGTCGAGCAGAACGTGCGACTGACCCTCGAAGTGTCAAGCCGCGTGTACTTCATGGAGAAAGGTGTGGTGCGCCATCACGCGCCCGCGGCCGACCTCCGGCGGAACGACGCGGTCATCCACCAGTACCTGGGAGTGTAGCGTGACGATCCCGTTCGATCTGCTCCTGATCCAGGTCATCAACGGCATCGTCACCGGGATGATCCTGGCCCTGGTCGCCTCGGGCCTCACGCTGATCTTCGGGATCATGGACGTCGTCAACTTCGCCCACGGCGAGCTCTTCATGCTGGGCGCGTACCTGGGGAGCACGGTGTTCCTCACCACCGGGAATTTCTGGCTTGCGCTCGGCGCCGCCGTTATGGGGATCGGCCTGCTCGGGGCCGTGATCCAGACGACGACGCTGCGGCCCCTGCTCGGCCGCGACCCGCTCACGACCATCCTCGCCACGTTCGGCCTGTCCCTGGTGCTCCAGAACTACGCGCTCTGGCAGTACGGGCCCGTGCCGCGCAAGATCAACGAGCCCATCACCGGGCACTTCTCGCTCTTCTACCTCGAGTACCCGTGGTATCGCCTGCTGGTCGCGGTGCTCTCGGCGGCCATCATCGGTGGGCTCTGGCTCTTCATGAAGTACGGGAAGTACGGGATCTGGATCCGCGCCACCACGCAGGACCGGGTCATGGCCGCTGCCATGGGGATCCCCGTGCCGCTGGTGCACACGGTGGTCTTCGCGATCGGCGCCGCGATGGCCGCGGCGAGCGGCGTCCTCTTCGGCCCCCTCACGGGGGTGAACCACGCCATGGGACTCGACTTCATCCTGCGCGCCTTCATCGTCGTGGTCGTGGGTGGCATGGGCAACCTCGGCGGCTCCATCCTGGCCGCCATCTTCCTGAGCCTGCTCGAGGCCTTCGCGTCGATCTGGGTGAGCCCGGCCCAGGCGGTGATCGTCTCGTTCGTCGTCCTGATCCTGACCCTGCTGTTCCGGCCCACGGGCCTCTTCGTCCCGACGCCCAAATGACGAGATCGGCGGCGGGCTACTGGATCGGCTTCGCCGTCGTCCTGGCTCTGCTCGTCGTCGCCCCGCTCGTGCTCCCGGAGTTCTGGCGGCGCTTCGTGACCGAGATCCTGATCTGGGGGCTGCTCGCGATGTCGCTCGACCTCCTGATCGGCTACACGGGGATGGTGTCGTTCGGCCACTCCGCGTTCTTCGGGCTCGGCATGTACGGCGCGGCCGCGGCCCTCCTCACCGTGCGGCCGCCGAATCTCTGGCTCGCGATCCTCTACGGCCTCGTCGGGGCGGGCGCGGTCGCGGTCTTCGTCGCGTACTTCTCGACGCGCCTGCGCGACATCTACTTCGCGATCACGACGCTCGTCTTCTCGCAGATCTTCTACGTCATCATCTTCACGTGGACGGAGGTCACGGGCGGCGAGAACGGCCTCGGCTTCAGCCAGCCGGCCTTCGCCATCCCGGGCGTGGTGTCCGCCCGGTTCACGCCGGTGACGCTTCACTGGTTCGTCCTCGCCGTCGTGACCGTCTCGTACCTCGGGCTGCGGCGGATCACCCAGTCGCCGTTCGGGATGGTGCTCCAGTCGATCCGCGAGAACGAGCCGCGCACCCGCGCGATCGGTTACCACGTCGAGCGCTACAAGATCGTCGCGGTGATGCTGTCCGGGCTCTTCGCGGGGCTGGCCGGGGTGCTCTACGCGCTCCAGAACAAGTTCGCCGCGCCGGACTTCGTCTTCTTCCTGGTGTCGGGCGAGGTCGTCGTCTTCAACGTCATGGGCGGAATGGGGACGCTCGTGGGGCCGGTGGCGGGAGCGGCCTTCTTCTTCCTGCTGCGCGAGCTGTTCTCGCGCTTCTTCACCGAGTACTACCTGATTCCGGTCGGGATCATCTTCACGCTGATGGTGATCTTCGTCCCGCAGGGGCTGCTCGGCTTCCTCCGCCGCCGGCTGAACCAGTAGCCGGCCTCACGCCGTCCCGTGGGTTCGGTCTCCTGCACCCCGGCCAGAGTATCGAACTCGCGACATTGACGCGCCGCGGGCACCGCCGAACAATCATGGCGTGATCGCGCGCGTGCTCTCGGCAGCGCTCGTCGGCGTGGAAGCGGCGCTCGTGCGCGTCGAAGTGGACGTCACGGCCGGCCTGCCGGCCTTCACCACGGTGGGCCTGCCGGACTCCGCCGTGCGCGAGAGCCGCGAGCGCGTGCGCACCGCGATCCGCAACGCCGGTTTCGCCTTCCCCTTGGACCGGATCACCGTGAACCTGGCGCCCGCCGACATCCGGAAGGAGGGCGCGTCGTTCGACCTGCCGATCGCCCTCGGCATCCTCACCGCCACGGGCGTCGTGAAGAATAGCGTCGTCGGACCGTACGCCGTCGTCGGCGAGCTCGCGCTCGACGGCCAGATCCAGCCGGTCCGTGGCACGCTCGCGGTCGGGCTGGCCTGCCGGCGCCAGGGGATCGACACGCTCGTGGTGCCCGTGGAGAACGCCGCTGAGGCGCTCGCTGTCGACCGGCTCCACGTGCTCGCCGCGCCGACGCTCTCCGACGCGGTCGGCCTGCTGAACGGCGACTGTCCCGCCGGGGCGGTGCCGCTCGCGCGCCCCGTCAGAGCAGCCGCGGCGGACGACCTCGACCTCGCCGACGTCCGGGGCCAAGCACACGCCAAGCGTGCGCTCGAGATCGCCGCGGCCGGCGCCCACAACGTGCTCCTGGTCGGCCCGCCGGGCGGGGGC
>Ga0209801_1000728_pt1 | contig 21493 bp, 17 predicted proteins | sample GraSoiAngelo_127_FD_185884 | JGI IMG/M metagenome (GOLD analysis project Ga0209801, IMG submission 185884) | Grasslands soil microbial communities from the Angelo Coastal Reserve, California, USA - 14_0927_09_40cm (SPAdes) (version 2) | ecosystem: Environmental > Terrestrial > Soil > Grasslands ... | reverse complement strand
CGACCAAAGATGACTCGACCTCATGACTGTCCCCTCCGTCCTTTGCTGACACAGAAAACCAGTTCGTCGTGCGGGAACATCCATTCGAGCGAAATTTTTTGTGAGCCCATAGCTCCGAAACGGACAAATTATAGACCCACCTGGAACGAGCAGCACCGATTTGCGATCCCGGAATGCCGGGCTACCGTTTACTTTCCCGCTTGGCGGGAACCTCCAATACCAAATCAGCCGTTCCAAACAATCCGGTGAGGTTATCGCGCACGCCGAAACGTAAAATGTACTTCCCCGGTGCTAGCCGGATGGGCACGCTCATGGGCAGCTCCTGCCCGCTCACCCTTTCGTAGCTCGGCTCGTGCAGCGATGCCTCCGCGGTCTGCACTTCCGCCTTTACACGCTTGCCTTCGAGGGTGAACGCCTGTACCTCAAACTGCAGCATGCAGTGGTGGAGGTTCCCGGCTTCGGTTTGAAACGACAGCGTGGAGGGGTCCACCGCAAATTCAACCACTGTATCCGAATCTGGCTGCGGAGGCAGCACCCGAGCCATGAAGGTCACTTCCGTCGAGGGCAGCGAATTCGCCGTTAGAGCCGCTGTCAACATCTGCTCGCCGTTGTCTTTTCTCCAATCCGAAAAGTTCACCGCGAAATATCCGCGGCGGTAGCGCAACTGTATTCCCGGCCGGTCCACCTGCAACTTGATATTGCGAAACTTCCCGTCCCACTTTTTCTTGCTTGGGTAATAGCCGAGCATGTAATAGGAGCTCGATTCCCTCAGCGCCGATTGAATGGCTTGATCAAGGTCGTTGCGGTTACCGAAGTAGCGTCCGCCCGTATCGCGGGCAATCGTCTCCAGAGCGTCGTGCGTGGAGAATCGTTGGAAGGATTCGCTGCTCAACGTCCGATTGGCGTCGATGCCAAGGTGAACCTTGCCCTCCGAATCGCGCCCGCTGAGGCTCGGATCTCCTAGGCTGTTCGTCGCCAGCCCGCCCGCGTCAATAGTGTACGTGGCCACATGCGCATCGTTCAGAAGATTAATGGTGCGGCGGATTTGATCGCCATAACTTCTTTCCGCCTCCATGGCGCTGGGCGAATCTCCCACCACGGAAAAAGGGAACCCGGTGGAAAACCACAGCAACACCTTGCGTCCATTTTGTCCGGACATGAAACGGGCAATTTCCTCTAGAGCCGAAAGGGTAGCCGAGATGCGGGTATCGCGCGAGAAGTTTTCCGACTCCCGCTCAAAGCGGTCCATCATGTAAGCAATATCTTCAAAAATGCTGGCGCTGCTTCCGCCGGCGGCTAGCGTAGCAGGAAGCCCCGGGTCAGGGCCGCTGCCGGTGGGCCCGCCTTTGGCCTGCGCCGGCAAATTGACAGTTGCCGCAGGAACAGAAGCTGACGGTGTTTCCATCTGGCCACCTCTGCGCGCGAGCGCCGGTGTTTCAGCCAGGTAGCGGCCCAATGCCGCCCGCAACAGAAGCGGATCCTGGGTGAAATTCTGCAGCACCGTCAATTTGTTGGTCAAGGCAATCACCGCCAGCCTCGTATTCGGATCGTATTGCCGAGCCAAAAACTCCAGCATCTGCTGCTTCACGTAAGTCTGATTTTGAGCCGGAGTGTTGAGACCGTCGAGCAGCAGCACGGCGACCGTGCCCTTTTCTGCATTCGTCTGCGTTACGGCAGGACGGTTCGTCGTCACGTGCGGAGGAAGGGCCGGCGGCGGTGTCGCATTCGCGCGCTCAGAATTGTGCTCGGAGAAGGATGCGATGCTCTGACGAACGCCGTCTTCGGTGACCGTGAAGTCTTCCGATTTCAGGCCTTTGACCGAATGGCCCTCTTTATCGAGGACAATAGCATCCACCACCACCATGCGGGTGGTTACGCGCAGCACCAGCCCCGGGTCTTTCGGGGGAGGAGAAGGCTGCTGCGCCGTGACCAGCCCAGCGGCGAAGAGCAGCAGCATCCCAAGATGCACCACGAATCGCTTCATACTGGTAGGCCCTTCAACCCGCTTGCCCGTTATTGCTGCGACACATGGGGTCTGGGCCTGAGCTTCTGGTACATGAGTACGGCTTGCTCTGCGTCATCGGCGCGCCCATCCCGCCGATATGCGACGCTGAGCTGATAGTATGCGTAATCTGTCGGGTGCAGGTGGATGGAGGTTTCCAGATCCTGAATGGCGTCCTTCACTTTTCCCTGTTCCAGCAAGGCCTTTCCCAACTCATAATAGGCATCGGAATGGTTCGGCTGCCGACTCACTACATCCTGAAATAACGGGATGGCCGTATCCGCCTGATGCATCTCCAGCCGAACGTATCCCAACTGGTATTCCGCCGGGATGTAGCCCGGATTGACCGACAGCTCCTGCTGAAATTCATCCGCGGACGCGTCCAGCTTTCCCTGCTTGAGTGCCACCATTCCAGAACCATAGTGCGCCTCGGCGGTATGCGGATCGAGCTGCAGCGCCCGCGCAAACTCCGCCCGGGCCTCCGGGTAATTCTGCTCCTGGGCGTAAGCCTGAGCCAGCATCAGGTGTACGGCCGGCACGGTCTGGTCCTTTTCCAGCATCCGCGAAAAAACGCGCGCGCCGTTCTTGGCATCACCGCTGCGCACCAGCGACGTGCCAGCCGCGTACAGCAGTCCTGCGTTGTCCGGCAGCTGATCGAGCACCGGGCGCAACGTCTCCGCGCTCCCGGCGAAGTTATCGCTCATGTAGTAGCACACGCCCAGCATCTCTCGGATGGAGAGATCATTCGGCGTGCGGCGCAACTCCCGCTCCAACGGTCCGGTGGCTTGGTCGTATTTCTCTGCACGGAACGCGGCGAGGCCCCAGTTGCGGTCCAGACTGGCGATCGAAGGCTCCCATTTCGCGGCTTGCGAGAATTCTTCAGCGGCTTGGGTATAACGCGACGCGCGCGCGTCAATCACCCCCAGGTTGTGATACGCCTGTCCCAGCAGCAGAGACACTGACTTTGTGTACGCGGCCTCCGCTTTGACGTCGTACCGCTCGGAGTCGCCGGGCCGCAACATCATCGATTGAAGTTCCTGCTGATTAGAGTCACCGTTCGCCCTCCCGGTATCGCTTACGCCCGCGCTTGCCCCGTCTTTCTGAAGCGTGGTGCGAAGCCGCTGCGCCTTCGCCGCCTCCTCGTCGGCCTCCGCGTTCTTGCCAAGCTTGTGCAGCGCTTCAGCGAGACCTTCATAGGCACCCGCCATCGCGGCATCCATCTGTTGCGCAGCCGGCGTCAGCTTTATTACAGAGCGATATGCGTCCGCCGCCTTTGCCCATTGCTCCTCGGACGCGTAGCACCGGCCCAGGTAAAAAAATGCCCGCGAGTCCTGAGGCTGGAGCTTCATGGCTTCTTGCAGGGAGGTTTCCGCTTTGGCCAGTTCCACATGGCCCTCGCCAGGCGGAACATCGGGCGCCTGCGCGCTGAACAGGTAGGCCAGCCCCAAATAAAAATGGACTTGCGGATACCTTGAGTCCAGCGTGGTGGCGTGCTCGAATTCTTTTGTCGCCAGCTGCGGATAGCCGGTCGCCAACAAGGCCCGCCCAATTAATATGTGCAGCTGCGCGCTCTCGGGCAGCGAGTTCTTCATCTCGTCGAAAAGCACAGTCGCCAGCGAGACCTTCTTCAGTTCCAGATCAGCCAACGCAAGGCTGTACGCCACATCAAAATCGGTGGCCAGAGCCAGAGCGGCCTGCAGTTCGTCGGCCGCGGCTTGATAGTTCCCCTGCAAAAAATCAATTTTGCCGAGCAGGACGCGGGTGCGGACATGGTCCGGATTCTTCTCCAGCACCGCCTTCGCGTCGGTTTTCGCCTTCTGCATGTCGCCGGAATAAAGCTCAGTGATGGCGAGGTCCACGGCCGGATCCGGATTATCCGGGTCGGTTCGGAGCGCCTGCTGGAGCAGTTGCTCCGCTCCGGCGTAATCGTGCCTGGCGCTGCGAAGATTGCCCAGGTGGTCGAGCCCGATGGCGATCGCCCGCCGATATTCTTTGGCCGCACCCTCGAAATCTGCGGCCAGTTGATAGGTCTGCGCGGAATTGAAATGCTGTTGCGCGGCGTCGGTTTTGGGCGCCGCCGTTCTGGGCGCCGGCCGAGTGCTCTTGGCGCCAGACTCCGCTGTTTTGGCGGGCGACTGGGCAGCACAGGTGGACATCGCGAACGCCAACGCACAGGCAACGAATATTCCCCGGCTAATTGGGAGCGGCATCATTGTGGAGCAGACTTCGTATTCAGAGATCGCGGATATATCTCGCGCTTCAGTTTGTCATTCGCAGCCTGGTGCAATTGCTGGTATGTCTGTGTTTCCGTCTTTGCCTGGTCGGTCATTCCCAGCCGCGCATAGACCAGTCCCAGCTGGTAGTGTGTTTGCGGCAAATCGGGCCGCAGTTTAACTGCGATTTCCAGGGCAGTTCGCGCGCCAGCTACCTCTCCCTGACGCAGCCGGATCACCCCCAGTTCCTGCTGGGCACCAGCGTGGTTCGGATCTGTCTTCACCACTTCTTCCAGACCCTTACGGGCCTCCTCAAAATTCCCATCACGCTCATCCAGCATCGCCAGATAATAGCGCGTGTCATTATTCTTAGGATCGAGTTGCAAGCTGCGGGTGAACTCCTGTCGTGATTCGGCTTCGCTGCCTTCGTCGTAATCGACCATTCCCAGCAGAAACAGCGCATGCGGATCGTCGGGCCGCTCCGCCACCATTTTCCGCGCCAGGGGAGCCAGGATTTCCTGGAACCGCTGCGTCTCCTGCAATACCCTGCCATAGACGTACTGCGCGTCCGGATTGTCGGGTTCGAGGTCATACAGGCGCTTGGATGCCAACCTGGCGCCCTCGAGCTCTCCGATTTGCATAGATTCGACGGCAATCTTCATCAGCACGGCGGGGTCGTCCGGCTTGACCGCGTCCGCGCGCTTCAGCAGCTCCACCGAGTCTTTCCAATGGTTCTCCTCGGCGGCAAAGCGGGCGGAATCGAAGAGGATGTCGAACGATTTCGGCTGCATGCGGAGCGCCTCCGCCAATAACTGCGCTGCTTCCGGTTTATGTCCCTCGGCTTCGCGAACCCGAGCCAGCACGTGCACGTAACTGGCGCCGGGCTTCGCTGGCCGGATCGTTTGCATCAACTTCGAGGCGTCGTGGACATAGCCGTTGTGCAGCAGCACCGCCACGAAATCGAGCGCCGCTTCCTGTCTCGCCGGCGGCAGGCGTAACACCTGTAAGATCAGGGAAGGGATCTTCTCGGGCTGCGCCAGTTGGAAGTAATCATCGGCCAGCAACGGGAGAGCCCCCGCTGGGCGCAATGTAACTGGAATGCGCTCCACTGCCGTCACTGACTCCTGATATTGGGCAGTCTGCTCGTAGAGCGCGGCCAGCGCCAGGTTCGCATCACGGTCGTGAGGCACACTCTTTACGATCGCCTCCTGGGCCGCGATGGCTTCCGCAGCTTTCCCCTCGGATTGGTACAAAGCTCCCAGCCTGCGTTGCGCCTCCAGACTGGAAGGATCAGTTTCAAGCACGCGACGGAATAGCGCCTCGGCCTCTGCATTGCGTTTCTGGCGGGCGCGCAGCTCGCCCATCAGCTCTAGCGCCCAGACTTCGTCCGGATGGGCACTCAGGACGTCCCAGAGTTGCTGCTCAGCGGCGGGTAATTGATCGTGACGGATGAGCTCGGCAATTCGCCTTCTTGCCGGGGTTTCGGCAAAGACAACAGAAACCAGTACGACGACGACCACAACGAGCGCGGCTGGCCGCCAAGATTTGCCCTCACCCATTAATGCGCGGCTGACCACCGACCGGCCCCGTTTCTGCACAAGGCATAAAGTTGCACTGAATTAAAAAGGTGGGCTGGACCAAAGTCAAGCCCACCTTTTCCCCAGTCCGATGTGCGAGCGCCTTAGAAGATGAACTTCAAGGCATACTGAATCTCGCGGTTGCCCAGATTGCTTGAGAACGGCGTGTTGCCGAAAGCCGATCCCGTCTGCAGAGTGGTTCCCTGCACGACGCCGTTCACCACCTGCCCGCCAGAGCCTACGTAGTGCAGATTCACGTTGCTATCCAAGCTAGAGCTGCCGTAGCGGAACATCGGATGGTTGAATAGGTTGAAGAACTCCAACCGGAATTGTAGTTTCGTATTCTCGCCCAGCATTTTCGGCAGGTTCCAGTTCTTGTCGATCGCAAAGTCCACATCGCGGATGCCTGGGCCATGGCACTGTCCGGTATTGCCGAATGGCGCCTGTCCGAGGACATAACCGTTCATGGTGAACGCGTCTGAGTTGATCCACTTCAGCTTGTTTCCGCTGAAGCAGGACCCGCCGGTCATCAGTGGACGAACGCTAAGATTCGTGAATGCGCCGTTGCCCACTGCCCCCCATGGATCCGCGCCAATGGTCCCGGTGCAGGGTGTTCCATTTCCGAGAGAGACGCATGTGGTGCCTTGCAATCCGCCCGTGATGGTAAGAGCATTGCCGGTTGCGATGCTCACCACCGTGCTGGTCTCCCATCCACCGGCAACGCCTTGTACGAAGTTATTTTGGCCTTTTAGGGTGGGTAGGTTGTAAACCAGGCTGGAGGAAAAAACATTTGTACGATCGAAGTTGGACAGTCCACGGCTGGCGCGCGGATTGTAGAGGTCCGCAATGCCGTCCTGGTTATTTGGGTAATCGCCTTCGACGTTGGCGATGTTCTTGGACCACGTGTAACTCGACTGGAAGATGGAGTTATGCGACATTTTGAGTGTAAATTGGCTCTGCAGTGAGTGGTAAATGGAGTCCCCGGCATGGGCCCATTGGTAGATGGCCCCTGGCGCGCCACTGTACTTGGCACCGAAGGGGAACAGGTTGTTGGCATTATTTCCAGAAGGACGGGTAATCCAAGCCAAACGGTTCTGTGGCGGCAGTTGATCAATATCAAGGTAAGTGTCAAGGTGAATGCCGCGCAGACCCACATAGCCAACCTCGAGCTTGGCATTGCGGAACGGCGCAACTTCAGTTGTCAGGTTCCACTGCCAGCTATTCGCAAGGTTCGGGGTCAGCTGCACGCTTTGGGTTCCCGTTCCCCCCGGCGAGCCAAAGTCGTTCATATTTACGCCTTGTGTAAATGTGGGGCCGTCTAACGTGCGCTCAGGGCCGACGCCGACGGTGAACGGGGGATTTGCTCCAACCAGCCGCGTGCTGGTACCGCTGATCGGATCGCGAGTGAAGAACTGCCCAACTCCCGCGCGCAGCACCCAGTTCCCGCGGCCGAAGACGTCCCATGCGACACCGAGGCGCGGCGCAATCAGGTGGTAGTTTGAGGGAACAATGCTGCGATTCTTGGAATATACACCTCCGGCGAAGCCCTGCGCCGCACAACCATTAGGCGCTCCCGCTGCGAGCACAATGCCGTTGCACGCAGAGGTGGCTGGCGAGAGCTTGGGGTTGTAGGCGTATGGCTCAAAGGCAGCCAGCCTGTTGTCGGCCAGCCATGCGTCAGGCATAAACGACCAGCGCAAGCCGTAATCCAACGTCAACGTCTTGGTTGCCTTCCAGTTGTCGCCAAAGTAGAGCTCGACATCGCGCCAGCGAGGATCGCTGATTACGTTTTTCGAGTTTTCGTTCACCCCCCAAAGCACGTTCTTCAGTATCGTGTCCGACCACTGGTTGCCGCCGGTCGGGCTGCTCCAGGCATAACCACTGCCGGAAAGGCTCGGTCCGGTGCTGGTTACGATACCTGCCGCGCCCCACATTCCGCCGGCCTCGTCGCCCTGTTCCTCATCTTTGGCGTTTTGGTCGTAGAGCACACCCATTTTGAAGGTATGTCTCTTGATCGAGATGGAGAAATCATCTTTCCACGCGAACAGGTCCTGGCGGTTGCCCCACGGGCCGATGGTGCCGAGATACGTAGAGCACCAGCAGATCTGTTCCGGAAGCTGCGTGGGATGCAGCTTCCCGCTGCTCGGGAAAATCAGGGGCATGGCGGAAACGATCTGCTGCTGCAGTTTCGGATTATCGCCCGCCTGGGTGATGTTGATGCGGTTAGCTGACCAGGAAAAGGCAAAATCGTTGACCTTCGTGGAGCCGAGGGTCGTGGTCAATTTGGCGACAAGCATCTTGCTGGGCTGCGACCACGAATCACTCACTGCCGGCCAGTTCGAGTCGCCCCACAGGCCTCCTTCTTCATACCCATGCAGCGGATTCACCCAAGATTCATTGGTGAAGTTAATCATTAGCGACGTGCTCTTGGTGATGTTTAAGTCACCGCGAATGTTGTCTTCACGCCAGTTCAGCGGAATTCCCACTTGCGATACCCAGTCATGTGAGGCACAGAGATTACTGATGTTCGGTGCCGGAAGCTGCGAAAGATAAGCCTGGCCGGCGGGGCTGAGCCGATCAGAGGGAATGGTGTTGTTAGGGAATGGATGTCCGGTGAGTGGGTCGTTCGGAACCGGCGGCGCGCCAGAACCGGGCGGGCAACCAGCAATATCGGTGAAATTGCCGCCAATCTCCGCCGGCGTCGGAATCCACGCCTGCCGAACCTGGCCACGGCGCTCGCGGTTCCACTCTTCCGACCAGAAGAAGAAGATTTTGTCCTTCTTGATCGGACCACCGACGGTGTAGCCGAAGTCGTTGCGGCGCAGAAAGTTCTTCTTTCCGCACACAGGATCGCCGGGGACGCAGCCGATTTTCTGCTGGCCGAGGAAAAAGTTTTCGGCATTGAGCACGTCGTTGCGGCCGTAATAGTAGGCATCCCCGTGAAATTGGTTTCCGCCACCTTTCGTGACGAGGTTGATCTGGGCGCCGCCAGCTCCGCCATACTCTGGACCGTAGCTGTTGCGCAAGATCTTAAATTCCTGGATGGCGTCCACCGAGGGATAGACGAGAATGGTGCGTTGCGATCCTACGTCATTGTTATTGGTCCCGTTCACCTGCCACTGGTTGGCGTTGGCCGGTGCGCCGCTGAAAGAGATGTCCACTCCCGCCAGCAACCCCTTATTCTTATTGTCAAACCCTCCTCCCACGGAAGCGCCCGGCATCAGTGTGGTCAACTCGATGAAATTGCGGCCGTTCAGTGGCAATTGGCTCACCTGGTCGCTCAGCATAACGTTGCCGACTTCGCCGTTTTCTGTATTCAAATTGATCGCCGCGGCCTCCACGGTCACCGTTTCCGCCGTCGCCCCCACCTCCAGCTTTACAGGGCTCGTCGTCATCGTAGCAACGTGCACTGGCAGGTTCCTCTGCGACATCGTCTTGAACCCTTGCTTGGTCACAGTAAGGGTGTAGGACCCGACGGGGAGTTGGCGGAAGCTGAAATCGCCCTGCGCGTCCGAGGTCGTCTTGCGTTCAGCTCTGGTAGCCTGGTCAGTCAGCGTCAGGGCGCAGCCGGGAACCGCAGCACCGGTCTGGTCAGTCACCGTTCCGCCAATATCGCCGGTGGTTGTCTGGGCAAACGAAAGCGGCAGAAACATGACCGAGGAAACTAGGAGAACCGCGATCAGCTTCAACAGACTGGATCCCATAAACTCCTCCCCGAAGACGGTTTGAGGGCAGGCTTCTTTACTACTATTCAATGCTGTAGCGCACTTCTTCTAGTACTAAAGCACTAGGATTGTCAAGAAAAAATCTTACCGCCCCATCCGTGAAGACATCTAAAATACCGGTTTTCTAAACAGTTTGCCTAGGTTGCTAGCCGCGCATCGCCACCACGCACCTAGGCACGAATTGAAATATGTGGCGTGAGAGACCCCATCTTGCCACTCAGAAGAGAGCACCGACCACCACGAAACCCAACCTTGGGTGTTCGCCTCCTAGTTCGGCCCAAATTTCGTTGGGGTCCATTTAGGGACTTGCCTGCCAAGATAAAAAGGTCTTTACGGTAAGCTGACGAGTGTTAAGAAATGGAAAAGTGCCAAACTGCGCTATGTTCTTAGATACCAAGGGAAAATCGGAACCCGAATTCAACAATCTCCTTCGCCTTCTTTACCGTTAAGAGCGAGTTTCGCTGTGAATCAATCTGCCCTCAGCTTTTCCAGCGAACATGGGAATTAGAACAACGATTGACCCCTACATTTGCGGTACGGCTCCGTCGGCGAGTTGGTGCCGGACTGGCGGCGAGCTCAGCAAGTTTGACAATGCTTTGCCGGGTCCCGGCATAAAGGGGTAATCGAGACGCAAGGGATAGACGGACGTTCCGGCCCGCCACGGATCGCAGCGCTCTATGTGTGGTAGTTGATCCTTCCGGCAAGTACTGTCTTCACTTGCAAACCGGCTCCGCTTCGAAGTGATGTATCGGCAAGTGATGTATCCGCAAGCGATATCTCCGCGCCAGGTACTTGCGAGCGAGATTCAGGCCAAGTTGCGGGATTCGAGCAGACTTCTTGCCCCTTTTGACGCTTTCAGCGGAGAACGTCAGGGAACCGGTATTCCACAATGTTTGCTTACCGGAGAAGCGCCGATTAAATATACATCTGAGTTGAATTCGCGAACTTACTTGCTTATTGTGAATGTGCGACGGGTTCCGGCTTACGTCGTGCACGAAGTTCGTTTATGTAGGCTGTCAGCCGCTGTTCGCACAGCGCTCTACTGCGAGAACTTATTTTGGAAAGGCAAAGACCGTTCAATGACAGCTCTCCAAAAAAGCGACGCCAGTACAAAGAGTCGGCCCGTAACTCTGGAAATGGTGGCTCAACGCGTGGGCCTCGCGAAAGGAACTTGTTCGGCGGTGCTGAACAAAACCGCTGCTTCCCGCTCGGTCCCGGCGCACACCCAAGAACGAATCCTCGCTGCCGCTCGCAAGCTCAACTATCGCCCCAGTTTTCACGCGCGCAATCTCGGGACAAAACGCACTTACATGATCGGCGTAGTCACTCAAGAGATCGGCGATTTCTATGGTTCACCGATTATTAGTGGCATTGAAAGATATCTGCGCGAGAAGCGTTATTTTTTCCTCACGGTCGCTCACCGCCACGACCCGGATCTCCTTGAAAGCTATGCGCATCTTCTTTTGGATCGCGGCGTCGAAGGTTTCATTACGATTGACACAGTTATGGATCGCCCTTTGCCGCTGCCAACGGTTGCCGTCCCTGGGCATCTCCGGTTAAAGGATGTCACAAATATTGTTCTTAATCATCGCAGGGGAGCCCGGCTGGCCCTCAATCATCTCCTCAAGCTCGGCCATACGGACATTGCGTTCATGAAAGGTGCTAGCGTGAGTCCAGATTCAGAGGATCGCTGGAAATGCATTTGCGAAGCTGCTGCGGAACTAGGCGTCCGCATGCCGGCCAGCCTGGTGATTCAGCTTGCGAGCGATGATGCCACACCCCAGTTGGGTTATCCGTTCGCCAAGAAGCTGCTCGCCCGCCAGCGGCCATTCACCGCCCTGTTTGCGTATAATGACATCTCCGCCATCGGCTCCATCCGCGCGTTTCAAGAGGTTGGATTGCGGATTCCTGAAGATGTTTCTGTGGTGGGCTTCGACGACATTAGAATTGCTGTGCACAACAACCCAACTCTCACCACCGTGCGCCAGCCGCTTGAAAAAATGGGAGAAATAGCGGCACGCACTTTGTTGGAACGCCTCGAAGACCACAAACCTTGGATTCCCAAGATCGTATGTGAACCCGAATTGGTGGTTCGGAATTCGACCGGCCCAGCACCAGCCGAGCGTACTGTTGCACGCGATGCCTCTTTCGCTGCCGACCATGCATAGTTTGCGACAACGTCCCCGGTCGAGAACGCAGTACGACTTTCGCGTCACCCATGGCAGATCGGGGCAGAAACTCGGAATTGATCGGAGAGGTGCTCTGTCACCTCACGATTGCCAGTTAATTTCCATTACCGAGCTTTGCGCAGTACAATGGCCGATCTCCTGACGTTATTTTCTATGTTCGGACGTCCTCTTCTTTCCATCTGCTGTGTTCTGCTGCTGCCTACCTGCTCGCTGGCCGCGCAGAATAACTCTTCTGCCAGTCCGGTCCCTCAGTTCGTGGATGTCGCGCCACAGGTCGGGCTGACACTCTCGCATTTAGCCTCCAAGGAGCAGCACTACATCGTCGAATCCATGAGCGGCGGAGTGGGCTTCTTTGACTGCGACAACGACGGGCGGCTCGATATAGTCTTAACTAACGGATCAAGTGTCGACCGCTACCGCGGCGGCGGCGACCTGATGGTCACGCTTTATCGCCAGGACACCGATGGCAAATTCACCAACATCACGGAGCAGGCGGGACTTACCGTCAAAGGTTGGGGCATGGGTGTTGCCGTAGCCGATTTCGACAACGACGGGAATCTGGACCTGTTCGTCACCGGATACGGACACAGCGTTCTATATCGCGGACTCGGCAATTGCAAATTTGAAGATGCAACCGAGAAGGCAGGGCTGGGCGGAATTACCGGCTTTGCCACCGGTGCCGCCTGGGGAGATTATGATCGCGATGGACACGTCGACTTGTTCGTCTCCAGGTATGTCCACGTGGATATGAACCATCTGCCCGCCTTCGGCAGCGACGAAAAATTCTGCCGCTTCAAGGGCGTGCTGGTGCAATGCGGTCCGTGGGGAATGCAGGGCGAAGGCGACTACCTGTTTCACAACCGCGGTGATGGCACCTTCGAGGATGTCTCCAAAAAAGCGGGGATGGACGATCCGCAGCACCGCTATGGTCTGGGCGCAATTTGGGCCGATTACGACAACGACGGCTGGCCTGATCTGTTCCTCGCGAATGATGCCGGCCCCAACTTCCTTTACCACAATCGCCATGACGGCACCTTCGATGAGGTCGGTATGCTGGCCGGGGCGGCCCTTGGTGATGACGGCCAGGAACTCGGCTCCATGGGCGTGGATTTCGCCGACTACGATCACGATGGCAAGCTCGACCTTTTCGTCACCAACTACACGGACCAGGTCGACAACCTATACCGGAATCTTGGTGGAGGCGCATTCACGGATATGTCTTGGCCAGCAAAACTCGGCCAGCCAAGCTATCGCTATGTAAAGTGGGGCACCGGTTTCGCAGATTTTGACAACGACGGATGGGCAGACCTATTCGTCGCCAATGGGCACGTCTATCCGCAAGTGGACGCGATCCCCGGGAGCCCTGGCTACAAAGAACCCATGCAGATGTTCCGTAACCATCATGACGGGACCTTTGAAGATATTTCCAAATCCTCTGGCGTGTTCGACATCCCGCCTGAATCGCGCCGCGGCGCAGCTTTTGGCGACGTTTATAACGAAGGCAACATTGGCATTCTCGTGCTCAACATCGGCCAGCCGCCGTCGCTGTTGATAAGTAAGACCCGCAACAGCAACCACCGTGTTGGTTTTCATTTGATTGGAACCAAGAGCAATCGTGCCGCCATCGGCGCGCGGGTCACCATTCATGCCGCCGGAGTTACGCAGTTCAATGAAGTTCGGGGCGGTGGCAGCTATCTCTCGCAGAACGACCTGCGGCCGCACTTCGGCCTGGGCGCCGCCGACAAGATGGACAGGGTTGAAGTCACCTGGCCGAGCGGCCAGACCGAATTGCTGCGCGATGTCCCCGCCGATTTCGTCTACACAGTCACAGAGGGCCAGGGGATCACTGCTCGTGCGCCCCTTCCCCCACCGCTCAGGCCCTCCCCCTCCGCAACGGCCGCGGACCGTTGATTCCCTCGAACTGCTCCCGCGGGTGAAGGATACGTTGCCCGGCGAAACAAGCGGAATGCTGCAAGTTTGGGCTTTCACTTTCGCTCGCAGCCATTAACCGCTCGAGAGCACTGCCCAGGCCTTTCTTGACATGTTTGACGACCCGTGGTGGTCGAGATGTGGCGGACCTGAGTGTCACGTCAGAGCCCGAAACTTCTTGCGTGCGGCACATACACTGACTATTCCGTCACGCAACTTGCCATGTCCCTGAATCGTCTGGATCCCACGTTCGTTAAGTCACTGGAGTTCCTTCAACCGAAATTGGACCGACTGATCTGTATGCGGCCGTATTATGGCAATCTGCCGAACGCGATGCCGAGGCAGGGGATCTATCTCTTCAGCGAGAACGAAGGCCATTGGTACATAGGCAGATCGGGCAAGCTCCGCAGTAGCTACGGACGTCACTGCAATCCCAGTGCAACCGTTCAAACAGCTGACTTCGCCTTCAGGCTCGCCATCCTGATAGCCGGGAAAACGAATCCAGTGGGTAACCTAAGCGAGCACAATAAGAAAGCTCTCACGCTCGATGCTAGATTTTGCGCAGCATTTGATTCTGCAAAGAAGCGCATCCAGAAAATGGACTTTCGGTTTGTAGAGGAATGCGATGTGAACGAGTAGGCACTTCTTGCAGTCTATTGTTCCTTGGCTCTGAAGACGAAATACAACGACTTCGACGCGCACTAGGACAACGCTACAGGGGGGATCTCCGCGTTGACCCAGCTTTGAAGTACCTCAGGGATCCAGTAAGCTATCATGTAGCCGTTCTCACGATTGCATTGTGCAGAACATGCGAGTGGCTTCCGTGCGGGCAGCAAGGAGGAAACTCGTGAAGCTCTTTAAGAAACTGAAGTCGAAGTTCTATTGGTACGACTTCACGGTGCGAGGCCGTCGCTACCGAGCATCAACCCAGGAAACGAAATCAGTTAGGGCGCTAAAAACGGCAAGTCTGATGCTGGCTTCAGTAATTGAAAACACCGATCCACTTCCAAGCAAGCCCACCGCTCTCGGTGAGTTTGCGGAGCGCTTTCTGGCTTGGGTGGATACCGCCAGGCTGGAAGAAACGACGAGGAAGTTCTACCGCAACGGCTGGCGGCTCTTGAAGGCGACACCGGTTGTGGAGGTCCGAGTGAACCAGATCACAGGCGATTGTGCCGAGCAATTGGAATTTCCGGGCTCGGCTGCAAATGCCAACTGCGCTTGGCGGACACTGCGACGAATGCTCCACAAAGCGGAGGAGTGGAACGTGATCGGCCACGCTCCAAAAATCAAAATGATGATGGAGCGTGGGCGGCATCTTCGGCTTGATGATGAAGCAGAAAGGAAGTTGCTCGAAGGAGCTCAGGCCTGCACCTGGAGGAGGCGAACCTTTGAGCTTTTCCGCGACACCGTCGTCTTGATGCGCGATACGGGAATGAAAAACCAACGTGAACTCTATCGCATGCGCATCGAGAATCTCGATTGGCGGAATCACGTGATTTTCGTGCCCGACAGTAAGACCAGGGGCGGCGCCTGGTTCCAATGAGTCGTCGCGTCAGCGATCTTTTGCGTGCACGTTGCGGTACAAGGAGCGAGGGATGGGTGTTTCCATCCAACTGTGCCGCTTCTGGGCACCTGCGTTCAATCGACCGTCTCTTCAGTGAAGCGCACCGCCAAGCGGGACTTCCGAAGGAACTCGTTCTATATTGTGCCCGGCATGACTACGGCACAAGGGTTCTCATGCGGACCGGGAACCTCGCCGCCGTCATGAAAACCATGGGACATCGAGACGTAAAGGCTGCAATGCATTATCAGCATCCGGAACTCGATGTCGTCCGCGCCGCACTGGATTACGGCGCGGCAAGCGAAACTGTTGAAAGACGGGCGTAGCGAAAAAAGGCTACGACACCTTTTACGACATACCCGAAGAACCACAACCTCGGCAAGTCATTGACAACTCCGGCGATTGTGCTTGAGAAGAAAATCCTTCACGAATAATCGGCCGTGAGTCATCCATTCCGCTTGATCTCACTGGCCAATCCGGAGCGACAATTATCGAGAACGTGAGCGCCCTTTCGCGAGTCGCTTTGGGCTGTACGTGACAGACCCTTTGGGGATGAAAACGTCAGCGGGAAGTTTGAACCGAGTGCTCAATTTCCGTACTTGTTCCAAGGTGAGATTGCGGTGTCCTGTCATGAACATCGAAACCGCACTCTCCGAACCAAATTGAGGAATGAGGTCACGCTGTGTGAGATTCTGTTGTTCAATGATGAATCGCACAACCGAAACCGGATCACCCTTGGGGATGGAGTAATGCTCTTGTTCGTAACGTTCCACAAGCAAGGTTAGGAGTTCGATTGCTTCAACTTCAGAGCCAGAAGGACTCTCCAGCGCGGTGAGCCGGAAAAGAGCATCGGTATACATTTCAAGTTCTGCATCATTGTGTATGACGCGGGGAGCGCCATGCGCAATCATTTCTGCCGGATTTGCGAGAACTGTGCTCATTGTCTTCCGTACCTCCTGTCCCAGTTTCTGCGATTGTCGTATTCCTTGTGCGTCAAGAAGGATCGGATGTAGACATGCCCTTGGGTTTGCCTTTCATCTGTTGTCTTAGCATAGTGGATGACGGTCATAAGCCTGTACCGGTTGTGCCTAATGTTGAAGATCACGAACCCATCGACAAAATCAGCGTCCTTGAACATGCCGCGAACGTCACCAGAATTGTGCCAGCGGACCGCCTCGACAATTGTGGTCCAAGACTTGATTTCGTTCGCCGCATCTGGCTAGTTTTTCATTCTCTCCCTCAGATGCTTACGCGTAACGATATGCACTCACCAAGGATACTTCACAATATGTGAAGTAGCCAAATGCAAATCGCCCTGCCTTTGTTGGAATTTAGAATCAATAACTTATGAACTTCTCTTTGCGGCTGTGGTCGCGAACGCCCCGCGAACTCGGTGGTGTTGCCGTGCACTATAGATCCCAGATCCACCCTCTCGCCGAGCGGACTCCGACTGTGCTACAAGGATACGGCCCATCGCAAAGCAGCCTTAATCCCGGAAATTGAGCGTGAGCGCCGAAGAGCAGACAGACATCCTGCCTGAAATCGATCGTGATTTCCTGGACGAAAAAGGATGTACGTATGACGCAGCGAAATGTGGTGGCGAGACTCATGTCCTCATCCACGATTTCGATTTCCCGGAGGCTTACCTCCCGCGTAAAGCGGACCTTCTGATTATTCTGCCCGCCGGCTATCCCAATTCCCACCCTGATGTGTTCTGGACCTATCCGGCTGTGAAGCGCACAAACGATAATTTCCGCAGTTATCTCGCCGCTGTGCGACACGACATCGGCAAGGGCCTCTGATGCGCTATTCCGTCACATTCTTTGAACGTGAGTTCAATGTTTTATCGCAGCATCTAGCCGCGAAACCGGGCTTTGAGCAAGCCGCCTATCTTGTATGCCGGGCGGCCATTACGTCCTCCGAAACACGCCTGATCGTTCGCGACATATTGCCCGTTGACGGAACCGATATTCTTGCGGATTCGTCGCATCACATGAAAATCGCGTCACGATCGTTCATGAGGGCGATGAAGAAAGCAGACCGCCAGAAATCATGCTTCCTGTTTGTGCATTCGCATCCGCCGATGGATATCCGGATCATTCCGGTCAGGACGATGTAGAAGAGCGCAAGTTGTTTTCAACCGCGTATAACCGGATCAGAACCGCCGGAGTGCATGCAAGCCTCGTTTTCATGAACGGGGCGCCATCAAGCGGGCGGGTATGGCTGGAGGATGGATCACATGTGTCGCTGGAGCGAATCAGAATCATAGGAATCCGCTTTCGATTTATCTTTCTGAGACAACAACAGGTCTACATACCGGACTTCTTCGATCGTCAGGTGCGGGCATTCGGCCCCGACGTGCAGCGACTTCTGCAGGAATTGCGCGTCGGCATCGTCGGTGTGGGCGGTACCGGTTCGTGCGTGGCAGAGCAACTTGTACGCCTTGGCGTAGGCTTGGTTCTGATCGCCGACGGTGAAAACTTCGAAGCAACTAATGTTAATCGTGTTTATGGGTCGCGCGTCGTTGATGCCGACATTCCCAAGGTCAAACTGGCGGAGCGCATGGTGGCAGATGTCGGACTTGGCACCAAAATAGATGTAATTCCAAAGCCAATTACGTTCGAATCCGTACTCTCCGAATCCCGCCTGCGACGTGATTTTCTGGTGCACGGATGACGAATTCGGCCGCTCGCTGTTGACACGGTTTGCTGTCTACTACGGAATCCCTGTGTTTGATATGGGCGTAAAGATTCACTCGGAAAGTGAAACTATTCGGTCGATTCAGGGCCGCGTGACGACATTGATGCCTGGCACAGCATGGCTGAATTGCCGGGGAAGGCTTTTATCCGAGAGGATTAACGCTGAAGGGAGGCGGGCGGTGAACCCTGAAGCGGCAGCTGAGCTCGAAGAAGAGGGTTGCATTCCCGAACTGGAGGACCTTGCCCCTGCCGTTGTGCCCTTCACTACCGCTGTCGCCGCGAGCGCTGTCGGTGAGTTTCTTCACCGGCTCACCGGGTTCTTGGGTGATGACCGGAGAAGTTCTGAGGTGCTTTACCTTATCGACCATACGAGAATTCGGACCAACCATGTCTTTCCGCGCGATGGCTGCTTCTGCGGCGACGCCACCTTCTGGGGTAGGGCCGCCGTGAAGCCGTTCCTTGATACAACGTGGCGTCCTGAATGAAACTGTTGCAAAAAATCAACGTCTCGTGGAGAAAGATCAGGCGGCGTCGCCGGCTTAAGAGCGTGATCCGCATCGAGAGCAGAGACGATCTGCCAAGAAAGCTGGGAGCCGCGGTCTATATCGTTGGCGGCGAGATTCCGAAATGGGTTGTTCTTGAGTGTCCGTGTCGATGTGGACAAGAGCGCATTGACGTCAACCTAATGCACGCGCGGCGGCCCTGTGTGGGCACCTTGTTACGAAGTATGGCAAAGTTACGCTCCAACCTTCATTGTGGGTGCCTTCGGAAAAATGCGGAAGTCACTCTTGGGTCAGAGAGAACCGGATTATCCGGGTTTAGTCGCGCCATTTTCGAGGAGTGGGGACTTGCGATCCCCGGCCCGGCAAGCAAGATACTTAGGCACACCACCAGCACAGTGGTGCAGCAGTAAGCCGACTCGGACTGTGCACAGAGGACGCCCGGCTGATCGGCCGGCCGTCACTCGTCGAAGCTATTCTCAATGTGCGGTGTGAGTCGCTGGGGATTGGTCGGAAGGTGGCGCAGGTAGTGATGGCGGCGGCGAGCGACAGATGGTCTGGGACGCTCTCGAGTAGGAAGATCAGACGCTTCGGAGCGCTAGCTGGCAGGTCCGAGCGCACTCACTGACCGTAGGGCGTCTTGCTCATCAAAGTTGGCTGCATGCCGGGCATCCTTCCCCCCAGAGGAATTCATGACTTTGTAACCACCTGAAAACAATGGGGTATAGTTTGAACCCATGGGAGGTCGTTATATCCTGTGTCCAACTAGTTCCCTCACAGGCAACAATAATTACATATGGTATTATGATGTTTTGTGCTTGAAATGTTTCCCCTAAGGGAACGAAATGATCAAGAACTATCACTCCAGCAAAACACTCGGTCGGCAGACTTCGCGGCTCTTTGTGGAGCTCAACGAACGAGGGAAAACCACGTTCAGCCTTCGTGACGTGGAACAGATCACGAAGCTCCGAGGGTCTTCCGCCCGTTCTCTCATTTTCAAAGCCGAGAAGCGGGGGCTCATCACCCGTCTGCGCCCCGGGCTCTACACCCTGGTGCCGTTTGAACTCGGACGCGCCACCGAATATATTGGCGACCCCTACGTCATCGCAAAGGAATTGTGCGGCAGCTATGGCTACTTTCTCTCCCACGCTTCGGCCATGGAGCTGCTCCGCATGGTCACCCAACCGCAACTCATAATCTATGTCAGCACGTCGGTCCGCAAACCACCACGTACGATCCATGGCTATGAATATCGCTTCGTTACCGTCAAGCCTTACCACTTTTTCGGCCTCACCGAGGTCTGGATCACAAAGCAGCAAGCAATCAAGGTGAGCGACCGGGAGCGAACCATCCTCGATGGACTGCGGCAGCCTGAATATGCCGGCGGCATCCCCGAGGTTGCCAGGGCGCTTTGGATGAGCAGAAGTGAGCTCAAGCTCGACCGTCTTCTCGACTACGCGCACCGTTTGCGCAGTGGCGCCCTCACACGCCGGCTCGGATTCCTGCTTGAGATCTACAAAGTCGCTCCGCCGGTGAAGCTCGAGCGTTTGCGTCGCGAACTGACTGCGACCTACGACCGCCTCGATCCTACTTTGCCGAAATCCGGCCGCTTCGAGGCGCGGTGGCGCCTCCAACTGAACATCGACAAGTCCGAGCTTGAGGCCATTCCACACACATGATCCCGCAACGAAATCTCTCGCTGCTCGCAAACCGTCTGCATAAGGAGCACGGAGGACGCCGCATTCCCGAGGCCGTGCTCGAACGCGATTACTGCCTCGCTTGGTTTCTGGTTGGCATGGGCCAGAGCCGGCTCGGCCAGATCCTCACCTTCAAGGGTGGGACCGCACTCAAGCGCTGTCATTTTGGCGACTATCGCTTTTCCGAAGACCTCGATTTCACACTGGCGCGCCCGGCCGAGTTCGCTGAGATTCGGGAAGGACTGGAAGAGGTTTTTGAACGCGTTGCCCAAGCCTCCGGAATCCGTTTCGCCTTCGAGCGAGAAGACGGCGAGCGTCATGTCAACAGCCACACTTTCTATCTCAGCTACCAGGGGCCTCTTCCGAATCCAAACACTGTCAAAGTGGACATCACCATCGCTGAGGTTCTTCTGTTTCCGGTCGAACAGCGTCTGGCCCTACGCGCCTATCCGGAATTTGAAGACCTGCCCGAAGACTGTCCGGTCGCGGTCTACAGTCTCAACGAAATCGCGACCGAGAAGGTCGTCGCCCTTTCCGATCCGGCGAGGAATGAACCGCGTGATCTCTACGATCTCTGGTTTCTCACGGTCGAAGCCGGAGTGGACCTTTCGCGACTGGTTGGGGCGATTGCAGAAAAGCTTCGTTTCCGACAGAAGAACATCGCCGGCCTGGAAGATCGCATTCTCAATAAAGAGCAGCGACTGAGGTTGCTTTGGACCGGCCGACTGGGTCATCAGATCGAGGCGCTTCCTGAGTTCGACACAGTCTTTCGCGCGGTGCGCCGCGAGCTTCGTCAGGCAGGTTTTGCGGGTTGACGGTCGATCAACACGAACTCATCACAAGAATTCCGGAAACCTGAGTCTGGCAAACAGCCCCACCCGGCATTCCTTCGTTCTTTGAACGCAAGCAATCTCGTCTGCCAGGATCGTTACTGAACGGAGCGGCCACCATGTTTGCGGCGAGAAATTCCAGGAGCAGGTCGGCGGCGAGAACCTCGACTGCGACAAACGTTCTCTCACGTGCCATTAATTCACTGGAACGCAATCGCGTCCGCAATCTTGAAGGCGGGACGCAGAGAATAGGCCAGCTGCGAGAGCGGCTAGCTCACGGACTGGAGAGAGGGGCTTATTTCGTCGATCCGATCTTCCGCCAGCACGATGAACCACTTTGATCTCAAATAGACTGGGCTACGACTTGCTGGTGACAAAGAGACGGTCTTGTTCGGGGTGGTACGCAAGGCCGTTGAGAACAGCATCGGCATCCGGAACTTAGGGACCCGCCAGAGCCCTTACTTAACTTCAACTTCCAGGAGCCGAACGTTTTCGGGGCTGGCGTTCCTGAGCTCATGCGTGATACCGGCGGGATAACTGTGTACCTCGCCGACAACACGCATGAGCCCAG